>ERZ724512.313-NODE-313-length-21539-cov-8.630097_pt1 | contig 21539 bp, 28 predicted proteins | sample MGYA00376045_ERZ724512 | MGnify/ENA primary metagenome ERZ724512 (study PRJEB28724, sample SAMN07190883) | activated sludge metagenome | isolation source: activated sludge of sewage treatment plant in Hong Hong | place: Hong Kong | collected 2016-03-17 ... | reverse complement strand
CTTCGCGCACCATCCGACGATGTTCGCCGCGGCCGGCGGCGTGCCCGCGTTGCGGGCGGAGTCGTTCAGTCGCGAGCGATGTGAAGGGCGACCCAGAGCGCGCACCTTCGGCAGATGTAGGCCGGTTCGCTCCCGAGTGCGTGGAGCGACCTTCGTGGCCGCTGGCGGCCGCAGCACGAGCATCGTTGCTGGGTGTCATCGGCCATGTCGCGATGGTGCCACGGGCCGGTGACCTTCGCGGGTCACAGGTAGCGGCAGACGTCCTCGGGGGAGCATGTGGCCGGGTCGCCGGTGGTGGCGTGCTCGCGCAGGATGGCGATCGTGGTGCGTAGCTGCGCGAGCTCGGCGAGCTGCCGGTCGATGACCGCGAGGCGGGTGTCGAGCAGGTCGGTGACGTGCTGGCAGGGGGCCTGGCCCCGGTCTCGGATGGCCAGCACCTGGCCGATCTGGGCCAGGGTCAGCCCGGCGGCTTGGCCCCGGCGGATGAAGTGCAGCCGGTCGAGCACCTCGGGGCCGTAGTCCCGGTACCCCGCCGGGCTGCGGTCGGGGTCGGGGAGGAGTCCGACGTCCTCGTAGTACCGCAGGGTCTTAGCTGTCGTGCCCGACGCCTGAGCCACCTCACCGATCCGCATGCCACTCATTCTGCCTTGACCTTCCAGTGCACTGGAAGGTCGATCCTGGTCCTGAGGCGCGGCAACAAGGGAGGACTTATGACGGCAACGGACAAGGGCAGGTCGTATGACCTGGCAGTGATCGGGTCCGGTGGGGCGGCGTTCGCGGCCGCGATCCGCGCCACCACCCTGGGCAAGCGGGTGGTGATGATCGAGCGCGGCACCATCGGCGGTACCTGCGTGAACACCGGGTGTGTGCCCTCCAAAGCCCTGCTCGCGGCCGCCGAGGCCCGCCACGTCACACTCGACGCCGCCCGGTTCCCCGGTCTGCCACTCCCCGACGCCCCACCGGTCGACATGCCCGCCATGGTCGCCGGCAAGGACAAGCTCGTCGGATCGCTGCGCAGCGAGAAGTACGCGGCCCTGGCCGCCGAGTACGGGTGGGCCCTCCACCCCGGCGAGGCCACCTTCGTCGGCACACCGACTGAGCCGGCACTCCGCGTGACCGGCCCGGACGGCACGGCGGAAACCGTCCGGGCCGCGCACCACCTCATCGCTACCGGCTCCACGCCCTGGGCGCCGCCGGTCCCCGGCCTGCAGGAGGCCGGTTATCTGACCTCGACGACCGCGATGGAGCTGGACCACGTCCCGGAGTCGCTGCTGGTCATCGGCGGCGGCTACGTCGCCATGGAGCAGGCCCAGCTCTTCTCCCGCCTCGGTGCCCAGGTCACCATGCTCGTCCGCTCACGGCTGGCCTCCCACGAGGAACCCGAGGCCGCCACCGCCCTGGAAGAAATCCTCGCCGACGAAGGCATCGAGATCATCCGCGGCGCGGTGCCCACCGCGGTGCGCCGCGACCCGGCCACCGGCGAGGTCACGGTCACCGCCACCACCGCCGACGGCTCACACGAGCTCCGCGCGGCCGAGCTCCTCGTTGCCACCGGCCGCCGCCCGGTCACCGGCACGCTCGGCCTCGACACCATCGGCGTGCGCGCCGGCAAGCGCGGCGAGGTCATCATCGACAGCCACCTGCGCACCACGAACCCGCGGATCTGGGCCGCGGGTGACGTCACCGCCCACCCGCAGTTCGTGTACGTCGCCGCGGCCCACGGCGCCCTGGTCGCCGACAACGCCCTCACCGGAGCCGGCCGGGAGGTCGACTACCGCCACCTGCCCCGGGTCGTGTTCACCAGCCCCGCCCTGGCCTCCGTCGGAATGACCGACCAGCAGGCCCGCACTGCCGGGATCCGCTGCGACAGCCGCGTCCTGCCCCTGGCGCACGTCCCGCGCGCCATCGTCAACCGTGACACCCGCGGGCTCATCAAGATCGTCACCGACGCCGACACCGGCCGCATCATCGGCATCACCGCCCTCGCCCAGGACGCCGGTGACCTCGCCGCCGCCGGCGTCTACATCCTCGAGGCCGGCATGACCACCGACCAGGTCGCCAACCTCTGGAGCCCCTACCTGACCATGGCCGAAGGCCTCAAACTCACCGCCCAAACCTTCACCACCGACATCACCAAACTCTCCTGCTGCGCAGCATGAACCCGCACAGGGATCCCTATACCGGAGCGTCGAGCCTGGCGACCTCTCTCGTTCGCTTTGGCTCCGTCAGAGACCGAACGCTCCTCCGCTGACGAGGATGACGATGCCGAGGCCGATCAGGACGATGGGGAACAGGATGTGTTCCCAGCGCTCGAGGACTTCAGCGATCGGCGGCCGGGTGGCAACGAACTTGGCGACTACGACCAGGACCGCGACGAGCGCGAGGAAGACGAGGCAGTAGGCGACCACTGCGATGGGTTCCACGCTGAGGAAGACGGGGACATAGACGCCGATGTTGTCTCCGCCGTTGGCGAAGGTGACTCCTGCGACGGTCCACGCGCTGACCTTCGTGCCCGTGACCTTGGCGTCATCGTCGTCATCGTCTCCGCGCCAGGCTTGCCATGCAGCCCAGAGACCGAGGGCCAGGGGGATGAGCCCGAAGTACGGGATAGCTGCTGAGGGCAGGAATGCTCCGGCTCCGATAGTCACCAGCACAGCGGCACCGAGGATGCAGGCGAACCCCACGTACTGGCCGACCAAGATGCGGGTGGTCGTCCCGCGTTGGCCCGCGCCGCGGGCGAAGAACAAGGAGAGCACGATGATGTCGTCGATGTTGGTCGCGATGAACAGGCCGATTGCCTGCAGGACCGCAGCCAGGATCACGCGCCCGCCTCTGCTGCGTCGCATCCGTGCACCGAGCAGGCAGGATCGATGCACGGGGCGTTCTCGTCAACCGCGAGGGTGACGTCAACCAGGGCGGTCAGCGCCTGCGTCAGGTGGGGATCGGCGATCTCGTAGCGCGTCTTGCGGCCCTCGGGTTCGGCAGCAACGATGCCGCAGTCGCGCAGGCACGCCAGATGATTGGACACGTTGGAGCGTGTGAGGTCCAGATCGCGGGCCAGCTCTGCCGGGTAGGCCGGCCGGTCGAGCAGCGTCAGGATGATCCGGGACCTGGTCGGGTCGGCCAGCGCGCGGCCCAACCGGTTCATCACGTCCAGGCGAGAAGCAATGGTCAGCATGCGCTGAACTATACAGCGAGGACTGAAGTGGTTTTACGCAGCCCGGAGTCGCTAAGCGTGCGAACGAGGCTGTGTCAGTTGGGGATCGACCCACGGGACGATTCGCCCGATCATCAGGGAACTCACGAAGCGGCGACAGAACCCCGCCACATAACGGCCAAGGCCACACGGTTTTGGACACGAGTTTCGGACAGGGTTTTCCCTCTCGTGAGGTTTCGGACGTCTCAAAAACGGTCGTTTATGTGATCCTCGCACTGGACTCCGATGACTTCGTGCGACCTGCGGGCTACCGGTAGCACACGCCGGCTGCGACGAAGTCCTGCCGGACCCGCTCCGGTACGGAAGCCCGCCGCAGTTTGGCGACGGTGCATAGACCATCTGGATCTGTGCGCCACGACACACTGTCCAGCACCGACCAGCGACCCCTAGTCTCGCGGTGCACGAAGCCGTAGCCGCTGTTCGCGTTCTTCAGCCACATCACGGCATAGCGACGGTCGGAGCGGGCAAGACGGACACCGTAGTTGCGCGGGTAGGCGCCCCCGACGTTAGCTTCAGCTTGCGCCACGATTGCCCGCTTCACCACAGGCGAAGGCTTCACCAGGGTGTTGCTCGCGATCAGATGGGCCGCAGACGGAACGGGCGAGGCTGAGGCGCACGTCGGAATGCAGACTGAAGCAACAAGAGCACTCGCAATTCCCCACATTCTTAGAGCCCGACGGGTCATCGCCAAACCCCTTCTGTCAATTCGCTCGGCACTGCGCTTGATACTGCTGATGCAACTTCCAGGCGTTCCAGTCGAATACCCGCTTGATCTGTGCCTTCGTGACCCGTCGGTACCGCTCGCTGTATGGGGTACCACTATCACCCGCGTGTCGCTCTGTTTCAGTCACTCCGCCGGCAACTGGCGTCAGCGTGATCGTCCAGTTCCGGTATGGCGGGTACCCGTTGTCAAGAGTGCCTGAGTACGTGCCACCACTGATTCGCGTTCCGCTGAAACAAGCAGGGCTGCCCTGCATCGTTATGATGGTGACGAAAACCCGCGCCCCTTCACGCTCGACGACCATCGCTCTGCCACTGTTCCTGGTGGCATGGGGTGTCAGGTAGTACCTGAGGCTGTCCCAGGACTGCGTCGTCGAGGTACCGCCAGATGGCTGGCTCGGTCCTGCGAACGCGGCAGGAGCCACAAGTAAGGACCCAGCCGTAGCCAGAACCAGCGCAACCTTGGCCAGCATGGGACGCACCTCCCTATCAGTGACCTGCCGGACACCGCGATCTAGTCAACAGATGCCACGCACAGCCGTCTATGCGCCCCCGTCCCCAGAACGAGGGACAGGGTGTCCAGCATGGCCCCGATCCAAAGGAATCAGGTTGCCAAGACGGTCGCTTCTGGTCCAGTGCGGCAGGAGCGAGTACACATGCAGAAACGGCTCCGGTTTCCACCGGAGCCGTCGAGCCGAGGGTCATCCCCCCGGCGGGGTACCTCCACTGTAGCCGACAATGTGCCTGTGACAGAACCCCTGCGGTTACAGCGCTGCGCTGTCTTCATCGATGGCTTCAATCTGTACCACGGACTCAAGGCTTCGTCGGGCCGCGCTCATCTCTGGCTCGATCTTGAAGGGTTGGCGAACGACCTTCTCAAACCCGGTCAGACGCTGGTTTCGGTGACCTATTTCACGGCGATGGTTCGCGATGAGCCAGTTGCGCTGCAGCGCCAGGATCTCTACCTGCAGGCACTCGAGGCAACCTGCCCCAAACTGGAGGTGATCCGAGGCAAATTCCAGCGAAGGACGGTTCATTGCCACCTCTGCCACAGTAAGCGGATCTCCTACGAAGAGAAGGAGACTGACGTCAGCCTCGCCGTGCGTCTCGTGGAAGGCGCCGCGCGAAACGACTTCGACATCGCGCTGCTGCTCAGTGGTGACGGTGACTTCGTTCCGGCCATCCAGTCAGCTCGTCGACTCAAACCAGACCTTCGAGTCCTCGCGGTCTTCCCACCCAAGCGGATCAGCGACGCACTTCGCCGAGCCGCTGACGCGAACTTCGTTCTCGGCCGCGGTCGGGTTGTGAACAATCAATTGCCTTCAATCGTCCACGGTCCGCGAGGCATCATCACGAGACCCCAACACTGGCAGTGAGCGATGCCGCCACATTTTCACAAACCGTCGTTTGTGAAAAGCGTCTCCCAAGCCCGCACACACTCGGCCCAGCGATATAGAGGCCGTCACTTTGCTCGAAGGAGCGGATCCTCCCGGAGGGCGGCGGCAAGGCCGCGCGTCCCAGCCACGACCGTCCAGGTTGTGTCGATCTCGGTGGCAACGAACCACGCGCGATCTGCGGGCCACATGAGGTTCGGGCTGTTGATGGTCCGACTGCCCCATCCCCTCGGATAGTCCGCCGCTCCCCAATCCCCGGCCTGCGCGAGAGGCCCTGAGAACACCAAGTACGACAGCCGGCCCAGATTCAGGCGAGGGCCGTTCATCACCGCCCGCGGGAAAGCCGGCGACACGTGGGGCGGCGGGCTGTCCAGCGCGTCCCCGGTGCTGATCCCGAACAGCGCCACCGAGGGGCTCCCGTAGATGTCCCCGAATCCTTCCCAGAGTCCGAAGTGGCATTCAGCGGGCGTGGTGGTGAAGCCGGCGAGGATCTCCACGAGCCGGGCGAGCATCTCGGGGGACAGGCGCCCCTCATCGTCGTCCGAGTGGCCGATGCGGACATACGACTCGAACCCCGCGGGGCCGTCACAGTCCACGTCCCGCTGGTCGGCGAACCAGGCGGCGCAATGCAAGTCGGGTTCGAAGCGCAAGGCCATGATTAGAACGCTAGCCCGTCGCCTTGCAGTGATCTGCCCTGCCAACTGGACCGTCTTGCTCTGAATCTGTCTACACGCTGCTCACGCCGTTGGCTGGGAGCTAATCCACGCTCCAGACTGCCTTCGACGTCGGTCGGTGCTCGGCTCGCTGAGGGAGCGTCGGACCTAATGAGGGCTGCCTAATCCGTCGTTTGTGGAACAGTCGGGAGCCGGCCCAAGCCGGACAGAACTTGCCTGAACACCGACTGTTAACTACAGTTGACACATGGTCGAAGTGGTCAAGAGCGCCACATTCGACCGCTGGCTAAAGGGGATACGGGATCGCAAGGCCGCCGCGCGCATCCAGGTCCGCATCGATCGACTCGCGGCAGGCAACCCGGGCGATGTCCGGCCAGTTGGAGCGGGTGTTTCCGAATTGAGGCTCAACTACGGACCGGGCTATCGGGTCTACTACCTGCAGGAAGGGCAGCGTTTGATCGTGCTGCTGTGCGGTGGAGACAAGTCCACGCAGGACCGGGACATCAAGACCGCAGTAGAGATGGCGGGGACCTGGAGGAAAGGAGAACGCCCATGAACGACGACAACGAGGTGTTCACTGCCTATGACACAGCCGACTATCTCACCAGTCGGCAAGACGCAGCTGCCTATCTCGAAGCTGTGATTGAGGAGGCCGGGGACGACCCCGCGTTTGTCGCCCAGGCCTTGGGGACTATCGCTCGATCAGGCAACCTCAGCGAACTGGCACGACGTGTTGGGATGAGCAGAGAAGGCTTGTACAAAGCGCTGTCTGCCGAGGGCAATCCCAGTTTCGCGACGATCAGCAAGGTAGCCGGCGCCTTGGGACTGCGTATCCATTTCGAGTCGGTCGCCTGAAGTCACCCGAGACCCAGCGCGGGTGAGCGCGCCTCGGCGCTGGGATCATTGGCCATATGAACGGGGATCGGCAGGGCCTTCGGGTTCTCCTGTGGGTATCGGCTGCCGTCACTTCACCGCAGTGGGGTTATTGGCCTCGGCACTCTTCTTGCTTGCACGGAATCCGTATGGCGACTCTGTCCGCCCGAAGAATGGGCTGAGAACCTGGGTTGGCAATCCGACGCGCTCACACCCGAAGGCACAACGGTCGCGCGTGGATGGATTGGGGACACCAACGGCCAGAGAGCTGTCGTGGTTCGCTTCGAAAACATCACCACACCTAAGAAGGACTTCTGTGCTTCCTTTCAGAGGAACGCCCAGGAGCGGGGATGGACGGCGCTCCCCGCGAAGCTGGTTAATGCTGACACCGGCGGGACATACTTCGGAATCGTGGCGACCAAGGAGATCGATTCCCGCCGAGCATACGTCTTCATGGGCCCCACGGGTTTCTATGCCGCCCCACATCGACTGGATGCATAGCGCTACATGCACCCACTGCTTCTCAGAAATGGTCCTTTGTGAAGAACTCCGACGGGTTGCCGCGGCGACATTGAGGTGCACTGGCTGCTCATCGCCGAGCCTAGACGTCACGCCAGGACCTCAGGAGCTAGTGCGGTACACGTCGCGGCGATGGTCGACGCGAAGCACCACTACCTCGCGGCGTCGCTCGTTGATCCGATACAGCACGCGGTAGGTGCCGCGACGGGCTGAGTAGATCCCCGCGAGGTCCGCGCGCAAAGGCTTGACGACCGGCGTTGGCTGCGCAAGCAATGCGCCCGTTACAAACTCGTTCACGGCTGCGGCGACCGATTCCGAAAATCCCCGTTGGATTGCGCGGACAGCCGGGGGGTCAAGACCAGTTCTTAGCGGTGATCATCATTCACTATCGCAGTCCGCGGACAGCGTCAGCGCCACGCACGACGTCGCCGGCATGGTAGGTGGCATCAGCCTCGCGGATGTCCGCGAGCGCGTCGGGATCGCTGAGAGCATCCAGAGTCTCTTCCAGTTCAGCGAGATCTTCCGGACTCAAGAGCACCGCTGGGGCACGGCCGTTGCGGGTGACAGTAACCCGGTCGTGTTCGCGTTCGACACGGTCGACAACCTCGCTGAACCGATCTCGGACCTCGCGCAGCGACTGGATGCTCACGGGCACAATTGTGGCCCCCTGGCGCCCCAATAGCCGGGCCTTAGCTCTCGGCGCCTAGGACAACCCAGCGGTTGGTCGCCGCGAAGCCCACCAGGACGACCAGGTGCAGCACCCAGAGCCACCCGAGCACCGCGATGACGGCACCGACAAGGGAGGCCCCGCCGAACGGCGCTCCGAAGTCGATCGGCAGGCGTAGGAACACGACGAAGCCTTGGAGGAACCCGCTGACGAACGCGGCGGTGGCCAAGCCGCCCAAGACCGACGCGCGCCACGGCATGGAGCCGGGGGCGACGACGTGGAAGCTCCACGCGAGCGGCGCTGCGAGGATCAGCCAGTTCACTGTGAGCGCGAGCCAGACGCCTAGTGCTTCTGCGGCGATCCCCTCGCCCGCCAGACGGTTGAGCACTGGGGTGATACCGAGGACGGCGAGCAGCAGCACCGGGGCCACGACCAGCAGCGGGACGACCGCGAGCCGGCCGCGCAACCCCGGGGCCGTGTCAGGCGTCTCGGCCAGCGCCGCGTACGCTCGGCGCAACCCCTCCCCGTATAGGGTGGCCGGCAGCACGCACGCCAGCGCCGCCCACGCAGACAATCGACTGCCCACCGCGAACGTTGCGTCAGCGACCGCCGCCCCGTCGGTGGCCGTCGGCAATACAGCCGTCAAGTCGTCCACCAGCCCGGTTACGAAGCCGTCATCGGCGAGGAGCAGCAGCAGTCGCACCGTGAGGAACGCCAGCGGCGGGATGGCGATGGCCGCGTAGAACGTGACACCCGCACCGAGCAGGAATAGGTCGTGCCGCGCGAGCAACTGGCGGGTCGCCCGAGCAAGCCGCCGCCACCGTCGCCCCGACCCCCGACGCGTCGCCACGCCGCCGAGTATGCCCGCACCCGGTGGGCCCCGCCACTGCTCCACATCCCGGGCCAACACCATCGCCTTCGCACAAACGCCGGCCCTACCCCAGCGCCCCCATCCGGCGATCGATCTCGACCTGCATCTGACGCACGAGCTGGTCGGGTAGGCCGCTATCGCGCAACCGCAGCAACTCTTCCTGTTCCGCGCGCATCATTTCCAGCCCAATGCTGCGGGCCACTGCCCGATCCTGATCCGCTGGGCTCTTCGCCGCGACGGCAGCCCGCTCCAAGCGTTCCTCGGCGTGCTGGCGCAGCGAGTCGATGACTCCAGGCGGCAGTGATTCATCGCTGGAATCCGCCGCCTCCTCGATGTCGTCGAGGCGCTCGAGCGCAGCCCGGGCCAACGCCACCCGTACCCTGCGCTTCGTCGCCGCGTCATCGTCGGCCGGCAGGGCCAGCCTGCGGGCCAACAGAGCCGTCGTGGGTGCCAGAAGCAGCGAGAGCACAACAACTCCGAAGGTGATGGAGATGACCAGGGACCGGTCCGGGATGGCGGCACCGGCATCCGTGGCGACCGGCAACGTGAACGCGGCCAGCGCCGAAACCGGCCCGCGTGTCCCCGCCCAGGCAGCAACGACCCATCCAGGGCTGCGCCGCCCACTCAGCGTGGCCATCACGAAGACGAACAGGAAGCGGGTGGCAACGAGGGCCACGAACAGCACGGGAATCGCGAGCGCCAGCGACGACAGTTGCCCGTCGGGCAGGTCGCGCACTACGAGCGGCATCTCCAAGCCGACCAGGAAGAACGCCGTCGATTGCAGGATGAATGTCAGGGTTCTCCACAGTGAGGCCGACTGCAGCCTGCCCCTGTAGGTGATGGCGGTGGACGTGCCATGCGCGACCACTAGGGCAGCGACGACCACCGCGAGAATGCCAGAGCCGTGCGCGACTTCGGCCAGCAGATACAGCGGCAGCGGCGCGAGCACGATCAGAGCGTTGGCGACGGTCGTGTCACGGCTGCGACGCACCACCGCCACCAGGCCGAGCCCACCGAGCGTACCCACCATCAGGCCACCGAGTACCGACGTCGCGAGGATTCCGATCCCCTGCCACGCGGTCACGCTGCCAGCCGCCGCGGCCAGCGAACACACGCGCAACAGGGTCAGGGCGGTTCCGTCGTTGACCAGGCTCTCCCCTTCCAGAATGTGCACCAAACGGCGTGGCAATCCGGCCTTGCGGGCGGTCGCCGATACCGCCACAGCGTCGGTCGGGCCGAGAATGGCGCCCAGCGCGAAGGCCATGGAGGCCCAGATCCCGGGCAGGATCCACTGCGCGATGACGCCCACCACGACGCCGCCAAAGACCACCAAACCCACGGCAAGCGCCATGATGGGACGGCTCACCCGGCGCAGATCGACGATGGAACTGGTCAGCGCCTCTCCGAAAACAAGCGGGGCCAGGACGAGCACAAGCACGAATTCCGGATCGGCCGGTCCAGTCGGTCCGAATGGAGCAATTCCCACGACCAAGCCGGCCACGAGCAACGGGATAGCCGTTGACCACCCGCGGTTCCGGCATACTCCAGCGACTGCCACCGCGGCGAGGATCGCTGCGCCAATGTCCAGGCTCTGGTTGCCGGTCATGACTCACCTCCGTGGCAGTCCACACCGCCGGTGACGTCCACGTGGTGAAGCCGCGGGAGGAACGAGCAGATGCCAGGCATCTAGGCGTAGGCGTCCACCGGCGCGCAGGTGCAGTGCAGGTTGCGGTCACCATAGGCGTTGTCCACGCGCCGAACCGGCGGCCAGTACTTGCCCACTTCGCCAGCCGGGAACACCGCTTCTCGACGGGAGTAGGACCAAGGCCATTCGCCCACCAAGGTCGCCGCGGTGTGCGGGGCGTTGCGCAACACACTCTCCTCCAACGGCACCCGGCCGGCGGCGACGTCCGCAATCTCGCCGCGGATGGCCAGCATCGCGTCGCAGAAGCGATCCAGCTCGGCCAGGTCCTCGCTTTCGGTCGGTTCCACCATCAAGGTGCCGGCCACCGGGAAAGACATAGTGGGAGCGTGGAAGCCGTAGTCGATGAGTCGTTTGGCGACGTCCTCGACGGTGACCCCGGTCTGCTTGGTGATCGCCCGCAGATCGAGCAAGCACTCGTGGGCAACGAGGCCCTTCTCACCGGAGTAGAGCAGGGGGAATGCCTCCCCGATCCGGGCAGCGATGTAGTTGGCAGCGAGAATCGCGTGTTTCGTCGCACTGGTGAGTCCGTCGCCCCCCATCAGACGCAAGTAGACCCACGGGATCATGAGGACGCCGGCACTTCCCCAGGGGGCGCCGGACACCGGGCCTGACCCGACCGGGCCGCACTCGGGAACCACGGGGTGACCAGGCAGGAAGGGCGCCAGGTGCTCCTTGACCGCCACCGGACCCACTCCCGGCCCGCCTCCGCCGTGCGGGATGCAGAACGTCTTGTGGAGGTTGAGATGTGACACATCAGCGCCTACATCAGGCAGCCTGACCAGCCCAACGAGCGCGTTCATATTGGCACCGTCGACGAACACCTGACCACCTGCCTCGTGTACCGCCTCGCAGATGTCCGACAACGCCGTCTCGAAAACGCCGTGCGTGGAGGGGTAGGTCAGCATGATGGCCGCCAACCGATCTGCGTGCTCGGCAACCTTTGCGCGCACGTCGGCCAGATCGACGTCACCGGCATCGGTGCACTTCACCACGACGACCTTCAGTCCGGCCATCACCGCACTGGCGGCATTAGTCCCATGGGCGCTGCTAGGCACCAGGCAAATCGTGCGGCGCTCCTCGCCACGCGAACGGTGGTAACCCCGGATCGCCAACAGTCCGGCGAACTCGCCCTGGGAGCCGGCGTTGGGCTGCACGCTGACCCGGTCGTAGCCGGTGACTTCAGCCAACCAGTTTTGGACGTCGTCGATCATCTGCCGGGTGCCGGCCGATCCGGCCAGCGGCGCGAACGGGTGCAGATCGGCAAACGCCGGCCAGGTCAGCGCTTCCATCTCGGCGGCGGCGTTGAGTTTCATGGTGCAAGAGCCCAGCGGGATCATGGTGCGGTCCAGCGCGAGGTCCATGTCCGACAGGCGGCGCAGGTAGCGCATCATCGAGGTTTCGCTGCGGTAGGCGTGGAACTCGGGATAGTCCAGTAGGGAACCCACTCGTTGCAGGTCCGCGGGGATCCGACTTTCCCCGGCAACCCGCGCCACGCCCAGCACGTCCAGGACCACGTCGACGTCGGCATCCGTCGTGGTCTCGTCGCAGGTGATCCCAACAGCCCCGTCCAGCACCCGTAGGTCGATGCCCCGCTCGGCCACCGCGGCGACCACCGCGTCCGCACCCGGCACCTCGATGGTGACGGTGTCGAACAGCGCGTCATGGCGCAGCGTCAGTCCGCCGGCTTGCGCCCCGGCGGCGATGGTAGCCGCGTGCCCGTGCACCGCCTCTGCGATGGCAGTGAGGCCTTCGGGTCCGTGGTACTGCGCGTAGAAGGCCGCGACCAGAGCTAGCAACACCTGCGAGGTGCAGATGTTCGAGGTGGCCCGGTCCCGGCGGATGTGCTGCTCGCGCGTCTGCAGCGCCAGCCGCAGCGCCGGCGCACCAGCGGCATCGAGGCTGACCCCCACCATGCGCCCGGGAAGTTGCCGCTCGAGCCCTTCCCGCACCGCCATGAATCCTGCGTGCGGCCCGCCGAAGCCCATAGGCACGCCGAACCGTTGCGCCGAACCGACGACGATGTCGGCGCCCATCTTCCCGGGGGCGCGCAGCATGACCAGCGCCAAAGGGTCGGCGATGACGGTGAGCAGTGCGTTGCGATCGTGGGCGGCAGCGGCCACGCCGGACAGATCCCGGACGCCACCGGTGCTGGTCGGGTAACCGACCAGGACACCGAAGCACTCGGGCAGTTCCTCGTCCACGTGCCGGATGTCCAGTGTGATGCCAGCGGGTTCGGCCCGGGTGGCGAGCACAGCCAAGGTCTGCGGATGCAGATCGGCGTCGACCACGAACACGTCGCCGCGGCCGGCGCGATGGGCCAGTGCCATGGCCTCGGCCGCTGCGGTCGGCTCGTCCAGCAGGCTGGCATTGGCAACCGGCAGCCCGGTGAGGTCGCTGATCAGTGTCTGAAACGTCAGCAGGCCGGTGAGCCGGCCCTGCGAGATCTCCGGTTGATACGGCGTGTACGCGGTGTACCAGGCGGGACTTTGCAGCACGCAGCGCGTGATCACTGCCGGGGTGTGCGTGCCGTGATAGCCCATCCCGATCATCGGGGTCCGGCGGGTGTTCGCTGCCGCGAGTTCGGTCAAGGCGTCATGTGCCTGCGCTTCGGACAGCGCCTCGGGCAGGTCCAGTGGTCGGTCCGTACGCAAGCCGGCGGGGATGACGTCATCGATGAGGGCGTCGAGATCGGGGTACTGCACTGTGGCGAGCATGCGCTCGACCTCGGCCGCGCGAGGGCCGATATGGCGATCCGGGAACGTAGGGCTATCCAATCTTGCGGGCGCGGCGGCGCGAGAGTTCGTCATCCACCACGGTAACGCTGCCGTCGGCACGCTCTGCCGGCAGCGACGCGAGATCGCTCTCGACTTCGCGCCAGACCGCTCCCACGGCGATCCCGAAGACCCCCTGGCCGCCGTGCACCAAGTCGATCACGTCCTCCGGGCTGCGGCACTCGTAGACGCTGGCGCCATCGCTCATCAACGTGATCTGGGACAGGTCGGTCACCCCGCTGTCGCGAAGGTGGTCCAGCGCAGTGCGGATCTGCTGCAGTGTGACACCGGTTTCCAGCAGTCTCTTGACGATCTTCAAGGTGACGATGTCGCGGAAGTTGTACAGACGCTGAGATCCCGAACCACGGGCGGTGCGAAGGCTCGGCTCGACCAGTCCGGTGCGCGCCCAGTAGTCCAACTGCCGGTACGTGATGCCGACCAGCTTGGCGACCACCGGGGCCCGGTAACCGGCGTCTTCAGGTACGTGCAAGTCATCAGCGAAGAGTTCCTGCTGCTGCATGCCTGTCGACGAGTCAGCGACCGCCTCGTTCATGACTTCTCCTCACCGCTGTCAGACATCGCCAACTTAGGGGCGACAGGTACCTTCTCGCATCCGACACGCCCGGCGTTTCGCCATCAATACCTCGATGTGAGGTAGAGAGTTAAACTTCACTGCTCTCTGCCGCCCTCGAAATCCTCGGGCGTGACCTGATCGAGGAACTCCCGGAAGGCTTCAACCTCGGCTTCAGCCTCCTCTTCCTCCTCACCGGGCATCTCCACGGCCGCCGAGTCCAGAACGTGCTCAGCTGCGAACAACGGCGACCCGGTGCGCAGAGCCAGAGCGATCGCGTCCGAGGGCCGGGCGGAGACAGTCACAGCGTTGTCAAAGACGAGTTCGGCGTAGAAGATCCCGTCCCGCAGGTCCGTGATGTCCACCCGGGTGACCGTGCGCCCAAGTGCGCCCACGACGTCCCGCAGCAGGTCGTGGGTCAGCGGCCGCTCGGGCTGCACACCCTGCTGGGCGAAAGCGATGGCCGTGGCTTCGACCGCGCCGATCCAGATCGGTAGATAGCGGTCGGACTCAGAGTCACGCAACAGGACGATCGGCTGGTTGGAGGGCATCTCCACCCGGACCCCGACCACATCCACGGCTCGCACGGATTCACTCTACGCCTGCTCATGGCCGGCACCGTGGGGAAGACGCGTGCGCATCAGCCCGATGTGCACCCTGACCAGAGCGGTGGCCAAACTGCGCGCGCGATCGGTGTAGTCCTGGGCCTGCTCGCCCCGCCGGGGTTTGCCCAGGGCGGTGGTGAACAGGTCCACCTCTCGCTGTACAGCCAGGGCTACGGGCCGCGCGTTGCGCACCGGCAGTCCCGCGTCGACCATCGCCTGCAGACCGCGGGCCACCTCAAGGTCGTCGAGGCTGTACTCCTGGGTCTCGGGCAGCAAGCCCACCGTCACGGCATCGGCCAGATCGGCCGGCGACAGGCCGCTTTCCCGGCAGACCTCGGCCGGACGCAACCGGACGCCGGTGTCCAGGCTGGTCACCGCCGGGGCGGACACCGCTGGTGGGTTGCTAGTGGGCGTGGCCGAGACCGGCTCCGGCGGGGTCAGGCCCCGGTCGAGGGCGTCGAGGTGCTCGGCGATGACCTTCAGCGGCAGATAGTGCTCGCGCTGCATGGTCAGCACGTAGCGCAAACGGTCGACTTGCTCAGGGGTGTACTTGCGGTAGCCGGATGGTGTGCGCAAGGGCGTGACCAGGCCCTCAGCCTCCAGGAAACGGATCTTGCTCACGCTGACATCGGGGAATTCGCGCTTCAACGTCGACACCGTCTCACCGATGCCCATCAGGTGCCGGCTCATTCCGCCGTATAGTCCTCAGCGGCGTGTACGTACTGCAATCGGAACTTGCCGATCTGGATCAAGTCTCCCGAGACGAGTTCCACTCGCTCGATGGACGTCCGATTCACGTATGTCCCGTTCAGGGATCCCATGTCCACCACGTCCCAGCCACCGTCCGGACGTGCCACCAGCTGTGCGTGGTGGCGGCTCACTGTCACGTCGTCCAGCAGGATGTCGCTGTCGTCGGCTCGCCCGGCAGTCAGCCGAGGCCCGCTGAGCTCGAAGCGTTGCCCGATCTCCGGCCCCCGCTGCACGACGATGACGCTCATCCCCTTGCTCAGCCCGGACAGGCCTTCGATCAGCGGAACGGGACCGGTGTCCTGTGGTTCCAGGCCGATCAGGCCCGTGCGGTCGGTGTCGTCCTCATGCACGACCGGGGCGCCACAGGAGGAGCAGAAGCGGTCCTCTGGGGCCAGGGCGTGGCCACAGCGCGGGCACTCGGGCACGGCTCTCGCCTCCTTAAGGGGTTCTCTGGGCGAACTCTCTACCTCTACCAGACGTTCAGATTTCTTGCACGAGCGCTTCGTAATCGGCCGCACTCAGCAGGTCTTGCACGGCGTTCGGATCGCTCGGGGTCAAGTCGAACAACCAGCCAGCCTCGTACGGCTCGTGATTCACGGTCTCCGGCGCCGTCTCGACCGCGTCGTTGCGGGCTGCAACGGTTCCGGACACCGGGGCGTAGATCTCGCTGACGCTCTTGGTCGACTCCACCTCGCCGCACGGATCGCCGGCGGACACACTCGCTCCCACCTCAGGCAGGGCCACGAAGACGACGTCGCCGAGGGCGTCCTGGGCGAAGTCGGTGATACCGACCCGCAGGGTGCCATCGGGCTGGACGAGGATCCATTCGTGTTCGCGGGTGAAGTGGCGGTCAGCTGGTAGCGCGGTCATATCTTCAGACCCTAGTCGGAAACCAACTTGGCGGTCACCGGGCTGCGGGGATTAGCCGGTGACCACCACATCCGGGTTGGAAACCGGAAGCTCCGCTGTAGCGGTGATGTCGACGGTGTCGAGTTCGGTGATCACCACGCTGCCGTCCTGGGACTCCACCGTGTCCACCACCCCGCCGGGGATGCGCATCGCCGTAGCCATCGTCGCCGACCCCCCGATGGCCAGGATCTCGAAGGGCGCTCGCACCACCGATCCGGAGACTGAGATGCCGTCCTGGGCGTCGTCAAACCAGGTGTTCACCACGACCCGTCGACCGTTGACCTCGATGGCCTCCGCACCGGCGTCCCGCAGTTCCTGCACGGTGTTCAGCAGATCGGAGGCGAAGAAGGCGTTCTCGCCGTCCACCCGCAGCCGGATTCCGGGGCCACGCACCGGCGTGGTGCCCGCCAGGACCCGCAGGTCATCCGCGCGCTGCTGCGCCTCTTGCAACGCCTCGGCGCTGGTTCCGGTCCGGAGTCGCTGCTCGGCCGCCTGCAGACGCAAGATCTCGCCGTCCAGCCGGGTCTGCCGGGATTGCAGGTCGTCGAGCAGGCGGACCAAGTCCGGCTCCCGCGCAGCCGCCAGGAACTCGTCGGTGCCCTGCCCGCGGAACACCGCCACCGTCCCCACGCCGATGAGCAGCGCGACGATCGCGACTCCCCAATTGCGCCGTCTCATGCCTTGAACACCTTGCGCCTGATCGCTGCCAGGTTGGCGAAGATCCGCATGGCCAACACGACGACCACGCCGGTGGTCATCTGCGCTCCCACGCCGAGCTGATCGCCCAGCCACACCAGAGCGCAGGCCACGATCACGTTGCCCAGGAACGAGACGACGAAGACCTTGTCCGAGAAGTTGCCGTCGATCATGCTGCGAATCGCGCCGGAGATCGCATCCAGGCCGGCGATCACGGCCACCGGCACGAATGCATCCATCCAGGTGGGCAGATCCGGTGCCACCAGGATGCCGAGCACGACCCCGATGACAAGCCCAAGAATCGCGATCATTGCCCGCTACCCTTCACGACCTCGGCTGTGGTCGGCAGATTCGCCGTGGACGCAGGTACTTCGACCTCATCCTGAGCCTTCACTTCGTACTGTATGCCGTAGTCGGTGTGCAGCCCCGCCAGTTCGTCGGAGGCACTCGTGGCCGCGAAAGCGTCGGCCAGATCCGCCGGCCCCACCGCCGCAATGGTGTAGGGCGGCTCCAGCGGCCGGAAGTCGACCAGAATCGCCTGGCCGGCCGTCCGGATGGCCGTGGTGGACGTCAGCCGGATGTCGTTGATCGCGATGGCCTGCGCCCCTGCCTGCCACAGACCGTTGACGACCATCTGCATGTCGACGTCGAGAACACGGGCCTCATCGGTTGTCACGCCTCGGGGTAGCGGTTGACGGCCGTCCCGCATCGTCACGACCGCTCCGGGGCCGGTCAATCCCACGAAGCCCGTCGCCGTTTCCAGCGTCCGCAGCTGCTCGGCGAACTCGGGACCCAGTCCACTGGTCGCAAGCTGCTGCAGCTGCGACACCGAGGCCCGCAGGTCCGCCGCCTCGTCCTGGGAAGCTTTCACGCCGGCCTCGGCCTCCTGCACCCGGGCCACGAGTGCCGCCCGGCGGTCCTGGGCAGCCGGTGCCACTGTCTGTCGCTGCAGGAATGCCGCGACCAGCAGCCCGAAGATCAGCGCGATCAGAACAGCCCCGGCAAGGCCGGGCCGCTTGCCGGTGTTCGGCGCCTGTGGGGCAAGGGCGTAGTCGTCGGCCTGGGCGTCGGCGATCAGCCGGTCGAGGAGGTCCGGCGGGCGCTGCGTGCTCACGTCGGCTCCGCAGTTGCGGACATGATCCGGCGCGCCTGGCCGATGTACAGCACGCCCGCCCACCAGTACAAAGCGGTCCCCCACACGGCGAATGCCCATCCGAAGACCAGCGCCGGCTGTGCCCACCAGCCGCTGCCGTCGCCGAGCAGCAGCAACGGGAAGGCGTAGAGCAGGTTGAACGTCGCGGCCTTGCCCAGGAAGTGCACAGGCAGCCCCACGACACCCCGGCGCTTGAGGACCCACAGCACTACGGCCATCACCACGTCCCGGCTGAGCAGGATCACGACAAACCACCATGGCACGATGCCCCGCAGCAACAAGCCGACGAGGGTAGCCAGGATGTACAGGCGGTCGGCGATCGGATCCAGCAACTGTCCTAGCCGGGTGATCTGGTTCCAGCGCCGGGCCAGGTAGCCGTCCAGCCAGTCGGTGAAGCCGGAGACAGCCAGCAACAGGATCGCCAAGCCGTCGGCCTGCGGCACCAGGATCAGCCACAGGAACAGCGGCACCCCGAGTAGCCGGAGCGCGGACAGCACGTTGGGCACGGTGAAGACCCGGTCGGACTGCACCCGGGTCTCCTGCACCTCCATGGGCCCGCCCTCAGCCCTGCATAGGAGCCGGCCAGGCCGCCGGCGGCTGCGCGTTGTCGTTGCCAGCCCGGAACGCCAGGACGAGGATAACGATCGCGATCACCACGATGAGCAGCCCCGTGATGGCCAGCCCGATGCCTGCCGCACCTGCCCAACTCACAGTCAGCAGCACGCTCACGGCTGCGGTGACACCTGTGCTGCCGTCCTCGTCCATGACCACCAGCGTCGTGTCGGTGTCCGAGACCGGCCACTGCACCCGGACGTCGGTTCCGGTCTGCTGGTCGGTCCAGAACGTCTGATCGGCCGGCGCTGACGGCCGGGCGTCTCCGGGGATGCTGGTGGCGTTGATGACGTCCTGGGAGGAGTCGAAACCTGTGACCAACTGGTACGGAACCCCCTGCAGGTAACGCAGCGAGTCGGCCTTGGGCGCCACACCGACGAAGTGCGCGTCGTCTCCGGTGACCTGCAGTTGCAGGTCGAACCAGGACTCGTCGAACGGCACCGGGGTGGAACTACTGATCTGGAAGTCGGTAACGACAACGGCACGGCCGTCCTGGGCATCGAGGGTTCCGATCGGCACCGTCGCACGACCGTCGGTGCCGAAGACGGTGAGCAGAATCGCCCCGACGGCGAACAGCCCCAACCCCGCAAGTCCGAGAACGGCGCCGAGAATCCCGAGAACGACGCGTTTCACCTGCCCACCGTAATCCACTGCTGCCGCTTGCCCGGGCACCGACATGAGGCGCGCGCTACCAGTCGGTGACAACGGCGTAGGCCCGCGCCGAGACACCTGCTTCGTTGACCGTGCGTACGAATATCCGCCGCTCGCTACTGACCCCCGTTGTCGCGATCTCGCCCGCCGCCAGATCCTGAGCCAACCAGGTCAGGTTGCCGGTTCGACCCACGTAGCCGATGTCATAGCGCACACCCGGCTCCTGTTGCCAAGTCACCGTGGTGGCAGTGCGCACAACACCACTCGGGCGGGCAGGCGCGCCGGGCAGATCGCGCGGTGCGACCAGCGCCAGGAACCGGGAGTTGGCAATGTTCGCCCCCGGATTGCGGGCCAGCCAGGATCCTGGCCGCGGATTCACGGCGAAGTAGTCGTCGTTGCGGCAATCGAGCCGATAGTGCGCCGACGGGGCGGTGCAGATCTCGACCTTGCGCCACGTCGCGCCGCCGTCGTTGTAACACATGACGTCGCCGCCATCCCAGCAGTGACCACGGCCACTGGCATGTGGCGCGTTCGGGCTGACCGCACCCAGCGCATGCATCAGTTCGTGGGTGTCGACCCAGATGAAACCGAACGACGAGGACCAGCTCGCCGACCACCGCTGCCCGCCGAGTCCGGACCAGGTCGGGCTTGTGTAGGAATCCACCCACAACGCGTAGACGCGGTTCTTCTCGCGGAATCGTGGGTCGGTGCGGGTCAGGTAACGCCGGATCGAGACCAGGTTGTAGGTATGGCGTTGCGGCACGGCCACCTGCAGAATCGTCGGCTGGCACACCGCGTCGTGTACCCAGCGAACGGTACGGGTGCCCTCGGAGGATCGCTCGACGATCCCTGTGGTCAGGCTCAACGACCTGCGCAGGACCGTCTCGAACTGTGCGAAGCGGTTGGCATGACCCGTGCGATACACGAACACCGGCTGCACCCGGTTTCCGCTGACCCCGTTCCCCAGGCAGCGCGGTGCGGCCCAGTTCCCGCTGGCATCCCGCAGAAGCATGTCCGCGTCCGTCGGGCCTTGCCGGGGCGACCCCGGGTCGGCCTGCGCGACGGTCGGAATGAGCAACGCGACCACGATCGCGACGACTGCTGCCCCTGTCCGCCTCACCGTTCCACGGTACCCAGCACCCTGTCCGGCTCGGGTTGCCGCCGCCGCTGGAATACTGACCGCCATGCCCGAGGAGCTGCCCGACGACACCCGCAGCGGCGTCCTTGTCGAGGCCGCCACGATCGGCCTCACCACGGGTGCCTATGGGGTCTCCTTCGGTGCATTGGCCATCACGTCGGGCTTGAGCGTGTGGCAGACCGTGGCGTTGAGCGTGCTCATGTTCACCGGCGCTTCCCAATTCGCCATGATCTCGGTACTCGCCGGTGGCGGGGCCGCGCCCGCTGCGATCGCCTCGAGCGCCTTGCTCGGGGTGCGCAATTTGTTCTACGGAGTACGGATCCGCCAGATCCTGCACCCGCGCCCCCTTGTTGCAGTGCCAGCGGCACAGCTCACCATCGACGAGTCGACGGCAATGGCCCTGGCACACCTCGACCGGCCGATCCCCCGACCGGCGCTGGCCTTCTGGTCGACCGGGCTCAGCGTCTTCGTGTTGTGGAACATCGGCACGGTGACCGGGGCGTTGGGGGCCAGTTCCATCGGCGACCCCACCCGCTGGGGGCTGGACGCCGCCGTGCCCGCCGCGTTCCTGGCGCTGCTGTGGCCGCAGATCACCAACCGCCGCCTGCTCGGGGTCGCAGTTGTGGCTGCCGCGCTGGCCATAGCGCTGACACCGGTGCTGTCGCCCGGTCTGCCCGTGCTGTGCGCGGCGCTCGTGCCCTTCTTCTTTCTGCGCGGACTGGGCCGGCCATGATCTGGGTCGCCGTGCTGGTCGGAAGTGCCGTTTGCTACGCGCTCAAGGCACTCGGTTTCGTCGTGCCCCAGCGGTTCCTCGAGCAACCCCGGGTCGCCGCCCTGGTCGGCATGTTTCCGGTCGCGCTGCTGGCCGCCTTGCTGGCCGTGGTGACCCTCGGCGACGGGCAGTCGCTGGTCCTGGACGCGCGGGTGGCTGCGGTGTTCGCGGCCGGGGTCGCGCTGACGTTGCGCGCGCCCTTCCTGGTGGTAGTGCTGGTCGGGGCGGGCACGGCCGCGCTGCTGCGTGCAATCGGCTTGGGCTGAGCGAG
>ERZ724512.312-NODE-312-length-21571-cov-7.733780_pt1 | contig 21571 bp, 20 predicted proteins | sample MGYA00376045_ERZ724512 | MGnify/ENA primary metagenome ERZ724512 (study PRJEB28724, sample SAMN07190883) | activated sludge metagenome | isolation source: activated sludge of sewage treatment plant in Hong Hong | place: Hong Kong | collected 2016-03-17 ... | reverse complement strand
TCTTCAATCAGTCGACTCCGCTGGAGAACGTCAACCTCTACGAGATCGACCTTCCGCTTCAGGAGGCCGTCAACAGGGAGGGTGCAGGCTGGGCCGAGGACCGGATCAAGGCCCTCGGTGAAATCTGTGGCCAGCCCGAGGTGCTTCTGGCCGGCCGGGATGCGAACGAGTTTCCGCCCCGGCTGAAGGCTTTCGACCGTTTTGGCAACCGGATCGACGAGGTCGAGTTCCACCCGGCATGGCACGAGTTGATGGCGCTCGGGATCGAGCACGACCTCCATGCCCTGCCGTGGCGAGAGCCGGGAATCGGCGCCAATGTGGCCCGGGCTGCCCTGTTCACCCAGCTGACCCAGGTAGAGGCCGGCGTCGGCTGCCCGATCTCGATGACCTTCTCGGTGATCCCCTCACTTCGAAATCAGCCTGAAGTCGCCGAGGAATGGGAGCCCCGCTTCACCTCCCTCGAGTACGACGGCAAGCTGAAGCCGGCAGACCAGAAGCCTGGCTGCCTGGCCGGGATGGCGATGACCGAGAAGCAGGGTGGCTCCGACGTCCGGGCAAACACCACTCGCGCGGTTCCGCTGAACGGTGGCGGCCCCGGCGGCGAATACGAGATCACCGGTCACAAGTGGTTCTGCTCCGCCCCGATGTGCGACGCCTTCCTCGTTCTCGCCCAGACCGATGCCGGCGTTTCCTGCTTTCTTCTGCCGCGTTTCACCCCGAACGGCGAGCGCAACCGGTTCCACATCCAGCGTCTGAAGGAGAAGCTGGGCAACAAGTCGAATGCCTCATCTGAAATCGAGTTCCGGGGAGCGTGGGCACGCATGATCGGCGAGGACGGCCGGGGCATCCGGACCATCATCGAAATGGTCAGCCACACCCGCCTTGACTGCGCGATCGGCTCGAGCGCAGGAATGCGAACCGGCGTGGCGCAGGCAACCCACCACGCGATGAACCGTTCCGCCTTCGGCAAGAAGCTGATCGACCAGCCGCTGATGGAGAACGTGCTGGCCGACCTCTGTGTTGAGTCCGAGGCCGCAACCGCAACGGTCATGCGTCTGGCCCGGGCATACGACGAGGCCGCGGCCGGTGACGAAGGTGCCGCTCTCCTTCAGCGCCTGGCCACTCCGGTCCTCAAGTACTGGATCTGCAAGCGCGCCCCGTGGCATGCCGTCGAATCGCTCGAATGCTTCGGTGGCAACGGTTACGCGGAAGAGTCGGGAATGCCCCGCCTGTTCAGGGAGAGCCCGCTGATGTCGATCTGGGAAGGCTCCGGCAACGTCCAGTGCCTCGACGCACTGCGAGCGATGGTCAAGAGCCCCGCTTCCTACGAGGCGTTCTTCAGCGAGGTCGGCGAGGCCGCCGGCGCTGACTCACGTCTCGATTCGTTTGTCGAGAAGCTCCAGCAGGAGATCACCGGTGAACCCGAGACGCTCGAGATCAGGGCCCGCCGCGTAGTCGAAGGCATGGGACTCGCCTTCCAGGGGTCGATGCTCGTCCGCCACGGTGACCCTGCTGTGGCCGACGCCTTCTGCGCCTCCCGTCTGGCCGGCGACTGGGGCGAGGCCTTCGGCACCCTTCCCGCCGGAACCGATTTCAAGACGATCATCCAGCGCTCCGCTCCCCCGGTCTAATCGATAACCGACGGGCCATGGCCACCTGTTCGCAGGTGGGCAGGTGATATTCATCCTTCCGTCAACTTCGAAAGGAACTCCATGGCCGACCACGGTCTGAGCAACCACCACAGCAGCACCCTCGCCGAGATCTTTGATCACCAGAAGCACTCGATCGAGTGGCGCAAGGTCGAATCGCTGCTGAACGCGGTCGGCACGGTGACCAGGAAGCACAACGGCCACCTGAAGGTGGAGGTGGGTCCGGAAACCGAGACCTTCGAAGTTCCCCACGGCAAGGAGATCAACCGCCAGCAGCTGGTCGACATCCGGCGGATGCTGAGCGAAGCGGGATACGGGCCGGACGGCAAGGCCGTCGAGGACCAGCGCGACCGCGATTACCGGGACAACCGCTGGGGCGACCCCGTAGACGAGGCCTGACGCGCAGGCGGCTCGGGCCGCCACACCATCGCTGCCAGGACACTCGCGCCGGCGGCGATCGCGCCGAGAATCAGGGCAACCTCGGAAAGCCCCAGAGCTTCTCCTGCGAAGCCGGCGATCAAGTACGTAAAGAGCCAGCAGAAGTGTGAAAGCGAGAACTGGGCGGCGAAGAGGGCTGGCCGACCGGCCGAGTCGCCGCTTCTCTGGATCAGACGGCCTGAAGGAGTCAGGACCGCGGAAGTTCCGATTCCAGCGAGTGCCCAGCAGGCCATCAGTGTCGTCAGCGATCCAACTGCGACAAACAGGAACATCGAAGCCGCCAGGATCAGGCCACCAAGGAGCATCAGCGACCGATCGGTGAAGCGACGAAGCAGAGTCGGCAGGAGCAGGGCAATAACGATCGATCCCGCACCAAACGCCCCCAGAGCCCAGGCGACGTCGGAGTCACCGAATCCAAGCTGTCCCTTGACGTAGATCACCGTGTTGATGAGGACCATGGCGCCGGCGGCCGCAGCGGCCCAGTCGAGGAGAAAGAGACCCTGGAGCCGTGGGGTACGCAGAAACTGGCGAATGCCCTGGGAAACCTGAGACAACTTTCTGGCGGCCAGGGCGTCATCCCGGACAGCCGGGACAGCGGTGGTCAACACGAGTCCCGCGGAGGTCAGGAAGGCCAGGGAATTCAGGGTGAACAGCTCCGTGTAGCCGACCACAGCCAGAAGCAACCCGGCAATCAAAGGGCTGACGAGAGCTTCCAGCTCGTAGGCCAGGCGACTGAGGGATAGTGCCTCGGTATAGGTGTCCACGTCGGTGAAGATGTCGGGGATCAAGGCCTGGAATGCCGGGGTGAACCCCGCCGAGGCCGCACTGACGATCACTATCAGGACGTAGACCTGCCAGATCTCACCGACGAAAGCGATCGAACCGATGGCCAGCGCCCGGACCACGTCCATCGTGACAAGCAACTTCTTTCGTGAGACACCGGCGGCGAATGCGGCTATTGCCGGGGAAACGAGAACATAGGTGGCAACTTTCAGGGCGAGTACCACTCCAAGAATCTGACCTGCGTTGCCTCCTCCCATGCTGAATGCCAGCAGGCCCAGAGCGACCGTCGATATTCCGGTTCCAAGCAGCCCGACGATCTGCGCGGAAAACAGACGGCGATAGACACTGTTCCGGAGAGGAAGTGTCAGCGCGGGCGCCACGGAAGCGTTCAGCCCGGGAGGCTGACCCAGTCCCGGGAGAGGCGGCGGGCCATAGCTTCGGCAAGGCGGATGCCGGACTCGACGGTGTCGAAGTCGACGTTCTCTGAAACGTCATTCGGCCAGTGGTAATTGGCCGGCTGCTTGTGCTCGGTACACGAACAGATCGAGACCACCGGGTAACCGGCCGCTAGTGCCTCCAGACCATCGGTCCCGTTGTGGATCCTCAGGTTCGGCATCAACTCGATGCCTTCCTCTTCGGCGGCCCGATCGGCCAGGATCAGGGCTTCAGGCGGGTACTCGAACATTTTCAGGAAACCCTCCCCGCGCAGCACCGTCAAGTACGGGGAGCCGATCGTGTCCATGTTGATGAAAAAGGTTGAGTCGACCGGCAGGTTCGGAAAGTGTCGTTCCCCGAAGGCTTTCATTCCCTCGCTGAATGACTCCTCGGAGCCCGCCGAGAGAAGGATCAGGCGGAGACCCTCGGGAGGGTCTGCGAGAAACCGGCGGGCGAGTTCGAGCAGGGCGATCACGGCCGTGCCGTTGTCGTTGGCCCCCGGAACGACCTTCCTCAGGCCGATGTCGACCATCGAGGCGGTCGATCCGGCCGAAAGCAGGAGCCCGGCCGCTGCCAGCTTCCGGCTCCCGGTCAGACCGCCGATCGCGCTGAGCAGCGGGCCACCGATCACCGGGGCCATCAGCATCGGTGAAGTGTCGAGGTGCTGGAAGGCGCCGGTCTTCGAGACTAGATCGGGAATGCCCGGGTGGAAAACCAGGCCGGCGTTGGCCGCGTCATGGTGGGAGACGAAAACGACGGTGCGTTCCGCTTCGGGGTCGCCCAGTTCACAGACCACGTTGAAGGTGTCGCGCTTCGGCAGGAACCTTCTGAGGTAGCGGGGCCGGGGCGGGAAGTCGGTGGCGATCGCCGCGGCACCGGCCGCCCCGAGCAGGGCACCGGCGAGGCGCCTGCCACGGGTCGCCGCAATGCCGCCCGCGGCTCCGAGCGCCGTCCCGATACCGATCGGCCACCAGTAGGTTCCGTGGGCCTTCTCGGTCTCGATCCGGGCTTCCGCTCCGAGTTCAGAGAACCGGCTGACCAGCCACTCGGCGGCAGCGCGCTCCCCCGCCGAAGCCGAAGGACGATCGATTCGCTCGAGCTCCTCGAGTCGGGCACGGAGCCAGTTCTGGTCCGCTTCGCCGTGCGGCGCGGCAAGTTTCATCGGTGTCCCGTTTGCCATGGAGGAGCAAGATAGCCGTTGCTTGGCCCGCCCCGTTCACGCGGGTCCATACGATGTGGGGGTGTTCGGTGGCGCAAACTCGATAACTCTCTTCCGGGTAGCCGGAATCCGGATCGCGGTCGACTGGTCGTGGTTCATCTTCCTTTTCATCGTGATCGTCTGGCTCTCGGGCTTCTACGGCGACATCCTGGACGAGCCCGGGAGCACCCAGTCCTACGGACTGGCCCTGGCCAGCGCGATCGGTTTCTTCGGCTCGATCCTGCTCCACGAACTCGGTCACGCATTCGAGGCGAAGCGCAGCGGGATCGGCATCCGGACGATCCGCCTCTGGCTGTTCGGCGGGGTCGCAGAAATGGACCAGGAGTCCGAGTCGCCGGGAACGGAATTCAGAGTGGCGATCGCCGGACCGGTGGTGACCTTGCTGATCGCCGTGATCCTCTGCGTGATCGGGATTCAGGCGGCCGGGTTCGACAACTTCCGTGACGCCCTCGAGATGCGGATCACCGCGGAGACCAACGGCCCGATCACCATGGTCGCCTGGCTGGCAGCGGTCAACATCCTCGTTCTCGGTTTCAACCTGCTCCCCGCCTTCCCAATGGACGGTGGGCGGATCGTCCGCTCGATCGCCTGGAAGATCACCGGCAAGCGCAGCGCCGCGACCCGGTTCGCTGCCGGTCTTGGTCGCATCTTCGGGTTCATCTTCATCGGGCTGGGCCTGCTCTGGATCTTCAACGGAAACCTGTTCAGCGGCCTCTGGCTGGCGATGATCGGTTTCCTCGTCAACAGCTCGGCCCGGGCGGCCAGCCGCAGCACGGTCGGAGACAAGCTCGAAGGGATCACCGTCTCGCAGGTGATGGACACCGAACCGGTTTCGATCCCGGCCGAGATCGACTGTGCCAGGGCCCTCGAGGAGTACTTCCTCCGCTTCGGTTGGTCCTGGTTCCCGGTGGTCGACCGGCACGGCTCGTTCCTCGGAATGGCGGTCAGGGACCGGCTTGAAGCGGTACCCGAGGTCGAAAGGGACGCGACCCCGGTGATCTCGCTGGTCGAGATCAATCCGGGCTTTTCGGTGCGCTCCGACGCCGGCCTCGACCGGCTGCTCGGGAACCCCCAGCTACGCCGTTTCGGGGCCTTGATGGTGACCGACGACCAGGGGAAACTGGCCGGCGTGGTGACTGTCGAGCAGCTCGGCCGGGCTCTTCAGGCCTGATTTACGACCTCGCCGCCTTCAACCGGCGCACTACATAGACTCGGTATCTGGCACTGGCAGTCGCAACATTTCTGATCGTCCTCGCCCTGATCGCGAGCGAACGGGTCCACAGGACCAAGGTGGCCCTGCTCGGTGCCGCGATCGTGGTGCTCTTCGTTGGTCAGTACAACGAGGAACTGGCGATCGAATCCGTCGAGTTCGCCACGCTTGGTCTGCTCGCCGGAATGATGATCCTGGTCTACCTGACCCAGCAGAGCGGGGTTTACGACTACATCGCAGTCAAGGCCGGCCAGCTTTCGCGCGGCCGGCCATTCCTGCTGGTGGTGATGCTGGTCACCACCGTGGCGGTGATGTCGGGTTTCCTCGACAACCTCACGACCATCCTTCTGATCGTGCCCATCACCTTCCTGCTGGCCGACACCCTGGACATCAACCCCATGCCACTGATCCTGATCGAGGTGATGGCCGCGAACATCGGCGGTGCTGCGACCCTGATCGGTGACCCGCCGAACATCATGATCGGCAACTCGGCAAACCTGAGCTTCAACGACTTCCTGATCAACAACATGCCCGGCGTCGTGGTGATCCTCGCTACCGTGACCGTGGGCCTCTACTTCGCTTACCGGAGCCAGCTCCAGGTGGCCGAGGAGAACCGGAAGTACGTCCAGGAACTGGACGCAGCCGCATCGATCAGGGACCACGACGAGCTCCGGCGCACCCTTCCGGTCCTGATCGGGACGATCATCCTTTTCTTCCTCCACCAGTACATCCACGTCGAGCCGGCGACGATCGCCCTGACCGGAGCGGCAGTCGGACTGATGGTCACGAAAACACCAATCGAGGAGGCCCTGGAGAAGATCGAGTGGACGACGCTCTTCTTCTTCATCGGGCTCTTCGTGATGGTTGGTGCCCTGGAGGTGACAGGCGCGATCGAGAAGCTGGCCGAGGGAATCACCAGCGTCACCAACGGAAACCGGGACGCCGAACTGGTCGGGATCATCTGGACCTCATCACTGGTCGGCGGGATCGTCGACAACATCCCCCTGACCGCCGCGATGATCCCGGTGGTCGAAGACATCAAGGCTGGCAGCACCGATCACGCATACTGGTGGGCGCTCTCGCTTGGCGCCTGCTTCGGAGGCAACCTGACCCTGATCTCGGCCGCCTGCAACGTCGCCGCATCGGGGATGGCGGAGAAGGCAGGGAGGCCGATCGGGTTCTGGACTTTTCTCAAGGTCGGCTTCCCGGTGACCGTGGCGTCGACCGTCATGGCAACCGCCTACGTGTTGCTGAGGTTCTGACCGATGAAACCGGCTAGTTTCTGCGAGATGGGCAAATGGCAGACCACATAGTCCGTTCGGTCATCCGGGAGGTCAAGCCGCTCAAGACCAGCGACCCGGTCGGGTACGCGGCGCGGCTGGTGATCGAGTCCGGCCTGCCGGCTCTTCCGGTGGTCGATGAGCACGGCAAGTACGCCGGGCTCTTCGGCGAGCGGGAGTTCATGACCGCAGTCTTCCCCGGATACGTGGGAACCCTCATGAGCGCCCGCATGATCCGGCGCTCACTCGACGAAACGATCGAGCGACGGATCGGAAGTCAGGAGGAACCGGTGCGCGGATACCTGACCACGGACCCGGTCCTGGTCGAGGACGATTACGCCGACACGCAGCTGGCGGAAACCTTCCTCCATCACCGGGTGATGGTGGTCCCGATCGCAACCGAAGGCCGGGTCCATGCAGTCGTACCCAGAAGCGAGTTCTTCCAGGCGCTCTACGAGAGAATCGCCGACATCGCCGAAGACTTCGGCGACTAGAGCCCTGTCAGGTTCGGGAGCCCGGGGCGACTCTACGCAAATGCCCTGGAACGCAGAAAAACCGGCCGACCAGATGGACGGGAACTGGCTGATCACCGAGGGAGACCCGGAGAGCGCGGTCATCCTCCACGTCCCCCATGCCTCGAGGGCCTTCCCGACCAGGGAACTCAACAGGCTGGTGGTCGACCGGGAGGGCCTGGACGCAGAGCTGGACGCGATCACCGACGCCGACACCGAACGACTCGCCGCAGAAGCCGCCGGACTCGCCGAACTTCGTCCCTGGATATTCGAGAACCGCTACTCCCGGTTGCTGGTCGATCCCGAACGTTTTCCTGATGATCGCGAGGAGATGCTGGAGGCCGGTATGGGCCCCGTCTATCTCAAGACGACGACCGGGGCGGAGTTTCGCCGCGCAGACGAGGCCGATGATGAACGTCTCATGTCCGAGTACTACCGGCCGTATGCGAGCGCCTTCGAGCGGCTGGTTGAACAGAGGCTGGAGCGTCTTGGGCGCGTGCTGCTGATTGACGTGCACTCGTTTCCCCGAGATCCGCTCCCTTACGAACTTCACTCCGGCGAGGCAAGGCCTGCGCTCTGCATCGGCACCGACAAGTTCCATACGCCCCAGTGGCTGGTCGACGCCATCTCCGGTCTCTGGCCGGACACGGTCGAACTGGACCAGCCCTTCAGAGGCTGTTACGTGCCACTCTCGTTTCTGGAGTCGGAATCACGAATCGCCGCCGTGATGCTCGAGTTGAGGCGTGACGTGGTCGCCCGCTGGGCCGGCCCGGACAGCCCGGGGCGAAGGGGCGAACCGGGCCTGCCGGGGTTCGTGGCCGCGGTAGCAGACCTGTTTTCCAGGTACGACCCGACCGGCTAGAGCCAGTCGTTCTTGACCAGGAGCTCGGCGACCTGGACGGCGTTGGTGGCTGCCCCCTTGCGGAGGTTGTCGCCGGCCAGCCAGAGGTTCAGGGTCTTTTCCTGGCCGGGGTCACGGCGGATCCGGCCGACCAGGGTCTCGTCGCGGCCGGCGGCATCGAGAGCGGTTGGATACTTGCCGGCACCCGGATTGTCGACCACGATCACGTTCTCGGCTGCGCCGAGGATCTCGCGGGCACGGTCCGGGCTCAGGTCTTCGCGGGTCTCGATGTTGAGTGACTCCGAATGGCCGGTGAAGACCGGCACGCGGGCGCAGGTAGCGGAGATCTTCACCTCGTCACCGAGACCGAGGATCTTCCGGGTCTCGGCCATCACCTTGCGCTCTTCGGTCGTGTAATCGTCGCCGTCCTTGAAGGTCTCGACCTGCGGGATGACGTTGAAGGCGATCTGGTGGGGGTAGACGGCAGGGTAAGAGACCGTCTCGCCGGCCAGCACCTGCCCGGCCTGCTCGGTCAGTTCGGCGATTGCCTTCTGACCGGTACCCGAAACCGCCTGATAGCTCGAAAGGATCAGGCGCTCGAGGCGCGCCTCACGGTGAATCGGAGCGAGCACGAGCATCATCACCATGGTGGTGCAGTTCGGGTTGGCGATGATCCCCTTGTGGTCCCTGGCGGCCTCCGGGTTGACCTCGGCCACCACCAGCGGGACGTCTTCATGCATGCGCCAGTAAGAGGTGTTGTCAACCACCACCGCGCCGGCTTCAGAGAACTTCGGAGCCCATTCGGCACTCACGGATCCGCCCGCCGAGGAGATCAGGATGTCGATGCCCTGAATCGACTCGTCGTCAGGAACCACGCAGGTCAGTTCTCCCTCGCCAAAGGGAACCTTCTTGCCGGCCGAGCGTTCGGAGGCGAAAGCCACCACCTCGCTGGCCGGGAATGAACGCTCGTGAAGGATCTCGAGGATGGTCGAGCCGACCGCTCCGGTGGCGCCGAGGACGCCGACCCTGTACCTGGATTCATCCATGATCAGGACGGGGTTACGGGACGATGTTCGCCAGTCGGCGCTTCGGCCAGGATCTGCTCCTCGCCGAGGTCGAAGGCGGCGTGGAGGGACCGCACCGCTTCCGGCACCTGATCGGCCTGGATAACACATGAAATCCGGATCGACGAGGTGGAGATCATCTCGATGTTGATCTCCTTTTCGCCCAGAACCTCGAAAACCTTGGCTGCAACGCCGGGGTGGCTGCGCATTCCGGCGCCGACGATGGACACCTTGCCGATCTGCTCGTCGGTGCGGACTTCCTGGCTGATGTCGCCCAGGCTGGCGATCGCGTCGGTGGCCGTGGCCAGATCACCGGTCTCGACCGTGAACGAGAGGTCCGCGAGAGCACCCTCGTGCACCGGCTCGTTCTGGATGATCACGTCCACGTTGACGTTCGCATCGGCTAGCGCGCCGAAGATACGGCCGGCAATTCCGGGCTCGTCCTTTACTCCGATGACGGCCACGCGGGCTTCGTCGGTGGAGTGGGTGACGGCTGTGATGATCGGTCGTTCCATGGTTTCGCTTTCGGGAAGTACGAGGGTACCGGGGAGGTCCTCGAAACTGCTTCGGCAGTGGATCGGGATGTTGTAGTTGCGGGCGTACTCGACCGAACGGAGCTGGAGTACTCCGGCGCCGGAGGCGGCCATGTCGAGCATTTCCTCGAAGGAGACGACAGGAAGTTTTCTCGCGTCGGGGACGATGCGGGGGTCAGCGCTGAAGACGCCGGTCACGTCGGTGTAGATCTCGCAAACTGACGCACCGAGGGCGGCCGCGAGCGCGACTGCGGTCGTGTCTGACCCACCGCGTCCGAGTGTGGTCACGTCCCGACTGTCGGTTGATACACCCTGGAATCCGGCGACCAGAACGATCTTGTCTTCCCCCAGCCCCTCACGGATGCGGTCGGCCTTGACGTCGATGATCTTGGCCTTCGTATGGGAGGAGTCGGTCACGATTCCGGCCTGCGAGCCGGTGAGTGAGACCGCCTTGTGCCCCATGTCGTTGATCGCCATCGCGGCCAGGGCGCAGGAAATTCGCTCACCGGTCGAGAGCAGCATGTCCATCTCGCGGGGATCGGGACGATCGGAGATCTCGTAGGCCGAGGCGACCAGTTCATCGGTCGTCTTGCCCCGGGCGGATAGCACCGCGACGACGCTGTTGCCGGCTTCGCGGGCAGCGACCATTCGCCTTGCGGCACGCTTGATCTCTTCCGGGCCGGCGACCGAGGTCCCGCCGAACTTCATTACGACGATGTCATCTCTTTCAGGCATCACCCCTGAGCATACGGATCACCGGTTAACCGGGTCCCCAAGCGCATTTCAATATCCTGCGCCGGGTGACCGACGGATCTCTCCGCTGCCCGGAATGCGGCAGCGAACATACCTATGAACTTGGCGGTTTTTCCGTCTGCTCGCTTTGCGCCCACGAGTGGGATCCGGCTCACGACCGCACCGAGATCGCCGGGGATTCGGCCCCCGAGATTCGTGACTCGGTCGGGAACGTGCTCACCGACGGTGACACGGTGACTGTGATCAAGAACCTGAAGGTCAAGGGGGCTTCGGGGCCGATCAAGGCGGGGACCAAGGTGAAGGGAATCCGGCTGGTCAACGGTGTCGGCGACCATGACATCGACTGCCGGATCGATGGTTTCGGGCAGATGCAGCTGAAGTCCAGCGTGGTCAAGAAGGCCTGAGAATGCCGACCGGGTTCGAGCAGGACACGGCGGCCGAGCCGCTGGGCGAGGGTCGCTACGCGATCAACCTGAGTGACCGCTGGTGGGTTGGTCGCGGACCCAACGGCGGCTATGTCGCAGCCTTGATGCTCCGGGCAATGACCGGTGAGGTAGCGTCGATGGAACCGGAGGCGGCACTGCCTCCCAGGTCGCTCAGCGTCCACTTCCTGCTCCGGCCCGAAGCCGGTCCTGCTGAGATCGAGGTCACGGTCGAGCATGCGGGAAGAGTGACCGCGTTTCTTTCTGCCCGCATGGTCCAGAGCGGTGAAGTGAAAGCGAAGGCGATGGCAGTTTTCTCGGGTGAGCGTGAAGGGCCGGCCTTTGACAATTCCCTGATGCCGAAGGTTCCGCCCCCGGAAGAACTCGAGGAATGGGACACCGAGCAGGCCCCGGTCGCGGTTTTCGGCCGTTACCGCGCGATGATGATCAAGGGCATTCCCGGAGAAGCCGGTGAGAGGGCAGAAACCATGGGCTGGATCCGGCTGCGTGATGAGCAGCCGGTCGACCCCGTCCTCGCGGCCGCGGTGCTCGACGTCTGGTATCCGGCGCCGTTCGTCGTTTTCGAGAAGATTCCCTTTGCTCCGACCCTGGAGTACACGGTGCACTTCCCGCGAACCATCCCCGAGCCCGGTCCGCCGGACTGGAACCTGATCCGGTTGACCGCCGAAGAGGGAACCGAAGGCCACTTCACCGAGGATGCCGAGCTCTGGAGCCGGGATGGCAAGCTGCTCGCCAAGGCGCGCCAAATGGCTCTCCTACGGCACCCATTGGGCTGATCCCCAGGGTCCGACCAAGCCGCTTCATCCTTTAGCCAACATTTATGACTTTCTTGGTCAAGTTTGACTACAATGCCCCGAATGAGCGAGCACATCTGGTACACACACGCCCCGTCACCCACTGCTTTCGGGATTGCCCTGAGGAAGGGCTGGATCCATGAGGAGATGGCCCGGTGCGGAGTCGAGGTCAGGGCCCTGGCGGCCTCGTCTGACCCGGATGTCCAGCGCCTGAGGCGCGAGCGCACCTCCCCCAGGGCCTTTCGCCAGGGCGGAAACGTAGCTCCGCTCATCGCCCGCTCCCGAGGAAACGACGTGAGGCTGATCGGCCTTTCGCGCACCTCGAGCATTCACCCGGTGCTCGCCCTCCCGGAGTCCGGCTACCGGACAGCAGCGGACCTTCTCGGCCGCCGCATCGCGATTCCTGTGAGGAAGAACGCCGTGGTCGACATCCCGAGGGCCACAGCCCTCCGGACAGTCAGCAACCTGCTCGCCTCGGCCGGCCTCACGTTGAACGACGTGGAGCTCGTGGCAATCCCGGTCGAGGGCTCCTACTTCGAGGCGAGGGCGAAGCCGGGTGAGCCGATCGCCGATGCCCCCAGGGAAGGCGTCGCCTTTCAGGTTTCCTCCGCGCACAGCAATGAGCTGCTCGCGCTGATCAGGGGTGAGGTCGATGCGATCGCATCCGAGGGCTCGACCGCGGCGATCATCGCCTCGACGTTCGGCCTGACCACCCTCGAGCCCGGCAGAGCAGTCAACCGCGACCTCAACAACCGCTCGCTGCTGGCGGTAACGGTAAGTGGCGGGCTGCTCGACCGCGGGCCGGGTCTGGTCACCAGCGTTCTGGTCCAGATCCTTGCCGCCGCCGAGTGGTCAATAGACGAAGAGGCTGAAGCGAGGCGCCTGATCGCCCTCGACGCGGGCATCCACGAGGACCTCCTGGACGCGGCCTACAGCCCTCGGGTCAGCCGGCAACTCGGCGTGGACCTGAGAATGGACAAAGTCGCTGATCTCCGGGAACAGCACGACTTCCTGCTCGACCGCGGAATCATCGAGCGACCCGTGGACCTCGATGAATTCATCGAACCGGAACCCCTGAAGACTGCCCTTGCCCGCCGGGGGGTCCTGGTCTGAGGCCCGATCTAGATCGACCCTCGGCCAGCCATCGCCCGGCCAAGTGTCACCTCATCGGCATGTTCGAGGTCTGCGCCGACCGGCAGCCCGGCGGCCAGGCGGGTCACCTTCGTCTGGGTTCGGAGCAGGTCCGCGATGTGTGAGGCGGTCGCCTCTCCGGTTGTGGTCGGGTTGGTGGCGAGGATCACCTCGCTGATCCCTCCCGCCTCGACCCGGCGACGCAGCTCCGCGATCCGCAGGTCCTCGGCGTCGATGCCGTCGATCGGGGAGAGCGCTCCGCCGAGCACGTGGTAGCGGCCCCGGTATTCGTGGGTCCGCTCGATCGGAATCACGTCCGCGGGTTCCTCGACGACGCAGATCAGTGATTCGTCCCTCGAGTGGTCTTCACAAATCCGGCAACGCGGACCTTCGGCCAGGTTGAAACAGATCTCACAGAGACCGACCTTCTCCTTGACCTCGACGATTGCCTGCGCGAGGCTCCGGGCGTCGGATTCATCCGACCTGAGTATGTGGAAGGCGAGTCGCTGGGCGGTGCGGCGCCCGATTCCCGGCAGCTGCGAGAGCTCGGCGGTCAGGCGGGCCAGTGGTGCCGGGCCGTCGCTCATCCACCGAGCCCGGGCATGCCGGGCATGTTCGGCATCTGGGGCATTTTCGATTCGGCCAGCTGCTGGGCGGAGCGAATGGCCTCGTTGATCGCGGCCTGGACCATCTCCGCGAGCATCTCCGAATCCTCGGGATCAACGGCGTCGGGATCGATCACCACGTCCTGGACAACCAGGTCGCCGCTGATCTTCACCTTGACCATGCCGCCGCCGGCGCTGGCTTCGACGACTTCGTCCTTGAGTGACTCCTGGGCCTGCATCATCTCGGCCTGCATCTGCTGGGCCTGCTGAAGCAGCTTGTTCATGTCCATTCCACCGGGCATACCGCCCATTCCCTTGCGTGCCATCAGATGACCTCCTCTGCGTTGAATTCGGATTTGACCCGGGCGATGAAGTCTTCTTCCTCCATCACTTCCGATTCCGGGTCGGCCACCTCCTGGCCGCTGTCAAGACTTGCGTATTCGACCTGAAACTGATCTCCGGTCACGACCTTGATCGCTTCGGCCAGTTGCTGGCGACATTCAGGCCGCTCGGCGTTCCTGCGGCTGAAAGCGGCGTCGGCCGGAAAGCCGATGCTGAGCTTCGTGCCATCCAGGGCGACCGGCACTGTGCCGTCGAAGTAGGACGCGACCATTCCAGACGCCGAAGCCCCGAGTGAATCCAGCACGGCCGGCCAGACTTGCTCCAACTTCGGCAGGTCGTAAGGCTCCGGTTCTGGGGCCGGTGTCGGCGCAGCTGATGGTTCGGGTGGTGTTGGTGCAGCTTGGGGTTTGGGTGGTTCGGGCGCGACGGCCGGAGCGGCTGCCTCCGCCTCTGCGACAGCGGGCGGCGATGGTGGCGCTGACGACGCAGCTGCCTCAGACGCCGGCGGAGTCGGGGCGGCGGACGGCGCCGGCGGCGATTCCTGGATCGGAGGCGGGGCCACGGGGCGGACTCCCGACTCGAGCCTTTCCAGCCGTCGCGCCAATCCTTCACTTGACGGATCGAAGTCGGGACGGGCAGCTTTCAGCAGCGCCACTTCCACCGCGAGTCTCGCCTCGTCCCCGTCACGGATCAGGCCCAGGGCGGCAGACAGCTCGTCGATCGTGCGAATCAGGTTGGCTGGTCCGATCGCTTTCGCCTGGCGGACCAGACGGTCCGGGTCGGCGGCAGTCACCGCGAATGCCTCGGGGATCTGGCCGGTTGTCTGGGTGACCAGAAGCACCCGAAGGTGGCCCAGGAGGTCGCGGGCAAAGCGGGCCGGGTCGCGACCGGACCGGGCCATCTGCTCGACCGCGGTCAGGACGCCGGCCGGGTCGGCCTCGATCACCTTGTCAACCACACCGAAGAGCAGGTCGGCGTCGGCCGCCCCCAGCACCTCGAGCACGTCGTCGAGCGCGATCTCGTTCCCGCTGTAGGAGACGAGCTGGTCCAGAGTGCCGAGCGCGTCGCGGAAACTTCCCGAAGCGGAGCGGCTGATCATTGAGATCGCCGGAGCGCCGATCGTGATCTGCTCGGCGGCCGCGACGCGGGTCAACACCTCGGAGAGCTGTTCGATCGAGGGTCGCTGGAAATCGAAGCGCTGGCAACGGTCGGCGATGGTCGGCATCACCTTGTGGGCCTCGGTCGTGGCGAGGATGAAGACCGTGTTCGGCGGCGGTTCCTCGAGAGTCTTGAGGAAGGCGTTCCAGGCCTCCTTGGTCAGCATGTGCGCCTCGTCGAGGATGTAGACCTTCCAGCGGCCGGCGGTCGGGGCGAAGGCGACCCGGTCCCGCAGTTCGCGGATGTCGTCGACCGAGCGGTTGGAGGCTGCATCCATCTCGATCACATCGACCGAATTGCCGGCCGCGATCGAGCGGCAGGATTCGCAGGTGCCGCAGGGGGTGAGGGTCGGACCGCCGTTCTCGCAGTTCAGCGAGGCGGCGAGGATCTTCGCCATCGATGTCTTGCCGGTACCCCGTGAGCCGACGAACAGGTAGGCGTGATGGACCTTGTCCTGGGTGATCGCATTGGACAGGGTCCGGACCACATGTTGCTGTCCGACCACCTGGTCGAAGGAGTGGGGCCGGTGTCGCCGGTAGAGGGAGGTCGATTCGCTCATGAGCTGGTCCGCCGCAACGGAACAGTCTCCCGGGGCGGCACCAGCCCAGTGTACCCGCCTCATGTGACAGGCTTTACGGCCCGATGACGACGTCTCACCGACTCCGGTCCTGGGGGCCGCCGCTTGCCTTCATCGCCGTCATCTCGGCGGTCCTGCTGGCGATCTTTCCCAAGGGCTTCCCGAACTACGACACGATCTATTACCTGCTCTGGGGCCGGGAGATCGCCGATGGCCTCAGCCCGGATTACGGCGCCCCGCTCGCCCCAACCCCGCACCCGCTCTACGACCTTCTCGGGGCGCTTTTCTCACCGCTGGGCGACGGCTCGATCACCGTCGCGGTCGTCCTCGCCTACGTAAGCCTCGGCCTGCTGGCCTGGCTGGTCTACCGGCTGGGCTCGGAATGGTTCGATCGCTGGATCGGGGTCCTCGCCGCGTTTCTGGTGATGACGAGCGCACCGGTCCTGAGCAATGGTCTCCGGGCATACATCGACATCCCGTACATGGTGCTCTGCCTTGCCGCCCTGCTGATCGAAACGAAGAAGCCGAAGGCTGGCTGGCCCGTACTCGTGTTGCTTGCCCTGGCCGGCCTGCTCAGACCGGAGGCCTGGCTCTTCTCCGGCTTCTACTTCCTCTGGCTCGCCCTCGATTTCCACGTGTCGCCTGCGGAGGGCGCCGACACCTCAGCTCCGTCTCGACGCGCCGGGATCAGCCTCGGACGCCTGAGAATCCAGCTGAGGGAGTCAGGGATTGACAGGAACCTGATCCTGATGGCCTGCCTGACGGCGGCCGGACCGGTGATCTGGGTTCTCTTCGACCTGATCACAACCTCGAACCCCCTCTACTCCTTCACCGGCACCCGCGAGACGGTCGAGACGCTGGAGCGAGACACCGGACCACTCGACGTGATCATCTACGGACCACGCCGGCTTGGCGAAGTGATGCAGTGGCCGGGCATGGTAGGTGCCTTCTTCGGAGTAATCCTGACCCTTTGGGCGATGCCGAAGCGGGCCGCTATCGGGGTGATCTCGGCTTTCCTGGCCCTGGTCGCCTTCGCCCTGATGGGTGCTTCGGGCCTGGCGATCATCCCCCGCTACACGATGCTGGCCGCGGCGATCCTGTTCATATTCACGGCTGCCGCGGTACTAGGCTGGCGGCTGCTCGAGCCCGGTCACAGGCTGCGGCGAATCTGGCAGGTGGCAGCCGCAATCACGGTCGCGCTCTGGCTGATCTGGCTGCCCAACCAGTACGACCTGCTCAGCACCGTCGACACCGACCTGAGCGATCAGGCCCTGGTCGAAAGGGACCTCGAGGCCCTTGTCGATGACGGTGCCTTCAATCCCCCGAGCGACCTCCCTGGGGAGACCTCGGTTGAGGACTGCCTGCCGATCTCGGTCCCGAACCATCGGGCCGTGCCCCGTCTCGCCTTCTGGCTGGACATTCGGCCATCTGATGTCGTGTCGATCGCCGCCGCGGACGAACAACCAGATTCCGGCTTCTTCCTCGCCCCGGCCAACGAGTTCACGGTCGAAAACTTCATCCTCGACCCGGGCGAGCCGGGCCGTGCCGTCACCACGCCTCCCCCCGGTTTCGAGGAGGTCGCCCGCAACCGGTCCTGGGTGCTCTACACCAGCTGCCTGGCGGGCTGAGCCACCGTGTGGTGGAAGGGCGTAAAGATCCTCGGGGCCTTGAGCGCCGTCGTCCTGGGGCTCCTGTTCATCTTCATTCTGATCATGGTCACTCGGCCTGCACTTCTGGTCGGCGTTTCAGCTGATGACCTGGCCCACTCGCTGGCCAACACCACCTCGCCGAGCGGCGGCAGTAATTGCCGCAAGGAAGCTGATGGAAACTGGACCTGCAACTTCGCCCCTCCGGATGGATCCTGGAGACGTTACGAGGTGAGCGTCGACTGGCTGGGCTGCTGGGACGCCACCTTGCCGGGCGCCGACACAAGCACCTCCGGAACCTCCAGCTCCCCTTACGACAAGTCCGGCTGCATCGAACTGGGCGACGTGATCAGGATCGAGAGCGACTGAAGGTCAGACCCGGGCGTGCTGCTCGGCCCAGGCGACTATCTCTCTGGATCCCGAGATCCATTCTCCCTCGTCTGTTTCCAACGCCGGCACCCACTTGCTTCCCGTGGCGTCCTCTACCTTTTTCCGGGCGCCGGTCTGAACGGCGCGGGGCAGGAAACCGACGCTGTGGGCCTTGATGACCTCCGGCTCGAAGTCAGCCTGAACCAGTGCGTCATAGGCGATCTTGCAGGGATGCTCCCGCGCTCCCGGCACCTGAAAAGTTCCCCAGCAGACGTAGAGTTTCATGGGACCAGACTAATCGGCGCCGTGAAGCTGTCGTTTTCCCACATCATTTGTGGAAAAAGTGCGGTTTAGCGTGGCTCTAGAACCGGTTACGAACGTGGCGCAGGCAGCGGTTGCGCTTCGAGCGGTTGCTCATTCGTTGGCACTTCTTCAATGCGGACCTTCTGGCCTTGGAGTTCGACTTGACGCCGGACTTCGGTGACGATCCGCCGCTCTCGGCTTCCACGCTACCGACCGGGTCATCTGTGGACGACTGGTCAGGGTCGTCGCCGACCGGTTGGTCGGGGTCGTCCACTACGTGGTCATCCATGGCAGGTTGGTCGGGGTCGTGGCTCGACGGGTTGTCCTCCGCTGGGGGTGGAGGATCTGCCCTGAAGTGCTGGTCGACCTGACCAGCTTCAAGGGCATGGCTGTAAACAGAGACCTCGTCGAGTGAGCCGCGCAGCCACGGTGAGGCGAGCCCGACGTTGGCCAATCCCAGATAGAGAGTCGAGGAGCCGGAAGGCTGACCGGGGGCTTCCTTAGAGGCGACTTCCACCCCGTTGACGTAAAGGATCATGTTGACGCCGTCCCAGACTCCGACCACCTGAGTCGTTTGCCCGACTGGTGCCGCACCGAGAGGCGACTCGATCTCGCTTCCTACGTGACGGAAAACCACCTTGCCGCCTCGGATAAACAGTGCCCCGGCGCCGCCATGTTCGAGAATCGCCATGTCCCCGGCATCGTCCGGCTTGACCCAGGCCTCGAGTGTGGAGCCGGTCTGGGAAGCCGGTATTCCATTGACAAACGCGTACCCGCCCTTCCCGAAAAAGGCGCGTGTTGCACTGCCATCACCCGAGATGCCAGTTCCGCCGGGAGCGTTGTCGTTCTTGAAGGCGCCGTTGTGACTTGCAGTCTGATCGACCAGGACCCCGGAGCCAGACGATTCGTCGAAGCGGAAATAGGCTTCCGGTTGATCCTTGAGGACAACCTGATCGAAGCTGGTGATCTTGTAGTCGTGGATGTCGACCGTGGTAAGTCCGCTCTGGCTCTTCGCTACGACCCGCAGGTAATGCGCGCCTGGTGAGTCGGGAAGAGGAGCGCCAAAATTGATCGGAGTTCCGTCCACGTCCGCTTCACATGAAGCAATGTCAACGTCACCGTCAGGGTCGGAGCACGTGAAGGCTGCCTTCGGTGCCTTGGTCCTGACATACAGCGCGTTCTTTTGCGGGTACTTGATCTCCACGTCAGGCCGGGTGGTATCCGGACCGCCAGGAGCCGAGGGAGTTTCGATGTACCTGCCGACCGCGTTTCGCATGCCGATCCGGCCAGCCGGCAAGGCGTGGTCGTAATAGGCGACCTCATCGAGATCCCCGTGGAGCCAGGGAGCCTGGTCGCCGTAACCGAGATAGAAAGTAGAAATGCCAGAAGGTGGGTGAGGCATGGAACCGGAAGCAACCAGCGCGCCGTTCACATAAAGCCTTCCCACTCCGTTCGCCCAGGTACCGGCCACATAGGCCCATTCGCCGGGGATCAAGGCAGGGCCTCCGGTGATCGGATTGTCGAAACTGCTCCGGAAACTGACCTTGCCCCCGTCAATCCAGAGCGCGCCGGAACCGCCGTGCTGGGCGATCATCATCTTGCCGCCGTCCAGCGGCCTGACCCAGGCCTCAAGGGTGAACCCGCCAGCAGGGGCGACGATTCCGTCCACCCTTCCCTGGGCCCCCTTTCCGTCGAAGTAGGCAGCCCGGCCACGAATGTCATGAGCAACCTCACATCCGTTGGGTCGGACGACCTGATGACAGGCGAGGGCTGGCGCACGATCGAGCACGAGTCCGTTTTTCGCGTCACCGTTGTGGTTGTGACCGGAACTGTCGATAAGGGTCGAGGACCCGAGCGGATCATCGAGCCGGTACCAGGCGATCGGGTCATCCTGGGCGACCAGATCTCTGTACCTCGGCGGCACGACTCTGTAAGCGCCGTGAGTGCTCGCGGTATGACCAACCTTGTCCTCTGCCGACGCAGCACGGGAAAAGTTACCGAGCTGTGAGGTACTGACCGGGTCCACTACGCAGCTACGAATGCCCGAAGCCCCCGCGGGCGATCCAGCGAGCGGGTCGGAGCAGGTTCCCGAGGCTGGCGGGTTTTCACCCAGAACATAGGCCGGTACGACGTTCTGGTTTGCGTCTTGGGAGATCGCAGGCAGGTGGATCTCGGGGTCGGTCAGGTCAACAAGCCAGTCAAAGCTCGCAGGGTCCCCGATGTTGCCCAGCCGGTCGATTGCCCGAACCCGGAAATTCCGGATGCCCTCGGGAGCCACGTAGGTGATTTCGCCTATTGAAGCGAAAGCATCGTCGTTGCCGCAAGTGAACCAGGCCCCGCCGTCCTTGCTGCACTGGAAGCTGGCAACGCCGGAACCAGTCTCGCTGAAGGCTGCGTTGAAGTCGTTAGCGCTAAAGGTGAAGTTCGCGTTGGTCGAGGCGGTCGGGTTGGGCACCACGCTGTTGATCGATGTCTGAGGACCCGTCCGGTCCACATAGATCACCGCGTCCGCCCCGATTGAAGCCATACCACCGGTCTTGTAGGGAAGTAGCGGATCCTGAATCATGTCGAGGCGGTATTTGCCTTCGGGCAGAATGTGGGTGGTCCCGAGGTTGTGCATGGTCAGCGACCAGTCGCCGGTGAACGCCTCGACATTGCCCGTGCCGTTCGAGACGATCGGATCTCCAAAGCTGTAGGGCAATTTGTAGGCGTACACGTTCACGGTGGGCTCGTAAACGAGAAAATTGGCACTGGCATCGCCGCTCAGGCCCCACCCGTCGTTGCCTGTGATGTAAGGGAAAGCGGAATTGACGTTTATCGACGCTGCCTGAGCGCCGCTGGCACCAAAAGCCAAGGCCGCCGACATGGCCAGAAAGATGGCCGCCAGCCTCACAATTTGCCTAGCCCCCGAGATCATCTCGCGGAAGCATAGCGAACAGTGTCCGGTTACGCCAGTTCGGCGGTGATCACGTACCGGAGAACGGCCGCGACCTGCTCCGGGGTGCGGGCGGTGGCGCGGGCGGCGGCGTCCACTTCCTTGAGGGCGTGATCGAGTTCCTCGTCGTGCTGGGTGATTACGGGCTTTCCCAGCGCTGAAGCGAATCCGGCGTCGAAGGCAGCGTTCCACTGGCGGTACTTGTCGCCGAAGCGGACAACGACGACGTCGGCCTCCTGAATGAAGGTCTGGGTCCTGATCGAGTTCACCCCGGCACCCTTGTGATCGGCCCAGAACTTCTTCTCCTCGTCTCCGAGGGTCGAGGTTCCGGCCGCATCCGAAGCAGGGTGATCGGTCACCGGGGCGGTGAAAACGACCGGTAGCCCCTCGCAAGCGGCCTCGACCCGATCCCGCCAGTCGGAGTGAATTTCGCCGGCAAGGTAGACGCGCCACGTTCGTTCAGACATGTGCCCAACCTACCCGTCAAGGGAAAGAAAATGGACCGTGCAACCGCCTTCGAAACGAAGTCATCGGGCGTGTCCGTCGAGTTC
>ERZ724512.311-NODE-311-length-21592-cov-8.433812_pt1 | contig 21592 bp, 14 predicted proteins | sample MGYA00376045_ERZ724512 | MGnify/ENA primary metagenome ERZ724512 (study PRJEB28724, sample SAMN07190883) | activated sludge metagenome | isolation source: activated sludge of sewage treatment plant in Hong Hong | place: Hong Kong | collected 2016-03-17 ... | reverse complement strand
TCCTTCGGCCGTCAGCGCCAGCCGGGCCGGCCCGCCGTCGTGGTGGCGGGCGTCATCAAGTTGCCGCGCGTGGGCCGCGTTCAGGCCGCGCGGTGGCGGTTGGGTGTCGAAGAAGCCGGCCGCCGGTTGCCCCGCGGGCGTGGCCAGCTCGCCGCCGCGCAGGGTGCAGCGATAGGTGAGGGTCAGCTCATCGCCGCGCGCCGTGTACACGCCGACCAGCCGGATCGGTAGGACAATCAGACCGGTCGCCGCGCGGAAGGCACTCACCAGCGTCGTCGCCGGCTCCTCGCCCGGCTTCAGGGGGCAGGTGACCGGTTCCAGAGAGCGCGCGCTCGGCCGCTGCAAGAGGACACGGCCTTTATGATCGCTCAGGTAACCGGCAAGTGTAACGCGCATTGTAATACTTCTCCGATACAGTAGGGTGCGTGGCCCTTTTCTGAGTAATTTGTGTGTTGCCGTAAACCAGCAAAGCGCCACGCTATCTGGGACGATAGGGTAGCAGCCAGGACAGTATCGGGAACTGTCTACGCCTTCACCATCACCAACCACCGCTCTCAACGGGCGTCAGCTACTCTATTTTATCACCGGTGTTGTTCAACACATCGGCACTCGTTGGCTACCAAATCGCATATTTGGTCAGGCAGTATACCTGTACTGCGCTAGGCGGCGATTTTCCCTAGCGTCCTCACGCGTCGCCGCAATCGGGGAGAAACACAGGAGATGAGAGCAAAGAGTCTGCATCCAATTGTCGTCATGGTGTTGTTCCTGCTTCTATCGGCCGGTACCGTATTGGCCGAGGGCAATTCAGCGCTTTCGTTTGCGCCGGCGGTCTTTGACACCGCCGCTTGCACAACCGTGGTTGAGCCGGGCAGCAGCATCCAGAAGGCCATTAGCCCCGCCCGCAGCGGCGCGGTGATCTGTGTCCGTGGCGGCGTCTACGTCGAAGCGCTCAAGATCGCTCCGGTCAATACCGGCATCACCCTCATGGCTTATCCGGGCGAGCAACCGATCATCGATGGCGAATACCGGTTGCCTGCGCTCAAGACAAAGAGCGGTACTCCACCACTTCTGGCGGTCAACGCCTCGAATGTCATCGTCGATGGCCTCGAATTCCGCCGGTCGAACGTGCGCGGCGTCACCGTCAGCAAGGGGGACGTAACGCTCCGTAACCTGGTCGTGCGCGACAGCAGGAGCGGCGGCATTGTGGTGAACGGCACGGCCAGCACCCACCCGCGCAATATCCTCGTCGAAAACAGCATCGTGGCCAACAACCTGCTCGATAATGCCAGCGGCGCGGCCGGCGGCAGCGCGCTGACGTTCATTGAGGTCGAGAACAGCATCGCTCGCGGCAACGTGATCTATCACAACTACGGCGAGGGCCTGGTGGTTGGCCGTGGGACGCGCAACGTGCTTCTTGAGGGCAACACCAGCTTCGATAACCGCGGGGCCAATCTCTACCTGCTCAATACGACCAATCCGACGGTGAGCGGCAACTTCGTCTTCTGCACCGAAGCCCCCATCTCGTGGCGCGGCTCGGGCAGCCAGTATCGCCCCGGCCCCGGCCTCCAGGTGCGCGACGAGAAGAACAAGCAGCCGCCGACCAGCACTGGCCAGGTTATTGTGAATAACATTGTCGTCGGTTGTGGCTCCAACTTTGGTGTCGCCACGCAGGTCGCCGGCGGTGGACTGAACAATGCCCTCGTGGCCCACAACACGTTCGTGAACGCGCGCGGAAGCACTGGCGAGACGGTCAACAACGTCGAGATCGCCGGCAATGCGTCGCTCCAAAATACGCGCTTTGTCAACAACGTCATTGTGCAGACCGTGCCCGGAACGATCACGCGCATCCAGTACGCGGTGGGCACACCGAACCTGTCCACCTTCACGGTTAGCAACAATCTCTATAGCAGCGCGCCGGGCAACGGCTGGGTGAGCACCGAGCCGGGCCGCGTTGTGGCCGATGCGAGGTTGGTGAATGTGGTTCCGCCGCTCCTGGCGAACTTGCCGACGCCGGCAAACTTCGCCCTGACGGCGGCGTCCCCGGCCGTCAATGCTGGCGCTGGTAGCGCCGGCATTGGCCAGGACTTCTTCGGCGATACCCGCGCGGACGCGGTCGATATCGGCGCGGACGAGCTGGGTGGCAATACGCAGTTTAGCTTCCCCGCCAACATGGCTGCCCTGGCGCCTGTCGAATAGACTGGAGCCGCGGCAACGCACACCGCAGAGTGAACAGTTTGTCTCGTGACGGGTCAGGCAGCTTGGCTGCCTGACCCGTTGCCTTATTCACCCGCCGCTGCCTCTGTAAGGCGCTTCGTAAGGTTTTTCGCCTAGGCTCATACTAGCCCGATTCTCGCCCGGATGTGGATGCCTATGAACACGAAAGCGAAGGTTGCCGTTCTGCTGATAGTTGTACTGGTAGCTGCGGGGCTGCCCTCGTGGGTTTGGGCAAGGGATAATCAGGCGGAAGTGACCGCGGCGCGCGCACAGGTCGCTCTTGACCCGGCCGACTGCCAGATCATCATCAACCCCGGCCAATCCCTTCAGGCGGCCATTGATGCCGCGGCCAACGACAGCATCATCTGTGTCCGTGGCGGCGTCTACAACGAAGCGATTACCGTGCCGGCCTCCAAGACAGGCCTAACGCTGAGCGCCTATCCGGGCGAACACCCCATCCTCGACGGCAACAAGCGCATCCCCGGCGGCCTGCCCAGTGCGCGCTTTGAGGCGCTAGTGGAAATTTATGGCCCCGGCACAGTCCTCGATGGCTTCGAGGTGCGCTACTCCAGCGCGCGCGGCGTCGACGTCAATGCCAACGACGCCGTTGTGCGCAACACCGCCGTCCACGATAACTGGAGCCTGGGCCTTGCCGTCCGTGGGTCGATTAGTACCCCCGTCGCTGGCGTCCTGATCGAGAACAACCGCGTCTATAACAACCTGCTCAAGGCGCGCTACATCCCAGTCATCTATCGTGGCGAGCGCGCCGGCGCCGGTCCGACCGACTGGACATTTGATCCCGACATCATTTGGGATACACCCTTCTGGACGGGTGCGGACAAGGACTTACCGGAGTCATGGATCGATGGCCTTTCCATGACCTTCAACGACGACGGCCGGACAGCGCGCATCTACGCTGGCTCGGCCCGTTCCGGCCGGGTTGGCTATATCAGCCCCGAATTCAGCGCCACTGGTCAACAGTTCTCCTACTCCGGGGCCGATATCCTCTTCTACGACCCGGCGACCAATCTGTGGACTGTCTATTTCAACGGCGACGCTATGGGGTCGCAGGGTTTGAACGGTCGCGCCGTCATCGATGCCTTCCAGATCGAGAGCCAGAGCGCGCCGCCCGAATGTGCTCTGTGTACGCCCATTGTCATGAGCTTTGGCATCACCGTCACCGTGCCCATCAGCGGTACGACGACGACGATTGGCCCCAGCGACCTGGTGCGTTTCGCGCCAACGGCCATCGGCGGGCTGGGCCAGATCACCGCCGGAACGTTCACGCTGGAGCGTTGGGCCACCGACCTGGGCTTGCCCGACGGAGCCAACATCGACGCGCTCGACCGTACTCCGGAGGGGGCGCTGCTGATGAGCTTTGATGGGGACGTCACCCTGGGCAGCCTGAGTGTCAGCGCCGAGGACTTGGTCCTCTATGATGAGGCTCAGGGGCAGTGGTCGCTTTACTTCGACGGCAATACCATCCTCTATAACCCTTTCCCGGACGATCTGAAGGCCGCCTGGCTCGACCGCGCCGGGAACATCTACGTCAGCGGCGACCCGGTCGGCGGCAGCGCGCTGACATTTCTCTATGCGCGCGATAGTGTGGCCCGTGGCAACACGGTCTACAACAACTATGGCGAGGGACTGGTCGCCGGCCGCTACTCGACGCGCATCACCATCGAAGACAACGTTCTCTACGACAACGAACACGCCAGCTTGTACCTGAATGCCACCACTTTCCCGCTGGTTCAGCGCAACATTGTCTTCTGCACCGACGATCCGCGCTTCTGGCGCAAGGGTTCGGGGACAGATTACCATCCTGGGCCGGGCATCCAAATCCGCGACGAGGATTTCGAGGGGCAAGAGGTCATGCCGCCGCCCAGCAGTGATCAGGTCATTGTCAACAACCTGGCCGTTGGCTGCAGCACGAACTTCGGCGTGGCCACCCAGCGCGCCAACGGGCAGGGCGGGCTGGATAACGCCCTGGTGGCGCACAACGTCTTCGCCAACGCGCGCGGCGAGGTGGGTACGGGCATCAACAATGTCGAGTTCAACAGCAACGCCAGCTACACAAACTCGCGCTTCATCAACAACCTCATCCTCCAGTCCGTGCCCGGCAACTCGGCCGTGGTCCTGGGCACGCGCGCTGCTTTCGGCAGCCTGACGCTGGCCAACAACCTCTACAGCGTTGCCCCGCGCAACAGCTGGCCGGGTGGCGAGAGCGGGCGGCTGGTCACTGCGCCGGGGCTGGCCGGCGGCGAACCGCCTTTGCCAGTCATGGGCAGCATACCAGACCCCAACGACTACCGCCTGAGCTACGACTCGCCCGCCTTCGATAGCGGTTTGTCGCTGGCTGAAGTCGGCCGCGATATCTTCGGCCAGACGCGGGTCAATACCGGCCTGCCCGACATTGGCGTCCACGAATTGCCCTACGAGGGCGAAATCACCGTCGTGCAGCAGACCGTGCCCGACGGGGCGCAACAGGCGTTCGGGTTCAGCGCCACCTACGCGCCCCATGTCTTCTCGCTGGCCGACGGCCAGGAGCACGACTCCGGCCCGTTGCCGGTGGGCACTTACAGCGTGACCGTCGATACGCTGGCCGGCTGGGCGACGACCGGCAGTTGCGACGACGGCTCTACCCCCGACGCGATCAGCCTCGCTCCGGGCGAAACGGTCATCTGCACCTTCCAGAGCGAACGGTTGACGCAGCTGACGGTGGCCAACACGACCGAGCCGGCCGGCGACCCGCAGGCGTTCGACTTCAGCCTATCGCCGGGCGAGACCTTCCAGTTGACCGGCGGCCAGAGCCGGGCCTTCGACCTGGCCGCGGGCAGCTACGCGCTGGCGGCGACGACGCCCGACGGTTGGGAGCGCCTTGGGGCCACATGCGACAATGGCGACGCGCCCGAGGCTATGACGTTGGACGCGGGCGAACAGGTGACCTGCACGTTCAGCCACCGCAAGCTCGGCCGCATCGTTATCGAGAAGCAGACGCTGCCCGATGGCGCGGCGCAGGCGTTCGCCTTCACTGCCGGCTACGACACTGACGGCTTCAGCCTGAGCGATGGCCAGCAGAACCAGTCGGCCTTCCTGTCACCGGGCAGCTATGCCGTCGCCGAGACGCTGCCGGCCGGTTGGGCGCAGAACAGCGCCACCTGCGACGACGGCTCGACCCCCAACGCCATCGCCCTGAGCGCCGGCGAGACGGTCACGTGCATCTTCGTCAACGCGCGGGCCGGGCTGGCCCTGACCAAGACGCCGTCGCCCACCAGCGTCACCGCGCCCGGCGGCGACGTGACCTTTGCCGTGCGGGCCAGCAACACCGGCGCGACGGCGCTGCAACTGACGGCGCTGAGCGATTCGGTCTTCGGCAACGTGGCTGATGCGGGCAACCCGGCGCTGGTGGCCACCAACTGCGCCCTGCCGCAGAGCCTGGCCCCAGGCAGCGACTACACCTGCGCCTTCACGGCCCACATCGGCGGCGCGGCCGGCCAGACCCACCACAACACACTGACAGCCACGGCCGGCGCGCTGGCCAGCGCCACGGCCGGGGCCGATGTGGCCATCGTCGCCCCGGCGATGGGGCGCATCGTCGTCGTCAAGCAGACCGACCCGGCCAACACGCCGGGCCAGTTCACCTTCGCGGCCAGCTACGACGCCGACGGTTTCGCCCTGGGCCACGGCCAGAGCAACGATTCCGGCCTGCTGCCGTCGGGCGCGACCTATAGCGTCAGCGAGAACGTGCCCGCCGGCTGGACGCTGGCCAGCGCCACGTGCAGCGACGGCTCCCCAGCCGGCCAGATCGCCCTGAGCGCGGGCGAGACGGTGACTTGCACCTTCACCAACCGGCGCACGACCACCGGGCCGACGGCGACCTTCTACCTGACCGCCGCCAGCACGGGCACGGTCGGCGGTGTGGCCTATGCCATTGGCGACATCGTTGCCTACAACGGCCTGACCGGCGTTTGGTCGCTGGTCTTCGACGCCTCCGATGTTGGCTGGAAGAAGTCCATCGGCGATTTTGAGTTCCTGCCCGATGGCTCACTGCTGCTGACCAGCAACGCCGCGCAGACGGTGGGCAGCCTGAAGCTGGAGGTGCATGACATCGCTCGCTTCGTGCCCACCTCGCTGGGCGGCACAACCGCGGGCACGTTCGCGCTCTACTTCGACGGCTCCGACGTGACGCTGAGCACGGCCGCCGAACGCATCGACGCCCTGGCGCTCAAGCCCGACGGCACGCTGCTCATCAGCACCGCCGGTCAGGCCACGGTGAAGAACGGCACCACGTCCATCACGGCTCAGGACGAGGACCTGCTGGCCTTCCATCCAACACAACTGGGCGCGACCACGAGCGGCACGTGGAACCTGACCCCCAATGGCTTCGATGGGTCGCTGCTAACCGGCATGGCCGCGGAGAACGTCACCAGCGCCTGGTATGATGGGGCGACGGGCAATCTCTACCTGACCGTCGCCAGCGCCTTTACTGTCGGCGGTGTCAGCGGCAACCAGAAGACCGTGCTCCGTGTGACGCCGGCGCGGGCCGTATCGGCCTACTGGACGACGAGCGCCTACGGCGCTATCGACGGTCTGGCCATCGCGCCGTAGGCCCTTTTAGAAACCGAGTTTCGCCGCGAAACTCGGTTTCTAGACGGCCGTTATCCCCGCCCGTCAACCATCTCGCGGGCGATGGCGTTGTGGCGGCGCAGGTGCGGCTCCAGATCGACGGTCGTCAACTGGGCGTCCTGGACGACGACACGACCGTTGATGACCGCCAGATCGACGCGGGGCACATGGCAGAAGACGAGCGCGGCCACCGGGTCGTGCCACGCCCCGGCATAGTCGAGCCGGTTGAGGTTCAGGGCGATGAAGTCGGCGCTCATGCCGGGGGCCAGATAGCCGATGTCGTCGCGCCCCAGCACGGCCGCACCGCCGCGCGTGCCGATCTCCAGCGCCTCGCGGGCCGACATGGCCCCGGCCAGCCCGGCAAAGCCGCCCCGGCCGCCCGGCGCTTCGCTCAGATAGCGGTCGGGGGCCACGCGCTGCAAGAGCATCGCCTGGCGCGCTTCGCCCAGCAGGTGGCCGCCGTCGTTGCTGGCCGAGCCGTCCACCCCCAGCCCCACCGGCGCGCCGGCGGCGCGCAGGTCGAGCACGTGGGCGATGCCACTGGCCAGGCGCATGTTGCTGCTGGGGCAATGGGCCACGCCCGTGCCCGTGCGGCCGAACAGGCCGATCTCGCCTGCGCTCATGTGGACGCAGTGAGCATGCCAGACATCATCGCCCGTCCAGCCCAGTGATTCGACGTAGGGCACCGGCCGCGCGCCGAACGTCTCCAGGCAGAACGCCTCCTCCTCAATCGTCTCGGCCAGGTGGGTGTGCAGGCGCACGCCATAGGCGCGGGCCAGCGCCGCCGACTCGCGCATCAGATCCGGCGTGACGGAGAAGGGCGAACACGGCGCCAGCACGACACGGGTCATGGCGTGGCGCTGGGCGTCGTGGTAGGTCTCGATCAGCCGGCGGCTGTCGCGCAGGATGGTCGCCTCGTCCTCGGTGACGCGGTCGGGCGGCAGCCCGCCCTGGCTCTCGCCCAGCGACATGGAGCCGCGGGCGGCGTGGAAGCGCAGGCCGATGTCGGCCGCGGCGCGGATCTGGCTGTCCAGCGTGCAGTCGTTGGGGTAGATGTAGAGGTGGTCGCTGCTGGTGGTGCAGCCGGACAGGGCCAGCTCGGCCAGCCCGGTGACGGTGCTGACGTAGACGGCCTCGTCGGTCAGATTGGCCCAGATGGGGTAGAGGGTCTTCAGCCAGGTGAACAGGTCGGCGTCCTGGGCGATGACGCGCGTCAGGCTCTGGTAGAGGTGGTGATGGGTGTTGACCAGGCCGGGCAGGACGACGTGATCGCGCAGGTCGAGGACGACGTCGGCCGTCGTTGGCAGATCGGCCGTTGGCCCGACCATCGCAATCACGTTGTCGCGCACGAACAGGCCGCCGCCGGCGATCTCGCGCCGCGCGTCGTCCATCGTGACCAGAACGAGGGCATTCTTGACCAGTAGCGTGCTCATCAGGAGGCTCCTTGTCATATTGACGCGCAGAGCGGGCTGCGCGAAGAGTTGCATCGCGGCTTTTGGCAAGCAGTGGCCGCCTGAGCTATAATATCACAATGCCCTGCCGGGGATGTGGCGGAATTGGCAGACGCGCATGACTTAGAATCATGTGCCGCGAGGCGTGTGGGTTCGAGTCCCTCCATCCCCATTTTCAACCCAAAGCGTTGCGCGGCAGCAACGCTTTTCCTTTCAAGAGGTAAGTCCTGTGACCCTGACGATCCAGACCGCTGAAGACGACAAGCGGCAATTGACCCTGACCATCGAAGTTGACGAAGCGCGCGTGCAGAAGGCCATGCAACAAAAGGCCCGCGAACTGAGTCGCGAGATCAATTTGCCCGGCTTTCGACCCGGCAAGGCCCCCTATGACGTCGTTGTTCGCCGCATCGGCGCGGACACGCTGCGCGGCGAAGCCGTCGAAGACCTTGTCCAGCCCGTCTTTGAAGAGGCGCTCAGCCAGGCCGACATCGATCCCTACGCCCAGGCATCGCTGGATGACATCCAGATCAAGCCCCTGACCCTGACTTTCACTGTGCCCCTGTCGCCGACGGTGACGCTGGGGGACTACCGCGAGCGGCGGCAGGAGTTGGAGGCCGTCAGCGTCAGCGATGAGGCCGTCCAGGAGGCGCTGGAGCACGTCCAGTCGCACCATCAGGTGATCGAGACGGTCGAGCGCCCCGCGGCCGAGGGCGACGTCGTCGCCATCAGCGGACGCGGCCATCTGGCCGCCCGGCCACCGGCGGCTGAGGCCGACGCGGGTGAAGCGGCCGAAGCAGAAACGACTGAGGACATGGCGACCGAGACCGAAGCTGCCGGCGACGAAGTCCTGTTCGATGAGGAACGCCTGGACATCCTACTGGACCCCAAGACGCTCTTCCCCGACACACCATTTGTGGAGAACCTCGTTGGTCTGTCCGTCGGCGATCAGAAGCAGTTCAGCATCACCTTCCCCGACCCGTATGAGCCGGAGCCGGATCATGCCGGCCGCGAGGCGCGCTTCGACGTGACCATCCTGGAAGTCAAGAAGCGCGAATTGCCGCCTATCGACGACGAACTGGCCAAGCTCGACGGCCGGCACGAGACGCTGGACGAACTGCGCCAAGCGCTGCGCGTCGAGCTGACCCGCGAGGCCGAGGACACCGAAAAGGAGCGCCTCATCGAGGAGATGACCGACTATTTGCTGGAAGACGCTCAGCTCGTCTATCCGCCCGCGGCCATCGAGTCTCAGTTGGACGACATGGTTGAGGACTTCAAGAATCGCCTGGCCCGCAGCGGCTGGGAGTTCCAGGACTACCTGAACCTGCAAGGCATGACCGAAGAGTCACTGCGCGAGGACTTCCGCGAGAACGCCGAGAACCAGCTGCGCCACCAGCTGGCCCTGCGCCAGTTCATTCTCGATGAGCACGTTCGCATCGACGCCGCCGACCTTGAGCCGATGATCGAAGAGCGCGTGGCCCGCTTCGACAATGAGGGTCTGCGCGAGAGCCTGCGCAACTACTACCGTAGCGGCCAGGGGCTTGACGCTATCAGCGGCGCGGTGCTCAGCAACAAGGTCTATGAGCGCATCCGCGCCATCCTGAGCGGCGAAGCGCCCGACCTGGCCACGCTGGCGGCCGAGGCGGCCGAGGACGAAGAGGAGTAGCGCCGGCAGCGGCTCTGGCCGCGCTCGCGCCGACAATGGAAATCTAACACCCGCCGCCTATACTCTGCGTTGATCGCGGCGTCGATTTACTGTTCAATTGCCGGCGGCCGCCGCCGGCGTCAAGGCTTGAGGAGAAGCAGCCATGTTCGACATTCCAACGTCCCTCGTCCCGATGGTCGTCGAAACGACCGGCCGGGGCGAACGGGCCTATGACATCTTCTCGCTCCTGCTGAAGGAGCGGATCATCATCCTCGGCACGCCCATCAACGACCAGATCGCTAACCTGATCGTCGCCCAATTGCTGTGGTTGGCCAGCGAGGATGACTCCAAACCCATCCGCATGTACATCAACTCCCCCGGCGGGCAGGTCTACGCCGGCATGGCCATCTACGACACCATGCAGCAGGTTGCCTGTCCCGTGTCCACGGTCGCCGTCGGCTTCACGGCCAGCTTCGGCACGATCCTGCTGACGGCCGGCACCAAGGGCATGCGCTATGCCCTGCCCAACGCCACCATCCACCTGCACCAGCCGCTGGGCGGCGCGCGCGGCCAGGCGTCCGACATCGCCATCCAGGCCCAGGAAATCCTGCGCCTGCGCACCGATCTGAACAAGATCCTCAGCTACCATACCGGCCAGACCATCGAGCGCATCCAGAAGGACACCGACCGTGACCTGTACATGACCGCTGTCCAGGCGCGTGACTATGGGCTGGTGGATGAAGTGCTGCACAGCGCCATTCCTGAGAATGGGAACGGGTAGAGAAGATAGTGACCAGTGTGTCAGTGGCCAGTGGCCAGTGACGGAAAGCAGGACAGCCGGCGCGCCGGCTGTCCTTTTTTGTGCCCCGGCGCGGTTGGATTTGCCCAGCCGTCCCTCTGGCCCTATAATCCATCTGTCCAGGTGGGCTTGTGACTGGCCTGGGCTGTAATGAGGCACATGATCAAACGCTTCACACGGGCGCGGTTTGGGCACATCTTCCTGATTCTCTTGGGTATCATGGTCGGCTTGGCGTATCTCGGCGCGCCGACGCCGCCCCCGACCGTGGGCGCTATTCCCGACCAGTTGCCTCAGGTCGGTTTCGCCCAGGCAACCTATACCTTTGCGGAGAACGCTGGCACGGTGGCCATCTCGGTGACGATCAACCAGGCCCCGGCCGCGGGCGCGGAGAACAACGTCGTCGTGGCCTACTCCACCCTGCCCGGTACGGCCCAGCCCAACATCGATTTCACACCCGCCACCGGCACGCTGACCTTCACCAGTGCCTCGCAGACGACCCAGACGTTCAACGTCACCCTGCTGAACAATGCCGTCTCCACGGGCGAACGGCGGCTGAACCTGGTCTTGCGGCTGAATACCACCGGCACGGCCACGCTGGCGCGCGACAGCGCCGAGTTGATCATCACCGAGGACGACCCCACGCCGACGCCCACCATCCGGCCGACAGCGGCCACAGGCACGCCCATCTTCGTTGACTTGACCGAGCCGAACGACGCCTTTGAAGAGGCCTACGAGGTTCAGCCCGACGCCACCACCACCCTCTGCCAGCTAACGCTCTGGCCCCCCGGCGATCTCGACTTCTATACCTTTGCCGTCAAGGCCGGCACCTACTACCAGCTAACCACCAGCCAGCTCTCGCCCGGCATCGACACCGTGCTGACCGTCTACAACCAGCGCGGCCAGGCCGTGGCCGAGAACGATGATTTCGGCGCGGCCGGCGATCTGGCCTCGCAGTTGGTTGTGCAGGCCGATACGACGGGCATGTTCTTCGCCCGCGTCGTCAACAAAAGCCCGGCCGATGCCGCCAACCGCACCTACTGCTTCGCCATCGACGCCATGGAGCAGCCGACGCCCACGGCCACGGCGACGCTCTTCCCGACGCGCACCGGCTCCGACATCTGCGAGCCAAACGGCCGGCTGGACATCGCCTGTCTCTTCGGCGACAACCAGTCGCAGCAATTCAACTTCGTGCCGCCTTTCAACCAAGGCCCCGACCAGGACTTCTATCGCATCTGGGTCAAGCCGGGCGTCACCATCACCTGCGAGACGAACCAGCTTTCGGCCGTCACCGACACCAACATGATCATGCTCGGCCCCAACGGCGAGGACTTTAACCCGCAGCTGGGCAACGACGACAAAGCGCCCGGCGACCGCGGCAGCCGGCTGACCTTCACCTCGTTCTACACCGGCTGGCTGCACGTCCTCGTCGGGCCGGTCAACCCCGTGCCGGTCGAGCAGGCGGCGCAGTTCACCTACACTCTGGCCTGCACCTCAAGCGTGCCGCCGACGGCTACGCCGACGACCGCCTTCGTGCCGCCGACGACGGGTGGTGGGGGCGGGGGCGTCATCATTGCCCCGACCATCACGCCACTGCCGACGCCGACGCCCTTTGATCTATCGCAATTGTTGACGCCGTCGCCGGTCGTCATCCCCGAAGTGACTATCCAGCCCTTGCCGACGGCCACACCGGCCACCGGCGCGCAGGGCGCGACCACGGTCAACGTGACCGTCTTCTACGACAGCAACTTCAACTTCACGCCGGAGATCAACGAAGGCATCGAGAACGTGGCCGTGGCCCTCTATGACAACACCAACGGCCGCCTGCTGGCCTTCGGCTACACCAACCAGGCCGGTACGGTGCGCTTCGAGGCCATTCCCAGCAGTGGGGCTGTGCGCGTCGAGGTACCCTTGCTGAGGTACACCCAGATCGTGGGCACGGGCGAGTCCAACATCAGCCTGCGCGTCGCGCCGCTGCCGCTGCCCATCGGCATTCCCTAAGGAGCGGAACCCGGAGCGCATTTCCGGCGTCCTAGCTGTAAGCACACCATGTCGGCCGACCCGCAACCCCCCACCAGCAGCCCCCTCCAACGCCTGACGGCCAATCCGGCCCTGCTCTTGTTGGCCATTGTCGCCGTCGTGGCCCTGCTGGGCGCATGCATCCTCGGCTACCTGCTGCTGCGGCCGAGCATCGGCGGCGGCCAGGAAGAAGACGGCGTGACCGCCGGCGAGCCGACGCCCTTCCCGGAAGCCACCGCGGCCCCGGCGCAGGACCAGTCGGTCATCGTCGGCATCAGCGACACCGGCACGTTCACCGTCACCCTCGACATGCCCGCCACGTTGGGCATCGTTGACCAGCAGCGCCCCGTCCAGCCGGAGAGCATCGGCGTCGATGGCCTGTGGAACCCGGAGATCGATGACGCCAACGCCGCCTGGGTGGTCGGCACAGTGGTCAACTACGTCTTCGGCCTGCCCGACACAGAGGCTAACCGCACGTTGCTGGAATCGCTGGCCCCCGGCAATGAGATGACGATTACGACGCGCGGCGGCACAGTCCACACCTTTGCCTTCGACAGCCGCAGCCGCGTGCCCAGCACCGACCGCAGCGTCTTCAGCCAGCTATCGCCGGGTATTTCGCTGATCCTCCTGGGCGGCGACGAGGCCGACCGGCTGGTGGTGCGCGGGCGCTACGAGGTGGCCGCGGCCGACCAGGGCGCGGGCGGCAACGTCATCCAACTGGGCGAATCGGCCCAACTGGGCGACGCCCAGATCACCGTGCAGGCTAACTCCTTCCTGACCAACCGGCCCGAAGCGCCGACCGGTTTCGGCTTCTTCCTGATCGACTTCGTGCTGCAAAACGTCGGCCTGACGGCCATCGACACGAGCGCCTATCGCTTCACGCTGTCGGATGAACTGGGCAACCAGTACGCCCTGAACCCCATCGCCAGCCGGCTGGGCAACTTCCCGCCGCTGGCCGGCTTCGTCAACGCCGGGCAATCGGTCAGCGCCACGGCCGGCTACCAGATTCCGGCCGGCCTGGTCAGCCCCACCCTGACCTGGACCGTGACCGCGCCGGACGGCGCGCAAATCCAATCCGTGCTGCCCTTCACGGCCGGCGGCGATGCCGGCCAGAGCGTCGTCATCTCGCTGCAAGAGGCCACCATTACGCCCGACCTGAATAACCTGATCATCGTCGGGCAGGTGACCAACGTCGGCGCGCAGCCGCTGGTCATCACCTCCGAAGACCTCTCGCTACGCACGCCGACCGGCTCGGACTACCTGCTATTGGCCACCAACCCGCCTTTCCCGTGGACGGTTCCCCCCAACCAGACGCTCCAGTTTGCCGTCACCTACCAGCGGCCGATCGGCTCCACTTCGGCCGTCTTTACTGTGCTCAACCAGCCATTTGAGTTGAGCGGCCTCCAGTAGACGGCGCGCCCCTACTTCTTGCCGTTGAGAATGAACTCCATCGATGATGCCGCGCGCTTGCCGCGGCTGGTGTAGAACAGCGCCATGCCGCTGACCAGGACGAGCAGACCGAAGACCAGTCCACCCAATTGCAGCGGGCCGATGAACGGCCGGTCGAACTCCGGTTGGACGTGCGTGCCGATGCGGATCAGGTCGGCGAAGCCGGCCACGTAGCAGAACACCAACCCCGTCAGCGACAGGCGCAGCCCGATGTCGGCTTGCAGCGAGCGCGGTGTGTCCGGCGGGCGCGAGGCGTTCATCCACAGATAGATGGCGATGGTCAGGGTGGTGACGCCGACGAGAAAGGCCAACGTCTGCAAAACGCCGAAGCCGGGTGTCAGGTCGAGACCGAACAACTCGACGGCCGCGGCGGTGACGATGAGCGCCACCCCCAACAAGGACAGAACGGCGATGACCGCGCGGCGAACGCGGGCCGCTTTACTACTCATAGGCCAGCACACTCCTGTCGCCCACTTCTGTGGGCCACAGGAGTGTGACCATAGGAGTGGGAACTGAAACGAAAGACGCTGCGCCGGTGAAGGACGCAGCGTCTCGACGGCCAGGTCGGGGCAGCGGGACTCGAACCCACGACCTCTTCAACCCCATTGAAGCGCGCTACCAAGCTGCGCCATGCCCCGACTGCAATGCAAAGGACATTATACCAGATGGCGGGGCCGCGGGCAAACCGTGACGGGCCGGGCTATTCCTGTTCTGGCCGCCTAACGGGTGAGGGTCGCTTGCGCCCAGATGGCCAGCAGGCTCAGCAGGCCGAGGATGAAGTTATAGCCACCGTGGACGAGGATGGCGACGGTGGTGTTGCTGCGCTTGCGGATGATGCCCAGGACGATACTGAGCAGAAAGATGGTCAGCGTGGCCGGGCTGAGGCCATACTGCACGTGGGAGACGGCGAAGATGAGCGAGGTGGGCACGATGCCGAAGATGGGCTGAAGCGCGCCGCGAAAGAACATCTCTTCGCCCAGCCCGGCGGCCGCGGCCAGCAGAAACCACTCCCCGACCGTATCGAAGTTGCCCAGCAGGGCGTCAGTGATGCCGCTGATCTGCCCGGCCTGCTCCGGCGACAGCAGCGCCCAGGTGACGCCAATGCAACCTTGCAGGAAGACGAAGAAGACCATCCAGCGCACGCCCGTCCAGAGTTGGCCGGCCGTGGGGCGCTGGAGGCCCAGCCGTTCCGTCAGGGCGGCTGTGTCGCGCCGGGTCAGCAGGCCGACGCCCAGACAGGCGGCCAGCACAAAGACAAGCCCCTGCGCCAGCACGTCGAGCAGCGTCGCCTCTATGCCGGCCGCAGCCAGCGTCTCCAGCCCCGCCCCCGAAGAAACGATGGCATTGGCTGCCAGCGCGCCCACCAGGGCCAGCGCCAGCGTATGGACGGATGAGTCGGGGTCGAGAGCCGGCAGGGAGCGATGGAGCCACTGGCGCGCCGGCCGGAGGCTGACCACCATGCCCCACACGCCCATGCCCACCAACGCCACGCTGCCCAGGCCGCGGACTAACATCTGCCCGTCGGCGTTGGGCAAGGTCGCCTCCAGCGCCGGCGCGAAGCGCAGCCCCACCCCCCCGACGACCAGTATTGCTCCGGTCAGGAACAGGAATAGATTGAACGCCGTCCGCGCCCCCGCGCCGCCCCGCGCCGTCACCCAATTGGCCAGCAGGATGAGCAACAGCAGCGGCAGGCTGACGAGGAGGATGAGCATGGCGGCGACGAGGGAGGCGAAACGGCCGACCGCCCCGGAGCAGCCGGCCGTCGTTCGCTAGGGCTGCACTACTACCGTGTCGTAGAAGACGCCGATATTAGGCAGATTTTGGAAGCCTTCGCCCCGGTAGGGGAAGTACGTCTCTGCCGTCTGGGCGATGTCCAGGCCTTGCGGCAACTCGCCGATGGCCAGACCGATGCGGTTGCCCGCAATCAGGCCGCTGACGGGGACGGAAAACACGCCATTCTCATCGCTGCGGCCCTGACCTAGCGGCGCGCCGCCATAGGTCACGTCGAGCACGGCCAGCACCAGGTTGGGCGGCGCCTGACCGGTGATGGTCGTTGTGGCCGCGGTGACGGGCTGATCGATGCGGAAGCGTGGCTCCAGGAAGGTCTCCTCGGCCGCGGGCGCGGGGTAACTCTCGGCCGGCACAGCCGCCTCGCCCTCGGACGGGTAGGCGCTCAGGCTCTCCGCGCTCGTCGCGGGGGCCGGGTAGGTGTCCGTTGTGGCCGCAGAGCCGGTGGTGTCGGGGGCGGTGGGAACGGTGCTGGTGGCCAGTGCGCCGCCGGCGATGGCCTCAGTCGGGGCTGCTGTGGTCGCGGTGGCGTTGCCGGCCGCGCCGCAGCCGGCGACCAGCAGGGTCAGGGCTAACAGGCAGCCCAGAAGGAACAGCGGTGCTTGTCTGAGTTGTGAACGCATAGCTTCGATTCTAGCCTAAAGGGGATAAGAAAAGAAGCCACCGCGGTGGGTGGCTTCTCTTCCTCTCAGGCGACCGAACACGGCCGCCCGTGTTCAACCGGATGTTGGTCGGTTCTTACTGGTTGAAGCCCTCGTACAGCTTGGCGTCCTGCGTGGAGGCGGGACGGGCGCCGGCCTTGGTGCCCGGCTCTTCGTTGACGATGGCCACAATAGGCTGGTTCGACTCGACGACGACGCCACCGGCTGTCTGCAACAGCGATGCCGGGTTGCCGGAGACGGCGGTGCTGCCGGAGGCATTGTAGAAGGTCGCGCTCGCGCCGGCGGCGATGTTATTCTGCGTGAACTTCACCGACCCACCGCTGGGCGGATAGTAGGTCACGCTGATGTTGGCGGCGGCCGTGCCTACGTTCTGCACCTGGATGCCGGACGTATCGCCGAAGTAGAACTCCTTGTAGAGCGGCAGGGCGATCTTCGTCGTGGCAGCCGTGGACGGGAAGCAGGTGTAGGCCGCGACGCGGTTCGGGTTCAGGGTGAAGGTCTCATCGTTGACGATGACGGCGATGTTGCCACCACCGACGCCCTCAACCGTGGCCGAACCGACGGAGGCGCTGGGCAGGCCGTCGGCCGGGGTGAAGAAAGTCGTCGAAGCGCCGGCGGGCACCGAGGCGCTGGTGATGACCTTGGTCTGCACCGCGCCGGTGTTGTTGACGCGATAGGAGTAGGTCACCCGAATGGCCTGGGCCGTGGCGGACACGTTCTGCGCCTGGATGCCGGTGTTCAGCCGCGCGTAGTTATTGCGGATGAGCGGGCAGTAGGCCTTGGGGGCGAAGTCGGACGGCGCAAAGGCGGTGTAGGCATGCAGGTTGCTGCCCAGGGCGACGGAGGTCTGGTACTCCAGCGCCGCGCCGGCCAGCGGGCCGCTGCCGGTGACGGTGGCGCTACCGACCGCATTGTTGCTCATCGCCGGGCTGGTGTCGGCCGGGCCGACGAGCACCATCGCATTGGCCGGAACGTTGGTGAACGTCTTGGTGAAGTTCGAGCCGCCGACCTTGACGGTGACGTTGATGGTGTTCGGGCTGCTGCTGGCGTTCTGGATATAGAGCGTCGTCGAGCGGCCGAAGTAGTTGCTCTTCATCAGCGGGAAGGCGATCGTGTTGGCCACATCGGCGCCATCGGTGCCGCGGTACATGCCGGCGGCGCGACCGCTGGGCATGTTGACGACGTTGACGATAGCCGCGATGGGCTGATCGGCGCTGACGACAGCCGAGCCGACGAAGCCGGCCGACACGGAGCAGTCGGTGTTGGTCAGGAAGTTGACCGATTGGCCGGGCGTGGCCGTCTTGGCGGTGCCGCAGGCGAAGTCATTGCCCTGAGCATCGTAGGCGGTGAACAGGACCGACGCATTGGCCGTACCGACGTTCTGAATCTGCTGGCCAGACCACCAGCCGGAACCCGGCAGGTTGCCGGACTGGGCCGACACGACGCCGACCGCAACCAGCAACAGGGCCAAAACAAGAACGAAGGTCTTCTTAAACATAGTTGTCTCCTTTGGAACCTATTGGAACCTAAAACATCCAGTCTTGCGAACACTAGCATTTTAGGCGATCCGCCCGCCAAAACAATCGTCCGTTTGGAGTATTTGGGGGAGTAATCTTCCGATTAGCGCCGGCGAAGGACTTCGCGCCAGTAAACGCGGTCGTCTTTGGGCACAAGATCGAGCAGCAAGGCCGCGGCGGCGTAGACCAGGACGCCGGCGGCGATGGGGATGGCCAGCGGTTGGTCGCGCAGCGGCCACACCGCCGCGGCCATGGCCGCCGTGGCCAGCAGCGGCCGGATGGGCGAGGCCAGCAGGCTGACCCGCGTCAGGCGCGTCTGCGCATAGACGTAGAAGACCAGGAACAGCGCCAGGCTTGACAGCAGCCGGGCCACGGCCGCGCCCAGGATGCCCGCTCGCGGGATGAGCACGAGGTTCAAGGCCAGGTTCAGCCCTGTGGTGATGCTCAGCAGGATGGCCGCGTCGCGCTGACGGTTGTAGATCAGCGCCAGCCGCGAGTGAGGCACGTTGAGGAACAGGAAGACGATAGCCCAGATGGACACGGCCAGCACCGGCGCCGCCGCGGCGAAGCTCGGCCCATAGACCAGCGCGATGATCGGCCCGGCCAGCAGCGTCACGCCCGTGGCCACCGGCAAGATGGCGGCTAGCAGGTAGCGGCTGATCTTGTCGTTGAGCACGGCCAGCTTGTCCGGGGCCTGGTAGTAGTAGCGGCTCATCACCGGGTAGAGCGCCGTGCGCACGGCCACGGGCATCAGGTTGAAGCCCAGCAGGATGGTCTGCGCCGCGGCATAGAGGCCGACGTCGTTCTCGCTCAGCATCAGCGAGATGAGCAGGATGTCGGCCTGATAGTCGAGCAAGGAGAAAAGCTGGATGATGAAAAAGCTGGGCATGTAGCCCAGGTGGTGGCGCAGGAAGGCCGGGTCGAGCCGCGCCGGCAGTTGCGGCCCCGCCCGCCGGAAGAGGCGCGCCAGCCCGACGGCAAAGACGACCACGCCCAGCACCGATGCCAGCGGCACCACCCAGGCGATCTGTACCACGTCCGCGCCGGCCCGCAACAACCAGAAGCCCGCGGCCAGCTTGACCACCGTGCTGACCGTCGCCGCCACGAGCGGCGTCAGCAGGCGCTCATGGGCCTCGAAGAGCGACTGTGACATGCTGAAGACTGCTTCGGGCACGGCCGCCAGACCCAGAATGAGGATGACCTGCGTCGTGGCCGCGGAGTAGGGCGACAGCCGCCACAGCCCCAGCACCAGCAGCCCGTAGACGACCGCCGACAGAGCCACGCGCAGGCTGACGTAGTTGACCAGATAGCGGCCGCTCTCCTCGCGCCGCGCCGGCACTTCGCGCACCATGATCTCGTGCAGCCCCAGCGCCGACAGGCCGAAGACGAAGGTGAAGTAGGTCGTGGCCAGGCTGAAGCTGCCCGACGCCGCCGGGCCAAGCTGGCGGCCGATGAGGATGAACAGCAGGGCGTTGCCCGCCTTGACGAGAACGCTGCTCGCGAACGCCAGGAAGGTGTTGCTAAGCAGGCGTTGGAGCGTGTTCATCGGCGGGGGGCTTCTCGGCGATGCAGGCCCAGCCCAACGTGTGGTCCTTCACCCGGTCGAGCCGGTCGAGGTAGAACAGCAGCAGCGGCAGCAGCAGGAAGAAGACCAGGTAGATGGGCAGGATGAGCGGCAGCTTCAGCAGGTAGGCCAGGTCGTTGTCGCCGCGCGGAAAGAGCCGGTCGTGCATCATCTGGAAGTTGAACGACAGGAACCAGAAGTAGCCGCCCCACGGGCGCATCTCCACGACGCGCATGCCGGCCTTCTCGATCAGATGGGTAAAGCCATAGGAGGTGTAGCGGAAGAAGTCGTGGGGTTTCTGGTGCTGATGCCAGGCCATCGGCGCGGACAGATAGAAGCGTCCGCCGGGGCGCAGGACGCGGCCGATCTCGCCGATGACCAGCGCCGGCTCGTTGACGTGCTCCAGCACCTGGAAGCAGACCGCGGCGTCGAAGCTGTCGTCGGCAAAGGGCAGGCGGGAGAGATCGGCCTGCGTGTCCAGCCCGGTGTAGTCCCACGTCTGGTCGCCCACGGCCAGATCGACGCCGACGTAGCGCAGGTGCTCGAAGTAGTGGCGATATTGCCCCTCGCCGGAGCCGGCGTCGAGCACGCGCGCGCCGGGCGGCAGCTCCGCCTGGGCCTGGGCCAGCAGGCGGTTGGTCTCCCATAGGTGAACGTCCAGCTTTTCGCTGACCCACTTGGGCAGCAGGGCCAGTTGCCCCTCTCGTCCCAATCGCATATGTCACACTCCCAAACCGTCATTGTAGCGGCCCCGCGCCCCACCCGCCAACCGGCGTAGGGCGATTTGGTAAATCGCCCGCGATTTGGTAATTCGCCCCCCCCCCGCGGTTTGCCAAATCGCGCTACAACGGCGGGCGTGGTAACATTGGCCGCGTGACTGCCATGCAAACTAACTCCAACACTTCCACGAACACCCAACCCTGGTCGCCGTCGCTGAAGGCCCGGCTCTACGGGCTGGCCCGCCCGGCCGAGGAATGGCTGCTGCGGGCGGTCTATTCCTCGCGCTTCTACCACTGGTCGAAGGCCCGCGCCGCCGCGCCAACCCTGGCGACGCGCTTTGACCTTTACCAGCACGTCATCGACGCCCACGGCCTGGGCGGAGCCATCGACTACCTGGAGTTTGGCGTCTATCACGGCGAGTCGCTGCGCTGGTGGGCGGCGCACAACAGCGACCCTGCCTCACGCTTCTATGGCTTCGACGTCTTCACCGGCCTGCCCGATGCCTGGGTGGGGCTGCCCGCGGGCACATTCACCACCCACGGCCAGGTGCCGACCTTCGACGACCCGCGCGTGGGGTTGGAGATCGGCCTGTTCCAGGACACACTCGGCCCCTTCGTCGGCCGCCACGCGCTCGACCGGCGCACGGTCATCCACCTCGACGCTGACATCTACACCTCAACGCTCTACGTCCTGACGACGCTGGCCCCCAAGCTGCGCCCCGGCGATGTGATCCTGTTCGACGAGTTGGGGTCGGCCTATGGCGTCAGCCACGAGTTTCGCGCGCTGGAGGACTTCACCTCGTCCTACCGCTGCCAGTACCGGTTGCTGGCGGGCACGCGGCGCTATTTGCAGGCCGCCATCGAGGTGCTCTAGCGGGGCGCTAGGGCGCGGTCGCGTCGCGCACCAGCAGGATGTAGCGCCGCCCGCCCAACGCCGGATTGTCGTAGAGCACGCGGAAGCCCAGCCCGGCATAGTGGGCCAGTTCCTCCGGCGAGCCGCCCAGCAGGGCCAGGAAGATCGTTCCGTCGTTGGCCGCGGCTGTGGCCGCCAATTCGTCCGGCGTCGTTGGCTGCACGCGGATGCCCGGCGGCGCGGCCGTGGGCCGGTCGAGGTAGTACTGCAACGACTGGCGCTCATAGTCAGG
>ERZ724512.310-NODE-310-length-21593-cov-5.295803_pt1 | contig 21593 bp, 21 predicted proteins | sample MGYA00376045_ERZ724512 | MGnify/ENA primary metagenome ERZ724512 (study PRJEB28724, sample SAMN07190883) | activated sludge metagenome | isolation source: activated sludge of sewage treatment plant in Hong Hong | place: Hong Kong | collected 2016-03-17 ... | reverse complement strand
CTCGTCGGTGGCGCCGGCCAGGGCGACGACCAGAGCGGCGGCGTCGAGCTCGGCGCCGGAGTCGGAGCGGGCGGTCGCCGAGACCAGGCGGTCGAGGCCGATCGAACCCCGCCCCTGCTGCAAGTCCGGGAACCCCGACGTCGGAGCCGGGGGCGCCATGGCCATCGTCCCGCCGCCGTAGGTGTCGACGCCGAGTGCCGAGGCCTCGGTCCAATAGCTCTTCGGGTTGAAGCCCTTGTCGCAGCGCTCGTCGTCGATGGCTGCCATCTGGGTGCGGTGCTCCGCCGCGTCGGCAGCCGTGCCCTCGGTCCCGTGGCTGTGGCCCGCCGCCCCTTCGCCGTCCGATCCGGTCGAGACGAGTCCGACGGTGACCAGTCCGAGCACCGCGACCGCGGCGATCGACGGGACGAGCACACCCACCCGGAGCCGTCGCGGCGCCCACGCCATCACCACGGCCACGACGACCGCCGCGGCCTCGAGGGCTGCGCACACGCCGTCGATCAGCCCGACCTGCTCGACCACCCCCGCGTGCGACCCGAACGGCAGGCCCACCGTTCGCGCCCAGATCCACACGGCCAGCGCGGCGGCGTTGAGCGCGGCGGTGGCCACCGCGACGCCGCGGGTCCCACGGCGCAGCAGGAAGACGACCGCCAGCGCGATCTGGAGCCAGCCCACGATCGCGAAGCCGACCGGGTCGATCCAGGACCCGCCGCCGGCGTGCGCCGGGACCATGGCCAGGTGGATGACGCCCGCGCCGCCGGTGAGCCCGGCGAGCAGGATTCCCAGGTCGGAGGCCCCGTCGCTCCAGGTTTCCGACGCGCTGGGCGCGCTCGGAGAACGGCGGTCGGAGCGGTTGCGACCCGCTGGGTCCATGGTTCACACCCCCCGGCGGACGCCCGTGCGACCCGCCCGTCGTGATGTCATCTCGCGTGACATCCGCCACCACTGTAGGGCCCGACAGGCGAATGGAGGTCGGCGACGCCCGTCCGGTAAGGTCGCACCCCTATGTCGAAGCGCACCCAGAAGAAGAAGGCAAACGTGCGTCGCAAGAAGGCCAACCACGGGCGCAAGCCCAACATGGGGCGCAACTCCTGACGATCGCCGCGGCCGGATGGGACCACCACCCGTGACAGATCGGCCGCACCAGCTCACCCGACTGACCCTCGGCGACGCCGCCGACGCGTGGCGTCGCGCCGGTTTCGCCGTCGACGCGAACGGCAGCTTCCGACTCGGCCGCACCGACGTGGTCGCCCTGGGCACAGGTCGACCGGGCGTCCTCGGCTGGGCGTTGGATGGCATCGACCACCCCCTCGACGGGCTCGCCACCGTCGACGGCCACGACGACGACGCTCCGGACCGCTCCCCGTCCTCGCATCCCAACGGCATCTCGCGCCTCGACCACGTCGTGGTGAGCACCGGCGACTGCGAGCGCACGACCGCCGCGTTCAGCGCCGCCGGCCTCGAGCTCCGGGGCACGCGGAGCACGACCGCATTCGGGTCCCCCGTCCGACAGAGCTTCTTCTGGGCCGGAGACGTGATCCTGGAGCTGGTCGGCCCCGACGACGGGGAGCCGACCACCGACGAGCCCACGTCGATCCTCGGGCTCGCGATGGTCGCCGACGACCTCGACGCCACCGCCGAGTGGCTGGGCGACCGGGTCGGCACGCCGAAGGACGCCGTGCAGCCCGGCAGGCGCATCGCCACGCTCCGCCACCGCGACCTGGGGCTCGGTCTGCCGGTCGCGGTGATGACACCGCACCGCCGCTGAGCTCCGCTGCCCGGCCCGATCCGCCGCCGGACCTCCGCGATGGTGGGCGACGGTTACCGCTCGGTAACATGGCGGCATGGCCGACTACCGAGCACCCGTCAAGGACGCCCTGTTCACCCTCCGCCACATCGGCATGCTGGAGGACCTGTCCAAGACCGAGCGCTACGCCCATGCCGATCCCGAGACCGTGGCCGCCGTGCTCGAGGAGCAGGGCCGGTTCATGCAGGAGGTGTTCGCCCCGGCCAACGCCATCGGCGACCGGGTCGGGCTCAAGTGGTCCCCGGATGGGGTGGAGACGCCCGCGGAGTTCCGCGCCGCCTACGCCAAGTTCGTCGAGGCGGGATGGCAGGGCCTCAACGCCGACCCCGAGTACGGCGGAGCCGGCTTCCCCGAATCGGTGTACGCCTGCGCGTCCGAGTTCGAGACCGCCGCCAACGGCGCGCTCACCATGGCCCCCGGCCTCACCACCGGAGCGATCGAGTGCCTTCAGCACTGGGGCACCGAGGAGCAGAAGGAGGTGTACCTCCGCAAGCTGATCACCGGCGAGTGGACCGGCACGATGAACCTGACCGAGCCGCAGGCCGGATCCGACGTCGGGCTGTGCACCACCAAGGCCGTCCCGCAGGGCGACGGCACCTACCTGATCACCGGCACCAAGATCTTCATCTCGTTCGGCGAGCACGACATGGCCGACAACATCGTGCACCTGGTGCTGGCCCGGCTGCCCGAGGCTCCCCCCGGCACCAAGGGGATCTCGCTGTTCATCGTCCCCAAGTACATGGTCGGCGACGACGGCTCCCTCGGCGAGCGCAACGACGTGCGGTGCGTGTCGATCGAGCACAAGATGGGCATCCACGCGTCGCCGACCTGCGTGATGAGCTACGGCGACGACGGCGGGGCGGTCGGCTACCTGGTCGGCGAGGAGAACCAGGGCATGCGGGCCATGTTCACGATGATGAACTCGGCACGCATCGCGGTCGGCATCCAGGGCGCGGCGCTCGGCGACGCCGCCTACCAGAAGGCGCTGGCCTACTCCCAGGAGCGGCGCCAGGGCCGCGAGATCGGCGGCGACTCCAAGGAGCCGGCGTTCATCATCGCCCACCCCGACGTGCGGCGGATGCTGCTGTTCATGCGCAGCCACGTCGAGGCGATGCGGGCGCTCATCGTCTACAACGCCGCCGCGCTCGACCTGTCCCGCGCCCTCGACGGCGACGAGGCGACCGCCTGGGGCGAGATCGCCGAGCTGCTCACCCCGGTCACCAAGGCGTGGTGCACCGACGTCGGCATGGAGGTCACGTCGACCGCGGTGCAGGTGTTCGGCGGCATGGGCTACATCGAGGAGTCCGGCGTCGCCCAGCACTTCCGCGACATGCGCATCGCCCCGATCTACGAGGGCACCAACGGGATCCAGGCCATGGACCTGGTCGGCCGCAAGCTGGGCCTGCGGATGGGCGGCGTGGTCAACGACCTGTTGGACCGGATGACCGCGACCGTCGCCGAGCTCGACGCCGCCGGCGAGTCGTTCGCATCGATGGCCACCGAGCTGCGGGCCGGCATCGACACGCTGTCGGACGTGACGAGCTGGATCATGACCAGCGGCCTGGCCGACCCCAAGGAGGCGCTGGCGGGCGCGACGCCGTACCTGCGCATCTTCGGGATCGTCACCGGCGGCTGGCTGATGGCCCGTCAGGCCCTGGCGGCCCGGGCGGAGCTCGACGCCGGTTCCTCCGACTCGGCCTACCTCGAGGCCAAGATCGTGACCGCCCGCTTCTACGCCGAGCAGCAGCTGCCCCAGGCCGCCGGCTGGGTCGCCTCGGTCAAGGGTGGGGCCGCGGTCCTCTACGACGTCGACGCCGACCAGCTCGCCTCGGTGTGACCGCGGGCGCGTCGAGCGGTCCGCCACGGCGCCGGTAGCCTTCGCCGCGCATGCTCGACCACGTCTTCACCGATGCGATCGGGGCGCTGCGCGACGCCCTGGAGAAGGCGTTGCTCGAACGTCAGGCGTTCGAGGAGCGGTTCCAGTCCGACGTGCTGTTGGGCGATCTGACGTGGGAGACCTCCTACGGACTGCCCGGTGAGGGGTTGCCGCCGCGGGTGCGTGCGGACCTGACCCTCGAGTGGCCGACGTGGTCCCAGGCCGCGTACCGGTCCTGGTACATCGAGGAGGAGCTACCCGAGCTGCCCCGGATCGACATCGAGGTCGTGCTGCGCATCCAACGCCTGGTGTCACCGCCCGATCCGCGCAAGGTGCTCGACGCGCTGCCCCTCGAGAGCCCGGCGATCGGCGGCGAGCGACTGCACCGGTCCGGTCCGACGGTCGAGGCGGTCTCCGACGAGGACCTGACCGAGACCGAGCACGCGATCGAGATCAGCTACGAGGGCAGCTACGAGCTCGACGAGGCCACCTTGGCCGACGGATCCACCCTCGATGACCACTTCAGCGCCATGGGCGGGTGGATCTCCTCCACCCTGGTTCGCCTCGGCGACCTCAACTTCGAGTTCCTCCCCCCCCTCGAAAAGGACGACTCCTGATATAGGGGTCCTCAACGACATCCCTTGTCGCAATCCCGACCACAGAAATCCCGCCACAGAAGTCCGGAGGCCGCCGCCGTGACCGAGTCCGACGTGCTGCAAGTCGAGCGATCCGACGGGTACGCCGTCGTCACCCTCGACCGAGCGAACGCCCGCAACGCGCTGAACGCCGCTCTCCTGGCCGGGCTCACCTCGACCATGGCCGAGCTGGACGCGGACGGATCGGTGCGTGCCATCGTGCTGACCGGGGCGGACCCGGCGTTCTGCGCCGGCCTCGACCTCAAGGAGCTGGCCGCACGACCGGAGCGCCTGTCCGGCGGGTTCGACGACAGCTCAGAGCTGCGCCGGCCGTTCCCGGACATGTCCACCCCGGTCATCGGCGCGGTCAACGGTGTGGCCATCACCGGCGGGTTCGAGCTCGCGCTGGCCTGTGACTTCCTGATCGCCTCGGAGCACGCCCGGTTCGCCGACACCCACGCCCGCGTCGGGATCATGCCCGGCTGGGGCCTCACCGTGCTGCTCCCCCAGGCGGTCGGGCTGCGCCGGGCCCGCGAGCTGTCGGCCACCGGCAACTTCCTGGATGCCGAGACCGCCTACGACTGGGGCCTGGTCAACCACGTCGTGGCCCATGAGGACCTCCTGCCGGTGGCCCGGAAGCTGGCTGCTGACATCGCCGGCAACGATCCCGACGGTGTCCGTCAGATCCTGTCCACCTACGCGGCCGGATCGCTCCTCACCGCCGCCGACGCCCTCGATCTGGAGCAGCGCCACAGCCGGGAGTGGCTCGCTCGCCGAGGAGCCGGCGACCTCGATGAGCGTCGACGGGCGGTCACCGAACGCGGTCGCACCCAGCTCTGAGCGGCCTCCGCCGATTTCTGAGGTCGGGATTGCGACAAGGGATGTCGTTGAGGACCCCTATATCTGGGGGCGGGGGGGGATGGGTTCGAACTCGGCGGGGCGCTTGTCGGCCTTGGCGCCGAACTCCTCCATCATGTCGCCGGGCTGGAACATGCCGGCCTGCCAGCCGGCCATGTAGCGCAGGCTGTCGGCCACGGAGTGGTCCCGGGTGTAGTTGACCATCTCCTTGGTGCCCCAGATCGCGAGCGGCGACTTGGACGCGATCCGGGCCGCGATCTCGAGCGTGCCGTCGACCAGGGACTCGTGGTCCTCGAAGACCTGGTTCACCAACCCGCACTCGTAGGCCCGCTGAGCGGGCATCCGGTCACCGGTGTAGGCGAGCTCGCGGGCGACGCCCTCGGGGATGATCTTGGGCAGGCGCTGCAGCGTTCCCACGTCCGCGGTCATCCCGATGTTGATCTCCTGCACGCAGAAGAAGGCGTCCGCCGAGCAGTAGCGCATGTCGGCCGCGGTCACCATGTCGACCGCGCCGCCGATGCAGCCACCCTGGATCGCGGCCAGCACCGGCATCCGCGCGGTCTCGAGGGCGGTGAAGGAGTCCTGGAGGTGCTGGACCAGGTTCCACAGGTGGGCCCGACGACGGCCCTCCTCGCTCACGCCCGGCGAGCCGGCGAGCCCGCCCCCGCCGCTGAACACCGACAGGTCCATCCCGGCGCAGAAGTGCTTGCCGGTCGAGGAGATGACGATGGCCCGGGCGGAGCCGGCGGCGTCGATCTCGCCCACGATCTGCGGGAGCTCGGACCAGAAGCTGGGGATCATCGAGTTGTAGGCGTCCGGCCGTGACAGCTGGAGGTGGGCCACGTGATCGGAGATGGAGACGTCGAAGCACTCGTGCACGACCTCGACCGTACCGCCCCACCCTCCGGCCGCGCCCGAAGCCGGCGCGTCGTGCTCGGTAGCCTGCAGCGGTGCCGAGCGACGACCCGTACCGCCTCCCCCGCCACGTCCTGCCCCGCCGCTACGACCTGGAGCTGGTCGTCGACCCCGAGCGGTCCGGCTTCTCGGGGCGGGTCCGCATCGAGGTCGAGGTGATCGAGGCGACCGACCGGATCACCCTCAACTCGCTCGACCTCGACCTCACCGGTGTCGCCGTCACGGGATCCGACGGGACGCGCCACGAGCCCACCACGGTGTCGGACCCCGAGACCGAACGGGTGGAGCTGCAGCTTGACGACGCCCTGCCGAGCGGTGCGGCGTCCATCGAGATCGACTTCGTCGGTCCGTTCTGCGAGTCGCTCGTCGGGTTGTACCGCTCGTCGTTCACCGTCGACGGCCAGGAGCGGCACCTGGCGGTCACCCAGTTCGAGTCCACCCACGCCCGCCGAGCGTTCCCCTGCTTCGACGAGCCCGACATGAAGGCCGTGTTCGCGGTGTCGCTCGTCGTCCCCGACCACCTGCTGGCGGCATCGAACGCGTCCGAGGTCGACCGCACCGACCTCGGAGACGGAACCGTCCGCGTCACCTTCGCCGACACGATGGTGATGTCGACGTACCTGCTCGCCCTCGTCGTCGGCCCCCTCGAGGTGACCGACACCCGGATGATCGACGGCCGGGACCGACCGATCCCACTGCGGGTCATCCACCCGGCGGGGTCCGAGGGCCTCACCCCGTTCGCGCTCGAGGTCGCCGATGCGGGCGTCCGGTTCCTCGAGGACTACTACGACATCGCGTATCCGGGCGACAAGATCGACCTGGTGGCCGTCCCCGACTTCGCCTTCGGGGCGATGGAGAACCTGGGGCTGATCACCTTCCGCGAGATCGCCCTCCTGGTCGACCCCGACGAGGCCACCCAGCCCGAGCTGCAACGGGTCGCGGATGTCATCAACCACGAGCTGGCCCACATGTGGTTCGGCGACCTGGTGACCATGCGGTGGTGGGAGGGGATCTGGCTCAACGAGGCCTTCGCCACCTTCATGGAGGTCGCCGCCTCCGACGCCTTCCGACCCGAGTGGGACACCTGGACCGGCTTCGGCCTGGCCCGGGCCGCCGCGTTCGACACCGACGCCCTCGCCTCGACCCGACCGATCGAGTTCCCGGTCCACAGCCCGGCCGACGCGGAAGCCATGTTCGACGTCCTCACCTACGAGAAGGGGGCGTCGGTGCTGCGCATGCTCGAGCGCTACCTGGGTGCCGAGCGCTTCCGGGACGGGATCCGGCACTACCTCCGCACCCACGCCTACGGCAACACCGCCACCACCGACCTCTGGGACGCGCTCGAGGAGGTGACCGGGGAACCGGTGCGGCGGATCATGGACGCCTGGATCCTCTCGGGAGGCCACCCGGTGGTGACCGCCCGGCTCGTCGACGACGGCATCGAGCTCGACCAGACCGCCGCCGCCCGCTCCGGGGATCCGTCGCTGGGCGAACGCTGGCCGGTGCCGCTCGTGGTCACCGCCACCGTCGACGGCTCCACCCGCCACGAGCGCGTCCTGCTCGAGGGACCCACCGTCGTCGACCTCGGCGGCGCACCGATCGAGCTGCGACTCAACACCGGCGGAGACGGGTTCTTCCGTTCGGAGCTGCCCGCGTCGCTGCGAACCGCCGACGCGGTCGACCCCGACTCCACACCGCTCGAGCGGTTCGTGCTCGTCGACGACACGTGGGCGGCGCTGCTGCGCGGCACCCTCACCACGGCGGAGGTCGAGCAGCTGCTCCGCCTCGTCGCCTGGCGCGAGACCGACCCGTCGGTGTGGCGCCGGATCGCCCAGGCCGTCCGCGAGCTCCGTCGGCTCGAAGGGTGGGACGGCGCCGTCCGGGCGCCCCGCCTGGCGCAGGACGTCGCCGCCCTCCCCCGTTCCCGTGCCACCGAGGTGATCTCCGGAGTCGACGAGTCGGGTCGGGAGAGATGGCGGGACCTGAGGGGCATCCTCACCGTCGTGCTCGGCGTCGCCGGGAACGACGGTGACATCCGGGATCTGGCGCGGGACATCGTGCACACCGACCCCGAACGACTCCGGGAACGCCGCGACGTGGACCCGGCTCTCGGCGCCGCGGCGCTCGACGTCGTCGCCGCCACCGGCGATCGGGCCGACCACGATCTGATCGAACAGCGGTGGCGGACCGCGGCCAACCCCCAGGACACGATCCGCCACCTCTACGCCCTGGCCGACACGCCGGTCCCCGAGTGCTTCGAGAAGACGCTGGATCTGGCCCTCGGCGAGGTGCGGGCCCAGGACAGCGGCTACCTGCTGCGGCGGGCGTTGGCCAACCCCCGCCACGCGGGTCTCGCCGTCGAGTTCGTCTCCCGCCGCTGGGACGACGTCCAGGCCAAGGTCCCCTCGAGCGCCCTGGTCCGCATGCTCGAGGGTGTCCGCAGCATCACCGACGCGGACCTCGCGGCCGACGTCGTCGCGTTCGCCGAGGCGCACCCGCTGCCGAGCGGCTCACGGGTGCTGGCCCAGCACCTCGAGCGGATGGCCGTCAACGTGGCGGCGGCACAGCGACTGCGCTCGGGTTGACGCCGCTCTCGGGTCCCGACCCGGCATCCTGAACCGACCATGTCCGGACCTCCCGCGCCCGGCGGCCACCGTGGCCGCACCGTCGAGCACATCGCCCGCCCCCGGACCGCGGGGATCGGCCTGGATGTGTTCGCGGTCGAGGACCGCTCGGCCCAGGCCGTGTGCTCGTCGCTGGAGCCGGGCCGGTTCACCGTGTCGGTCGACGGTCCCCGCCGGCGTCGACCGCTCACGGTCGATCACCCGGGGGGACCGGTGGCGTGGGAGCTGGCCGGGCTCACCCCGGGGCGTCGACACCGGGTGACGGTCCGCACCGCGGACGGACGGACGGTCGCCCGGCGGGCGTTCCGCACGCTGCGGCCGCCGCCGGGCGAGGAGCTGTTCCGCTTCGCCACCCTCAACGACCTGCACCTGGGCAGAGAGGACAAGCGCGGGACGGATCGACTCGGCACGCGACCCGGAGCGCGGACGCCCCAGGACATGGCGCGCGACGCCCTGAGCGACGCGCTCGCCTGGGGAGCCTCGACGATCGTGGTCAAGGGCGACGTGTGCGACCAGTCGTTCGACCGGTACTGGGACCAGGCGCTCTCGTTGTTCGCCGCGGTCCCGGTCCCGGTGTGGATGCTGCCCGGCAACCACGACACCGGCACCCGGCGGGCGGTCGAACCCGACGTCGCGGCGCGCCTCCGGGGCCTGCGGATGATCCGTGGCGTGGAGCACCTCGACGTCGACGGCCTGCGCATCGTGCTGGTCGAGTCGGGCATCCCCGACGGCGGCTGGGGTGACATCGCCCGCCATCGACACGACGTCGCCGACCTGGTGGCCGACGCCCGGGCCGCGGGCACCGGCACGTTCATCGGCACCCACCACCAGCCGCAGCGGTTCCGGACGCCGCTGTACTGGCCGCACGGAACCCCCGGTCCGAACGCCGGGGAGTTCGCCCGGACCGTCCGGGCCGCGGACGCCGGGGTCATGGTCAGCTCCGGTCACACCCATCGCTGTCGACGGCGCGACGTGGCCGGGGTCCCCTGGACCGAGGTCGCCTCGACGCACCACTTCCCGGCCACCTGGGCCGGTTACCGGGTCTTCGAGGGCGGCCTCATGCAGGTGGTCCGTCGCACCGCGGTTCCGGGCGCGCTGGCCTGGAGCGAGACCACCCGCGACGCCCTGGGCGGCATCTGGGCGCTGTGGGCCACCGGGACGCTGTCGGACCGCAGCTTCGCGCTCGACTGGCGCCGGCTCAGGTGATCTGGCCCCGGGCGTCGAGGAACGCGGTGGCGACCCCCACGTGCACCGCGACGCCGGTGGCCATGCCGTCCTCGTTGAGGACCATCCGGTTGGAGTGGCACGAGGGGGCCACGAACGGGTTGGGGTTCTCGGGTGGGCAGACCCCCAGGAAGAACATGGCGCCGGGCACCTCGCGCAGCACGTAGGAGAAGTCCTCGGCCCCCATGACCGGCGACGGCATCTCCACGACGTGGTCCGCCCCCACCACCTCGGCGGCCACACCGGAGGCCCAACGTGTGAACGCGGCGTCGTTCACCGTCACCGGATAGCCCTCGACGATCTCCACCGTGGCCGTGCACCCGTGGGCGGCGGCCACGCCCTGGGCGACCTGGTCGATGCTCGCCCACACGGCATGTCGGGTGTGCTCGCTGACCGCCCGCAGCGTGCCGGTCAGAGCGGCGGACTCGGGGATCACGTTGTCGGTCGTGCCGGCGTCGAGCTGCGCGATGGTCAGCACGGCCGGGTCGAACGCGTTGACCGTGCGGGTGATCATCGACTGCAGCGCCAGGACGATCTCGCACGCCACCGGCACCGGGTCGGTGGCCCAGTGCGGCGACGACGCGTGGCCGCCCCGGCCGGTCACGACCACCTTCACCACGTCGGCCGAGGCCAGAGCCGCACCCGAGCGGTGGATGACGAAGTCGGAGAACATGTTGGGAGCGACGTGCAGGGCGAACGCGGCGTCGACGCCGTCGAGGACGCCTTCGTCGATCATGTCGGTCGCCCCGCCGAAGCCCTCCTCACCGGGTTGGAACATGAACCGGACCCGGCCCGCCAGCCGATCGCGCCGGCCGGCCAGCACGGTCGCAGCCCCGACCAGCATCGCGGTGTGGGCGTCGTGGCCGCAGGCGTGCATCGCTCCGTCGACGACCGACGCGAAGTCCAGACCCGTGTCCTCGGGCATGGGCAGGGCGTCCATGTCGCCGCGCAGCAGGATCGTCGGGCCGTCGCCGGCGCCGCCGACGAGATCCGCGACCACCGAGCTCAGCGCGGTGCCGGTGCTGATCTCGAGGCCGAGGCCGTCCAGCGCCTCGAGGACCCTGCCCTGGGTGCGCGGCAGGTGGTTCCCCAGCTCCGGGTGCACGTGGAGGTCCCGGCGGAGCTCCACCACGTCGGGGAGCACCCCCTGGGCGGCGGCCAGCAGGTCGTCGGTGATCATCGGTCATCCTCCACGGCCCCGACCACCCCCCGGTGGGATCGGCCCGGGCGGGGGCGACGGGGCGGTCACACCAGGGCGAGCACCAGACCGATCTGGCCCAGATGGTACGTCGTCATCACGACCAGCCGGGACTGCGGGAAGTCCCGCACGAACCGGGTCAGCCCGATCACCCCGTCGGACACGTAGAACAACGCCGCTCCGAGGACCGCGATCCAGATGCCGGTGCCGACCGCGCTGGCGACCATCAGCGAGATCACCGTGATGTAGGCGGCCACCGGCACGGCGAGCCGGGGGTCCTGACGGCGCGCCCCGGAGACGATCGGCGCTCCGATCACCGCCATGAGGACCGCCACGACCACGACGCCCACCGCGAAGCGCGGGAGGTCGACGCCCAGGTTCCACAACCCGACGACGTAGGCGACGTGGCCGACCAGGAACGACGCCAGACCCTCGACGAAGCGGTCCTCGAGCATCAGGAAGACATCCCCGGCGAGGGAGCACAGCAGGCCCGCCACCATCCAGCCCCTCGCCGCGCCCGACGACACCGGATCCGCGGCCAGGGCAGCGCCGATCAGAACCACCATGGTCAACGGCTTGAGGACGTACTCGGCGCGGCGTCGGTCGGTGCCGACCGCGATCCAGTCGGCCACGGCGACGACGAGCGTGAGCCCGATCAGGACATCGAACGTGGTCGTCATCGGAACAGCTCCGCGACCGGCTCCCACGCGAGCGACTCCCGCAGCCTCATCCGGGCCTGCATGACCAGACGGGGCCGGTTCACCCCCAGCACGCCGGTGCAGCGCTCCCCGCGTCGGAAGGCGACGACGAAGCGTCCGTCCTCGATCGTGCCGTCCACCACGTGCAACTCGTCGTCTCCGTCCGGTCGTCCGGCCATCTGGATCTTGGCGTCGTACTGGTCGGACCAGAACCATGGCACCGATGCGAACGCCACCGCGGCCGGATCGCCTCCGAGCAGCCGGGTCGCGGCCGCCTCGCCGTGCTCGATCGCGTGCTCCCAGTGCTCGACGCGCATCCGCTCGCCGAAGTGCTCGTTGAACCAGCTGGCCACGTCGCCCGCGGCGGTGATGCCGGGGGCGGCCAGGCCGGTGGAGTCGCAGACGATCCCGTCGGACAGGTCGAGTCCTGAGCCGTCGAGCCATCCGGTGCTGGGGGTGACGCCGATGCCGACGACCACCACCTCGGCGTCGACCGACGAGCCGTCGGCGAGGCGGACCACCCGGACCCGTCCCGAATCATCGGCGTCGAGGCGGTCCACGCCCGCCCCCAACCGCACGTCCACGCCGTGGCGTCGGTGCAGGTCGGCCACGAACGATCCGATCGGGGCGGGCAGGGCCCGCGGCAGGGGCACCGGGGCCGCCTCGATCATCGTGACCTCGTGACCCCGACCCCGACACGTGGCCGCCACCTCGGCGCCGATGAAGCCGGCTCCGATCACCGCCACCCGTGCCGGACCGGCGTCGAGCTCCCGGCGCAGGGCCAACGAATCGGCCATGTCGCGCAGGACGTGCACCCCGCCGGGGGGCGCACCGGGGAGCCGGCGTGGGGTGGCACCGGTGGCGATCACGATGCCGTCGGCGGCCTGCTCGGTGCCGTCCGACAGCGTCACGGTCCGGGTGGCGACGTCGAGGGCGACCGCGTGCACGCCCAACCGGAGGTCGAGATCGAGGTCGGGAACCTCGGGCGCGGACGGCTGCTGCGCCCGGTCGGGCTCCCACTCGCCGGCGAGGACCTGCTTGGACAGCGGGGGCCGGTCCGAGGGCAGTTCCGCCGACGGGTCGACGACGACGATCGTGGCGGTCGGGTCGCCGCGGCGCAGGGTCCGCGCCGCGCTCAGGCCGGCCAGGGACGCGCCGACGACGAGGTAGGTGGTCATCGGCGGGGATCGGGGATCACGGACGGGACGGGTCGTTCGGGATCGGATGCCCGGGGGTGAGACCCCGGACGCCGAGGGTCAGCCCTCGACGGTGATCGCCTGCTTGGGGCAACGCCGGGCGGCTTCGGTCACCTTCTCACGGAGCTCCTCGGACGGCTCCTCCTGGAGGACGTAGAGGAGGTCGTCCTCCCTGACCTCGAACACCTCGGGTGCGATGCCCATGCACACGGCGTTCGACTCGCACAGGTCGTAGTCCACGACAACCTTCATGCCCATCCCCTTTGCTCCTCTCCGCACCGGCCGGCGACCGAGCGAACGTTCAGGAGCACTCTACCGACGGGGGTGCCGTGTCAGAAGATCGAGTAGCCCCCGTCGATCACCAGGAGGTCTCCGGTGTGGAACGTCAGGGTCGGATCGGCCAGGAACGCCGCCGCCTCGGCGAAGTCCGACGGCACGCCCCACCGCCGCACCGGGGTCCGGGCCGTGGTGTTGGTCATGAACTTCTCCCACCCCATCAGCGGCGCGGTCATGTCGGTCTCGACCCAACCAGGCATGATCCCGTTGACCCGGACGCCGTGACGGGCGAGCTCGACCGCCAGTCCCCGTATCAGGGCGATCATCGCCGTCTTCGAGCACGAGTACGCCTGGTTCGCCGGCGCCCCGTGGATGGCCGAGGTCGACGAGACGCCGATGAGCGAACCGCCTTCGCCGCGCTCGAGGAGGTGGCGGGTGGCGGCCCGGAAGCACAGGAAGGCTCCGTCGAGGTTGACCGCCATGACCCGACGCCACTGCTCGAGGGTCTGATCGACGAACGGCGCACCGCCGCCGATGCCGGCGTTGGCGATCATCGTGTCGACCCGTCCGTGCACCGCGAGGGTCTGCGCCATGGCGGCGTCGACGGCGGCCTCGTCGGCGACGTCGACGACCACCGAGCTCGCGACCGCACCCGCGGCACGCAGCGCCTCGACAGCGGCGTCGTTCTTGGCCTCGTCGCGACCCCACACCGCGACCGCGGCGCCCGCGGCGGCCACGCCGTGGGCCATCCCCAACCCGATGCCGCCGTTGCCGCCGGTGATGACCACCACCCGTCCGACCAGGTCCGTCACGCCGTTCGCCTCCCGTGCTCGTACGCGGTCCGGAGCGGATCCGGCGCGTCGTGCGGCACGGTACCCGCCGCGGCCGGATCGGCCGGTAGCGTGGCTGCCCGTGTCGGGATCCCCCTTGCGCATCGCCACCGCCCGGGACGTCGACGCCCTGTCGCGGGTCCTGGCCCGCGGCTTCGGCGACGACCCGATCTGGCGCTGGATGGCCCCGACCGGCACCCGGTGGCCGGATCGCCTCGGTCCGATCTTCCGACACCTGCTCCGACCGCCGATCGGGTTCGGGGCGACGTGGACCACCGATGACCTGGAGGGCACCGCGGTGTGGTCCCCGCCGGGTCGGTCGGGTTTCCCCAACGGCGCCGCGGTCCGCTCCGCCCCGACCATGCTGCGAGGGTTCGGTCCGGCAGGGATCCGACGGACGCTGCGTCTGGTGGCCCGGATGGAGAAGGCCCATCCGCCCGAGCCGCACTGGTACCTGGAGCTCCTCGCGACCGATGCCCACCTGCGGGGGCGTGGGGTGGGCAGCCGTCTGATCGGACCGGGTCTGGACCGCGCCGACGCCGAGGGTGTCGGCGCCTACCTGGAGAGCTCCAAGTGGGACAACGTCCCCTTCTACCGACGCCACGGCTTCGAGGTGGTCGAGGAGATGGTCGCCGTGCCCGGGTCACCGCCGATGTGGCGGATGTGGCGCGACCCCCGCTGAGGCCACTCCCCCCGCCGGTCAGGCCCTCATCGCAGGTGGGCCACGTCGTTGTAGCGGCGGAGCCGCCAGCGACCGTCGCTCTGGACGACGAGCTCGCTGATCGAGCCGTTGTCGGCGCCGATGAACGCGAACGGGGAGCTGCCCGTGGCGGTGGCCAGCAGCTGGCCGATCACGCCGCCGTGGACCACGGCGACGACCCGTTGGTCCGGACGCGCCGCGACGATCGTGTCGATCCCCCGGCGCAACCGGGCCGCGAACTCGTCGCCCGGCTCCGCACCCGGGATCACGTCCCATCGCTCCTCGGTGAACATGCGCAGCGCGATCGGGTCACCCGAGGCGACCTTGGCGCGGAACTGCAGCTCCCACTCCCCGAGGTGGACCTCGCGGAGGTCGGCCACGACGTTGGGGGTGAGCCCGAGCCGCTCGACGAGCGGCGCCGCGGTCTGCTGGGTTCGCTGGAGGGTGGTCACCCACACGGCGTCGATCGTGGCACCGGCACGGTGCTCCGCGGCGAGGCGCTCACCCACCCGACGGGCCTGCTCACGGCCGTCCGGTGCCAGCTCCGGGTCACCGTGGCCGTCGCGCACGGGGAACGGCCGATCGGAGCGCTCGGGAGCCGACTCGCCGTGGCGGACCAGCAGGATGGTGGTCGACCCGGGAGGGGGTGAGTAGCGGTACTGGCGGTGGCCCTCGTCGGGCGCGGCGGAAGAGGTCGGTCCGGAGTCGGTCACACCCGACAGGATGTCACGCCGGGGCGCAGACCCCTCCGGCGGGTGCCTGCACCACCGCCGTCTCGCCGTTGGTGACGGAGACGGTGACGTCGGGGTTGATCGACACCAGGGCGGAGCGCAGGACCTGGCACGCTTCCATGGCCTCGGCGGGGGTGATCGGGTCCGAGGCGTCGGCCGACAACGACACCGCGGTGTCGTTCATGATCGACGTGGTCGACAGCTTCTCCACCCACGACGACCCCTGGTGCTCGTCCTTGATCCGGTCGATGTGCTCCAGGTCGATGTCACCGGCCGCCGCCCCGGGCTCGGGGAGCGTGTCGTCGGGGAGCGTGTCGTCGGAGAGCGTGTCGTCGGTGGTCCCGGGCTCGTCGAGCTCGGACAGGTCGAGCCCGCACATCTCGGCGGTGACGTCGTCGATGTGATCGGCCGCCTCCTGCACCGACGGGTCCATGACCGATTCGAGCGCCCGCCCGATGTAGTCGGGGTCGTCCGGGTCCATGCCCGCCAGGTCCTCGACCACCCCCGACAGCACCTCGAAGCTGGACTTCAGCTCCTCGGGGGCGACATCGCCCAGAGCGGCCAGGGCCGCGATGGCGGCCGCCGGGTCGTCGAGGTCGGCGGCGTCGGGACCCTGGAGGGCTCTGACCGCGGTGCAGTACTCGCTGTCGGGATCGCTGCCTCCGCCGGACTCCGCCGACCCGGAGCGCACGTTGGACTCCTTGGAGGCCAGGGCGGCCTCCCCGTCGCCACCGCAGGCGACGACGGCCACGCCGCACAGGACGAGTCCGATCCCGGCCAGGACCGCACGCGTGCGGCGGGCTCGCCAGGGAGGGACCACAGAAGACGTTCGGCTCATGTCACCAAGTCTGCCGGGTCCGGACCCCGGACCCGCGCCACCCGCCAACGACGGCTGAGGTGCTCCAACGGGAGGAACGCGGTGATGCAGATCGTGTGGGGCAGGAAGGAGATCCCGATCATCAGGTAGGTCATCGCGTGCAGAAGCAGCACGCCGACGAGCGCCGCGATCCGCAGCCGGCGCGGCGCCCGCGGGAACAGCAGGACGATCGTCATCACCTCGAAGACGATGAACACCCACTGCGACAGCACCAGCAGATCCGGATACGACAGGAGGCGGTCGCCGATCACCGTTCCGCGCCGGATGATCGACGCGGTGAACACCGCGGAGCCCATCCACTCCCAGCCGCCGAAGCGGAGCTTCCCCCATGCCGAGAACGGGTAGGCCAGGACGAACACGACCTGGACCACCCGCAGCGCCCACCCCGAGAGGCGCTCCACCGAGATGCCGGTCCGCGGGGTGAGCGCGAGCACCAGCAACGCGACCATGATCGTCAGGCGGTCGTGGTCGACCTTGGCGTAGGAGAACGCCCACAGCAGCCACACCCCGTAGGACACGAGGGTCACAGCCGCGGCGGCGCGCGGCGCCCGGCGGGTGAGCATCCACACCGCGCCGACGACGACCAGCACCCGCACCGCCAGCATCGTCGTGGGCGTCGGGGCCGGCAGGTGCAGGACGCGGGCCAGGAGCACCGGCCGGTAGAACTCGACCGGGGCATCCGCGTGCATCGCGGCCCAGCCGTCCTTGGACACCACCGTGAAGGCGACGACCACCGCGATGATCCGGGCGAACACGTCGACCCGTTCGACCGGCACGGGATCGAACCAGTAGCGGTCCCAACCCGCTCGCCACCGTTCCCCGAGACCGGACCGGGTGGTGTCGGGGCGCGCGTCGGCCGGGATCGACGCTGCCGGCACCGGGCTCACGACCCGCTCCGGGCCGTCCAGGTCTGCACGACCCGCGAGAAGTCCGATACCGGATGGCCGTCGATGAGGTTCCGACCGAACTTGCGGAACCGGAGCTCGACCAGAGGGTCCGAGGGGTGGGCCCGGTTCCAGGCAGCGGCCAGCCCCGCCATCTGGGCCTCGGTCAGCCTGCCCGACGAGTCCTTCTGACCCTCGACCTCGGCCCGTCGCAGCCCGAACGCCTCGGCGTCGAGGCGGAGCTCGCGGCCCGACGCGGTGAGCGCTGTGAAGTCGACCTTGGCGACCCGACCGGTGGACTTCACCGGGTGGGCGAACATGCGGAACGGGGCGAAGGGCCAGCTGTCGTCGGTGAGGGCGGTCGCTCCGAGCATGGTGAGGGCCACCAGCAGCACGGCCACGGCGGACCGCCAACGGGCACCGGGGATCGGTCCCGTCTCGGCGCCGACATCGCTCACGGGCGAGACACTACGGGCCCCGCCGCGGTCGACCGTGGCTCTCGACCTCGCACGTCCGTACGGACTGTCACCTGATCGGATCCGTCCACTAGAGTAGAACGCGTTCTAGTTTCTCCCCGAGGAGCGTGCGCGTGTTGGTCCGATCGCCATTCCCCATCCCGTTCGGCTGGTTCCAGGTGGCGTGGTCCACCGATCTCGCCCCCGGAGAGATCCAGCCCATCGAGTACTTCGACCGCAAGATGGTCCTCTGGCGCGACGGCGACGGTGCCGCACACGTCAGCGACGCGTTCTGCCCCCACCTCGGCGCCCACTTCGGCTACGGCGGCCACGTCAACGGCAACGACATCGTGTGCCCGTTCCACGGCTGGCGCTTCGACTGCGACGGCCGCAACACGCTCATCCCCTACTCGGAGCGCACCAACAAGAAGGCGTGCGTGAAGCCGTACCCGGTGCGTGAGGTCAACGGCCTGATCATGGCCTGGTACCACCCCGAGGAGGCCGAGCCCACCTGGGAGATCCCGGTGGTGCCCGAGTTCAACGACCCCGAGAACTTCACCGCGATCGAGACCCGCGAGTACCTGATCGGTGCGCCGTGGCAGGACCTCGCCGAGAACGGCGTCGACGCCGCCCACTTCCGCTACGTGCACCACACCGAGGAGGTGCCCGAGCTCGAGAGCTACGAGACCGACGGACCCCGCTCGAAGATGCGCTCGATCCAGAAGTTCCCGACGCCCCGCGGCGTGGTCGACGGTCGCATCGACGCCGACTCGTTCGGGCCCGGCTTCAGCGTCATCCGCTTCTCCGGCATCGTCGACACCTACCTCATGGGCTGCAACACGCCGCTGACCCGCAACAGCTGCTTCATGCGCTTCACGTTCACCGTGCGCAAGCTGGGCGACGACGCCCTCAGCTCCACCGTCGGCGAGGCGTTCGTGGCCGAGATCGACAAACAGGTCCAGGAGGACCGGCCGATCTGGCAGAACAAGGCGTACATCACCCGCCCCGCCCTGGCCGACTCCGACGGTCCGTTCACCAAGTTCCGCAAGTGGGCGTCGCAGTTCTACGCCGAGGGCATCGACGAGTCGCAGTCGGTGTACTACCCGGTCGAGACCAAGGCCTACGACCCGATCCAGACCGCGTCCCGGAAGTTCGGCTCGGACCCGATGGCCGACTGAGCCCCGACCGTCCGAGCCCCGGCCGGCCGACCTCAGCCCTGACCGGGCGGGGTCGGCCAGTTCGGCATCTCCGGCGGCACCGGCGGCACCGGCGGCACCGGTGGGGCCTCGGTCGGCGGCGCGCCGGGCGGACCCCAGCCCGGCGGAGGTTGCCCGTACCCCGCCGGCGGACCCCACACCGGTTGACCCGAGCCCGGTTGACCCGAGCCCGGTTGACCAGACGGCGGTCGCCGGTCGCGGTTGCGGCGCACCAGTCCGACGATGAGCAGGACCAGGCCGACGATGAACACCAGGCCGGCCACGGCCATGACCCCGACGATGCCGAGCATCGGGGCGATCAGGGCGCTGACGTCGGAGGTGTCGAGGGTCCGCCCGACGGTGAAGCTCACCAGCGCCGGGGCGGAGGACGGCTCACCCGGCCAGCGGCAGTCGGCCCGGTAGTCCCCGGGTTCGAGGCGTGCGCTGGCCACGACGATCCACGAGTCGGGTCCGTTGATCAGGGTGGGGTCGAACGATGTCCGGCTCAGCGCGACCGGATCGCCCGACGAGGTGGACAGGGTGCACTCGGGCGTGCCGATCCCCCGGTCCTCGACCGCGATCCCGACCGCCATCGTGTCGGCGGAGGACCCGTCGAGCGGGGCGTCGACCGAGAACGGCAGGGTTCCGGGCACCGACGGGGTCCGGTCCCCGTCGATCACGACGTCGCGGGTGAAGCGGTCGAGGTCGAGCCGGCTGCCGAGCAGCGACACGACCAGGAACCCGCCGACGACGGCGAGCACCATCATGGTCGACCCCGCGATGAGCAGGCCCCTGCCCGCCGACGACGACGTGACCGGCACGCCCGGAGGCGTCTGGGTGCTCAGGGCCTGTCCGAGCTGACGATCCACATGGCGTAGAACTGCGCGGCGCCGCCGTAGGCGTGGCCGAGGGCGACCCGGGCCCCGTCGACCTGGTGGTCACCGGCCTGGCCCCGAACCTGCATGGCCGCCTCACCGAAGCGGATCATGCCCGAGGCCCCGATCGGGTTGGTCGACAGGACGCCACCCGAGCAGTTGACCGGTAGGTCGCCGGTGAGCGCCGTGGCCCCCGACTCGGTCATCTTCCAGCCGTCGCCCTCCTCGGCGAACAGCAGGCCCTCCATCCACATCGGCTCGTACCACGAGAACGGGACGTAGATCTCGGCGACGTCGATCTGGGCCCGGGGGTCGGTGATGCCGGCCTGGCGGTACAGGTCCGCGGCGCAGTCGAGGCTGGCCTGGGGCCGCACCTGGTCCCGGCCGGAGGCGGTCGACGGCTCGGAGCGCATGGCGGTGGCGTGGATCCACGCCGGCGGGACTCCGGTGGCGGCCTGGGCGGCCTCGGCCGCGCGCTCGCCGCCGAGCACCATGGCGAAGGCGCCGTCGGAGGACGGGCACGTCTCGGCGTAGCGGATCGGCTCCCACAACATGAACGACTCCTTGATCGAGTCGTAGGTGATGTCGGGCTCGTGCAGGTGCGCGTACGGGTTCTTCAGCGCGTTGAGCCGGTCCTTGAGGGCGACCAGGATGCCGATGTCATCGGGCGCGCCGGACCGCCGCACGTACTCCCGGATGAACGGGGCGAAGTAGCCCCCGGCCCCGGCGACCAGCTGCTGCTGGAACGGGATCGGGAACGACAGGGCCCACATGGCCTCGGACACCGACTGCTGCTGCCAGCCGATGGTCAGCACCCGTTCGTGCACGCCCGCCTCGACGTGGGACGCGGCGACGATGGCGGTCGACCCGCCGACCGAGCCGGCGGTGTGGACCCGGAACAGGGGCTTGCCCACCGCGCCGAGCGCTTCGGCCAGGTACGGCTCGGGCATCATGATGCCCTCGAAGAAGTCCGGCGCCTTGCCGACCACGACGGCGTCGATGTCGTCCATGGTGAGGTGCGCGTCGGCGAGGGCACGGTAGGCGGCCTCGCGCAGCAGGCCGGGCAGCGACACGTCGCCACGCACCGAGGCGTACTTGGTCTGGCCGACGCCGATCACGGCGACCCGGTTGGCACCCATCAGGACTCCCCCTCGAGCACGGCGATCAGGTTCTGTTGCAGCAGCTGGCCCCCGGTGGCGTGGGCGACGCCGCGGTCGGCGGAACCGGCGGAGATCCGGTCGGCCACCTCGGCGATGCGGATCAGCCCGGCGGCCAGCATCGGGTTGGCGGCCAGCGCCCCGCCAGACGGGTTGACGTCGACCCCGTCGCCCAGGCCGAGCTCGGTGAGCACGATCTTCTCCTGATGGGAGAACGGCGCGTGGACCTCGGCGACGTCGACGGGACCGTCGGCCACCCCCGCCTTCTCCGCCGCGAGGCGGATCGACGGGGCCACGGTCAGGTCGCGGGCCCCGAAGGCGTGGCTGTCGATGCGGTGGTCGAGACCGCGGATCCACGCCGGCCGGTCGCTCCACTCGCGGGCCCGGTCGCCGGCCGCGAGCACGACGGCGACGCCGCCGTCGGAGATCGGCGGGCAGTCGTGGCGCCGGAGGGGATCGCTGAGCATCGGTGCGGCGAGCAGTTCGTCGACCGACGCCGACCCGGTCACCTGTGCCCTGGGGTTGGACGCGGCTGCGGTGCGGTTGCGTGCGGCAGAGGCAGCACAGCTCGAAGCGCAAGC
>ERZ724512.309-NODE-309-length-21609-cov-5.305605_pt1 | contig 21609 bp, 14 predicted proteins | sample MGYA00376045_ERZ724512 | MGnify/ENA primary metagenome ERZ724512 (study PRJEB28724, sample SAMN07190883) | activated sludge metagenome | isolation source: activated sludge of sewage treatment plant in Hong Hong | place: Hong Kong | collected 2016-03-17 ... | reverse complement strand
AACATTAAGATACATTAAGAAGCATTAAGATGAAACAGATAAAATTAAGCCTTAATGCCTCTATATTTTCTTAATGCCTGTGCCTATAAAACGCAGTTTTGTAGTGCATTGAACAGAAATTGACCAGGCTCTTTGTGATGAATAAAGTCTATACATGGTTTTGTTCTATAGCACGATTAAGCTGTCCTTTAGTTATTGTGGATTATTTTGAAATTTGGAAGAGTAGGGATTAGGGGTTAGGGACTAGGGGATAATAGGGGTTAGGGGCTAGGGACTAGGGGCTAGTGCAATCCTAACCCCTAGAACCTAGCCCCTATCCCCTACAATAAACCATATATTATTCCGTTATTGACATCAGAACGAGCCTGAAAAGCATTAAAATTTGCATAACAAGGCTTACATTTGCTTTAAATTTTAAAAATTGCCCCATGCGGAACCATTTCCTGGCTTTTTGTTGTTCTTTCCTCTTTTTGACTACTGTGGTGGGCCAGAAAGGATATGAATTGGGAGCCTGGGTGGGTGGAGCCGTGTATTATGGAGATTTGAATACCACCTTGTCACCCAGGAAGCCGGGCTTGGCTGGTGGACTTTCAGCCCGATACAATTTCAACAATAGGGTGAGTCTGCGTTCTTCACTCAATTTTGGAAGAATTGCCGGAGATGATGCCTTGTCAGAAAACAATTTTGAAAGGAACAGAAATCTGAGTTTTCGTTCCAATGTTTTTGATCTTACTTCGGGTATTGAGTTTAACTTTATGGATTACGAACATGGATCATCCGACAGGTGGTTTACACCATTTATTTTTGGTGGATTTTCCATATTTACCTTCAATCCAAAGGCACAGCTCAATGGCAACTGGTATGCATTGAGACCTCTGGGTACAGAAGGGCAGGATCTTGGATCTGAATATGGTAGAATCAGTGGTGGGTTTACCATAGGTGGTGGCTTCAAATGGGATCTCAACAGAGACATTAGTTTCAACATAGAATTCAGTACGAGAAGGTTGTTTACCGATTACATCGACGATGTGAGTACCGTCTATGCCGACAATGCCACCATACTCAACAGGCGGGGAGATATTGCGGCGCAGCTGGCAGATCGTTCGCTGGTTGATGGCATTGGTGTAGCTGGCAGACAACGCGGCAATAGCAGGGACAACGACACCTACTTCTTTATCGGTTTTGGAGTAATGCGTTACTTTGGGGATATTGAATGCCCCAGAATTTCCCAAACCCACGAGTAATGTCTAGCGGGACAATTACCACCCTCTTCCAGTATCCGGTCAAAAGTATGGCGGGCTTTTCCTGTCAAAAAGCCACAGCGTTACCTTCAGGTTTTGAATGGGATCGAAGGTGGATGCTCATTGGTGTCGACAATAAAATGATTACACAAAGGGAGATGCCAATTCTTTGTCGCTATTTCCCAACCATTCATAATGGTCGTTTGCAAATCCAATTTGAGGACAGGTGCTTTTCTATAGCTACCCAGGAAACAGAAGGGCCAACTTTTTTATCGAAGGTCTGGGATGATGATGCCCTGGTGGTGAATACATCTGGTGAAATAAATGAATGGCTTTCCAAAGAGCTGGGTCAAAGTGTAAGGTTGGTAAAAATGATTGAACGATTTCACTTTGCAGGACCCTTAAATTCAGAAGTGGAAGTGAGCGGGGCCGATGGTTACCCCTACCTTGTATTAGGTACCGCCAGCATGGATTTGCTCAGTGAAAAATCAGGTGAATCTATTGATATCAGAAGATTCAGGCCCAACATCGTATTGAAAACCAATACGCCCCACGAAGAAGATGACTGGGCATCCTTATTCACAAATGATGTAAATTTCCAAAAAGTAAAACCCTGCCTGCGTTGTCAGATAATCGATATTGATCAGGATAGCGGGCAACGAATGGGCATCGTGACCAAAACGTTAAGCACCTACCGTCGTATGGGCAATAACATTGGATTTGGTGGCAGTTATGTGGGCTTGAATTCGGGGGAACTGGTGGTTGGGGGTGAGTTTTGGGTGGAATAAGGGGAATGCTCGGTGCTTCACTTCTCGTGCAATACGCGCTGAGCGCTTAGTATGACTGAACGGTTTTGGCGCAGCAAAAAAATTGATTGGCAAATCAATTTAGTGAAGGAACCACGCGCTAACCGCGTGCCATGGATTAACCCTTTTCGGTACATCTTTTGAAATACGGCTGCGACATTTAGCAATTTGATACGAATTAGAGCAATGCTTGGTACTTCGCTCCTTACAAAATGCTTGCTTTGCACTGAGTTCTATGTGTTGTTGGTTTTCTAAAAAAGAAAACGGTTTGGACAAATTACCCTAACTATTACCCGTTTTTTGTGAATAATTAGGGTAATTTTTATCAAAAATGGGTGTAAAGTAAGGGTAATTTCAAGAAATAAGGTGCTAAGGATATTTGATTTGCTTGATGCTAAGTTGCAAGGGGCTAGTTCGGTTAGCCATGTATTTTGCCACATTGAAATACGCAACAACAAATGTTCAAGAGGATAGCTAAGTCTGGTTCATTAATACAGTGCCTTTTGAAAATTATCTATATTCACACGATAAATACTTGATATGAACAGAATTGTGGTGATTTTTCTGCTACTGGCAGCAACTGCCGTTATGGCACAGAAAAAAAGTACAAAGACGGTAGTGGCGGAAGCAAAACCGGTGCTATGGAAAGAAGATGTATTTTCCAATCTTAAATTCAGGTCAATTGGTCCTGCTTTTATGGCGGGGAGGATTGCAGATATTGCTATCCATCCCAACGACCCGAACACGTGGATGGTGGCTGTAGGCTCTGGTGGGGTTTGGAAGACAAACAACAGCGGTACTACCTGGACTCCTGTTTTCGAAAATCAGACCTCATATTCTGTGGGTTGTGTTACTTATGATATGCAAAATCCAAACATAGTCTGGGTGGGCACTGGTGAAAATGTAGGAGGCAGGCATGTTGGTTTCGGCGATGGTGTATATAAGAGTACAGATGGGGGCAATACATTTACCAATATGGGACTCAAGGCCAGCGAACACATCTCAAAGATTGTGATCCATCCAACCAACTCTGATGTGGTTTGGGTGGTAGCGCAAGGGCCTCTCTGGAATAAAGGCGGTGAGCGCGGTGTTTACAAATCTAATGACGGAGGTAAGACCTGGAAACGCACCCTGGGCGACGATGAATGGGTGGGTGCAACCGACCTGGCCATGGATCCAAGAAATGCTGATGTATTGTATGCGGCTACCTGGCAAAGACATCGCACCACAGCAGCTTATATGGGCGGTGGACCCGGCTCCGGTATACACAAAAGTACAGATGGAGGCATTACATGGACGGCATTAAAATCGGGGCTGCCTACCTCATCCATGGGTAAAATAGGCCTGGCCATTTCTCCGCAGCAGCCCGATGTTATTTATGCAGCCATTGAGTTGGATAGAAGAACCGGTGCCATATATAAAAGCACCAACAGAGGCGAGAGTTGGGTGAAACAATCCGATGCAGTTTCGGGTGCCACGGGCCCCCATTATTACCAGGAATTGTATGCCTCTCCCCACGTATTTGACAAATTATACCTAATGGATGTGAGGGTACAAATTTCAACTGATGGAGGTAAGACCTTTGGCAGAATGAAAGAAGAAAACAAACATTCCGACAACCATGCCATTGCTTTCAGAAAAGACAATGCCAACTGGATGTTGGTAGGCACCGATGGAGGACTTTACGAAACTTTTGACAATGGCGAGAACTGGCGATTTATTGACAATATGCCCATCACTCAATTTTATAAAGTGGCAGTTGACGATGCCAGTCCCTTTTACAATGTATATGGAGGCACTCAGGACAACAGCACCGAAGGAGGTCCCAGCAGGACCGACAATGCACAAGGCATTCAGAATGCAGACTGGAAGGTAGTGCTGGACTGGGATGGCCACCAACCTGCCACAGAACCGGGTAATCCCGACATCGTATATGGAGAAAGACAGGAAGGGACCCTTTCAAGGATCGACATGAAAACGGGTGAAATTGTAGATATTCAACCGCAACCTGCTGAAGGTGAGCCTTACGAACGGTTCAATTGGGATTCTCCCATCCTGGTGAGTCCACACAAGCCTACTACCATCTATTTTGCTTCTCAAAGGGTATGGAAGTCGGAAAACAGGGGTGATGCGTGGACAGCAATTTCACCCGATCTCACCAAAAACCAGAACAGGTTGCAACTACCCATCATGGGGAGCACACAGGGTTACGACAATGCCTGGGATTTGCTTGCCATGTCAAACTACAACACCATTACATCGCTTTCTGAATCTCCGGTTCAAAAAGATTTGTTGTACGCGGGCACCGATGATGGTCTCATCCAGGTAACTGAAGATGGAGGTAAAAACTGGAGAAAGATCGATATTACGGCTTTGCCCGGTGTGCCGGCTACAGCATTTATCAATGATATCAAGGCTGATCTCTTTGACGCAAATACTGTATATGTGGTGCTCGACAACCACAAGAGTGGCGATTTTAAACCGTATTTATATGTAAGTCACGATAAGGGATCTAACTGGAAATCGATCAGCAGCAACATCCCTGACCGGACGCTTGTATGGCGATTGGTGCAAGATCATGTAAAAAAAGAGTTGTTGTTTATCGGTACCGAATGGGGCATTTATTTTAGCATCAATGGTGGTCAGAGTTGGACCCAGCTCAAAGGAGGTTTGCCTACTATACCTTTCAGAGATTTGGCCATACAAAGAAGAGAAAATGATTTGGTAGGTGCCAGCTTTGGCAGGAGTTTTTATATCCTCGATGATTATAGTGCATTGAGGCAAATCAACGAAGACACACTGGCTCAGGAGGCAAAACTCTTTGATGTAAAAGATGCGCTTTGGTTTGTTCCCAGGTCACATCTTGGTTTTGAGGGCATCAAAGGAGATCAGGGTGCCGGTCATTTTGTAAGCCCCAATCCAGCCTTTGGCGCCACATTTACCTATTATCTAAAAGAAGACTACAAATCGGCTAAAGACCTTAGGCTGGAGGCAGAGAAAAAAGACACTGAGGCGAAAAAAGCCCTCAATTTCCCAAGCTGGGAACAAATTGCCGCCGAAGAAAAAAGTATGGCCCCCAAAATCTGGTTGACCATCAAAGACCGGGAAGGTGCTGTGGTAAGGAGACTCGAGGGGCCGGGCCAAAAAGGCATTCACCGACTCAATTGGGATTTGAGGTATCCGGCACCAGATGCCATTGGACTCAACGGAGGTGGTAATGCAGCGGGCTTTTTGTGTGCGCCCGGTAGATACAGCGTTTCGCTGAGCAAGGAAATAAATGGCGTGGTCACTGCTTTGTCGGGAGAAAAATATTTTGAAGTCAAACCGCTGAGGGCTGGTGCCTTGCCGGGATCCGGCAAAGAGGAGGCAGCACGATTCTGGAGGAATTTTGAATCATCAATCAAGATTGCCAGTGCGTTACAGCTCAGGACCGGCAATACTGTAAAGTATTGTGATGCACTGAAAAAAGCGGCGAGCCAAAGCAAGCTTTCATATGCCGACATCAACGCCAGGCTCAATACCATCAGGTCCAGTCTTTACACCATTGAAGAAGAACTCAATGGTTTGCCAGCCAGGAACCAAATGGGTGAAAAAAACAATCCCACCATTGGCAGTCGAATCTTTGATGTGATCAGGGGTGTGAGTCAGGCAACCTACGGCCCTACCCAGACCCATCGTAAATTGCTGGAAATAATCCACAAAGATGTAAAGAGGAACAGCGAATTGTTGGCCACACAAAATGATCAATTGAAAAAATTGGCCAAAGAATTGTACGAAGCTGGCGGCCCATTTGTAGAAGGAGGATTTTGACGGCGTACCGTTGTCCGCTGTCCGTTCCCTACGCCGGCTATGCCTGCATAGGGACAGGTGGCGGTTGGCCGTTTGCGGTTAGCCGTTTGCGGTTCCCTACGCCGGCTATGCCTGCATAGGGACAGGTGGCCGTGGGCGGTTCCCTACGCCGGCTATGCCTGCATAGGGACAGGTGGCGGTTGGCCGTTTGCCGTTCCCTACGCCGGCTATGCCTGCATAGGGACAAGTGCCGGTTCGCCGTTGATTGGAAATTGGATTATCTGTAACTAAACTGTTTCAGCTATGTTGAATAAAAAAGATCCCTACGTACCAGTGGTATGTAGGGATCTTTTTAGTTAAGAGCTTCAACTCTCTTAGCTTACTTTCAACATATAGTTGAGTGAAAGTGGGACGTAAAGAGGGCTTTAAACTAACAAAGGGAATACTCTAAAGAAACCTCTGCCGTTAATGATTTTGAAATAGGACAATTGGCTTTGGCGTCTTCAGCGCAGGCAGCAAATTGTTCGTCGGTGATGCCGGGTACGGTGGCTTCAAGAACGAGGTGTGATTTGGTGATGGCGCCATTTTCGAGGGTAACATGGCAGGTGGCAGTGAGGTTATCGGGAGTGAAACCAGCGGCACCCAATACGAAGCTGAGTTTCATGCAGAAACAACCTGCGTGGGCAGCGGCGATGAGTTCTTCGGGGTTGGTACCGATGCCATCTTCGAAACGGGTTTTGTAGGAATATTGTGATTCGTTAAGAACAGTACTTTGAGTGGTAAGGTGACCGTGGCCTTCCTTGCCACTTCCGTTCCATACAGCGGTTGCTTTTCTGATCATTGATAATAGGTTTGTTGATTTGTGATTGAATGATAGTTGTACTCTAAAGACAAATTTGACCGGAAAAGGTTCACAACGGCAAGGCTGTAGATTCTCTAATGGTAGAAAGCACAAATTGCGACTGGGCATTGCCGATATTGACCAGAGAAGCCAGCTTGTTGACAATAAAATCCTGATATGATTTCATATCCTTTACGCAAACTTTGAGCATGTAGTCAAAATTGCCTGTGACGTGGTGACATTCCAGTACCTCAGCAAAGTTGAGTACGTCTTCTTCAAATTTTTTAAGCAGGGGTCGGGCATGTTCCTTTAAGGATACATGGCAATATGCTACCAGATCAAAGCCAAGCTTTTCCCTGTCCAGAACCGTGTGATATGCTGCGATAACCCCCATCTTCTCCAGCCTGCGGATGCGTTCGTAGATGGGTGAAAGTGACAGGTTGAGGTGCACCGACAATTCTTTGGACGTGAGTCGGGCATTGCCTTGCAACAACTCCAGCAACTTGATGTCTATTTCATCGAGATGTTCCACCGTGATTTTTACTTTAAAAATGATTTACAAGGGGCAATATCGGTAATTTTACCTTCATTTTAATATTTTAAAACAATTTTTACTTCATTTTTTACATTTAACAGCAATTTAATCTATACAATATAACTTTGAAAGAAAAAAAGATGAAAGACCACAAATTTCATCCCGAAAGCCTGATGATGTCGTACGGTTATAAACCGGAATGGTCAGAAGGGGCCATCAAATGTCCTATTTTCCAAACATCCACCTTTGTATTTTCAAAAGCAGAGGAAGGAAAGGCCTTTTTTGAAGTGGCTTACGGACTGCGCGACAAGGGGGAAAAGGAAAAAACGGGTCTCATCTACAGCCGGATCAACAACCCGGATCTGGAAATTTTGGAAAATCGATTAAGCCTGTGGGACAAGGCCGAAGAAGCCGCGGTATTTGAAAGTGGTATGTCGGCCATCACCACCGTTTTTCTTGAATTGTTAAGACCTGGCGATTTACTGCTTTTTAGCAGTCCAGTGTATGGAGGTACCGATCACTTCATCCGGCATTTTTTAAATCAAATGGATATTCAAGCCGTTGAATTCACTCCCCAAGACACCGAGGAGGCCATTCGACAGCGCATCGAAGACTCAGGAAGAGGGCATAAGCTAAAATTGGTTTATGTTGAGACGCCTGCCAACCCTACCAATACCCTAATTGACCTTCGCATGTGCCGGGCTCTGGCAGATTACTTCCAGGGTCCGGACAATCCGGAGGTCGTACTCGCTGTGGACAATACTTACATGGGTCCCTTGTGGCAACATCCGTTAGATCATGGGGCCAACCTGTCTATCTACTCAGCTACTAAATACATTGGAGGGCATAGCGATGTGATAGCCGGTGCCATCTGTGGCAGCAGCGTCATGATCAAACGATTGAAAGTACTAAGGACTTTTTTGGGCAATATGTGTGGTCCATGGACCGGCTGGTTGTTGTTGAGGAGTCTGGAAACACTGGTAGTGCGCATGGAAAGACAAACACACAACGCACAAAAGGTAGCTGCCTTTTTGAATAAACACCCCAAAGTAACCAAGGTTTATTATCCGGGCTTATTATCAGAAAAAGACGGCAAACAATACGAAATTTATCAAAGGCAGTGTTTATCTCCTGGTGCTATGATTTCGTTTGACATCAATGGAGGTGAGGCAGAAGCCTTTGACTTCTTAAATAAACTTAAGATGGTGAAGATGGCAGTAAGTCTGGGCAGCACAGAGTCACTGGCCGAACATCCTGCCAGCATGACCCACGCAGGAGTAGATCCGAGGCATCGTGCGGAGATGGGAATTTCCGATAAGATGATCCGTTTATCTGTGGGTGTAGAACATTCAGACGACCTGATCTGGGACATCCAACAGGCGCTAGGATAAACCTTCAATGCTTTAAATACGCCTGAAGCCCAGTTCTTTAAGGATGGCTTCGTCTTCACCGTTTATTTTAACCGTTGCAAGATCGCAACCCGGGCAGATACAAGCAGTGCATACTGCAGCATCCGGGCAGTTTTCTGTAACAGAAAGCGATTTCACATCTACGCCTTTTTTTCCAAGAAAAAATCGGAGTGTTCCCTCTTTGTCACTGAAATATCCATCGTCGGCCATCCAGGGATCAGCACATTGGGTCATCTGGTATTCCATAGTAATCAAATCATCAGATGTACAAGCATTAAAGGCTAAGACCAACAGCGTAAAAATGAAAATACGAAAAGTGTTCATAGAAGTTTTTATATGTAAGACGGATAAATCATTACAAGGGTTGGTAACGTTAAATCAAAGATGTGGTTTTTTCTTTGCGGGGAAATAGATAAAGATAGTCGAGATAAAAAATTACCCTCAACGACAAGCTGTTATCAACGGGGGCATCGAGTACTTTGTTGAAATTGCGACTGTATCGAAGTTCATGGGCATTGTCGGAGGCGTAAACCTGGTTTTTCCACACCAAAAACAAGTCACTGCCAGGTGCAAAGCGCCAGTTCCATTGCATATCGATGTTAAAAATATTTACATTCCTATCATGTGAACCACTGCCATCATTGGTAGTGCCCCTGTATTCCAATCTGTCGAGCTGGCCCACATCGTTGAGGGTGCCAAAATACAGGTAGTGCACATTGTCCCAGTAGTGTCGGATCCTGGCATTGATACCCATGGTGCTGTTGAAGATAAATTTGCCTGTAAGGGTATTATCGAGGATTACGCGGTCTCTCACCCCCATAAAAATTTCCCCTTCATCTACACCGGGAATTGGGTCAGACGTCACTACATAACCACGGTCTTTATCCATAAGTGAAAGTGAAAAACTGGGAATGAGTGATAAACGGTCATTGAAACGAAATCGGGGGCTAATGTAAAAAGTAGTACTTGTTCTTCCTTCTGTTTTGAAATCTCTGTAACTGAATTTAATATCGTAAGCCACCGGTTTTCTGTAGTCACTCGAAATAAGGCCACTGACCATCCAGTTTTCCGGCCACACAAGGTACCTGCTAAAATCAGAAGTTCGGGGTTCAAAATAATCATAGGTAGCAACTGGCTCAATCCGTGCATCAAGGCCTACTGCAAACCTGCTTTTCCAGAGTACAAACGAACTTGCATTGATGGCAAAATCACTGAAGCGATAAGGTTCATAAAGTCGGGTATAGACGCTATTGAGGCTGAAGGAATATTGTTGCAATCTTTTGTTTTTGGGTGCATATTGTGTATAGCCTCCTTCTCCATAAATATACCATTCATTGGGACTGTAAAGGAAGCCCATGTCATTGGGGTCATAGTTGGCAGATTCAACGCCATGCCCGGCTTCGTATGTCCAATTGCCACCACCCTTTCCGGCCGTGAGGTGATACGTATAACCCAGGTCTTTAAGATTGGGATAATACTTTTGGCTCAACACAGCGTCACCGCTCACAAAATAATTTTGGCTTTTGGTTTTAAAATTAAAAAAACCACCCGTTACATTGGCATCGTAGTCTGCTCCTTGTCGCCAAACATTGGTGTTGACGAAAGTGACATAAGAGTTGTTTTTCAGATTTTGATCAACAACCAGGGTATTGTAATTGGTATAAGGATTGGTTTGCACCCTCCTGACCACGCCAAATTCATTCTGGAGTTCTGCAAAACTTTCGGCTACCACGGCGTTGAACGCACCAATGCCGGTGCCCTTACCGGTGCGACCACTCACCTTGGTAGCATTGATTAATTGCGTGGTTTCAGGGTTGTTGATGATGGTTTCTCCCTTGCCCAACAAGCCATTTATTTCTCCGTAATGAAGGGGTCTCCCTCCAATGCGACGCGAATAAAACAACCTTCCTTTATTAAACAATTCTGTGCCCTCCGTAAAAAATTGTCTGTTCTCCGCAAAAAACACTTCAAAAGGCCCAAGGTTGAGCACTTGTTTATCCGATAATACTTGCCCAAAATCGGGGATCAGCGTCATATCTAAGGTAAAGGCATCATTGATACCGTATTTGAGATCAAGTCCGGCACGACTGGCGGTCGATACAAAGGTCGACTGATTGGAAATTCTTGGATTGTAAGTATTGACGTAGCCGGATAGGTAAGGGGTAACCGATAGCCTGACGGGAGTAGCAATTTTTTCGATATTGGTAACTGTGCCACTTTGTTGAACCCATCCTGAAATGGTAGGGTCGATGGGACTCCAGTAAGAAACTTCTCTTAATCTTCTGATCTCCCTGCCAAATTGAACATTCCATTCTTGCACATTTCCAGATGGGAAGCGCAATGCAGAATAAGGAATTTTCATTTCTACTGTCCACCCCTCATTGTCAATATTGACTTTGGATTCCCAGATGGCATTCCAGTTGAGATCATCACTATGATTTGAAACGATGGCTTCGAGCTGAACACCCGATGAAGTAACAAAAAATTTAAAGCCGTTTAAACCACTTTGATAGGTATCAAAAAACACTCTGAAGTTATCGGCATTGCCTATCTGATCACGCAACGAAAGTTCCCTTAATATTTTATCCGGATTGTCGTCATACATCCTGGCGCCTATGTAGACAGCATTGTCGTCGTATAAAAAAAATACCCTTGTCTTAAATGTGGCGATGGCACCTGGCACCGGCTCTGTGACAATAAAATCGGTAGCGGCTTCAGCACTTTGCCAAACACCTTCGTTCAAAAAGCCATCGATGTCAATATTTTCCTGAATGCGGTGTGCGCGCAATTTTCTTTCAGGATTTTCGCCTATTGAAAGCTGGGAATAAAAAATAGATATCAGCAGCAGCGTTGCTGTTTTAATACTCATTGGCTTGGATTGGGTGTAAAAATAAGAGAAATTTAGATGGTCATGGCTTTGGTAAGTAAAAATTTGGCCTACCAAACAATGGGTAGACAAAAATAATTGAAACAGAGCCCTCCCGTCACCATATTTACAATGAAATTAAAATGAGTTTTTGAAAATCTTTCTGATTAAGATAGAAAAAGGATAAAGGGTAAATCCAAATCCATTTATCTTCCGTATATAACTCAAAAGATTACAATGATTAAAAAACTTACATTTCTTTTTATTTGTATTTTGGTACATGGCATAACCATGGCAATGGAGCTTAGATTTCACATCATTGACAAGGCCACATCCATACCTATTGAAGATGTGTGGGTCTTACATGTCAACACGGGTAATATCAAATTTTCAGATCTCAATGGCCAGATCGTCTTTGGTGATTTATCAACCGGCACCTCCACGTTTCAATTTAGCGGCACCGGCTATGAAACAAAAACAATTAGCATTACCCCTGGTGAAAGTACCAGCGAGATAGAAATTGGCCTGGATGCGACCATGATTACCATAGAAGAAATTGTTGTTGAAGGCAATGCATTGCACAAAAAAAACGTCATAGGTAGCCTGGATCTGCAGCTCAGACCTGTTCAAAACAGTCAGGAAATACTGCGCATGGTGCCAGGGCTCTTTATAGGTCAACACGCCGGAGGAGGAAAGGCAGAGCAAATTTTTTTGCGAGGTTTTGATATTGATCATGGCACCGATGTTCAAATTACTGTGGATGACATACCGGTAAACATGGTATCTCACGCTCATGGCCAGGGCTATGCCGATCTTCATTTTGTCATACCAGAACTGGTTGACAAGGTGGATTTCAACAAAGGTCCCTACCTGGCTGAAAAAGGCAATTTTACTACAGCAGGATGGGTTAACCTAAAGATGAAAACCAGACTTGATGACAACATTGTAAAAGCAGAAATAGGGCAATTTGATACCTATCGCATATTTGGAGGGGTAAACCTTCTGGAGCCGGGTGCTTCCGGAAAACACCGCTCGGCGTATGTAGCTTCGGAATACAATTTTAGCAATGGCTTCTTTGATACACCTCAAAATTTTAACAGGTTTAATATAATAGGCAAATACCTGGGCGAAATAGGTTTGAAAACAAGTCTTCAGGTAGGCATATCTCATTTTGCATCGCAATGGAACCACTCGGGCCAGATACCCAATAGGGCCGTCGAAAGCGGAGCTATCGGATTTTTTGGATCCATCGACCCAACAGAAGGTGGTAATACAGCTCGAACCAATTTTTCAGTTCAAACCACAACTCCGTTCAAAAACGGATTTATAAAAAATCATGTTTACTGGAGTCGTTATGACTTTGAATTGTATTCCAATTTTACATTTTTTCTTGAAGATTCCATCAATGGCGATCAGATCAGACAGAAAGAAAAAAGAAATTTAGCGGGGTACAACAGCACGTTTCAAAACAGCCACAGCACTGCCTGGTTTGATGGAGAATTTCAAGCCGGAATCCAATTGCGTTATGATTTTTCAAAAGACAATGAATTGTCCCAAACATTGAATCGGTCTGAAACGCGCCATCAACTTCAATTTGGTAACATTCGTGAAGCCAACCTGGCTTTTTATTTTGCAGAGCAAATGAACTTATCCCGCAAGTGGACGATAGAACCGGGACTTAGGTTGGAAAAATTTATAAATACATATAGTGATCATCTCAACCCGGGCGAAATTGCAAGGGCCAGCTCAATGAATGTTTATCCCAAACTTAGTCTTTTTTATCAGGCCGAAAAAAACCTGCAATGGTATTTGAAACTTGGTAAAGGATTCCATTCTAATGATACTCGGGTAGTGGTGCAGCAGAACGGAAAGATGATTGCACCGGCGGCTTATGGTGGCGACCTCGGATTGATATGGAAGCCCGGACGTAGTGTGGTCATACAAACAGCTCTATGGCAATTGTGGATGGATCAGGAATTTGTTTATGTTGGAGATGCTGGAGTAGTTGAGCCTAGTGGCAAAACGGGCAGATTGGGCCTTGATTTGTCGGCTCGATACCAGCTGACACGAAATTGGTTTGCCGATCTGGACTTGAACTTTGCAAGGCCCAGGGCTTTACATAACAGTACAGAGCCATACATTCCACTCGCTCCGGTGATCACCTCAGTGGGAGGATTGAATTACCAAAATGCCAAAGGCATATCCGCCAGTCTAAGGTATCGCTATATGGGTGATCGGCCTGCCAATGAAACCAACGAAGTCATTGCCACAGGTTATACGGTATTTGATCTTCAATGTACATATCGCAAGGGTGCTGTAACACTTGGAACACAAATCAACAACCTTTTCAACACGCGGTGGAAAGAAACTCAATTTAACACCTTGAGCAGACTTCAACATGAAGACCAGGGTGTTGAGGAAATTCATTTCACACCCGGTAGTCCTTTCTTTATGAGACTGAGTATTTCTTTTGCATTATAAATATACATATTTTATACGAGGCTATTTTATCAATCACAAACAGGCATTCAAATTCGAACTATACGCAGCCCTTTTCTTTTGAGGACTGGCTTATACTTTGGAATATTAAAAAATTAGGCCGGTTGTAATGTTAACACAATCGGCCTAATCTCATTTTAGTAAAAGTATGGTATTGGTTACATTCGGCAGGTCTCAGCATGCAGGCAACAAAAGCCTCTCTTGATTTTGCAGATAATCCTGATTTGATTCAGTTTGATCAACTACCCATAACATACATTTGTTCAAGTGTTGGTTTGGGAGAACCTCCTGTTTTTTCGAGGGTGATGGCATAAGCCTGAGCACCCGGAATACCTGGCTTTTCGATTAATTCACTGTTAGATACATCAAAGACTCCCATGTCTATAGGGTTGCCGTCTTTGAGTGCCCAAAGCTGGTATTGTTTACCGGAAGGAGGAGCTGGCAAGCCATTGGACGCAAGGTAAATATTGGATTGGTCTTTATTGACAACTACCGTGGCGTAGGCATTTTTGGCCAGATCCGTGCCCTTCAATAAAACGACCCTCGATTCGGGGCTAATGATATAAAATAACCTTTCTTTCAGCAACACATTTTCACGTGAGGTTTCAGCACAAACTTTATTTTGCACAGCATATTTTTTGTTGGCCTTTTCGAGTTCTTGTTTTGTTTGATCAAGAGAAAAGTAAAAAGATACTGTTAAAATGCCCAGACCAAAAACTGGCAAAAGAGGCCACCATTTGCTCAACTTACTTTCAGATGGAATGGCGGTATTGCCCGGGGTTTTTCTCACGTAATTCAGGATTTCCTCTTCACTGACAGGGGCTTTAGCAGCATAGGCTCTGGTTAAAGTTTCATATCCGGCTTCTATGGCTTCTACCTCTTTTTTGACTTCATCGTATTGCAACATCATTTGCTCTACTTCTGCCATTTCCTTTTCAGACAAGGCGCCAATAACGTATTGTTCCAGGATGCCGGATGCTATGTATGCCTTGATATCCATTATGACAATATCATTTTATAAATCAGATGTATCATTCCAAAGGCAAAGAAAATAAGGAAAAGTCCTTCTCCTTTGAGCGACTCCCTTAAAAGCAATAAAGCTCTTCTTGTTTTGGTTTTTACGGTGCCGAGAGGTAGTTGAAGTTCGTCGGCACATTCCTGTTGGGTATATCCCTGAAGGTAAACAAGTCTGACAATGTTTTGAAGGTCATGATCCAATGCCTGTATTAATTTGATAATACCGCTATCTTCAATCACAGCTTCATATTTTTTGGACTGTGCTTCAAAATTGTTGTCAATATTTTGGGTGGACTTATTCATTTTATAATTGGCACTTCTTATTTTATCGATCGCTGCATTTCTGGCAATTCGTGCCATCCAGGTAAACAATTTACTCTTGGAAGCATCATAGGAAGTGATGTTGTCATATACTTTTAAAAAAACATCATTGAGCACTTCTTTGGCTTCTTCTTCTCCTGGCACAATTCTAAGGATGATACCATAAATCGTGTCAGCATAATGGCGGTACAACAGACGGATGCCTTGCTCATTTCTTGAAATAAGCAAACCCGTGATTACATCCTCTGTATTTACCTGCATCAAAGCCTATGGTGTTCTAATGTGTCTTACAAAGTTAATCTATTTTTTTGGTGTTTAAAATTATGTTGCCGATACCGATGCTTTTGTGCAAAAACGGGCAATGGTAAAAGCTTTCCAAAATATATACGAATACAGAAGGCAATTTGGATTTAATAGTCTGGTTTAAAAAAAATGCTCCATTGATTTTCAATTAAAACGCTGATAATCTTTGCCTAAAGCCTGTTTTCCTAAATAATTATAAAAAAAATAAAAAACGCTAAATCCAAAAAGACCCTTGTTTCCGTACATAATCGAAACACACATTCACAATTCAAATTTTTTCATCATGAAAACAAAATCTTTTAAACTCTATTCTCTTGGTGCAGGTCTTTTGCTAGTGCTGATTGTTTCTGCCTATTGGGCAAAAAGAGATGCTGACACCAAAGCATTTTCCATCCCTCAGTTATTAGATAGAAATGAACGCATAATGTTGGGCCAGGAATGGGATGAAGTGCAACGCAGGTATGTAAGTCTGAGAAATCAATTGACGGCCAATACCAATGATCACAAAGCAGCTACCGCCCTTGCCTATTTGTTTATTAAAGAGGCACGAATCACAGGAGAACACGGTCATTACTATCCTGCAGCGCAAGCGGTGTTGGATCACATTTTGGAAAATAAAACACTTGACAATGAAGACCGCTTCAATGCCCTGGTCACTAAGGCAGGAGTTCAACTTTCTCTACACGATTTCAATGCGGCATTAAATACGGGTCAAACAGCCCTGGCATTAAATCCTTACAATGCGCAAATTTATGGCGTGTTGGTTGATTGCCATGTTGAGTTGGGACAGTACCAAAAAGCAGTATTACTGGCTGATCAGATGGTAGCGATCAGGCCTGATCTAAGATCGTATTCAAGGGTATCTTACCTGAGGGAAATTTTTGGAGACATTGATGGAGCAAAGAAAGCAATGCTCATGGCCATCCAGGCAGGCTACCCGGGTCAGGAAGAAACTGCATGGGCCATGCATACCTATGCAGAAATGCTGATGCGGTATGGATACAACCAGGAAGCCAGAATGGTATATGAAAGCATTCTGCAGGAAAGACCCAATTATCCTTTTGCCATTGCGGGTCTTGGTAAATTGGCGATAAAGGCCAATGATTTCAATGAAGCCGAGTCCAGATTGAAAGATGCAATTGACATAGTGCCCGAAGTAGACTTTTATGTAACGTTGGCCAATTTGTACAAAAAACAGAAAAAAACAGCACTGTGCGAAAAATTGAAAACAGAAATCCTGGCTATGCTGGAAGATGATACCCAATCAGGTCATAACATGGATCTGGAATATGCTCATGTGTACAATGAACTGTTCAGCGATACCAAAACTGCACTTCAATACGCAGCCAAGGAATTAAAGAAGCGACCACTCAATATTGACGTCAATAGGACCATTGCCATGCTGGAAGTAGAAGGAATGGATTTGAAAAATGCAAGGTTGCATTATCAAGCTGCAACAGCTACACAATCCAAACATCCGGACCTTGAAGTTATAAAAGCCAAAATTTAACTCTTCACATTTTAAAATCAAATCATCATGAGAGAAAAAAATTGTTTCACATTTTTGGTCAGGATCGCTGCGCTTAGTGTCTTGTCCATTTTCTACCTGGGGCAGTTAAGGGCCTCATCCCACCGCGAAGCTCCTTTGATTGCCAATGATCCTCTGGCCGACAATACGGATCTATATGCATTCAGGAGTCCTGACAATCCCAATACGATTACCATCATTGCCAATTACATTCCGGCTCAATTGCCTTTTGGAGGCCCCAACTACTATGGCTTTGGAAAGGATGTAAGATATGAGATCCACATTGACAATGATGCCTCCAAACATGGAGATGAAATTGTATACCGATTTACATTTTACACCGTCAATGAAGACCCCAGCACATTTTTTAATATCAGGTTGGGCAAACAGAATCTCAAAGTTAGTTACCTACTGGAAAGAAGCATGAACGGAGGCGTTAGTTTTGAGACCATTGTCAATGGAGGCATTGTGCCACCACCCAACATTGGCCCCAGATCCATTGAGTCAGGAATTGGACTAGGTAAATCCTATGCCCAGTTGTTTAGTGAAGGAATATTTCAAGCTACGACGGGTGAAAAAGTTTTTGCCGGTCCGGTAGACGATCCCTTTTATGTTGACCTCGGCGGTATTTTTGATTTGGGAAATGCCCCACGTCAGGATGGTCCTTCACGCGATGGTTTGGCCGGAACCAATGTTCATAGCCTGGTACTACAGATTCCTATAAGCACACTCCTTAAGGTCGGGGCCTCATCCACACCAGCGAATATTCTTGATAGTGACTATGTCATTGGTGTGTGGGCCTCGGCCAGCAGGAGGGCTGTGACCACATTGAAAAAAGAAGGGCAAAATGAAACCGCTGGCGAATGGGTACAAGTATCACGTTTAGGTATGCCTTTGACAAATGAGGCTGTGATACCGATAGGATATAAAGATCTATGGAACAGGATGACCCCGTATCAGGAATTTGCAGATACACTCTTTGATGCCTTTTTTTACAATCCGGAATTAGCACTGTACATGGATGATGATTTGTTTGGAGGAGCCGTACCTGCTCTTTCAGCACTCCGCATTCAAAAAAAATCGTTGGGCGCATTTGATTTTACCAATGGCGCAGATGGTTTGTATGGTTTAAAAGGCAATCCTGCTTTGGCCGGCACCGCTCTGGACGATGCCGTATTTGGAACCTTGCTGTTGCCGGCACCCGGCATGCCCAGATCGGTGGATTTATGGCCAGCCTTTCATACGGGTGTACCCAATGTAATTCCCTATCAACTTGCCACAGGAAAAAATGGAAATCCACTGGCAGCTGGCAAGCCTTTTGTCAACAACTTTCTGCCCAATGGAGGTGACATGTTGCGTTTAAATATGGCAGTTCCCCCAACACCACGAAATGACCCCAATTTCAGCTCGCTGGGTTTGATTCAGGCGGCAGTGCTTGGTCTAACAGCAGCTCCTTACAATACCAATACCAATATCGAATTTATTCCCAATATGGATGGTTTTCCGAATGGCAGAAGATTGGAAGATGATGTAACAACCATAGAGCTGCAAGCCGTTGGTGGTGCCGTATTGGCAGCTGTTGGTCTTTGGTATGATGACTATATTCCCGGTACGTCGGCTAGTCCGGTTACACAGGATTTATTAGACGTGATTACATTTAGAACCGGAGTAAATGCTAATGATGCAGCCTTCGATTCATCATTCCCTTATCTGGCCAAACCCTGGAGAGGTACCCTGGCTTCCAAATAACTTATTAAAATAATATTATCATGAAATCAAAAATTATTTACCCTATATTATTTGTCATCATCATAGCAGTGTTGTGCAACGTGCCACTGCTGGCTTCTTCGCACAGAGAAGCCCCGCTGATTGCCAACGACCCTTTGGCAGACAATGTTGATTTGTATGCCTTCAGGAGTCCTGACGATCCCAATACGATTACCATCATTGCCACCTACGTACCCATGCAGCTACCCCATGGTGGTCCCAATTATTTTAGTTTTGGAGAAAACATACGATACGAAATTCACATTGACAATGATGCCTCTATTCCGGGTGATGAAATCACATATCGATTTACTTTTCATAAAATCAATGAGGACCCGAGTACATTTTTTAACATAAGACTGGGCAAGCAGAATCTAAAGACTAGTTACACATTGGAAAGGAGCATGGACAATGGAACGACTTGGCAAACCATTGTTGCCAATGGCATAGTACCTCCAAACAATATTGGTCCTAGATCCATAGAAAGTGCGGTGGGTTTGAACACCAGCTATGATGCTTTGTTCAATAATGCCATCACCAATGCCACAACCGGGGAAACAGTTTTTGCCGGACCAACCGATGATCCTTTTTTTGTTGACTTGGGTGGAATTTTTGACCTGGGCAATGCTCCCAGACAGGCTGGTAATGCTATAGATGGCCTTGCCTGTATGAATGTAAGCGCGATTGCAATTAAGGTAAACATTGGTACATTGCTAAAAAAAGGTGCTTCTCCGCAACCCGCAAATATATTGGATGGTGATTATGTAATTGGTGTATGGGCATCTGCCAGCAGAAAGGCAATAACCACGCTTTCTGCCAATGCAGATCCCAGTTATGAGGGAGAATGGATACAGGTATCCAGATTGGGTATGCCGCTTACCAATGAAGCTGTAATTCCTGTTGGAAAAAAAGACTATTGGAATAGCCTGACTCCTTACGAAGAATTTGCAGAAACCACCTTAGATGAGTATTTTTTCAATCCCGAATTGGCTCTGTATATGGACGATGATTTGTTTGGCGGTGCTGTGCCATCGCTGGAACCACTGCGAATCCAGAAAAAATCATTGGGAGCCTTTGACTTCACCAATGCTGCAGATGGCTTATACGGGTTGAAAGGCAATCCTGCTTTGGCCGGCACAGCATTGGATGATGCTGTATTTGGAACCCTTCTTTTGCCAGCTCCCGGCAAGCCCAGGTCTGTAGATTTGTGGCCTGCCTTTCATACAGGTGTACCCAACGTAATTCCTTATCAATTGGCCACCGGCAAAAATGGGAATCCTCTTGCAGCCGGCAAGCCGTTTGTCAACAACTTCCTGCCCAATGGAGGTGACATGCTCAGACTGAATATGGCGGTACCTCCTACGCCCAGAAACGATCCCAATTTTAGCTCGTTGGGTTTGATACAGGCAGCAGTACTTGGTCTTACAACAGCTCCTTACAACACCAATACCAATATCGAATTTATTCCCAATATGGATGGTTTTCCAAACGGCAGAAGGTTGGAAGATGATGTAACCCGCATTGAACTGCAAGCTGTAGGTGGCGCCGTATTGGCAGCAGTTGGTTTATGGTATGATGACTATATACCAGGTACTACTGCCAGTCCGGTTACACCACAACTTTTAAATGTACTTGGTTATACAACAGGTGTTGAAAGGAATGACAAACCCTTTACAGCAAGCTTCCCTTACCTGGCTCAACCCTCAAGCGGAACAGGAGATTGCAGTGGCCAAATCTTTGTTGATGCCAGCAACCAAACAACTCAGGTAGGTACCGTTTTTGCATCATCTAACACAACCAAAAGAGTGGATATCATTGGAGTCAATAGTGATAAGTCTTTTTCACAGACCGGCTTCGTTAACAAAGCCAAAGATGCGGATGGTATTTATTACAATGAGCAGAATGATTTGCTGATTCAACTCAACAGGAGCAACAATCGGCTCGACCAATTTAGCAATGTATTGGACAATGTACGAGATGGTTTAGCCCCTGTTTTAACGGCCAGTTCGACGTCAGATTTCATCAATGGTCGCGAAATTTCAGTTGCAGGAGACCTAATGGTAGTGGCTGAAGACGCAACAGCTGCCAACAACAATCAAAACAAACTGTTGGTGTATAAATATGATGCCAACGGCATAAAGCTATTAAGGACCCATCTGGTTGACTTCAATGTATGGGGCATACAGGCAGATGTAAATACCCTTTATGCAGTAGTTGACAATTCCAATGAGTTGGCAGTGTTCCAGAATTTTTTCACCAGGCAGGGAGGAGCCATTGTTCCGGATCAAAGAATCCGAATAGATGATCTTGTTCGAACCCATGGCTTGTATTACGACCACGATAGCGACATCATGGTACTTACCGATATTGGTGATGCTGCATCAGGTACAGATGGAGGTATCATTTGGATTGAAGCCTTTACAGCTAAAAGCACTGACAATGTAATCTCAAGAAGTGAACAGGTAGTAATTAAGGGAGCAGCCACTCAACTGGGAAATCCTGTAGATGTGGCGCTCGATACAAAAAACAAATTTGTCTATGTAGCAGAGAGAGCCGGGAACAAATTTCTCGCTTTTGAAACACCCTTGACCGAAGGAATGCAAGCTCCAGCAAAGACATTGGCAGTGCCGGGAATTTCGGCCGTTTACCTCAAAGGCAGCACGCGTGATGAATATCCATTAACGGCA
>ERZ724512.308-NODE-308-length-21702-cov-13.145378_pt1 | contig 21702 bp, 20 predicted proteins | sample MGYA00376045_ERZ724512 | MGnify/ENA primary metagenome ERZ724512 (study PRJEB28724, sample SAMN07190883) | activated sludge metagenome | isolation source: activated sludge of sewage treatment plant in Hong Hong | place: Hong Kong | collected 2016-03-17 ... | reverse complement strand
GGCCCCGGCCACCTCCCCGGGGCCCGTCGCCGCGTCAGCGGAGGAGTCGGCGGCCCTCGGCGACGAGGTGCCGGCACAGCGCCGGGACCTCGTCCACCGTCCGGCAGAACATCGCCGGCTTGAAGGAGATGGTCGTGAAGCCCTGCTCGAGCTGGCGGGGCAGGTCGGCGAGCGCCTCGTCCACGTCGGCGACCGAGTCCGGCGTCTCGAACCGGCCCCGGATGCCGCCCACGAGCTCGAGCTCGGCGAGCTCGCGGCCGTGCTCGCGCATGCCGGCGTCGAGACGCTGCAGGTCCTCGGAGGTCAGCGGGCCGAACGGGTCGAGGCCGCTGCCGTACCGGGCGATCCGTCGTACGACGTGAGGCGGCATGCCCTGGCCGCCGAACCACAGCGACGGCCCCTGTCGGGTAGCGGCCCCGGGCTCCAGCCAGACGTCGGTGAAGGGGAACCGCGGGCCCTCGTGGCTGATCGGGTAGGGTCCCCAGGCCTTGGCCAGGACCTCCAGCTGCTCGTCGAGGATGCGTCCCCGCTCGGCGAACGGGATCCCCAGGGCGGCGTACTCGTCGCGGCTCCAGCTCACCGTCGGCAGCACCACCAGCCGGCCCCCGGAGAGCAGGTCCAGCGTGCCGAGCTGCTTGGCGAGCAGGAGGGGGTGGCGCAGCGGCAGGATCACCGCCCCTGCCACCAGCCGGATCCTGCGGGTGGCCTGGGCGATCGCGGACATGAGCACCAGGCTGCTCGGCCACGGGTAGTCGGGCGACTGGTTGCCCGGCGCGGCGTAGTCCCGCGGGTTGTGCATCCGGCCGGCGGCACCGGAGTCGCGTCCCAGCACCACGTGCTCACTCAGCTGGACGGCGTCCACGCCGTGCGCCTCGGCCGTCACCGCGAGGTCGACGAGGCCACCGAGGTCCCGCGGATCGAGGATCGCCTCGTTCTCGGTCAGCACCATCAACCAGCGGATCTCGGCCATGGTCTCTCCCAGGGACGATCAGCCGAGGCTGATCCACGTCGTCTTGAGCTCGGTGTACTTCTCCAGCGCGTGGCGGGACTTGTCCCGTCCGTTGCCGCTGGCCCGCATGCCGCCGAAGGGCACCGTGAGGTCGCCCTCCTCGTAGCAGTTGACCCAGACGGTCCCCGCCGGCACGGACCGGGACACCCGGTGCGCCGTCCGCAGGTCCGACGTCCACACGGCGGCGGCGAGGCCGTAGCTGGTGTCGCGAGCCAGCCGGACGGCGTCGTCGGCGTCGCGGAAGGGAAGCACGGCCAGCACGGGACCGAAGACCTCCTGCTGGGCCAGGTCGCTGTCCGCGCCGACGCGATCGAGGACGGTCGGCTCGACGTACGAGCCGCCGCTCTCGAGCAGGGTGCGTCCGCCACCGGTGCGCAGCCGGGCGCCGGCCTCCTGGGCGCGCGAGACGTGACCGAGGACGCGCGCGAGGTGGTCCTCGCTCACGACTGGGCCGAGCCGCGTCGCCGGGTCGAGCGGGTCGCCGGCACGCCACGCGGCGGCCCGGTCGAGCACCCGCTCGGTGAAGTCGTCGGCGATGGTCTCCTCGACCAGCAGCCGCGAGCCGGCCGTGCACATCTGGCCGGAGTTGAAGCAGATGGCCCACGCGGCAGCGTCTGCGGCGGCGTCCAGGTCCGGCGCGTCGGCGAACACGATGTTCGGCGACTTGCCGCCGAGCTCGAGCCAGACCCGCTTGAGGTTCGAGTCCGCCGCATAGCGCAGGAAGTGGCGTCCGACCACCGTCGATCCCGTGAAGGCCAGGACGTCGACGGCGGGGTGCAGGCCGAGGGCACGGCCGGCCGTGGTCCCCGTGCCGTTGACGACGTTGAGGACGCCGGGCGGCATCCCGGCCTCGCGCGCGAGGGAGGCGACGTGCAGCGCCGACAACGGGGACAGCTCCGACGGCTTGAGCACCACCGTGCAGCCGACCGCCAGAGCGGGCCCCAGCTTCCAGCCGGCCAGCGTGAGCGGGAAGTTCCAGGGCACGACGGCGGCGACCACGCCGGTCGGCTCCCGGGTCACCAGCGCGAGGTCGTCCTCGCCGACCGCCGGGATCTCACCGGCCTCCTTGTCGGCGAGCTCGGCGTAGAAGCGGATCGTCGTCAGCAGGGCGCGCAGCTCGATGGCCCACGCGTCACGGATCGGCTTGCCCATCTCGAGCGAGACCAGCACGGCGATCGTGTCCCGGTCGGCCTCGATGAGGTCGGCCCAGCGGAGCAGGACGGCCGCCCGCTCGCGCGGCTTCAGGCGCGGCCACGGCCCGTCGTCGAACGCCGCGCGCGCCGCCGCGACCGCCCGGTCGACGTCCGCGTCCGACGCGGTGGCCACCTCGACCAGGGTCCGACCGTCGCGGGGGGAGACGATCGGCAGGGTGCCGGCGCCGTCCACGTCCTCCCCGCCGACGAGCATCCGGTGGGGAAGCGCGACCGACGCCGCGAGGCGGCTCCAGTGGGCGGCGTCCTCGGTGAAGGTCGCGACCACGCTCACTCCTCCCGCGCCTCGACCGTGGACGGGTAGAGGTCCTTGCTGGGGGTGCGGATGCCGCGGAACTCCCAGTCGCCGCCGAGCGCGGTGGAGACCACCTCCTCGCTCTCGGTCGGCTGGGCGCCGACGTCGGTGCGGATGGGGGTCGGGCCGGTGACGATGTGGTTGGTCAGACGACCCAGGCCCTCCACCTCGACCTCCACCACGTCGCCGGGCTGCACGGGCCGCGAGTTCGCGGGAGTGCCGGAGTAGAGCAGGTCGCCCGGGCTGAGCGTGATCGTGCGGGCGATGTCGGCGACGAGGTAGTGCATGTCCCACTCCATCTCGTCGGTCGACGCCTCCTGCTTGACCTCCCCGTTGACCAGCGTGCGCAGCGTCTTGCCGCGGAAGTCCCAGTCGGTCACCAGGCCGGGGCCGACCGGCGCCAGCGTGTCCGAGCCCTTGACGCGCAGCATCGAACCGGCGTCGGTGTCGCGGAAGTCGTGGAGCCCGTAGTCGTTGCCGATCGTGTACCCGGCGATGTAGTCGCCGGCCTCCTCGGGGGACACGTTGCGGCAGGTGCGGCCGATCACGATGACGATCTCGCCCTCGTAGTTGAGCCACTTGCAGCCGGCTGGGCGGACGACGGCACCCCGGTGGGAGTTCAACGCGGTGACCGGCTTGTGGAAGTACGTCGGCGCTGCCGGCAGCTTCGTCATGAACTCCTCGGTGCGGCTGGCGTAGTTCAGGTGCACCGCGATGATCTTCGACGGCTCGGTCGGGGGCAGGTGGACGGCGTCGTCCACGGCGACCTCGCGTCCGTCGCCGGCGACGAGGGTGTCGCCGTGACGGACGACCTGGACGGCGGAGCCGTCCAGCAGGATCCTGCGCAGCTCGGTCATGGCTCGGGCCCGTCCTCAGCCGGCCGCGGGCAGGTCGGGCCCGCCCATCTGGCGTACGAAGTCGGGGTCCTCGGGCGTCCGGTGCGGCCGCGGGAAGCCGCCGTCCGGTGCGTCGAACCAGAGGTGGACCTGGCCGGTGCCGATCGAGTTCTCGTAGTCGCCGTACTGCCGGGCCGCCGCGCGCAGGTCCGACTCGCCGCACGCGCCCGCCAGCATCAGGTAGTGCGCGAACATCGCCTCGGGCCGGTACGGCATGAACGCGTCCATGGTGTCGAGCACCCGGGCGTGGTCACCGTCCTTGAACCAGGCGATCCGCTCGAGATCCGCTGCATAGGCCTCGGGGGAGTGGATGTGCTTGGGGTCGCTGGCCTCGTGGTCGCGGAGCTGGCGCAGCTTGTGGAACGTGTGGGAGAGCGCGCCCGACGCCACGAGCAGGACCTTGCGGTCGGTGCGCGCGATCGCGTCGCCGAGGGCGCGGCCGGCGCGCAGGAAGTCCTCGCGCTCGCCCGTCTGGGCCACGCTGACCGAGACCCAGCGCTTGTCGAGGCCCTCGCCGAGGAACTTCCACAGGTTGAGCGTCGCGTAGTACATCGGCAGGTAGGGGTCGTCGATGGCGGTCACCCACGTGCTGTGCTCGCTCCCGGCGTCGGCCATCGCGAAGGCGAGCTCGGGGTCACCTCGCCAGTCGTAGGGGATCCGGCACATCCCGCGGGGGAGCTCCTCGGCGGTGAACAGGCCCGCCCGGCGGTCCTGGGCCGTGACGACGAACTCGACCGTGGTGAACCAGTGGGAGTCCAGGACCACGACGGTGTCGTAGTCGAGGGTCTCGAACACGTCCTTCCGCAGCTGGTGGAGACCCGGGACCAGCGAGATCTCCTTGCCTTCGTTGAGCTCCCGCCGGGTCTCCGGCGGGAGCATCATCGTGGGGACGTGCGCGAGCAGACCCGCGCCGACGACCTCGCCCATGTCAGTTCCATCCTCTCGGTGCGAAAACCGTGTTCTTCACGTCGCAGTAGAAGTCGAAGGACCAGGTCCCGCCCTCGCGGCCGATGCCCGACCTGCCGCTGCCACCGAACGGTGCGGACAGGTCCCGGACGAAGAAGCAGTTGACCCAGACGGTGCCGGCGCGGACCCGGGAGCTGACGCGCTCGGCGCGCTCCTGGCTGCCGGTGACGATGGTGGCGGCCAGGCCGTACTCGGTGTCGTTGGCCATCGCCACGCCGTCGTCCTCGGTCGAGAACCGCTGCAGCGTCAGCACCGGGCCGAAGACCTCCTGGCAGGTGATCTCCTGCTCGGGACCGACGCCCTCGAAGACGGTCGGACGGTAGTAGAAGCCGCCCGTGGCCGCGTTGAGCTCGTCGTTCGGACCGCCGCCGAGGATCACCTGCGCCCCGTCGGCGACGGCGCGCTTGACGAAACCGTCGACGCGGTCGAGGTGGGCCCTGCTCACGAGGGGCCCGAGGTCGACGGACTCGTCGCGCGAGTCGCCCTGCGTGACCTCGGCGGCGCGGGCCAGGAAGCGGGAGCGGAACTCGTCGTAGATCCCGTCCTGGACGAGCATGCGGACCGCCGCGAGGCAGACCTGACCGGAGTTGTCGAACTGCTCGACGGCCAGGTCGACCGCGAGGTCGAGGTCGGCGTCGTCGAAGACGAGCAGGGGCGACTTGCCGCCGAGCTCGAAGCTCACCGGCGTCGTGTTGCGCGCCGCGGCCTCCCCGATCTTCACCGAGGTCGGGACCGAACCGGTGAAGCAGACCCGTCGTACGTCGGGATGCGCGACCAGCGGAGCGCCCGCCTCGACCCCGAGGCCCTGCACGACGTTGAACACCCCGGCGGGCAGCCCGGCCTCGTGGGCGATGTCGGCGAAGAGCGACGCCGTCAGTGGTGCCCACTCCGGCGGCTTGGTGACGACCGTGTTGCCGGCCGCCAGGGCCGGACCGATCCGCCAGGTCGCGAGCATGAGGGGCGCGTTCCAGGGGGTGACGATCGCGGTCACGCCGGCGGGGTCCCACGTGACGTGGTTGCGGTGGCCGCGGGTGTCGAAGTCGGGGTGGCGCAGCGACCGCAGGTGGTCCGCGAAGAACCGGATGTTCATCGCGACCCGGGGCATCACGCCGCGGCGGTGCGACCTCAGCAGCGAGCCGTTGTCCCGGGTCTCGACCTGGGCGAGGTCCTCGATGCGGGCCTCGATCCCGTCGGCGACCCGGTGGAGCACCGCGGCGCGCTCGTCGACGGACGTCCGGGCCCAGGCCGGGAAGGCCGCCGTGGCTGCCGCCACGGCCGCGTCGACCTCGGCCCGGCCACCGCGGCTGACGTCGGCGATCACCGTGCCGTCGAGGGGGGAGACGTCCTCGAAGGTGTCCGCGCTCGCGATCCGTTCGCCGCCGATCCAGTGCCGGGTGTCGACCTCCACGCCCGCGACGGTCACGATGCTCATGCGTTCTCCGGTGTTCGTCTGGTCAGGCCACGCGGGACTGGGATATCGTTCGGACACAAACGTATTGCCGACCGGCGGAGGCGTCAAGACATGTCAGCGAACCCCCTGGTAGCGATCCCCGCCCGGTTCTCCGCGTCCGCCTCGGCGCACCGCTACCAGGCGCTGACCACCGCCCGCACCCTCTCCGAGGGGGTTCTCCGGGCGGGTGGGGAGCCGCTCGCCGTGCACCCCTGGGCGCCCGCGGGTCGGGTGACGGCTGACGACCTCGACCGCCGGCTGGGGTTCGCGGACGCCGTCCTGCTGCCCGGCGGCGGCGACCTCTCGCCGCGCACGTACGGCGAGGAGCCGGCCACCGACGAGGTCTACGACGTCGACGACGAGCAGGACGCCTTCGACCTCGCCGTCGCGCGATGGGCGGTCGCGAGGGGGGTCCCGCTGCTCGCCGTCTGCCGCGGCTGGCAGGTCGTGAACGTCGCCCTCGGCGGCGACCTGGAGCAGCACATGCCCGGGCCGCACCGGCACGTCGTCCACCCGGTCGCCGTGCAGCCGGGCTCGGTGCTCGAGGGCGTGGTCGGCTCGACCGTGGCCGCGTCCTGCTACCACCACCAGCGGGCGCGTCGGCTCGGCGACGGGCTCCAGCCGGTCGCGTGGGCCGAGGACGGCACCGTCGAGGGCGCGGTCCTGCCGCAGGCGGCCGGCTGGTTCCTCGCCGTGCAGTGGCACCCCGAGGACACGGTGACCTCCGATCCTGCCCAGCTGAGCCTGTTCCGGGCGCTCGTCGACGCGGGTCGGGGCTAGGCCACTCCACCCTCGGCGCGCTTGACGACGGCGCGCAGCGAGCGGGCCATCTGGAGCACCGTGTCCTCGTGGCCGAGCGCGCCCGTCACGAAGACCTCCTCGGCGTTGAAGAGAGGGAACAGCTCGCCCATCAGCTCCTGGCCCTCGGGGGTCAGGGAGAGCAGGACCCGGCGCGCGTCCTGGGGATGGACCTCGCGGTGCACGAGGCCCTTGGCCATCAGGGTGTTCTGCACACCGGTGAGCGTGCCCTTGGAGATCCCGGCCTCCTCGGCGACGTGCCGGCTCTCGACCTCGCCCCAGATCCAGATCACCCAGAGCACCACCCAGCCCGTCCAGGTCAGGCCGCGCTCGGCCAGGACGGTCCGCTCGAGGTGGTTCCGGACGGCGTTCGCGGCCCGGTAGATGTTGGACACCGCGGTCATCGCCGCCATGTCGACCGCCATCCCGTCCAGCCGGTCCGCGATCGCCTGCTCGGTGGCCTCGAGCGTGAAGTCGCCCGACGACGTCCGGCCGGACGCGGCCGCGTTGGCGCGCGCGTAGCGGCTCAGGGAGCAGGTGGCGTCGTCGCACGGGCAGCGCTCCGGGTCGCACTCCTCCGTGCGCGGGGGGACGTCGGAGCTGCCGCCCGACCCGGGGGCGGGGTCGTCGGCTGAGCGCGGGGGCCTGGGCACCTCGTCATCCTAGGCAGGTCGTGCGGACCCGACCGGCGGCGCGGTCGCGACCCGGGCGAGGAAGGCGTCGACGAGGGCACGGGAGCGCTCCTCGGCCGCAGGCGCCTCGCGCGCGGTCCGGGCGCGGAGCTCCTCCACGTCGAGGCCGTGGGCCTCGATGTACTGCCGGCCGCCGTTGGCCAGCCAGCCGTCGAGCATCGACGGCGTCAGCTCGGGATGGAACTGGACGGCGAGGGTGCGGCCGACGACGAAGGCCTGCTCGGCGGCGGGGGTGCGGGCCAGCACGCGCGCGCCCGGGGGCGCGACCCATCGGTCGTGGTGCCACTCGAACCACGGTCCGGCGTCGACCAGGTCGGCGTCGTCGGTGTCGACGGAGTACCACCCGATCTCCGACTGCTCGGCGCGGACGACGGAGCCGCCCAGGGCTGCCGCGACCGCCTGACCGCCGAAGCAGATGCCGAGGATCGGCACGCCGCTCTCGTGGGCGCGGCGGAGGAAGGTGAGCTCCTCCAGCACCCAGGCGCCGATCGTCGCGTGGTCGTAGACCGACCACGGTGCGCCCATCGGGACCAGCGCGTCGTACTCCGCTGGGTCGGGGAAGGCGACGCTGACCGCCGGGTCGTGGAACCGGTCCTCGGGGACGACGAGCAGCTCCTCGACGTCGAAGCCGTGCGCGGCGAACCGGTCGCCGATCGCGCCCACCGGCGAGACGTGGTCGTGCTGGATGAACAGGACGCGCACGGCTTCCCCTCTCGCAGCGCACCGCGGGCCGGATCTCAGGCGGAAGGACCCTTCCCAACGCCCGACCGGGCCATTACAGTGCCTCCATCGTTCGGTCCCGAACGATAGCACGGAACGTACCGGGAGAGCCCATGAGCCAGGCCGACATCGCCGCCCTCGTCGACGAGCTCCGATCCCGCGGGGTCGACGTCATCCGCGTGTCGTACCCCGACCTGATCGGCGTGGACCGGGGCCGGGACGTCCTCCTCGAGGAGCTCGAGAGCGCGCTGGGCCACGGCATCGCCTTCTGTCGCGCCGTCTACCACACCACGCCGATGGGCGACGTCGTGCCGGTGGCGGGCGGCATCGAGGCCGGCCTCCCCGACATCAAGGCCGTGCCGGACCTCGACACCCTCACCGACCTCCCGTGGGAACCGGGCGCCCTGTGGTGCCTCGCCGACACCCAGGTGGCGGGTGACGAGGCCGCGGGCGAGTCCCCGCGCGAGGTCGCCCGCCGCGTCTCCGGGAAGCTGGGAGAGCTCGGGTTGCGCGCGGTGGTCGGCCCCGAGCTGGAGTTCTACCTCCTCGAGGAGTGCGAGGGCTCGCCGGGCTGGAAGCGCTACGCCGACGCGCCGGGCAACGTGTACGTCGTCGGCCGCAAGGGCGACCCACGGGGCATCCTCCTCACGATGCTGCGCCACCTGCGCGACGCGTCGTTGCACGTGACGGCCGCCAACCACGAGTTCTGCGGCGGGCAGTTCGAGATCAACCTCGACCACTCCGAGATGGTCGACGCGGCCGACCGGGCCTTCCGGATGAAGTCCGCCGTGCAGGAGATCGCCCGCTACGAGGGGATGCTGGCGACGTTCATGGCCAAGCCCTTCAACGACGAGGGTGGCAGCGGCTTCCACCTCCACGTCTCCCTGGTCGACGAGGCCGGTGACAACGTGTTCGGCGACCCGGCCGGCAAGGACGGGCTGTCCGACACCGGGCGGCACGCGATCGCGGGGGTGCTCGCGCACGCGCCGGCCCTGGCCGCGATCCTCAACCCGACCATCAACTCCTACAAGCGCTTCGGCCCCGACACCCTCGCGCCGTGGCTGATCGACTGGGGCCTGGACAACCGCAGCGCGATGGTCCGCATCCCGCCCGAGCGCGGTCCCGGGTCGCGCATGGAGGTGCGGCTCGGTGACGCCACCGCCAACGCCCATCTCGCGATCGCGGCGGTCTGCGCGGCGGCGTACCTCGGCGTGCGGGACAGGCTCGAGCCGCCCGCCGCGCTCGAGGGCTACGGATACGACCCCGAGTCGGCGCCGATGCTGCCGCAGTCGCTCCCCGAGGCGCTCGACGCGCTGGAGGCCGACAAGGAGTTCGGCGAGGTCGTGGGCAGCTACTTCGTCGAGTCGTTCCTGACCTACAAGCGCAACGAGGTCGAGCGGTTCACCCGGTTCGTCACCGACTGGGAGTTCCGGGAGTACGCCTACCACCTGTGAGCCTCCGGCCGTGACCGAGCGAGCCCTCCCCGTCACCCCGCTGTCGCTCCGGGACGAGCGGGCCGAGGCGCTGGACCACGGCCTCGCCCTGCTGCGGCAGGCGTGGGCGTCCTTCGACGAGCCCCGACCGCACCAGCCACCGGTCGCCCCGGAGCGGCACGAGCTCTTCGGGAGCCCGTTGCCGGAGACGGGGACCGGCGTGCGCGAGGCCCTCGACGCGGCCGACCGGGTGCTCGACGAGAGCCTCGCCCAGGCACGCCCCCGCTTCTTCGGGTACGTCGGCTCCTCGGGGCTGGAGTCCGCCGTGCTGGCCGACGCCCTCGCGATGTCGCACGACGTCAACCTGGCCGCGGAGGCGGCGGCCGCGCACCTGGTGGAGCAGCAGACGCTCGGCTGGGTCGCGCAGCTCGTCGGCTACCCCGCCGCGGGCGGCACGGTCACCAGCGGGGGCATGGTGTCGAACCTGACCGCGCTGATGGCCGCCCGGACCCGGGCCTTCCCCGAGAGCCGGGTGCTCGGTGTGGGTGCGAGCCGGGTCGCCGTGTACGCGAGCGCCGAGGCCCACTCGAGCGTCGAGCGTGCGGTCGAGGTGCTCGGCCTCGGCAGCTCGGCGCTGCGCGACGTGCCGATCGACGAGCGGCGGCGCATGGACCCGGCTGCCCTGGCCTCGGCGATCGCGACCGACCGGGCCGCCGGCGTGACGCCGATGGCCGTCGTCGCCACAGCCGGCACCACGCTCACGGGCAGCGTCGACCCGATCGGGGCGATCGCCGACGTGGTCGAGGGCACCGGGGCCTGGCTGCACGTCGACGGCGCCTACGGCCTGCCGGCCGCGTGCACCGACGTCGCAGGCCACCTCTTCGCCGGGCTCGACCGTGCCGACTCGGTCTCGGTCGACGCGCACAAGTGGCTGTTCGTGCCGAAGGCCTGCGGCATCCTGCTGGTGCGCGACCCAGCCGCGCTGCGCGAGGCGTTCCGGCACGACGCGTCGTACATGGTCGAGGAGGAGGGCTACGTCCATCCGGTCGACACGACGATGGAGTACTCCCGCCCCTTCCGGGCGCTCAAGCTCTGGACCGCCCTGCGCGCCCACGGGGCCGGAGCCTTCCGGGAGGCCATCACCACGACGATCGAGCTCGCGCGCGAGCTCGCCGACCTGGTGCGGGCGCGGCCGGGGTTGGAGCTCCTCGTCGACGCGCCCGAGCTGTCGACCGTGCCGTTCCGCCGCGTCCCCGCCCACGGCGACGCCGACGCGCACAACCGCTCGCTCGCCCGCGCCCTGCAGGAGGACGGTCGGGTCTACGTCACGAGCGCCGTGGTCGACGGCGTGACCTGCCTGCGCCCGTGCGTCGTCAACTTCCGCACGACCCGCGCCGACATCGAGTCACTGGTCGACCTCGCCGACGAGCTGGGGCGCGTGCTCGAGTCGGGTTGACCCCGGGCGGCCTCAGCGGTGGGCGAGGGTCGTGCCGCCGTCCCAGCTGGTGCCGACCTGCACGTAGTAGCCGCTGATGACCTCGCGCACGGGCAGGGTCGAGGCGACGTCGTCCCAGGGGGAGTCGAAGAGCTCGAGCGTGGCGTCACCCTTCCACGGCTGACCGGACTCGAAGCCGACACCGCTCATGGTCAGCACCTCGTCCAGCGCCCAGCCCTCGGCGCCGCGCTCGATCGGGCGGACCTGGCGGTGGTGGAGCATCGGCAGCGCGTTGACGAAGCCGTTGGTCTGGCTCGGCTCCGTGAGCGTGATGGTCGCCTGGGCCAGGCGGTGGTCGTACGCCGCCAGGGTGGCCCCGAACCGGCCGCCGGCCTCGATCCGGGGCGCCGCCCGGCCGAACGGCATCGGCCGGGTCTGGTGGATCGAGCCCAGCTTCTTGGGGTAGCCCTGGTAGACGCCGCGCGCGATCGCGAAGTCGGTCGTCACCCAGATCAGCACGCACCGGGAGTAGGTGACCCCCTCGTAGCGGCAGCGCACGACCGCGAAGGCCTCCTTGTACTGCGAGCGCGCCGGGTCGAGGAGCTCCTCGCCGCCCGCCGAGCACGACTGCCAGTCGGCCCAGATGAACGCGACCGCGCCCGGGTCCTCCTCGGCGAGCTCGACGTCCTCGGGCAGGATCGCGCGCACCCGGTCGACGTCCGTGCGGTACTCGACCGTCAGCAGGTCGCCGCTGTAGAACCACGGCGGGCTGGGGATGAGCGCACTGCGGCCGCTCGCGGTGAACGGTGGGGCGAAGCCCCTCAGCTCCGGCACATCAGGCTCCTGTTCAGGCGGTGGGTCGGGTCCGCGACGGGACGACGCCCTCGTCGGCGAGCATGGCGAGCACGATCTCGCGGACGCGCAGCCCGGCGACGTCGGCGCCGACGTTCACCTCCGGCCCGGGGCCGTCGGTGTCGATCACAGCCTGCGTCAGCTCCATCGCGGTGCGCACGCGGGCGTAGTAGTCGGCGAACAACTCGCGCATCTGCGTGTCGGCCGCGGCGTCGCCCAGCGCGAAGTCGCGGCTGACCCGCCAGTGCAGCCGGCTGCGTCCCTCGTCGACCGGGGTGATCAGGTGCGTGAAGCGCAGCCGGGCCACCGGCCCGTCCTCCGCGACGACGTCCCAGTGGTCGACCCAGAGCGCGGGGGAGACGAAGAACCCCGCCTGCACCGTCGCGAGGTCCCGGTCTCCGCCGTCGACCAGGCCCGCCTGCCAGGCCGGCATGGGGGCCGGCGGGAACCGGCGGTGGAGCTCGACCGTGGTCTCGGTGACGACCACGTCGAGCGGCGGGGGAGCGCCCTCGAGGACGGCGGGCGCGATCTCCGGGGCGACGAAGGGGACCTGCGTGACGTCGGCGAAGTTCTCGTGCAGCAGCAGGAACCCGGCGGCGACCTCCTCCGTCGCGCCGACCGTGGCCCACCCGGGTCCGGTCAGCCACGGCAGGTCGGGCACCCGGTGGAGGCGGGCGCGCCCGGGCTCGCCCAGCCAGACCCAGACGACGCCGTCCCGCTCGTCGACCGGGTACGCGGCGACGCTCGCGCCGAACGGCACCCGCGGCTGGGTGGGCACGGAGACGCACTGCCCGCCCGCGTCGTAGACGAACCCGCACAGGCCGCACCGGACGGCGTCGCCGACCAGGCTGCCCGCCGAGAGCGGGTAGGGACGGTGGGCACAACGGTCCTCCAGGGCGACGACCGTGCTGTCCGCGGTGCGGTACAGCACGACCGGTCCGGCGACCGTGCGGACGGCGAGCAGGTCGCGGCCGACGGCGTCGGAGGAGGACAGCGCGTACCAGCAGTCGCTCGGCACCGCCGACGAGAAGGCCCGGCGTGGGGACGTCATCTGCTTCTCCTCCTCACAGGTCCAGGACGAGTCGGTCGGACCGGCACCGAGAGACGCAGACCATCATCGCGTCGTTGGCGGCCTGCTCGGCCTCGTTGAGCACCGAGTCCCGGTGGTCCACCTCGCCCTCCAGCACCAGCTGCTCGCAGGTGCCGCAGATGCCCTCGTGGCACGAGCCCAGGACGCTGATGCCGGCGTCCTGGATCACGTCGAAGACCGAGCGGTCCGGCGGGACCGTGAGGGTCACGCCCGACGACGCGAGCACGAGCTCGAAGGAGCGCTCGCCCCCGGCCGGCGCCTCGGTCTCCTTGGCCGCGAAGCGCTCCAGGTGCAGGGAGCCGGGCGCCCACCCGGACTCGCAGGTCGCCTCGACCGCCGTGAGGAGCCCCTCGGGCCCGCACACGTAGACGAGCGTGTCGGCACGTGGCGCACCGAGGATCGCGCCGAGGTCGAGGATGCCCGACTCGTCCTGCGGGACGAGGGTCACCCGGTCGCCGTACGCCGCGAGCTCGTCGACGAAGGCCATCGACGATCGCGAGCGGCCGCCGTACCACAGGTGCCAGTCGGCGCCGGCGGCCTCGGCCTCGGCCATCATCGGGAGCAGGGGCGTGATCCCGATCCCGCCGGCGACGAAGACGTAGCGCGGTGAGGCGACGAACGAGAAGTGGTTGCGCGGACCGCGCACGCGGACCGTGCTGCCGACCGTCACCTGCTCGTGGACGTACGCCGACCCGCCCCGGCTGTCGGGCGCCCGGAGCACCCCCACCCGGATCACCCGGCTGTCCGCCGGGTCGCTGCACAGCGAGTACTGCCGGACCAGTCCGTCACCGAGGAGGAGGTCGACGTGGGCGCCGGGGGTCCACGGCGGCAGCGCGTCGCCGTCGGGATCGACCAGGGTCAGGGCGACGACGTCCTCGGCGACGTGGTCGACCGCCTCGACGACCAGGTCGCCCTCGTGCTCGCGGAGCGTCGTGCGCGTCTCGGTCATCGAGCCGGGCTACTTCGCGACGATGCGCAGCGGGAACTGCTTGATGCCGTTGACGAAGTTGCTCCGCACCCGACGGATCTCACCGGTCTGCTCGATCTCGGCGATGCGCGGCAGCAGGGTCTCGAAGATGATCCGCATCTCGAAGCGCGCGAGGTTGGCGCCCATGCAGGAGTGCGAACCCTTGCCGAACGTCATGTGGTCGTTGGGCATCCGGTCCAGGCGCAGCTCGTACGGTGCCTCGAACTTGGCCTCGTCGCGGTTGCCCGAGGCGAACCACATCACGACCTTGTCGCCGGCCTTGATCTGCTTGCCGTGCATCTGGATGTCGCGGGTCGCGGTGCGGCGGAAGTGGTAGACCGGCGAGGCGAACCGGATCAGCTCCTCGATCGCCTGCGTCATCTTGTCGGGGTTGTCGAGCAGCCACTGCCGCTGGTCGGGGAAGTCGATGAGGGCCTTCATCGAGTGGCTGATCGCCTGCCTCGTGGTCTCGTTGCCGGCCACGACCAGGAGCAGGAAGTAGTTGTCGTAGTGCTCGGGCGAGAGCGGGACGCCGTCCTCGGGGATCCGGTTCACCAGCTTGCTGACGAGGTCGTCGGCGTCGCCGCCCTTGCGCTCGGCGGCGAGCTTGCGGCCGTACTCGAAGATCTCCAGCGAGACCGGCGAGCTGAAGGGCAGGTGCCGGTACTGCTTCGCCTCCTCGGAGTTGACCAGGACCCGGGCGTACTCGGGGTCGGAGAATCCGACGATCTCGTTGCCCCAGGCGATCAGCTGCGGTGTCATCTCCTCGGGGGTGTCGAGGAGCCGGGCCAGCACGGCGATCGGGTAGTCGGCAGCGATCGCGTCGACGAAGTCGAGGTCCTGCTCCTGCAACGCCGTGTCGATCGTCTGCGTGGCCAGGCCACGCAGGAAGTCGTCGTACCGCCGGAGCTGGGCGACGCTGAAGTCGCGCATGAGCAGCTTGCGCAGCGCGAGGTGGCGCGGGCCGTCGGTCTCGAGGATGGAGCGGCGCTTCTCCATGTACTCCTCGGGCGGCTCCTCGAGGTTGGTGAACTTCATCGAGGTGAACGTCTCGGGGTCCTTGTCGATCTTCTCGATGTCGTCGTAGCGGGTGATCGCCCAGAAGCCCGACCCGCCGTCGTGCTCCTCGCACCAGTGCACGGGGTCCTCGCGCCGCAGCGTGTCGAACATGCCCCACGCCCGGTTCTCCTCGAAGACGTCGAGGTCAGCCAGGTCGACCTGGTCGAGCGGGACGGGGGTCGGTTCCATGCGAGGCTCCTTGCTGCTGCCGCGGACTCCGTTGCGCAGTTCGTTTGGGCCCGAACGTAACGGAGGTCATCAGTGTCGTCAAGGGTTCCGGAACGCGCGGTGGCGCTCCGTCCGGCCGAGGATCACCACGCGGGTCACCACATGATGTGACGACCCGTCACCACCAGCGCTCCTAGCGTGCCGTCATCACCGAGCACGAGGAGCAGATCGTGAACACCCCCCACGAACCCGGCTGGTACGAGATCCGCCTCCAGGGGCGCCTCGACGAGCGCTGGGCCTCCTGGTTCGACGGCATGAGCATCGAGCCGGGACCCGACGGCACCACCGTGCTGCGCGGCCCGGTCGTGGACCAGGCGGCGCTCCACGGCCTGCTCGCCCGCCTGCGCGACCTCGGCCTGCCGCTCGTCTCCATCGGCCCCGACGCCCGGCCGCCCCACACCCCGCCCCACGAAGGAGCACCCGCATGACCACCACGGCCCCTCCCGCGCCGGTCCTCGACCGGGTCCTGCGCACCGAACGACTCGTCCTGCGTCCGGCGACGGTCGACGACACCGACGCGACCTGGACCTTCCGGCAGCTCGACGAGGTCAACGACTGGCTGACCGGGTGCCCCGGGGACCCGGCCGGCTACCGCGACCTCTTCGCCGAGCCCGACCGGCTCGCCACGACGGTCGTCATCGAGCTCGGCCACGGCTCGGACCGCACGGTCATCGGGGACTTCATGCTCCGCCGCGAGGACGCCTGGGCCCAGCTCGACGTCGCCGACGCGGCGCGCGGGGCGCAGGCCGAGCTCGGCTGGGTCCTCGACCCCGCCCACAGCGGTCACGGCTACGCCACCGAGGCGGTCCGTGAGCTCCTCCGCTACTGCTTCGAGGACCTCGGCGTACGACGGGTGGTCGCGAACTGCTTCCTCGAGAACGACGCGTCCTGGCGGCTGATGGAGCGCGTCGGCATGCGCCGCGAGCTCCACGCCGTCCGCGACTCCCTGCACCGCTCGGGCCGGTGGCTCGACATCGTCGGGTACGCGCTGCTCGCCGACGAGTGGGAGTTCCCGGTGACCGACCTGCCCCGTTGACCCGGGCGCCGAGGACGAAGTGCCCGCGTGACCTCGGCCGATCAGCACTGCCGAGAGCCGTGTCCTCGGACGACCGTGGGAGGTGGCGACCAGCGAGTCGCCGTCGATCGGGAGGTCCGGGATGTCCGTTCGAGCCGGGGCGCTGCTCGTGGTGGCGCTGTCCGTGAGCCTGTCCACGAGCCTGTCCGTGAGCCTGTCCGTCCAGGCCGCCCGGCCGAGCGTCGCTCGCGTCGAGGCCGTGGACACCTGGGGACCGGTCCACCGCTTCGAGGGTGCGCCACGTGGCGAGTCCGTGGCCGCCGGCCCGGACGGCTCGGCCACGGTCGCCTGGGGATCGCAGCGCGGCTGGCCCGAGCCGGTCAAGGTCGCGCGGCGCACGCCGACGGGCCGGTGGTCGCCGCCGGCGACGCTGGGGGAGGGGTTCGCCCCCGTGGTCGCGGCGGACCCCCTGGGGAACCTCACCGTCGCCTGGTGCCGGGAGCGGAACGGGTTCACGACGGGCGTCTGGGTAGCCCGCAAGCCGGCCGGCAGGCCGTGGACCCGCCCGGTGCACGTGTCCCGGGACCGGAAGGCGCCGGGCTATCCCGACGGCTGGACCAGCTACGGAGCGGCCGGTCTCGACGTGGCGGTGACGGCGGCCGGCGCGGCCGTGGTGACCTGGGAGTGGGGCGGCCCGGACCGCGGCGTCCCGTCCCGCATCCAGGCCGTGCGCCGAGCACCGCACGGCCGCTGGGGACCGGTCGAGACCGTGTCGTCGACGGTCGGCGGCGAGTCCACCGGTGCGCAGGTCGCCGTCGCGCGCAACGGCACCGCGTGGGTCGCCTACGACCGGTCGCCGGTCACCGGACCGACCGGTGTGGTGGTGCGCTCCCGGTCCGCAGCCGGCACCTGGAGCCCCGCCGCGCGCGTCGACACCGGTGAGCTGGGAGACCTCGGCGTCAGCACCCGCGGCGATGTCACGGTGGTGCTCCTCCACCGTGGCCGCGTGCGAGTCGCCGTGCTGCCCCGGGGGCGAGCGTGGCAGCCGCCGGTCGCGGTCACCCCACGCGACGTGCGGGTGACGGACTGGTCGGTCGCGCTCAGCCCCCGTGGGGCCGTGCTCGTGGGCTACCTGTGGCGTGACGACCGCGTCGACGTCGTACGCCGGGCCTTCGGCGGCAGCTGGACCGCGCCCGTGACGGTGGCCGACCCGGTCGCCCCGGTCTACGAGGTGTTCACCGCGGTCGACGCGCGCGGCGACATGTTCACGGGATGGTCCGACCACTACGGGATCTGGTCGCGCTACCGGCCGACGGGGAAGGGGTGGCGCGCCGAGACGACGGCGCAGCGCGGCGGTGGTGTGGAGGTGCTCGAGGGGGTCCGGTCCCAGGTCCTGCCCGGCGGGGACGTCGTGCTGCTCTGGGCCCAGGAGGGCAAGCCCCTGCGGGCGCGGGTCCTCGACGTGCAGGTGGGCGACCGGATCGAGCGCTGAGGCCTCGGTGAGCCGCTACGTTGGGAGGCGTCCGTCGTAGCGCTCGGGAAAGGCCGAAGGGGATCCGATGTCTGTCACTGCTGGGCCCGCCGACCTCGAGGACGTCCACGGCGCGCACAACTACCACCCGCTCCCGGTCACGGTGTCCCACGGGGAGGGCGCCTGGGTCTGGGACGACGAGGGCCACCGCTACCTCGACTTCCTCGCTGCCTACTCCGCCCTCAACTTCGGGCACCGGCACCCCGACCTGGTGGCGGCCGCGCACGCCCAGCTGGACCGCCTCACGCTCACCAGCCGGGCCTTCCACCACGACCTGCTCGGCCCGTTCTGCGCCGAGCTCGCCGCCCTCGCCGGCAAGGACATGGTGCTGCCGATGAACTCCGGCGCCGAAGCCGTGGAGACCGCGCTCAAGGTCGCCCGGAGGTGGGGCTACGAGGTCAAGGGCGTGCCCGACGAGCACGCGTCGGTGGTCGTCATGGGCGGCAACTTCCACGGCCGCACCATCAGCATCATCAGCTTCTCCGAGGACCACCTCGCGAAGACCCACTACGGGCCCTACACGCCCGGCTTCCGCCTGGTCCCGTACGGCGACGCGGCCGCTCTCGAGGCCGCGATCGACGACACGACGGTGGCCGTCCTCGTCGAGCCGATCCAGGGCGAGGCCGGCGTCGTCCTGCCTCCCGACGGCTACCTGGCCGACGTCCGTCGGCTCTGCAACCTCCACGAGATCCTCATGGTCGCCGACGAGGTGCAGTCCGGCCTGGGCCGCACCGGTGCGACGTTCGCGTGCGACCTCGAGGACGTCGTGCCCGACATCTACATCCTCGGGAAGGCGCTGGGCGGCGGCATCCTGCCGCTGTCGGCGGTCGTCGCGGACGCCGACGTCCTGGGTGTGCTCATCCCCGGGAGCCACGGCAGCACCTTCGGCGGCAACCCGCTCGCCGTGGCCGTGGGACGCGCGGTGCTCCGCCTGCTCGAGACCGGCGAGCCGCAGGCGCGGGCGCGGGACCTCGAGCCCGTCCTCCAGGACGGCCTCGCCCCGCTGCTCGGCGACGGGCTGGTCGGCCTGCGGGTCCGGGGGTTGTGGGCGGGGCTCGACCTCGACCCGGCGCTGGGCACCGGGCGCGACCTCTGCGAGGTCCTCGTCCAGCGGGGCGTGCTCGTCAAGGACACGCACGGCTCGACCATCCGGGTCTCGCCTCCGCTGACCATCGAGCGCTCCGACCTGGAGTGGGGGCTCGGTCAGGTCCGCGACGCCGTCGCCGGTCTGGCGAACGGTCACCAGCCGCGCTCCTGACCGCTCGCGCGGGACCCGGCCCCAGGTCCCGGTCGAGCAGGGACCTTCGGCCCTCCAGCATCAACTAGAACACGTTCTAGCCTCGCAGGCACCCGCTGCGAGGAGGACCCGATGCCGGCGACCGCCACCGTCCTGGACCACGTCCGCGACCTGCTGCCGTCCTTCCGCGACCGCGCGGCCGAAGGGGAGCGCGAGCGGTGCGTGCCCGTGGAGTCGGTCAAGGAGCTCGACGCGACCGGCTTCTTCCGGATGCTGCAGCCACGGCGGTACGACGGGCTGGAGGGCGACCCGCTCGACTTCTACGAGGCCGTGCGGCTGATCGCGTCGGCCGACGCCTCGACCGGGTGGATCGCATCGGTGCTCGCCATCCACGCCTGGCAGGTGGCGCTCTTCCCCGAGGCCGCCCAGGAGGCGGTCTGGGGGAGCGACACCGGCACGCTGCTCTCGTCGTCGTACGCCCCGACCGGCAAGGCCGTCGCCGTCGACGGCGGTTACGAGGTCAGGGGGCGGTGGTCCTTCTCGTCCGGCTGCGACCACGCGCAGTGGGTCCTCCTCGGCGCCCTGGTCACCGACGAACGAGGCCAGATGGTCGACTTCCGGACCTTCCTGCTGCCGTCGGACGACTACGTCATCGAGCACACGTGGGACACCGTCGGGCTGGCCGGGACCGGCTCGCACGACGTCGTCGTCGGTGGTGCCTTCGTCCCGGCCGACCACACGCTGTCGATGGCGGAGACCGGGCGGTGCGAGGGGCCCGGGCAGGCGGTCAACGACGGGGATCTCTACCGGCTGCCGTTCCACTCGCTGTTCACCTCGGCGATCACCACGCCGATCATCGGGATGGCCTACGGGGCGTACGCTGAGCACGTCGAGGTCCAACGTGAGCGGGTGCGCGCGGCGTACGTCGGCGAGCGGGCCGCGGAGGACCCGTTCTCGAACGTGCGGATCGCGCGGGCCGCCTCCGAGGTCGACGCCGCGTGGGCGTTGCTCACCCAGAACCTGCGCGAGCTCCAGGCACACGTCGCCCGGGGAGAGCGCATCCCCCTCGCGCTGCGGCTGAAGGTCCGTCGCGACCAGGTGGTCGGGACCGAGCGGGCCATCGAGGCCGTCGACCTGCTGTTCGACAACGCGGGGGCGCGGGCGCTGGACCGCTCGGGCCACCTGCAGCGTGCGTGGCGCGACGCGCACGCCGGCCGGGTGCACGCCGCGAACGATCCCGAGCGGGCACTGCGGATGTACGGCGCGCTCGAGGTCGGCCAGAAGATCGCACCGGGGATGTACTGATGCGGATCGCCTCGCTGGGCTACCTGCGCATCGACAGCACCGACCTCGACGCGTGGCGCACCTTCGGTGCCCAGGTGCTCGGCCTGGCACCCGGGCGGCCGCCGCGGGGGACCGGCGAGGAGAACCTCTACTTCCGCCTCGACGAGCTCTCCGCACGCATCGTCGTGCAGCCCTCCGACCGGGACGGGCTGGCGTGCGCGGGCTGGGAGCTCTCCGGACCGGCCGCGCTGGCCGAGGCGGTCGACCGGCTGAAGCACCACGGCGTCGAGCTGACCACGGGCACCGAGGCCGAGCTCGCCGAGCGGCGGGTGCAGGAGATGGTCCGGTTCAGCGACCCGTTCGGCAACGTGCTCGAGCTCTTCTGCGGAGCCACCTACGAGCGCACACCGGCGCTGACGCCGTACGGCAACAGGTTCGTGACCGGTGAGCAGGGGCTCGGGCACCTCGTCGTCCCGGTCGCCGACGACACGGCGGGCCTGGCGTTCTACCGTGACGTGCTCGGGTTCCGGGTGCGTGACTCGATGCGCCTCGACGGCGAGCTGGTGGGGCAGCCGGCGGGGTCCACCGTCTGGCTGCGCTTCCTCGGCTGCAACCCGCGGCACCACAGCCTGGCGCTGGCTCCGATCCCGGCGCCCTCCGGGTGCGTCCACATCATGCTCGAGGTCGACCGCCTCGACGACGTGGGTCGTGCGCTCGAGCGGGTGCGGCGCCGCGGCGCGCACCTCAGCGCGACGCTCGGGCGCCACATGAACGACGACATGGTCTCGTTCTACGTCCGCTCACCGGCCGGGTTCGACGTCGAGTACGGCTGGGGCGGGCTCCAGGTCGACGACGACACGTGGACCGCGCGGGAGTCCACCGCCGTCTCGGCATGGGGCCACGACTTCGCAGGCTGACAGGACTTCGCAGGCTGACAGGACTTCTGGCTGACGACCGAGGAGCTGCACCATGACCACCGCACCGAACAAGCCGGCCGACCGCACGAGCTCGCGCCTGATCGATCCCGGTACGCCGCCGACGCGCTTCGCCCGCGGCTGGCACTGCCTCGGCATGGCCGACGGCTTCCGCGACGGCCGGCCGCACACGGTCGAGGCCTTCGGGACCAAGCTCGTCGTCTGGGCCGACAGCGCGGGCCGGCTGCAGGTCATCGACGGCTACTGCCGCCACCTCGGCGGCGACCTCGGCCAGGGCAGCATCAAGGGCGACGAGGTCGCCTGCCCGTTCCACGACTGGCGGTGGGGTGGCGACGGCCGCTGCAAGCAGATCCCCTACGCGAAGCGGGTCCCGCTGCGCGCGCAGACCCGGACCTGGCACGCGATGGAGCGCAACCACCAGCTCTTCGTCTGGCACGATCCCGAGCTCAACCCCCCGATCGAGCTGCAGATGATCCCCGAGCTCGTGGAGATGGACAGCGGGGAGTGGAGCGACATGACGTGGGAGGTCATCGACATCCCCGGGTCCAACTGCCGCGAGATCATCGACAACATCGTCGACATGGCCCACTTCTTCTACA
>ERZ724512.306-NODE-306-length-21719-cov-7.272664_pt1 | contig 21719 bp, 8 predicted proteins | sample MGYA00376045_ERZ724512 | MGnify/ENA primary metagenome ERZ724512 (study PRJEB28724, sample SAMN07190883) | activated sludge metagenome | isolation source: activated sludge of sewage treatment plant in Hong Hong | place: Hong Kong | collected 2016-03-17 ... | reverse complement strand
ACGTCGCCGCCGTCGAAGAAGCGGCTCCACGTGCTGCCGTTGTAGTAGGCGATCTCATTGGGCTGCATCTTGCCCACGCCGGGCAGCTTCGTCGCCTGGCGGATGACCACCCAGGCCGAGCCGGCGGCGTCGTTGTCCACGTCGAAGGCGATGATGTCGGCGTTGGCCGGCAGGCCCTTGCTCGCGCCGTCGAACCAGACCGACCAGGCCGCGCCGTCCCACTTGAGGATGTCGTTCTTCTGGTACGTTGGGCCGTTGGTGATGCGGCCGCCGCTGGCGGTGACGTAGAGGGCGAAGGGCGCGGGCAGGTCAATGGTCCAGGTGTGGCTATCGGCCGGGCCGGTGTTGCCGGCGAGGTCGCTGGCCCGCACCTCGAAGGTATGGCTACCCTCGCTCAGGCCGGCATAGAACCTGGGGCTGGCGCACATTCCCCACAGGCCGCCGTCGAGACGGCACTCGAAGGCCGCGCCGCTCTCGCTGGTGAAGGTGAAGCTTGCGTCGGGGCTGGACGACGGGTCGGGCGGCGCGGCGGTGATGGTCGTGGCCGGCGGCGTGGTGTCAATCGTCCAGGTGTAGGCGGCCTCGGCGCTGTTGCCGGCGCTGTCGGTGGCCCGCACTTTGAAGGTATGCTCGCCGTCGGCCAGGTCGGTATAGCTCTTCGGGCTGTCGCAGGGGGCGAACGCGCCGCCGTCGAGCTTGCAGGCCAACGCCGCGCCCGTCTCGCCGCTGAAGGTGAAGGTCGGGTCGTTGTTGTTGGTCAGCGCCGGGGGGTGGGTGTCAATGCTGACGCTGGGCGCGGCCGAGTCCACAGTGAAGGCGCGCTCGGCCGTCGGGCCGGTGTTGCCGGCGGCGTCGGTGGCGCGGACGCGGAAGGTGTGGGGGCCGTCAGCCAGGTTGGTATAGCCCTTCGGACTGGCGCAACTTGCCCACGCCCCGCTGTCCAACCGGCACTCGAACGCCGCGCCCGCTTCGCTGCTGAAGCCGAACGACGGGTCATTGTCGCCGGTGATGCCCGATGGGCCGCTGTTGATGGTTGTGTCCGGGCCGGTGGTGTCAATCGTCCACGTGTGGCTGGCGGACGAGGGGTCGGCATTGCCGGCGGCATCGGTGGCGAAGACGGTGAAGGTGTGGGAGCCGTCGGCCAGGTCGATGTAGGACTGCGGGCTGGCGCAGGTCGTCGCCGTCCCGCCGTCCAGTTGGCAGGTGAAGCTGCTGCCCGGCTCGTTGCTGCTGAAGCTGAACGACGGGTCGTTGTTGTTGGTCAGGTTGTCCGGCGCGGCGGTGAGGGTCGTCTCCGGCGGCGTGGTGTCAAAGCCGATGTAGGTCACCGTGCTGTCGGTCGAAGTGGAGGCGGCGTTGCCGTTGCCGGCGGCGTCGTGGGCGACGTTGGCGGCGATGGTGGCAAGCACTGTGCCATTGCCGGTCATGCCGCTGACGGCCACGTCGTACTCCATGTGATCGTGCAGGTTCGCCACCGCAGCCGTCGTCGCCCCGGCCGTGCCGCCCAGCGTCACGTCGGCGTTGGTGAAGTCGTTCACCGGTTCGCTGAAGAGGACGGTGAAGTGGATGGGGCCGGCGTTGGTGGGGTCGGCCTGCGTGGCGGCCTGGTTGATGGTGACGGCCGGCGGCGTGGCGTCCACGAACCACCAGTGTTCGGCGGGCGTGTCGTCCACTCGCCCCTGGGCGTTGACGGCGCGGACAAGGAAGAAGTGCAGGCCATCGGCCAGGCCGGTCACGACGTGCGGGCTGGTGCAGGCGGCGAAGTCGGCCGCGTCGAGCGAGCACTCGAACTGCGTGGCCTCGGCGCTGCTGAAGGTGAAGGTGGCCGTGGTGCTGGTGGACGGGTCGGGCGGGGTGCTGTCGAGGCTGGTGTCCGGGCCGGGCGTCTGCACCGTCCAGGTGGCCGTGGCCGGGCTGGGGTCGGTGTTGCCCGCGGCGTCCGTGGCCCGCACCTCGAACGTGTGCGGGCCGTCGGCCAGGGCGTTGTAGGTGACCGGGCTGACGCAGGCCGCCCAGCCGCCGCCGTCCAGCTGGCAGGCGAAGGTACTGTTGGCCTCGCTGCTGCTGAATTCGATGGTGATGGTGCCTACGGTGTAGACGTCGAAGATGACGCTGGTGATCGTTGTCTCCGGCGGCGTGGTATCCAGTAGGACGTTGCTGAAGGTGCAGGTCACGTCGTTGCCCAGGGCCAGCGTAACCTCGACCGAATTGCCGTTCTCGACCGGGTTGCCGCCGTCGCAGTCAATGCCGGCCAGTGTCCAGTTAGCCGGGGCCAGCTCGCTGACGAGAACCGTGCCCGGGGTGAGGGGGCTAAAGGTCTGGCTCTCGCCGTCGTCGAGCACCGCACTCTCCTGAAAAGTGAACTTCTGGATGCGGTAGTTGTCGGTATCGACGACGTAGACGTTGCCCGCCCCATTCACGGCTACGCCGCGGGGGTAGGCGAACTGGCCGGCGCCGCTGCCCTCGCTGCCCCACTGGCCCAGGTAGTCGCCGTTGCCGTCGAACTTCTGGATGCGGTCGTTTAGCGAGTCAGCGACGTAGACGTTGCCGGCTGCGTCCACCACCAGGCCGCCGGGGGAGCTGAACTGGCCGTTGCCGCTGCCGTACTGGCCCCACTGGGCCAGGTAGTGGCCGTCGCCGTCGAACTTCTGGATGCGGTGGAGGTTGGCATCGGTGACGTAGACGTTGCCGGCTGCGTCCACCGCCACGCCATTGGGGTAGTCGAACTGGCCGTTTCCCTGGCCAAACTCGCCCCATTGGGCCAGGTAGTGGCCGTCGCTGTCGAACTTCTGGATGCGGCCGTTGTCGGCGTCGACGACGTAGACGTGGCCGGCGGTGTCGACCGCGATGGCGTTGGGGTAGGCGAATTGGCCGTCGCCGCTGCCATACTCGCCCCATTGGGCCAGGTAGTCGCCGTCGCCGTCGAACTTCTGGATGCGGTAGTTGTTGCTATCGGTGACGTAGACGTTGCCGGCTGCGTCCACCGCCACGCCATTGGGGTAGTCGAACTGGCCGTTTCCCTGGCCAAACTCGCCCCATTGGGCCAGGTAGTTGCCATCGCCGTCGAACTTCTGGATGCGGCTGTTATCGCTGTCGGCGACGTAGACGTTGCCCGCCCTGTCCACCGCCACGTCATTGGGGTAGGCAAACTGGCCGTTGCCGCGGCCGTACTCGCCCCATTTAGCCACCAGAGGGGCGCGGCTGAGGTCGAGCGCGAATGGGAAGTCGGTCCCGCCGGCCGGGTCAGTGGCCTTGACGATTGTCAGCGCCGGCGGTGTCGTGTCGATTGTCCAGGTGTGGCTGTCGGCCGCGCCGGTGTTGCCGGCCGGGTCGGTGGCCCGCACCTGGAAGGTGTGCTCGCCGTCGGCTACGTCGGTGTAGCTCTTGGGACTATTACAGGCCTGCCAGGCGCCGCTGTCCAGCCGGCACTCGAAGGTGCTGCTGGTCTCGTTACTGCTGAAGGTGAACGACGGGTCGTTGTCGTTCGTCTTGGTGGCCGGGCCGCTGGCGATGGTTGTCTGGGGCGGTGTGGTGTCCAGCGCATAGGTGTTGTTGAAGGTGCAGGTCACGTCGTCGCCCAGAGCCAGCGTCACGCTGACACCGTTGCCGTTCTCGACCGGACTGCCGCCGTCGCAGGTGATGTCATCCAGTGACCAGTTCACCGGCACCTGTTCGCTGACCAGGTGCATCCCCGGAAGAAGACCGTCGAAGGTATAGCTCTCGCCGTCGTCGAGCAGCGCCCTTCTCGGGACAACGAACTTCTTGATGCGTTGGTTGCCGCTGTCGGCGACGTAGACGGTGTCCGCGCCGTCCACCGTCACGCCGTAGGGGAAGAGGAACTGGCCGTTGCCGCTGCCATACTGGCCCCACTTGTCCAGGTAGTTGCCGTCGCCGTCGAACCTTTGGATGCGGTGGTTGTAGGTGTCAACAACGTAGACGTTGCCCGCGCCGTCCACCGCCACGCCAAGGGGGCCGCCGTCGCTGTCGAACTGGCTGTTGCCGTCCCCCTCGCCGCCCCACTGATCCAGGTAGTTGCCATTACCGTCGAACTTCTGAATGCGGTGGTTTTCGCTATCAGAGACGTAGACGTTGCCCGCCGCGTCCACCGCCACGCCGTAGGGGAAGGCGAACTGGCCGTCGCCGCTGCCCGCGCCGCCCCACTGGGCCAGGTAGTCGCCGTCGCCGTCAAACTTCTGGATGCGGTCATTGTCGCTGTCAGCGACGTAGACGTTACCCGCCCCGTCCACCGCGACGCTCGTGGGGACAATGAACTGGCCGTTGCCGCTGCCCCGGCCGCCCCATTGGAGCAGGTAGTTGCCATCGCCGTCGAACTTCTGGATGCGGTGGTTGTCGGTGTCGGCGACGTAGACGTTACCCGCCGCGTCCACCGCGACGCCCCTGGGGCCGTCGAGGTCGCCGAACTGGCCGTTGCCGTCCCCCTCGCCGCTCCACTGGGCCAGGTAGCCGCCGGCGCTATTGAACTTCTGGATGCGGTAGTTGTAGGCGTCGGCGACGTAGACGTTGCCCGCCGCGTCCACGGCCACGCCGAGGGGATAGTAGAACTGGCCGTCGCCGCTGCCCTCGCTGCCCCATTGGGTCACAAAGTTGATCTGGTTGGGGCCGAGGGTGAACGGAAAGCCGGTTCCACCGGCGGGGTCGGTCTCTTTGATGACGGTCAGTGACGTGGACGAGGTCGTGGCTATTGTCCAGGTGTGGCCGGCAGGGTCGCCGGTGTTGCCGGCCGCGTCGGTGGCCTGCACGTGGAAGGTGTGGTCGCCGTCGGCCAGGCCGGTATAGCTCTTGGGCGAGGCGCAGGCGGCGAAGTCCGCGCCGTCGAGGCTACACGCGAACGTTGCCGTGGCGTCGTCGCTGCTGAAGATGAAGACGGCGCCGGCGCTGTCGGACGGGTCGGGCGGCGCGCCGGTGATGGTCACGGCTGGCCCGGTCGTGTCGATTGTCCAGGTGAGCGTGGCTGCCGTATTGCCGTTGCCGGCCGCGTCAGTGGCTACGCTGGCGGCGATGGCGATGATGATCGTGCCGTCGCCGGTCATGCCGCTGACGTCCAGGTCGAACTCCATGCGGTCGTGGAGGTTGGTGACGATGGCCGTTGTCGCCCCGGCCGTGCCGCTGAGCACCACGTCGCCGTTGGCAAAGCCATTGACCGGCTCGGTGAAGTGAACCGTAAAATGGATGGAACCGGGCAGGACGGCGGTGAAGTCGATGGTGGTTTCGGGCGAGGTGGTGTCCACGATCCAGAAGTGAATGGGGTAATCGGTATCGGCCTTGCCCTGGTCATCCACCGCGCGGACGGCGAAGAAGTGCGGCCCGTCGGCCAGGTTGGTGACTTCGTGCGGGCTGACGCACTCGGCAAAGGGCGCGTCATCGAGCGAACACTCAAAGGAGGCCGCGCCGGCGCCGCTGAAGGTGAAGCCGGCCGTGGCGCTGTTCGATGGGTTGGGCGGGTAGCTGTCGAGGCTGGTGTCCGGCCCCGGTGTCTCGATCGTCCAGGTGAGCGTGGCCGCCGTATTGCCGTTGCCGGCCGCGTCGGTGGCTACGCCGGCGGCGATGGCGATGATGATCGTGCCGTCGCCGGTCATGCCGCTGACGTCCAGGTCGAACTCCATGCGGTCGTGGAGGTTGGTGACGATGGCCGTTGTCGCCCCGGCCGTGCCGCTGAGCACCACGTCGCCGTTGGCAAAGCCATTGACCGGCTCGGTGAAGTGAACCGTAAAATGGATGGAACCAGGCAGGACGGCGGTGAAGTCGATGGTGGTTTCGGGTGGGGTGGTATCGACGGCCCAGGTGTAGGCGGCCGGGCTGGGGTCAACGTTGCCGGCGGCGTCCTTGGCCCGCGCCTCGAAGGTGTGGCTGCCCTGGCTCAGGTTGGTGTAGCTCTTGGGCGAGACGCAGGCGGCGAAGGCGGCCGTGTCCAGCTTGCACTCGAACGAGGCCGCGTCGACGCCGGTGAAGGTGAACTCGGCCGTCGTGCTGTTCGTCGTCGCCGGCGGCTGGCCGGTGAGGGTCGTCTCGGGCGGGTTGGTGTCAACAGTCCAGGTGTAGCTGGCTGGGCTTGGGTCGTAGCGCCCTTCGGTGTCCTTGGCCCGCACGAAGAAGGTGTGGTCGCCGTCAGTCAGACCGGTGTAGCTCTTGGGCGACGTGCAAACGGCGAAGCTGCCGCTGTCGAGCTTGCACTCAAACGAGGCCGCGTCGCCGCCGCTGAAGGTGAATTCGGCCGTCGTGCTGTTGGTCGTCGCCGCCGGCTTGCCGGTGATGGTGGTTTCGGGCGGGGTGGTATCGACGGCCCAGGTGTAGCCGGCCGGGCTGGGGTCAACGTTGCCGGCGGCGTCTTTGGCCCGAACCTGGAAGGTGTGGCTGCCGTCGCTCAGGCCGGTGTAGTTCTGGGGTGACGTGCAGGTGGCAAAGGCCGCGCCGTCGAGCCGGCACTCGAAGGTCGCGCCGGTCTCGCTGCTGAAGGTGAAGACCGCGGTGTTGCCAACTGACGGGGTAGCCGGCCACTGGGTGATGGTGGTCTCGGGCGGGTTGGTGTCAACGGTCCAGGTATAGCTGGCCGAGCTGGGGTCATAGTTGCCGGCGGCGTCTTTGGCGCGCACGTAGAAGGTGTGGCTGCCATTGTACAAGTTAGTGTAGTTGACCGGCGACGCGCAGGCAACGTAGCCGGCCGAGTCCAGCTTGCACTCGAAGGACTCCGCGCCGACGCCGGTGAACGAAAAGGCGGCCGTGGCGCTGTTGGTCAGCGCGTCGGGGTGGGCGGTAATGGTGGTGTCGGGCGGGGTGGTGTCGATTGTCCAGGTATAGCCGGCCGGGCTGCCCACGTTGCCGGCGGTGTCCGTGGCCCGCGCCTGGAAGGTGTGGCTGGCTTCGCTGAGGCCGGTATAGCTCTTGGGCGACGCACAGGCGGCGTAGCTGCCGCTGTCGAGCTTACACTCGAACGTGCCCGCTTCGCTGCTGGTGAACTCGAATGTGGCATTGGTGCTGGAGGTGGCGGCCGCCGGTTTGGCGGTGATCGTTGTCTCCGGCGCGGTCAGGTCCATCGTCCAGCTCCACGTGGCCGGCGTCGGGTCAACGTTGCCCAGCGTGTCCTCGGCCTTGACGCGGAAGGTGTGATCGCCGTCGAACAGGTTGAAGTAAGTGATGCTGTCGCCGCCGCACGAAACCCAGGCGTTGGCATCCGTCTGGCAATAGAAATAGATGCCGGCGGCGTAGTTGCCCTCGCTGCTGGTGAAGGCGAAGTCGGGCGTCGGGTCGTTGGAGAGGGCCGCCGGTTTGGCGGTGATGGTCGTCTCGGGCGGTGTGGCGTCCAGCGTCCAGGTGTAGACGGCCGGTGTGGGGTCGAGGTTGCCGGCGGCATCACCGGCGCGTACCGTGAAGGTGTGGCTGCCGTCGCTCAGGCCGTTGTAGGTCTTGGGCGACGTGCAGGGGCCGTAGTCGGCGCTATCGAGCTTGCAGGCGAACGTGGCCCCGGCCTCGGTGCTGCTGAAGGCGAATGTGGCGCTGCTGCTGGTAGACGGGTTGGGCGGATAGGCATCAATCGTCGTGTCCGGCACGACGGTATCAATGGTCCAGGTGTAGGCGGCCGGGCTGGGGTCAACGTTGCCGGCGGCGTCCTTGGCCCGCACGCTGAAGGTGTGGCTGCCGTCGGCCAGATTGCTATAGCTCTGGGGCGAGGCGCAGGCGGCGAAGTCGCCGCTATCGAGCTGACACTCGAACATCGCCCCAGCCTCGCCGCTGCTGAAGGTGAATGTGGCGCTGTTGCTGCGCGATGGGTTGTACGGCTTGCCCGTCAGCGTCGTGTCCGGCACAACGGTGTCAATGGTCCAGGTATGGCCGGCCGGGGTCGGGTCGGCGAACTCGGCGCCGTCAATGGCCCTGACCTGGAACGTGTGGCTGCCATCGGCCAGATTACTGTAGCTCTGGGGCGACGCGCAGGCGGCAAACAAGCCGCTGTCGAGCTGACACTCGAAGGTGTAGCTCGCGTCGCTGCTGCTGAAGGTGAACGAGGCTGTCGTGCTGGTTGTCACGGCTGCCGGTTTGCCGCCGGTGATCGTTGTCGGCGGGCCGATCTGGTCGATTATCCAATAATACAAGGCGGCATTTTCGTAGGCTTCGGCGTTACCGAAGGCGTCGGTGGCCATCACTTCGAAGACCCAACCGCCGTCGTCGAGGCCGGTGAAGGACATGGGGCTGGTGCAAGGCTGCATAACCGGCTGGACGTAGCCGGGTGGTATATCGCGCCAGAGCCGGATGAGGCAGCGGAAGGTGGCCGCCTCGTTGGCCGTGAAGTTGAAGGTAGCGTTGGGGCTGTCTGATGTCGGCTGGGACGGCCCGGAGACGACTCGCGAGTCGGGCGGGGTCGTGTCCCACGTGAAGTTGTAGAACGCGGGCGAGGGGTCAGCCTGGCCGGCGCTGACGGCGCGCACCCAGAAGGTGTAGCCGCCCCCGCTGCTGACAGCCCAGGTATGCGGGCTGGTGCACGCCACAAACGAGTCGCTGGTGTCGCGGCATTCAAAGGTGGCCGCCGGGTCGTCACTGTGGAAGGTGAAGGTCACTGGGGTATCTTTGTTGACCCGCGCCGGGCTGCTGTCGATGATGGTGTCGGGGGGCGGCGTGCCCGTGGCGTCGCCGCGAGAGGCGTAGCGCACTTCTTCATCCGTGGTGTAGCTGATGTGAGGCGTCGCGGCGTTGTCCAGGGCCAGCACTGTCACCTTGTAATTGGAGACCCATTCGACCCATTCCTTCTGCCAGGTCGCGCCGTCATAGACGGCATAGCGGACGACTCCCAATGTGCTACCCGATGAAAAAGCGTTCGTGTAAGCAACGTGGGGATTATCGGCGGCGTCGAAGGTCAGCGACGGATACAAACCGGCGTGGCTCAGCGTGTCGCCCAGTTCGGGGGTGTCGATGGTCGTGATGGTCCAGGCGTTAAGCCCGGTGCGCTCGGCGTACTTCAGGCTGCGGGCGCGGCTGTCGTGGAAGGCGATTCGGGCCTGGCCGCGGCTGTCGACGGCCAGGGAGTGACCACCGCCGGCCAGGACCACACTCTCGCGGATCCATTCACCGGTGAGGTTATTTTGGTAGGCATAGCCCGTGATGTCATAGGCGCTGCCGCTGCCGTAGTCGTAGGCGACGTGGCGCCGGCCACCGGCATCGATGACAATCGAAACGTCCTGCCAAACAATGTCGCGGCGGCTCGTGACGGCCTCCGGCTCCGTCCAGCCGTCCGCCGTCTGCCGGGTAAAGACGACCTGCAAGTCGGCGGCGAAGACCAGATTCATGTTGCCCAGGCTGTCGAAGGCGATCGCGCTGGGGAGGTAGATTTGTGGGAAATGAGGGTCCATCTCCGGCGAGTAGGGCACGTAGGAGGTCTGCCAAGACCATATCCCCTCTGAGTTTTTCGAGCCGGAGGTAACAGCGAACTTATCTTCGCAGACATCAAAGTAGCTGAATGCGGCGCGGCTGCCGTCAGCGTTCACGGCCAGTGAAAGGGTGGAGATCGGGTAGTCGATGCAGTAGACTCTCGGATCAGCCTGGGACGTGCGCCAGGCGCTGCCATCCCACTCGGCCAGAAGAAGCCCCCTTTTCGTTACGTCAGTTAAGCTGTAGGCGCGACCAATGGCGAGATAGGGGGCGCCGCCGGCGTCGAATTTGAGATCCAACGGGTAATTGGCTTCCGCGCGATCCCCGTGAGCGGCTACCGTAGTGCTCGTCCACAGCGGGTAAGCATTAGCCGGGGTAGGCTGCTGGGCCAGCAGCAACACGGCCGCGACCAGTAGGGCGAAGATCAGGCGGGCCGGTTGGCGGCCGGCGTGAGTGGAAAGCAGTTTAGGGGTCATGATAGGTGTTCCTTAAGGCGACTCGTTTGTCGCTTGGGGCGGCGCGGGGTTGTTGCCGGCCAGGATGGCGGCCAGCTCGCCCAGCGATAGTTCATTGAGTTGTTGCCTCGACCAGACGACGGCCCGGTTGCGGTCGGCGTCGAGGCCGATGAGGCGCAAGCCGGGCCGTCGTTGGAGCAAGACGAAGGCGCACTGGGGGAAGTCCGCGCCGACGTCGAAGAGGATGACGTCGGGCCTGAGCGCGGCCAGTGGCTCCATGCCCAGAGGTGGGGCAGGAAGAGGGATGATCTCGATGTCGGGAAACCGGCGCAGACCGACCGCCACTGTGTCTAGCAGCACCGAATGGCCGACGAGCACGATCCGCAGCGGGTTCATGATTAGGGATTAGGGGTTATGGGAAAAGCGCCCTGCCCCATGCCCCGGTTCCTCTTATTGACACAATAGCAGGAACGGCCGCCGGGCACACTGGGCGGAGGGATAGAAAAGGGCTAGTCGCGGGGGAGGGGGTGACTAGCCCAGGGGATAGGGATTAGGGATTAGGGGATAGGGATTAGGGGGAAGAGCGCTCTTCCCTAATCCCTAATCCCTATCCCCTAGCCCCTGCTTCCCAGCATAGGCCAACACCTGCGCCCGGTGCTCCAGGTGCAGCGCGGCCATGATCTCGGCCATGTGGTACTTGACGGTGTGGGGGCTGAGGTTCAGGCGGGCGCCGACTTCCTTGTAGGTCAGGCCGGCGGCGACGAGTTGCAGCACTTCGCGCTGGCGCTCGGTCAACACTGGTAGGAGCGCCGGCGTCTCGGTCATAGCCGCGGCATCGGCCGACGGGACGGCGGCGCTCCCGGCTAATCGCGCAAATTCGCCTAACAACTTCTCGGCCAGGCCGGGCGAAAAGGGCGGTGCGCCCTGTTGCGCCCCGTGCAGGCTGTCGATCAGTTCGTCGGCGCTCATGCTCTTCAACAAATAGCCGCACGCACCGCTCTTGACCGCCTCGAACAGGTCGGCCTCGTCGGTAGAGGTGGTCAGGATGACGACGCGCGTCTCCGGCAGTTCGGCCTTGATGCGCCGCGTGGCCGTCAGGCCGTCGCCGCCGGGCATGCGCAGATCCATGAGAACGATCTCCGGCCGTAGCGCCCGCGCCAGGGCCACGGCTTCAACACCGTCATGAGCTTGGCCCACAACATCAATCCCGTTGGCCGCTAACAGGCTACTCAACCCCTCCAGCAGGAGGCGGTGATCATCGGCGAGTAAGACGCGCATGGTGATGCATCTCTCCAGACCTCAGAGGTCTTCTGAGACCTCTGAGGTCTTATCGGTTGAGGTCTTACCGGTCTTGTCTCTCAATGGCGCGTCGAGAACGACGCGCGTCCCCGCGCCCGGCCGCGACTCGATGGCCAGCCGGCCGCCGACCTGGGCCATGCGCTCGCGCATGATGGCCAGGCCATAGTGCCCCTCGCCCACGGCGGCGGCGTCGAAGCCGTGGCCGTCGTCGGCGACGACAAGGCGCGCGCCCCCGTTCTCGCGCCCGACCGTGACGCCGACGTGGCGGGCCTCGCCGTGCTTGCGGGCGTTGGTCAGCGCTTCCTGGACGACGCGCAGCACCTGCACACTCGTCTCCGGCGCGAACGGGTCGTCCAGCCCGTCGGCCACGGCCAGGTCAATGTGGACGTCGTAGCGGGCGGCGTAGGTGTCGAGATAGCGGCCCAGCACGGCGGCGAACGGTTGGTTTTCGGCCGTGGCGGTCTTGAGGCTGAGGATGGATTCACGCACGTCCACGTGGGCGCCCCGGGCGGCGTCGGCCAGTTGGGCCAACTGGGCGGCGGCGGCGACCATGTCGCCGTCACGGACGTGCTTGCCGATCGCCTCAGCTTGCAGGCTGACGTAGGCCAGGATTTGCCCGGCGCTGTCGTGCAGCTCGCGGGCCAACCGTTCGCGTTCTTGCAGTGTGGCCAGGGCGCGCTGCTGGGCCAGCAGTTGGGCTTCGGTTCGGCGCTGCTCGGTCACGTCGCGCAGCAGAAGCAGGCGGCCGTGGAGACGGCCGCGACCGTCATAGAGGGGCGTGGCCTGCGCGCTGGTGTGGCGAGCGGTGTCGCCGGCGCCGATGGTGAACTCCAAGGGTGTTGCCTTCTCGGCCATCAAACAACTCGGATTCATCGCCACGGGCAGCAGGCCGGCCACCGGTTGCCCTCTGACCCTGTCGAGTCCCGCGCCGAGCATTACCTCGGCGGCCCGGTTCATATCGGCCACGCGCTGGGCGGTGTCGAGGACGAGGATGCCATCGGCCATCTGATCGAGTACCGCCTGGCGGGCCAGACGGATGGGGTCGAGGATGCGAAAGCGGAAAAGGGCCAGGGCGAAGAGAACCGCTGCCGGGATGAAGCTCAGCACTGCGGCGCTGACGGGGGCGAACGGGTTGTAGCCGGTGAAGTCGGCCAGGTGGGCGGCGCGCAGGAGCAGGAAGACGACCAGGATGAGGGTTGCAGCCCCACGGTCGGTCGGCGAGCGCAGGATCATGCGCGCCAGAATCACGATGTTCAGCACCGTGAAGGTAAAAGTGAAAACATTGAAGAGCCAGGCGACCGGGCCGGGTTGCAGGTCCGCGACCCGCGGCGCGGCGGGTGGCCGCCACAGGAGGTGGTGCAGGTTGTTGGTCAGGAGCAACAGGACGAACACCAGCGAGGGCAGGGCCAGCAAAACGACAACCCGTCGCGTCAGCCAACGGCCGTGGCCGGCATATTGCACCACGAAGCAGAAGATCGCCGTGACCGCCGGCAATTGCCAGGTGATCTGGAATTGCGCCCAGAAGAGCCAGGCGGCGGAGGAGGTGGCGGCCGTGGCGGCCGTGGCGGCCGTGGCGGCCGTAGCCATCAGTTCGAAGCTGTGGCCCAGCGTCCATAGACCGGCGAAGAGACACAGGAGGGCGAAAGGCAGCGCGGCCGGCACGTGGCGCCGTCGCCAGGCGTAGACGCCCAGCCCGGCATAGAGGATCAGGCTGGGGAGTGTCAGCCAGAGAGAGGGTGTCAGACGATACTGTTCGGCCACTGTTCCCCTGAGGCCCCTGGAGCTTCGGCCAAACCGCCCAGCGTCGCCCCGGCCGGCGCAACGACGCTCCTTATCATTATAGCATAGCTGGGTCAAAAGTACTGTTTCTTCTTTGCGCCTTTTGCCCCTTCGCGCCTTTGCGTGAGCTGCTATCGACTTTGCCATGACCCTATTGCAATCACCGGTGACGATTGGCGACCGGCCAAGACGTGCTAGAATCGAATGGCCATGACCGACACGCCGCCTATCGAAAACCTCGTCCTGACGCTGCACGACATCGGCGCGGTGCAGTTTGGCCGCTTCCGGCTGCACAGCGGCCGCGAGTCGCGCATCTACATCGACTTGCGCGTGCTGGTGTCGTTTCCGGCGGCGCTGCGCCAGGCGACGGCGGCCTACCGCGAGTTGCTGGCCGGGCTGGAGTATGACCTGCTGGCGGCCACGCCGCTGGCCGGGTTGCCCATCGGCACGGCGCTATGCCTTGACCTGGACAAGCCGCTCATCTACCCGCGCAAGACGGCCAAGAGCTACGGCACGGGTAAGGACATCGAGGGGCGCTGGTCGATTGGCCAGACGGCCGTAGTCATCGATGACCTGATCACCTCCGGCGACAGCCTGCTGGAAACAATCGCCACGGTGAAGGCCGCCGGGCTGAAAGTCCACGACACGGCCGTGCTCATCGATCGCGAGCAGGGCGGGCGCGAGATGCTGGCGGAGCAGGGCTACGCGCTCCACGCCTACACCACGCTGCGCCAGTTGTTAGAGATGCTGGTCGTCCATGATCGGCTGACCCATTACCAGCGACGCGAAGTATTGTCGTCACTCAATCTCACCTAGCCCTAGCAGCCGTTGCGCCGTGGGTTAGGGAATCGATGCGGACGGACGGCCGCCGGGCGTGCCCGCCTGTCCAAGCGCATAAAAGGGGAATCACACCATGTCCGATACCGAGAAGATGGTTCGCAGCACCGCCCACAATGTGTTGCGTATGGAGCAGAATCCACTGGAAGTGATGTTCAAGCCAAAGAGCGTCGCCGTCGTGGGGGCGACGGAGCGCACGGGCAGCGTGGCTCGCACCATCCTGTGGAACCTCATCTCCACCTCTTTCGGCGGGACGATCTTCCCGGTCAACGCCAAGTACAACAGCATTCTGGGCATCAAGTCGTACCCCAACGTCGCCGCCATCCCCGATCCGGTCGATCTGGCCGTCATCGTCACGCCGGCCAAGACCGTGCCGGGCATCATCGAGGAGTGCGTCCAGGCCGGTGTCCGCGCGGCCATCGTTATCTCGGCCGGCTTTAAGGAGACGGGGCCGGAGGGCGCGGCGCTGGAGCAGCAAATCCTGAAGATCGCCCGCAAGGGCCACATGCGCATCGTTGGCCCCAACTGCCTGGGCGTGATGAACCCCATCACCGGGCTAAACGCGACCTTTGCCAGCACGATGGCCCGGCCCGGCTCGGTCGGCTTCATCAGCCAGTCGGGCGCGCTGCTGACGGCCATCCTCGACTGGAGCTTCCGCGAGAACGTCGGCTTCAGCGCCTTCGTGTCCATCGGCTCGATGCTCGACGTGGGCTGGGGCGACCTGATCTACTACCTGGGCGACGACCCCAACACGCGCAGCATCGTCCTGTACATGGAATCCATCGGCGACGCGCGCTCCTTCCTCTCGGCGGCGCGCGAAGTGGCCCTGACCAAGCCGATCATCGTCATCAAGCCGGGGCGCACGGAGGAGGCGGCCAAGGCGGCGGCGTCGCACACCGGCTCGCTGACCGGCGGCGACGAAGTGCTGGCGGCAGCCTTCCGCCGCAGCGGCGTTCTGCGCGTCGATTCCATCGCCGACCTGTTCAACATGGCCGAGGTGCTCAGCAAGCAACCGCGCCCGCGCGGCCCGCGTCTGAGCATCGTCACTAACGCCGGCGGCCCCGGCGTGCTGGCCACCGACGCGCTGATCACCAGCGGCGGCGAGCTGGCCCCCATCAGCGACGCGGCGATGGAGCAGTACAACAAACTGCTGCCGGCGGCGTGGAGTCACAATAACCCCATCGACATCCTCGGCGATGCCGACGCCACGCGCTACGCCGAGTCCATCAAGATCGCCGCCAACAACCCGGACAGCGACGGCACGCTGGTTATCCTGACGCCGCAGGCCATGACCAACCCCACAGAGACGGCCCGCGTCCTGGCCGAGCAGTTCGCCCGGCCGGCGGGGCAGATCTATGGCAAGCCCATCCTGGCCAGCTGGATGGGCGGCTCAGAGATCAGCAGCGGCGAGTCGATGCTCAACAAGGCCAACATCCCGACGTTTCCTTACCCCGACACGGCGGCGCGCATCTTCACCTATATGCACCGCTACCAGCGGCGGCTGACGGCGCTTTACCAGACGCCGGAACTGGCCGAGGACTACGGCGAGGCGGGCTTCAAGCACTTCCTCATCAAGGAGATGCTGGAGCAGATTCGCCAGACGGGCCGGACGATCCTGACCGAGTACGAGTCGAAGCAGGTGCTGGAGGCGTATGACATCCCCACCGTGCCGACGCGGCTGGCCCACAGCGCCGACGAGGCCGCGACCATCGCCGCGGAGATCGGCTTCCCGGTGGTCATCAAGCTCAACTCGGAGACGATCACGCACAAGACGGACGTGGGCGGCGTGCGGCTCGACCTGGCCTCGGCCGAGGAAGTGCGCAACGCCTACCTGGTCATGGAAAAGACCGTCGGCCAGAAGTTCAGCCCGGCCGACTTCCTGGGCGTCACCGTCCAGCCGATGTTGAACCTGAAGGACGGCTATGAGCTGATCGTCGGGGCCAGCCCCGACCCGCAGTTTGGCCCGGTGGTGCTGTTCGGCACGGGCGGCACGCTGGTGGAGGTCTTTAAGGATCGCGCCCTGGCCATCCCGCCGCTGAACACGACGCTGGCGCGGCTGACGATGACGCGCACGAAGATCTACGAGGCGCTCAAGGGCGTGCGCGGCCGGCCGCCGGTCGATCTGGCCCTGTTGGACAAGATCTTCGTCCGCTTCAGCGAGCTGGTCGTCACGCAACGCTGGATCAAGGAGATCGACATCAACCCGCTGTTCGCCAGCCACGAGCAGCTGATCGCCCTGGACGCGCGGGTGGTGCTCTATGAGCCGGAAGTGAAGGAGGAAGACCTGCCCCGGCTGGCCATCCGGCCGTATCCGTCGCATTATGTCAAGGAATTCACCAACCGCGAGGGGCTTGAGTTCACCCTGCGACCCATCCGCCCGGAAGACGAGCCGAAGATGGTCGCCTTCCACAGCAAGCTGTCGGAGCAGAGCGTCTATCTGCGCTACTTCCGCGCCTTCAACCTGCAGCAGCGGACGGAGCACGAGCGGCTGACGCGCATCTGTTTTGTGGACTACGACCGCAGCATCGCCCTGGTGGCGGAGACGGCCGACCCAGCAACGGGCCAGCCGGAGATCGTCGCCGCCGGCCGGCTGACGCGCCTGCAGAACCCGGAGGAAGCGGAGTTCGCCATGCTGGTGCGCGACGACTTCCAGCGGCGCGGCGTGGGCACGCGGCTGCTGAGTCATCTGCTGGAGTTCGGCGCGGATGAGGGCATCCAGCGCGTCGTCGCCTGGATGCTGCCGGAGAACCGGGGGATGATCGAGATCAGCGAGAAGCTGGGCTTCACCATGAGCCGGGAGGAGGATATGGTGAAGGCGGTGAAGGAACTTTAAATGGCTCGTGACCTGACCAACATTCACCCGGACTTGCATAGCGTCATTCAGAAGTTCCCGCGCTTTCCGATCAATCGCTGGACGGTAGGCTTGATGCGGTTGCTTCAAGGCGTCATGCCGTTGCCGAAGCCCCCCGATGACGTGCTGATCCGTGAGGAGAGTGCGCCAAGGGAGGCTTCGAGCCGTCCGGTGAGGGTGTGGGTCTACAAGCCGCGCGACCTGACGACGCCTGCGCCCGCCTTGCTGTGGATACATGGCGGCGGGTTAGTCATCGGCAATGCCCAGATGAATGACCGGCAACTGGCGACGTTTGTGCAGGCGTTGGGCATCGTTGTCGTTTCCGTTGAGTATCGTCTTGCGCCCACTCATCCCTATCCGGCGGCCATTGACGACTGTTACACGGCGCTGAAGTGGCTCCACGACCGGGCCGCGGCGCTGGGCGTGGATCCGGCGCGCGTCGCCGTGGGCGGGGCCAGCGCGGGCGGTGGGCTGGCGGCGGCATTGGCCCAGATGGCCCACGACCGGGGCGAGGTGGGCATCGCCTTTCAATTGCTGGCCTACCCGATGCTCGACGACCGCTCAGCCCTGTGCGCCGACGTGGCCCACCCCGACACGCTGACCTGGACGCCACAGCAGAACCGCTTCGGCTGGGAGTCGTATCTTCGCCAACCGGCCGGCCAGGCCGAGACGCTGCCCTACGCCGTTCCGGGTCGGCGCGAAGACCTGACCGGGCTGCCGCCGGCGTGGATCGGCGTTGGCTCGCTCGATCTGTTCTACGAGGAGAACGTCGCCTATGCCGACCGGCTGCGGCGGTGCGGTGTTGCTTGTGAGCTGGTGGTGGTCGATGGCGCGTTCCACGGCTTCGACGCCTTCATGGACGACGTGCCGGTTTGCCGGGATTTTCTTGATGAGCAGATTGAGGGGTTGCGGCGGTATTTGGTGGGTGAGTAGAGTCTGTTATAAACTTTGGCGAGGGGAGATAAGCTGGAGGCATGGAGCGAAAAGCATATCCCAGCGATGTCAGTGATAAAGAGTAGCCCTTTGCCATGCCGCACCTGCCTTGTCTGGCTGCTCTGGCTGGCAATAGTTCATAGTTATGTAGGCCAGCCCTGGCTTCCGGCATTGGGTTGCTATTCCGACGCCGGCACGCAGCTCTCAAACCGGCGCGAAGGGCGACAACTCATCCACCGGCAGCGCTCAAAAGCAGATAGCCCAAGAACATAACCAATGCACAAGCAATGGCCCAAACGAGCCATTGGGTCAACTTCGATCTGTCATTCATAGCGGTCTACTCTTTACTACTTCCTTGGCAGCCTGCTGCCTAAAGCTGAGACGCCATCGCTGTCATCAAGTTGGCGCCGACCAGAAGAAGCCGTTGCATCTGTTGTGGCGCTTCGATATCAACCAGGGCCGTCATCGTGAATTCTGGGAACTTGCCGGTGATGACAAACGCCTCCTGATCGCCCACGGTGACGGTCATGGATTCAGCATTGCGAACCATCAGACTGGCCAGCGGGCTACCCAGAATGACAGCCCTAGCACTTGGTGGTCTCGCGCCGTGAGGCGCAAAGTCAGCGACCAGGTTATCGAATGCATCCATCACTAAGAGGTGCCGCTTGTGGATGAGATAACCGACCTCCTTTGTCTTGCCTATGAGGTTGCCGGCTTCATCGAAGATCGATCTTGTCTTGCCCAGACCTCCTTTTGCCTGCCAGACCACTGGTTGTGGACCAGCGCCGAAGGTAAAAGTTGCGGTGGTGGCGCCCTGGACGACGCAGACAAGCGTGCCATCAGCATCCGTGATCTGCACCTTTGGCGACATCCGTCCCTCGCGGTGAATGGTGAAAGGGTATTTGGGTGAGCCTTCCTCTGGTTCGATGAGCGGGGCCGCCGGCTCTGTAACCGGCTCTTGGATGGGGAGAGACCAAGGGTGAGGTGAAGGCAGCGGGGATGGCGTGGCGGCTGCTACTTCTCGCAAGGCGTGGCCGCAATGACCACAGAAGTTGGCTGTGTCTCGAACTGAAGCTTGGCAGTAGGGGCAAATGATCATTAGGCGAGCCTGTCTTCTTGGGCATAGGGCAGTACCCTTGCCGGCGCGGGTGACTCTTTCACCGGTAACCCATTGGCACAGTAGGAAGCCTGCGGAAACAGCAACGCGACTGAAACACCCCAACGTCTACTGTTTAATCGACTCACCCACCAACCAAGTATACAATACCCGCTGTTGCATGCGTGCAACACGTTCAGCGCAAGCCGCTGGAACGTGTGTGTGGGTGCTCATGGTTGGACGCTCCTTCTCGCAGACATTTCTGGCCGTCGTCGAATCGCGCGGCGTGTCCCTAAACCAGTTGGCCACGTGGCTGACGGATCACGATTGTCCCATCCACCGCAGCACCCTCGGCCGCTGGCGCGACGGCGACAACCTGCCCGACGTCAGCCATTTGCCCGTCTTGCAGCTGTTGCCCGATGCCCTGGGCCTAACCGCCGCCGAGGCCGACGCCTTCCTGCGCGATGTCGGCGCGACGTTGGGCTTTCGCGTGCCCCGGGCGCAACCGGGCCTGACGCCGGACGCGCCCACGTTGCCCCACCGCCTCCACTTCGGCGCCGACCACCTGCCGCCCTTCGCCGGCCGCGCCGCCGAGTTGGCCGAGTTACGGCAGCTAGTCAAGGCCCGTCGCTCCGTCCTCATCACCGGCATGGGCGGCATCGGCAAGACGTGCCTGGCGCAGGAGGCGCTGCGCACCTGCGCCGGCGACTTCGACCACGGCTGTGAGTTCCTCACCCTCGCCCCCGGTCAGGACGGCGCCGCCGTCATCCGTAACGTGGCCTACCTGCTGGGTGTACCGCTGGCGGCCGACGCCCTGACCGCCGACAATCGCCGTGAGACGTTCGGCCGCCTGCGCGAGGCGCTGCGCGGCGTCAACATCCTCTTCCTGCTCGACGACGTGCGCGAGGGCGAGCAGGTGCGCGATCTGGTCTGGGAATTGCGGGCTATCACCTGGGTCTTCACCAGCCGTCGCCGCCTGTCGGGCCTGGGTGTCCACACCGTAGCCTTGCGCCCGCCTGGGCCGGAGGACGCCGCCGGCATCTTCCGCGCCCACCTCGGCGAGATGGCTGTCGCCGGCGAGGGCGACGACCGGCTGGTTGGCCGCATCGTCAGCCGGCTCGGCAGCCTGCCCTATGCCCTGCGGCTGGCCGCCGGGCTGTTGACCAACAACGTCGTCGCCACGCTGGCCGAGTTAGATGCCCAATTGGCGCGCGGCGTGGGCCGGGCCGGGACGCCGCTGGGCAAGCTGCGGCGGCTGTTCGATGACCTGCTGGCCGCCGTCCCGCCGTCGGCGCGGCGAACGTTGCTGCTCTGTGGGGTCTTTGCCACGCCGGCCATGCGGCTGGCGGCCGTGCAGGCCGTGGGCGAGGCGGTCGGCCTGCGCCCGACGCAGGCCGACTGGGAGGCGCTGGCCGACTTCGGCCTGGTTGACTTGCCCGACGACGCGCGCGTGGCTCTCCATGCCCTCCTCCACGATCACGCCGGCGACCGCCTTCGCGCCGTCCCTCATTACCCCGCCATCCACGCCGCCTATCTGGCCTATTTCGTCGCCCTGGCCGAGGAGGTCGGCCGCCCGCCGGACTCGGAGCGCGATTACCGGCCGCTCGCGCCGGAGGAGCCGGAGTTGCTGGCCGTGGCCGAGGCGCTGCACGCCGCCGGCGAATGGGCCGGGCTGCGGCGGCTGTACCCGGCGCTGACCGGCTATCTCTGGTACGTTGGCGACCGTCGCGCCTACGCCCAGGTGGACGGCTGGTGTCTCCACGCCGCCGAGGCGCTGAGCGACCAGGAGTGGGCGGTTAAGATACTGTCTGAACAGGGCTACGTCCACAAGGACGCCGGGGAGTGGGCCGAGGCCGAGGCGTTGTTCCGGCATTGCCAGACCCTCTATGACGCCACGCCGGAACGGCTCATTGAGCGGGCGCGATTGCGGCGTTATCGGGCTGAGGTGGCGTTGGGGCAGGGCGATGCCGGCGGCGCGCTGGCCCTGCTGGCCGAGGCCGATGGGCTGTTGCGCCGCGCCGCGCCATCGTCCGATTTAGACCTGGCGCGAATGTTCTTGCACAGCGCCCGTATGACCGTCCATCACCGCCGCGGCGCTCTGGCAGCGGCCGAGGCCGACGGGCGGGCGGCCGAGCATCTCTATCACACCCTGGGCGGCTATGGCGAGTTCCGCGTCGAGTTGGGCGACATCCTGGCGCGTCGCGGGCAACTAGACGAGGCGGCGCAGCTGTGGGCGGCCGAGTCGGAGAGCCGCGACGGGCTGCGCGACGGGCCGGCGCAGGCCGAAGCGCGCTTGCGGTTGGCCTGGGCCTTGAGGGCGATCAGGTCTTCGACGGCGGCGATTCGGACGGGGGTGTCGCCCACATGGCGCAGTATGGCGCGTCCCATGGCCGCTTCGATGTCGATGCCCGGCGCGATCAGGATGTTGACCAGCGGGGCATTGCTGGCGGGTGGCGCGAGGCCGAAGGCGATCATATGCTTTTGCTCTGACCATGTCCGGCGCTGCTGCCCGTCTTTCAAGTCTGCCAGGGATACGGGTGCGACCGGATGCAGATGCAATGCCTCGGCGCAGGCGATGAAGCGGTCGAGATTGGCTTCGTCCAGCGCCAGAATCAGATCGATATCCATCGTCATGCGCGGTACGCCATGGAGATTCATTGCCAGACCGCCCACCACCAAATAGTTCACTTGATGGCGGTCGAGCGCAATGAATAGGTCGAGGTAGAACATGCTTCTACTTCTTGCCCTTGCCGGCGTTGGCCGCCCACGAATCCCTCAGCGTCACTGCCCGGTTGAACACCGGTGCGCCGGGCGCCGAATCCTTGCGGTCGGCGACGAAGTAGCCGTGGCGCTCGAACTGGAAGCGGTCTTCGGGCTTGGCGTCCTTCAGCGAAGGTTCGAGCTGGGCGGCGATGAGCTGCTTCGAATCGGGGTTGAGGTCGGCGAGGAAATCGCGCTCCAGTCCTTCGGCGTCGCCTTCACGGCGGGCGCCGGGGGCCGGCACGGCGAACAGGCGGTCGTAGAGCCGGATCTCGCAGCGATAGGCGTACTTCGCGCTGACCCAGTGGATGTTGCCCTTGACCTTGTAGGTGTC
>ERZ724512.305-NODE-305-length-21724-cov-5.469611_pt1 | contig 21724 bp, 19 predicted proteins | sample MGYA00376045_ERZ724512 | MGnify/ENA primary metagenome ERZ724512 (study PRJEB28724, sample SAMN07190883) | activated sludge metagenome | isolation source: activated sludge of sewage treatment plant in Hong Hong | place: Hong Kong | collected 2016-03-17 ... | reverse complement strand
AACGCCGTGCTTGCAAAGCTCTTGCGACCCTCGGTGCGGCCCGTGCGCCCCACAACCACCAAAGGCATCCCGACCGGGGGCAGGGCATCGATGCGGCCGGTGATCTGACCGAGTACGACGAGTCGCTCCTCCATGTCAGTGGCCCAGGCGCCAGGACAGTCCAATGCTGCCCAAGTGGTCTCCAGGCTCGCAGTGAGGCCATCGGTGCTGACCGACTCGTGTGGTATCCAGGTGGCTGCCACCTGGCGCGCACCTGTTGGGTCGGAGTCGACCGGGCCGGCAAAGATCTGCAGCCCGTCGGGGCGCTCGGTGCCGCAAGTGAAACACGTGGCAAAGGGGTGGAAGGCATGCCCGGCATAGCGAGCCTGCGCCGCCTCGGCATCCTTGAACGCAATGAAGCTGGGAGGCGGCCCGAGCGGTTCACCGACATGCCCCTGGATCACGGTCTTGCCAAGGTGTGAGGCCACCAAGTCTTCAGCTTCGGCTCGCACTGGCATCTCTGTCTCCAGTGGCGGCGGATGGCGCAGAGTGATGGTGTACGGCGTACCCAACTCACCTCCGAGCAGTTGGGCCAGGGCGCCAGAGGTGTAGCCGCCATTGCCAGATGCTGGGGGTCCGCAATAGCGGTGTGGGATCAGCAAGGTTGGTGAATCAGTCTCTGTTTGGATTTCACTCACGAGGCAACGATGCCCCTCGGGCAGGCAATGGGCAACAATGGGGTCGTGAGTGACCTCATTGACACAACCGAGATGTATCTACGCACCATCTTTGAACTAGTCGAAGAAGGGATCCCGCCGCTCAGGGCCCGGATTGCGGAGAGGTTGCATCAAAGCGGCCCCACAGTCAGCCAGACGGTGGCACGGATGGAGCGTGACGGATTGTTGAGGGTGGAGGACGATCGACATCTTGAACTCACTGAAAAGGGCAATGCCATGGCGACGAGGGTGATGCGTCGTCATCGATTGGCCGAACGTTTGCTGGTCGACGTGATCGGCTTGGAGTGGCAGGAGGTGCATGAAGAAGCCTGTCGCTGGGAGCATGTGATGAGTGAGCGGGTCGAGCGTCGATTGCTCGAAGTGCTCGGCCACCCCACCGAGTCTCCATATGGCAACCCAATCCCCGGACTCGACGAGCTGGGTCAGGCCGAGACCGGTGAAGACTTCATGGAGGGTGTCCAGCCGCTGAGCCAGGTGGTCGGAGAGAGCAGCGTCAGCGTGCAGATCCGGCGGATCAGTGAAGAGCTTCAAAAAGACGAAGCGCTCATGTCGGCACTCAATCGAAGTGGAGTCGTGCCCGGTCGAGCCATCGCTGCCAAGGCCACCGAATCAGGCGTCTTGCTGGGCAGCTCGGGAGAGACTGCAGAGATCCACGCTGATGACGCAGTACACATCTTCGTCACTTTGCAGGCGAGCCCAAATCAATCAGCTTGACGCTGTCGCGGCTGACTACCGCGATCCGGTCAGTGCCCAGAGGCAGTGCCCGTACTTCATAGTCCTTGGCGCTCAGTGGTCGCAGCGTCTGGGTGAAGGTGCCGTCATCGGCCACTTCGACAATCAGCAATCGGTTGGCCTTGGCTGCAGCGGCGCCAGACAAGGTCGTGATCGCACGACGAGACTCAGGTAGCCAAGTGAAGGCCTTGGGGTCATAGGTTGCCATCAAGGTGCTGTCGGCGCCGAAGCGGGCGAGTTGTATTTGCCTGACTGCAGCCGGATCGCTCAAATCGAAGGTAGCCAACTGGGCGCCGAGCATGCGCCCTTGGGTGTCGGCGTCCACGCCGATGCCGATGAGTTGGTCTTGGCCGATCGGATGCAGATAGGCCGAAAAGCCAGGGATCTTCAGCTCGCCGAGCTTTTTTGGAGCCGCTGGGTCAGACAGATCGATTGTGTAGAGCGGATCGACCTGCCTGAAGGTCACCACGATGGCCAGATCATCAAGCCAGCGCACCGACTGGATCTCCTCGTTGATCCCCAGATCGTCGATCGAGCCGATCTGCTTGAGTGTCTTGCCATCTTGCCTCAAGACCGCAACCCCATTGGCGTTGGTCTGACCACTGCTGTCTGGCAGTGATCGAGCCACCCGGAGGTCCCCTTTGTGCTCGTCCATCGACCATTGATCGCGCACCGTGCCGACCAAGCTCCCTGAGGCGACGTACTGCGTGTCGAGGCCGGAGAGTGAAAACTTGTGGATCTCGGTGGTGACCTTGGGGTCGGTGAGTTGTCGCCGGAGCCACCCGCGCTGATCCCACTGGGTGGAGGTGACGTAGAGACCCTTCGTCGAGGAGTAGACATTGCCGCCAGCGGCGGTCACCGCAGTGCTTTGCTCTGCATCCGCATCGTCGGGTTTGAAGGTCAGAATGGTCACCGTGTCGCCGCCGGTGGCTGAGTCTGGTCGAGCTACGTCTTCGCACCTGACCACCGGTGTGGTGACCCCGTTGACCGTCACCGAAGGGAGCCAGTCATTGATCTTGCTCTCCTGCAAGATTTTGCGATTGTAGGCCGCTGCCTTGCGGCGGCTGGCCCAGCCAGTGCTGGTCGGGTAGGTGAACTCCAAGTTTGGCAGCCCGTCGGTCAAGACCACGCGCACCACATCGTCGTACTGACGCAGGGAGACACGATTGCCTGAATAGGAGCGAGTCCAGGTGAGCTTCGGGTTGGTCGGATCGGTGAGATCCAGATTGTGAAGGGTGGTGCCCTGCATCATGTATCCCGCGCTGACTGGCGCGCTGTCTCCGGGGCCGATTTGATCTTCTAAAGCCATGGGATGATCCGTGGCGACAATGACGTGATTGCCGACCAGCAAGAGGTCGGAAAGATAACTGTCTCGGGTGAAGGAATAGCTGCCGATCTGTTTGGGTGTAGCGCCGGTGACATCTGTGATCACAACGGAGTTGTTGGTCGCAGAAACCACGATCTGGCCGTTGGTCTTGGCAAAGTCGGGCTCATCGACGTCTGACTCTTGGGTGTTGGTGCCAGTGGCTGACGAAGCCTGCCCCTCGGCCTTGCCCGCAGCATTGGGGGCAAGGCTGTCTTCGCGCATGGCGTAGTACTGGTCGCCTGCGAGCTGCCAGCCATCAGGGCCAACATTGTCGCGATTGCGATTGATCTGCCAGGTAAGCAGCTCTTCGCAAGATGAGAAGTTCTTGAGTTGGTGAGCCACAGGTTTTAGGTCGTCAGAGTCGATGGGGCTCGCCCCGCAAGCGACAAGGAGTGGGGTGACCAGGAGCGAGCCGATGAAGATGCCGATGATCTTGGTTGACATGTTGCCTCCTGTGGTCGATGAGGATTTGACGCAGAGCCAGCCCCATTGGTTCCACTAGAGCTCCGATGGGCTTGAATGTGGTGTCCAGCAACACCAGGAGGTAGCCGTGGCCAAGAAAGTGCAACCCAAGATCGAGCGGCAATACGACATAGTCCTCTTCGGCGCGACCGGATTTACGGGCGGACTGACCGCGAAATATCTTGCGGCCCACGCGCCAGCCGGCCTGCGCTGGGCGATTGCCGGTCGCAGCGAGACCAAGCTGGCGTCCGTACGCCGCTCACTCGCCGCGATCGACTCCAAGTGGGCCGATCTGCCGCTTATCGTCGTTGACGCCACCGACGCCGAGACACTCGGTGAGGTGGCCGCCTCAACCAAGGTGATCTGCACGACCGTCGGGCCTTATCTCCAGCACGGAGAGCCCCTGGTGGCGGCCTGCGCGGCCAAGGGCACCGACTACGTAGATCTCACCGGTGAGCCTGAGTTCGTCGACACGATGTATGTGAAATACCACGACCTCGCCAAGAGGAATGGCGCTCGGATCGTGCATGCGTGTGGCTTTGACTCCATCCCGCACGATCTGGGTGCCTGGTGGACGGTGCAACAACTCGACTCCGCCAAACCGATCAAGTTGCGCGGGGTGGTCCGCACTGGAGCAGGCTTCTCAGGGGGCACCTATCACTCTGCACTCGACCAACTAGCTCGCTCTGGCCAGATGCGTCAGGCGATGCAGGCGCGGCGTGAGCATGAGCAGAGGCCGAAGGGGCGCAAGGTGCGCGCCGTACAAGGCAAGCCGAGTCGTGACTCCTTGCTCGGCTATTACCTCCTGCCGTTGCCGACGATTGACCCGTTCATCGTGGTCCGCTCGGCAGCTGCACTTGATGTCTACGGCCCGGAGTTCACCTACAGCCACTTCGCGGGCCTGAAGACCCTGACTTACACACTCGGAGGGGTTGCGGCAGTGGTCTCTTTGGGAGTGGCTGCGAAGATCCCCCCGGCACGCAGCTTCTTGAAGTCCAGGGTCAAGCAGGGCACCGGCCCTTCGGTGCAGAAGCGTGAGCGCTCGTGGTTCACCGTCGACTTCATCGGCGAGCAAGGCGGACAGATTCTGCACACTCGGGTCAGTGGCGGAGATCCTGGCTACACCGAGACCTCGAAGATGTTGGCCGAGTCGGCCATGTGTCTGGCTCTAGACGACAACCCGCCTGTGGCCGGATCGGTGACTACGGCCGAGGCCATGGCAGTCAATCTTCAAGCCCGGCTGGAGCAGGCAGGAATCAAATTCGAAGTCATCTGAGGCCCGCTCCGCCTCAGGTGAACAGCGACTGGCCGACGTACTCACCCTTCTTCACGCCCGGCGGCACTGCAAACAGTCCTGAGCCAGTGTGCTGGAGATATTCCATCATTGCGTCTTGAGCCGCCAAGGTGGTCTGCATCGGGATGTAGTGGGTGTCAGGATCACGTACGAACGCGATGAAGAAGAGCCCCGCATCTAGGCGCCCTAGTGAGTTGCTGCCATCGGTGAAGTTGTAGCCGCGACGCAACATCTTGGTGCCATTGTTGAAGTCGGGGTGAGCCAGCCGCATGTGTGAATTGACCGGGATGATGGGTCCGTCGCGGCCCTTGAGGTCGAAGTCGGGTTCGGTGAACTCCTTGCCTCCTGACAAGGGTGCCCCTTCGAGGCGGTCGCGGCCGACGATATTTTCCTGCTCGCGCGCAGAGGAGCGATCCCAGGTCTCGATGTGCATGTTGATCCGGCGGGCGACGAGATAGGAACCACCAGCCATCCACTCAGCCCCAGAGTCATCTCCTGGTTGCACCCAAACGAACTTGTCCAGGTCTGCTGCTTCCTCGGCTTTGAGATTTGCGGTGCCGTCCTTGAAGCCGAACAGATTACGTGGCGTGGCCTGCTTTGTGGAGGTAGAGGATGTGCGACCAAAGCCGAGCTGGGCCCATCGGATCGCAGCGCGTCCAAACGCGATCCGTGACAAGTTGCGGATCGCATGCACCGCGACCTGAGGGTCATGGGCACAGGCCTGCACACACAGATCGCCACCGCTGCGGGCCGGGTCGAGATTGTCGGCCGGGAAATGCGGCAACTCACGCAATGCCTTGGGCTGTTTGCCCTCCAGCCCAAACCTGGCCTTGCCGCCCTTGGTGAATAGCGACGGCCCGAAGCCGATCGTGATGGTCAGGCCCGAGGCGGGCAGGCCGATCGCCTCTCCGGTGTCGGTGAAGGGTGCGCCGTAGGTCGTGGGCGTGTCGGCACCGATCTCCTCGCCTCGTACGACGGCACGAGCCGCATCGGTCCAGTCCTGCAGCAGCGAGATCAGGTCTTCGCGAGACTCGGTGGTCATGTCGAAGGCAGCGAAGTGGAGGCGATCTTGGGCTGGAGTGACGATGCCTGCTTGGTGAGCGCCTTCGAAGGGATATTCAGAACCCCCAGCAGTGCTCTTGGCGCTCTTCGCGCCGACGCCACACGCGGCAGCGCCCGCGGCCACGGCTCCGACACCTGCAGTGCCAAGGAGGCCGCGCCGGGTGAAGCCATGGCTCGGGCTCATGACGTGATCGCACCCGTCATCTGTGACAGTGGTTCGGCGAGTGCATTGACTGCATCGGAAAGGATGCGCCGCTGGGCCTCGGTGACGGTGTCATAGGACACGAAGCCATCGCCTTGACGGTATCCGTTGAGCAGGGTCTGCACATTTGCGAATTCGCGAGCAATCCGCTTGGACAGCTGCGAATCCTTGATCTCCAAGAGTGGCTTGAGCACTTGGTAGGCGACCCGGGCGCCGTCGAGATTGGCCTGGAAGTCATATAGGTCGGTGTGTGACCAGATGTCTTCCTCACCGGTGATCTTGCCGGTCGCAACCTCGTCAAGCAGGCCCTTGGAGCCATTGCCGATCTGGTCGACTGTGTAGGTGAGATCTTGCACGCGGTTGTGCAGGGTGGTCAGATTGGCCATCAGATCAGCTGCAGCGGCCTTGCGTTGAGCCTGGGTGAGCGGGGTGTAGCCCTTGGCCGGTGGCCAAAGATCCTTCTCGATCAGATGCCAGCCAGACCACTTCTGGCCTGGCTCCAGGTCTGCCTCACGGGCGTCGGTCTTTGGGTCGAGGTCGCCGAATGACTCAGCTACGGTCTCGATCCGCTCCCAAGAGCCTCGGGCGATCGGGTAGAGCCGACGGGCTTCTTCGTCGTTGCCAGCCACGTAGGCATTGGTGAACTCCTGGGCACGCTCGATCAGCTCAGAGGACTGATCGCGCACATATGCGGCGTAGCTGTCGGTTGCCTGCTTGATCGTGGCAGCATCGACGCCCTTTACCGCGAGGTCCTTCTTGGAGCCGGTGACCTTGAAGTCGCCGCGGATGCCCTTGCCGACCATGCCCGGCTTGCAAGCAGTGATGTATTTGCCCGGGTTGGCCTGCAAGACGAGATCACGTGAGAGCCCTGGTCCGATATTTTCGATCTCGGCCATGATCTGTTGACCATCTTCGGCGTAGAAATAGAACTCGGTCACTTTGTCGCCGGTGTTCTTGATCTTAAAGGCGATTCGACCTGACTCGTGAGTGGTCTGGCTCAGTGTGCACTCGGTGTTGTTTGACTCAACATCGATCACACTGCTGCCCTTGGCCTTGGTGTTGGACTGGGTGACTGCGCACCCAGTCGTAGTCACCAATGCCGCCAAGGAGAGGGTGGCGGTCAGTTTCCAGATGGATTTCATTACGTTGACTTTCTTTGTCAGCCGTGACGGGGGCAGTGGTCTTGGGTCAGCTCTTTGCGGGGGTTGGGGTGGCCTCCACCGTGGGGGTTGAGGTGTCTTTCGGCTTGCCGCTACGGATCCGCCAGATGAACAAAGGCATCACGATCGCGACATAGCTGAGCCAAGCGACCGCTTCGACCCAAGTCGTTTGGGGAGAGAAGTTGAAGATGCCTTTTAGCACGGTGCCGATGAATGAGCCGGGTTCGATGATGTGGCTCACGTCAAAGGCCAAGTTATTGAGCCCCGGAAGGATGCCTGCCTCTTGCAGGTCGTGGAATCCATAGGCGAGCACGCCGGCAGCAACGATGATCAAGAAGCCGCCGGTCCAGGCGAAGAAGCGGGACAGATTGATGCGTAGAGCGCCCTTGTAGAAGGCCCAACCCATGATCACCGCGACAGCTAGGCCGATGGCCGCGCCGAGGATAGGGCCGGTGGCTGAACCCCCGTCAGCTGCTGTCTGGGTGGCCGCCCACAAGAAGAGTGCAGTCTCCAGACCCTCGCGTGCCACGGCCAAGAACGCGACCAGCACCAGTCCGAACCACGCTCCGCCAGCCGCCTTGTCGATCTGCCCGTGTAACTCTCCGGACAGACCCCTGGCGTGCTTGGCCATCCAGAAGATCATCCAAGTTACGAAGCCGACGGCAATGATCGACAAGACTCCGCCGATGGTCTCTTGGGCCTCGAAGGTCAAGCTGCGGGGGCCGAAGGTGAGCAGCGCGCCGAATGCCAGTGAGAGTGCGACGGCGATGCCGACTCCCATCCAGATCCGTGGGAGCAACTGACGGCGATCGGATTTGACGAGATAGGCAATCAGGATTGCCACGACGAGGCTGGCTTCCAAGCCTTCGCGCAATCCGATTAAGAAGTTGCCAAGCATCTCGACTCCATTCAGAGGTTTAAACTAAGGTAAACCTAACCTTAGTGGCGTGCCAAGTTGGACGGGCTGTGGCCTGGCTCACAAGGGGCACTTCGGGTGATCTCACGGCGTACGTCGAGTTGCGCACCACCGTGGCCGTTCTAGGCCAGTGGGTGCCCCAGGCCAGAGTCGAACTGGCGACCTTTCGCTTAGGAGGCGGCTGCTCTATCCACTGAGCTACTGGGGCTGGCCGGGGCTGATCCAAGCGGTGATCGGCCATGCGGCGGCTCCATCTTGTCATGTCGACCTTGGGGGTCTGATCGCGCCTTTGGTCGAAGTGTGCAGGGTTGCGATCACACGCGCAGTGACTCGGGACACACCGGGATTTGGGTGGCGTGGCCCTCCCCGTCACAATGTAGGAGGTCTTGAGGGGTGCTCGCCTGACCAGGAGGTGAGCTTTTGTGCGCCCGAGATCACCGATCTTCACTGAGGTATTCATGGCAAGCGGACGGCATCGTCGCCCAGACTCGCGCGCACGCAAGGTGACCAAGCGGGCATTGGTCAGTGCCTCGTTGGCGCTGATTGTGCTCAGCACGGGCCTTGTGCTTGCCTACAAGAAGTTCGAAGGCAATATCAACACGATCTCTACCGCCTCCCTCGGCAATCGTCCAAAGGCAGAGAAGGTCGAAGGCCCCAAAGCGCCCCTGAATGTGTTGGTGATGGGCTCCGACACTCGCGATGGCGCAAATGGCAAGGGCATCGGTGGGTCAACCCCTGGCTTGTCCGACACAGCGATCCTTTTGCACCTCTCAGCTGACCGCAAGCGTGCCTATGGGGTGAGCTTGCCGCGTGATTCGATGGTGCAACGACCTACCTGCCCGTCGAAGTCGAAGTCCGGTCCGATCCCTGGCGGGCTCACGATGTTCAACTCGGCGTACGCCGTTGGTGGGCCGCTGTGCACAGTCAAGACTGTGGAGTCGCTCACCGGCATCCGCATCGACCATTTCGTGGTGGTCGACTTCGTCGGCTTCCGGTCGATGGTCAATGCACTCGGTGGCATCAAGATCTGTGTGCCAGAAGCAGTTGACGACAAGATTGGTCACATCAAGCTGCCTGCAGGCACCTACAAGGTCACCGGCCAGCAGGCTCTCGACTATGTGCGGGTGCGCCATGGCATCGGTGCCCCCACTGGCGACATCGGCCGGATGAAGCGTCAGCAGGCCTTCGTTGCCGCGATGATCCAAAAGGTGATGTCTGCTGGCACCTTGGCCAATCCCGCGCGATTGTTCAGCTTCTTGGATGCGGCGACCAAGTCGCTGACGACCGATGAGTCGTTCGCAGATCTCAAACAGCTCGCCTCACTGGGCTCTTCGCTGCAAGATATCGGTCTCGACCGCGTGCAATTCGTGACGGTGCCCTTCCGAGCCTGGCCCCAAGATCCCAACCGTTTGGAGTGGTCACCGGAGGCCGAAGGCCTTTGGAAGCGGATCCGCAAGGATCAACCCCTTGGCCCATATGGCTCTGACTCGATCTCCGCTGCCCAAGACAATCGCGGCGAGGTTGTGGCCGGCGGGGAGCCTTCGTCGAGTCCGAGTGGTACGCCGAGTACGTCACCCAGCGGTGGGCCTAGTGGTGGCCCGGCCAAGGCTCAAGGGCCATCAAAGGCTGAGATCAAGCAGGCTCGCGAGGCCGCTGGCCTGTGTACGACGTGAGTGAAGCATGACGGAAAAAGACCCCACCAGCGAGGCCGTGCGCAAGGCGCAGGCCCGGAAACGCTTGGATGAGGTCTTCGGTCAAGTTTTGCCTGAGCAGTCTTCTGATGATGTGGAGGACCCGCGCGAGCGCACCAGTTCTGATGACTGGCTGCGCGCGCAGGTACCCCCACATCACGGGTGACTAGCGCTTGGCCAACAGGTCGCGGATCTCTTCGAGCAGGGCGATGTCGGCAGGCTTCTCATCGGCTGCCTCGGGGAAGTACTTCTCACGCAACTTGGTGTAGGGGAGTACGACGAAGAAGTAGACGACCGCGGCCAGGATCACAAACGCGATGGTTGCGTTGAAGAAGGCGCCCCAGGCGTTGGTGTCGGAGAAAAGCTTGGTGGCAGCGCCCGGGAGCATCCCGGTCAGGGCCTTGGTGAAGGTGGCTACCACGACACCAAATGAGGTACCGATGATGACTGCGACGGCAAGGTCGACGAGATTGCCGCGCAGGATGAACTTCTTGAATCCGTCCATGAGACTCTCCAGCTGATTGGGTTGGTTGACTCCGCGTAGATTACCTAGACGCTAAGGTGCTCAATCCGCAGACCACAGGGCGATCAAGAACTGCGTGGCGCTGGCGCTGGCCACCCGAGCTGCTTGCGAATCAGGCACCGCGGCCAGGATGAGACGTCCTGCTGACTCGAAGCTATTGCTGCTCCCTGCCTTGGGTAGACCGGCCACGACGGCCTCATCAGTCAGGGTGACCGCAGCGGCTTCAGCATTTGGGTCGGCGGCCAAGATCGTGATCGGATCGCCCACCCTGAAGAGCTCAGCAACGGCCTCGTCACCTAGCCGCACCGGCACGATTTGTTTGCCCGGGTAGGAGTTGCCGAGATCGCGACCGACCAGGCGAGCGGGGGTGATCACCTCGCCGCGCCCTGCCGGACTGGCCAGCACGCGGCCGGTCAGCTCGCTTGGGTCTGAGAAGGCTTGGGCAGGGAGACTGTCGGGCAGGAACTCGCGGCGTACTAGATCGGAGTTGGTCAGGCGCACCCCGCTGGGGAGATCGCGTGCGGCAGTCCAAGCTGGGGTGGTCTGTGGTGGCGGCTGTTGAGTGGAGGCGATCACTGCATAGACGGTGAGACCGGCGAAGGCGGCGGCGAGTCCTCGGCGATGCAGCAGGATCCTGCGGCGCAGGCGACGAAGAGGTCCGGTGATCGCGGTTGAGGCGGGCATGCCGCAGAAGTTAGCCGCTTTCAGCCGAAGCTGCCGTGCGCTTCCACAGGCGTGGCAGTCAGGAGGCCTTGGTGTCTGACTTTGAGCTACTCGATGAGGCGCCAGAGGTTGAGCTGCCAGACGATGATCGTGAGTCGGTGCGATAAAAACCAGAGCCCTTGAAGACCACTCCAGCTGGGCTGAACACCTTGCGGAGCTTGCCGCCACACTCAGGGCACTCGGTCAGAGCGTCGTCGCTGAAGCTCTGGAAGATGTCAAAGACATGGCCGCAGTCGGCGCAGGCATATTCATAGGTAGGCATGGTTCTCCAAAACTGTTGCTGTCGATGCGCGCGCCACTTGGCACTCGATGCGATCGACTGCCAATGCTACGGCACAATGGCAACGTGCCATCGCCCATCTCGGATCCCGCCGACTCCCAGCAGGAGCAAACGCGTACGCCGTGGCGTGAGCAACCTCGGTGGCTCCGCAGGGTGACTTACGCCGCCTTGACGCTGCTGCTCGTGGTGGTTGGCTTTGTGGTTGCCGGCGCCGTTGTCATCCGGCTGCCGCTGCCCGACACTGAGGGCGACCTCAAGTTGACCGGCCTGACCAGCGAAGTCAAGGTGCTTCGCAATGGGCAGGGTGTGCCGCAGATCTATGCCGACAACACCGATGACTTGTTTTTCGCGCAGGGCTTCGTGCAGGCCCAGGATCGCTTCTGGCAGATGGATGTTGGGCGTCACTTGGGCTCTGGTCGGCTCAGCGAACTCTTTGGCGCCAGCACCTTGAAATCTGATGAACTAGTGCGGGCGATGGGTTGGCGCAACGTTGCTGAGCAGGAATATGCCCTGCTCGCCCCCGAGACCCGCGACTATCTGGCGGCCTTTGCTGACGGAGTCAACACCTATCTGGCCGGCCACTCGCCAACGACGATGTCAGTGGAATACACCCTGCTGGGCTTGAGTGGGCTCGACTATGAGCCAGCCAAGTGGACTCCGGTCGACTCGCTGGTCTGGATGAAGGCACTGGCCTGGGAGTTACGTGCCAATCTCGACGATGAGATCGACCGAGCCAATCTAGAGCCACGTCTTAGCGAAGCACAGTTGGGTGAGTTGTATCCAGACGCTCCGGCTACAAATCAGCCCATCATGAACTGGCCGCCGCTCGTGTCATTGCCTGTGTCTGCTCCGCCCGGACAGTCGTTGAGTCGAAGGCCCGCGGCGCAGGCACATCCGTCGTCGTGGCCCAAGCCCGCTACGCGCCCCGAACCCGCCACGAACACTCTTGGACTCGATGCGATCCCATCGCTTTTCGGCAAGGGTGAAGGCATCGGGTCAAACAGTTTCGTGGTGTCTGGGCGCAACACCGACACCGGCAAGCCCTATCTGGAAAACGATCCACACCTCACCGCCACCCAGCCAGGGGTTTGGTATCAACTCGGTCTGCACTGCACCAAGGTCAGCGCCACCTGCCCCTTTGAGGTCAGTGGTTACACGATGGCCGGCTTCCCGGGCGTGATGATCGGACAAAACCAAGACATCGCCTGGGCCTTGACCAATATGCGTGCCGATGTCAGTGACCTCTATCTGGAGAAGATCGAGGGCCAAAGTGCCTTGTACGACGGGGAGTTCATCCCTTTGGAGCGCCACGACGAAGTGATCCGGGTCAGGGGTCGGGAGTCGAAGGTCTTCACAGTGCGCGCGACCAGGCATGGCCCGCTGCTCTCCGACATCTCCGCTGAACTCTCATCGGTCGGCGCCAATGCGGCAATCCCGGAGTCGCTGAGTGCGCGGCGCCCCGTGACGCCGGCCCCAGAGCGCGGCAATGGCTTTGCCGTCGCGATCGCCTGGACAGGCTTGACCCCAAGACCCACTGCCGATGCGATCTTCAGGCTCGACACGGCCACTGATTTCGCTGACTTGCGTGAGGCCGCCAAGCGGATGGCGGCGCCGGCGATGAACATCTTGTATGCCGATGTGGCTGGCAATATCGGATACCAAGCGCCCGGAGACATCCCGATCCGCAACTGGGGCAACACCGGCATGGCTCCCGTACCCGGCTGGGATCCCTCATTTGACTGGATCGGGCTGATCGACTTCGACCGGTTGCCGAGCGTGCTCAACCCGGCCGAAGGCTTCATCGTTGCCGCCAACCAGGCTCCGGTGCCGGCGGGGTACCCACACCTATTGGGCAGCAGTTTCGACTACGGCTGGAGAGCACAACGGATCCGTGACCTGCTGCAGACTCGGATCTCGCACGGCAAGGTGAGCATGGCGGACATGCTTCGGATCAGCTCCGACACTCGCAATCCGCTTGCTGAGAAGTTGACCCCGATGTTGCTGCGCCAGATCATGACCTCGGCCTATTACGCCGACGGGCAGCGATTGCTCGTCGACTGGGACTACAAGCAGCCCAAGCGCTCAGGTGCGGCCGCGTATTTCAACGTGGTCTGGTCGAATATCTTGCGACTGACCTTCCATGACCAACTGCCTGAATCACAGTGGCCTACCGGTGGTGATCGTTGGATCGCGGTGGTCGACAAACTCCTTGATGACGATTACAGCCCGTGGTGGGATGACGTCAACACCCCACACATAGTCGAAGACCGCGACACGATCTTGGCCGAGGCGATGCGCAAGGCTCGTGATGAGCTGACTCGCACCCAGTCGGTTGGCGTCGGTCAATGGCATTGGGGTCGCTCGCATCGGCTCGAGATGACCAGCCCGGTGTTGGGTCAGCGTGACAACGCATTGCTGGACGCCTTGCTAAATCGTGGCCCCTATCCGGTCGCGGGTGGCAATGCGGCCGTGCTGTCAACGAACTGGGATGCCACCAAGGGATATGCGATGACGTCTGGACCCTCGATGCGAATGGTGGTCGATCTTGCCGACCCTGATCGCTCTCGTTGGGTCAATGTGGCTGGTCAGTCAGGACACGTCGGCTCAGGGCAATATGTCGATCAGGTCAAGCTGTGGGCCGAAGGCCTGGTCTTGCCGTGGGCGGTCAGTCAGGCGGCAATCAAGAAGCAGGCCACCGCTGAGTTGACGCTCAAGCCCAAGGGGTGAGGCGGTCGGTTGGTCAGCGGCAGCGTCGTACGCCGCTCGCCGTTGCGATCGCGCCCACCTTGCGGTCATGGGTGTTGACGGGCAGCTCGGCCAGGACCTCTTCGTCGTTGAGTACGACGATCACCGGCGTGCCGACCGGCACCCGGCCCAAGGCTCGGTCATAGCAGCCGCCGCCTTGGCCGAGGCGATCGCCGGCAAGGGTGGCGGCCAGACCCGGCACGATCACCACGTCTGCGGTCGCGATCGCATCTTTGCCCAAGCGCGGGGTGATTGGTTCGAGAAGTCCGCGCCGGGCGGTGGCCAGTGAGTCGTCGCCGGCGTACACCGCCCAGTCGAGGTCGAGATCGGGCAACACGATCGGCAGGATCACCCGCTTGCCTGCGGCGTGCAGGGCATCGAGCAAGGGGCCGGTGCCGGGCTCTTTGCCGACCGAGACATATGCCGCGATCGTGGCTGCATGACCTATCTCGGGCAGGGCCAGCAAGTGCGCTGCGGTAGCTCGGGCACGCTCGCCGATCTCGGCCAAGGCCAGGCGGCCCCGCGCGGTCAGGAGCTGGTCGCGGAGGGCGAGTTTGGCGGTCTGGATGTGGTCCATGTCTTGGCCAGCCTACGATCAGTGTCATGACATCAAATGGTCTGGCCCTCGCGCGTGAAAAGATGGCGCAGGCGGGAGTCGATCAACTCGCGATCGACGTCTTCTCCTACTACTACCATCGCCTCGAGCATGGTGACACCGGGATGATGCCCGAAGCCACCATCGACCCCCTCGACATGCCGGCTCTGGCCGACGCAGAGGTGAGCGAGCAAGAGGCAGCCGACGCGATCGCCAAGACCGTGGTGATCAAGCTGAATGGCGGACTAGGCACCTCAATGGGCATGGAGCGCGCCAAGTCTTTGGTGTGTGTCCGCCGCGGGTTGAGCTTCCTCGACATCATCGCCCGGCAGGTGCTGGGGTTGCGCGAGAAGTACGCCGTGAGCCTCCCGTTGATCTTCATGAACAGCTTCCGCACCAGCGAAGACACGATCAAGGCGTTGGCCAGATATGAAGAGCTGCAAGTCGAGGGCTTGCCACTGGAGTTCTTGCAAAACAAGGAGCCCAAGCTTCGCGTTGACGACCTCACCCCGGTGACTTGGTCGAAGGATCCCTCCCTTGAATGGTGTCCACCTGGCCACGGCGATCTCTACACGGCCCTCGTTGCGACAGGGTTGCTGCAACAACTCATCGACGCGGGCTATCGCTATGTCTTCGTCTCCAACTCCGACAACCTCGGGGCCACACCTGACGCCCGGGTGGCCGGCTGGTTTGCCAACTCCGGTGCGCCGTTTGCGATCGAGGCGGTCCGGCGTACTCCCTCAGACCGCAAGGGCGGGCACTTTGCCCGTCGCAAGGCCGATGGTCGGATCGTCTTGCGGGAGACAGCACAAACCCCCAAGGCCGACCAGGAGGCGCTGCAAGACTTGGGTCGCCACAAGTTCACCTCCACCAACAACTTGTGGTTTGACCTGCACGCGATGGACCACGAAATCAAGCGCCGTAACGGGATCTTGGGCCTGCCGATGATCCGCAATGAGAAGACCGTCGACCCTAGTGACCCCAAGAGTCCAAAGGTGATCCAGCTCGAGTCGGCGATGGGAGCCGCGATCGAGGTGTTTGACGGCGCGGTGACCATCGAGGTGGGTCGCGACCGCTTTGTGCCGGTGAAGACGACCAATGATTTGCTCGTGTTGCGCTCTGATGTCTACGAAATCGACAAAGACTTCGTGTTGCAACAACAGGCTCCGGTGCCCTTCATCGACCTTGATGACAACTATAAACTGATCCAAGATTTCGATGAAAAATTCCCCTCAGGTGCGCCATCCTTGCGTGAAGCCACCTCGCTGGTGGTCAAGGGAGACTGGACCTTCGGTGGGGGAGTCAAGGTGCGCGGTGACGCGGTCGTTAGCGGCAGTCGGGGCCGGATCGCCGAAGACACGGTGCTGGGCGATGCCGATGGTGAGGCCGGGTCTTGAGATTTCGCCGCAAGCGAGCCGAAGTTGAGCCCGAGGCGCCAGCTGAGCTGCGCCCCGAGATGCCAGCCGGGCCGCTGACCGTCACCGCATATCTGGACTGGATCCTCGATCGGGTGCCAGCCCTGGAGGGCAGCGTGCAGCCGATCGGTGATGTGGTTGGTTTGGCCGCACACGAAGAAGTCACCTCGCCGGTGTCATTGCCTAATTTCGACAACTCCGCGATGGACGGCTACGCCGTACACTTCCGTGACGTTGCCGACGCCACCGAGGCCCATCCAGCTCACCTCCCGGTGGTGGGCGAGATCCACGCAGGCCCCACCAAGATCCACACGCTCGAGCCCGGCACCGCCGTAGGGATCATGACGGGGGCGGCGATCCCGCAAGGCTGTGAGGCCGTCGTACCTGTTGAGTGGACCGAGCGCGATGGCCGCGACGTGGTGATCAGCCAAGCACCCAAGCAAGGTCAACACATCCGCAGGGCTGGGGAAGAGATCAGCAAGGGGGATGTCTTGCTCGAAGCCGGGGCAAAGATCACCCCGCGCACGGTCGGCGTACTCGCCGCCGCGGGCGTCGGGCAGGTGCTGGCGGCTCCGCGGCCACGAGTGGTGATCATGTCGACGGGTGCCGAGCTGATCCAGCCGGGTCTCGCCCTGCCCGCCGATTGCATCTATGAGTCGAACTCACACCTGTTGGCTGCGGCCGCGCGGGCACACGGAGCGATCGCCTATCGAGCCACTTGCGACAGCGACGACCCTGAAGTCTTCGCCGAAGCGCTCGGTGATCAGCTCCTTCGAGCCGACATCGTGGTCACCACCGGCGGGGTCAGCAAGGGCACTCGCGATGTGGTCAAAGAGGTGCTCAGTGGCTTGGGCACAGTCGACTTTCGTGAAGTCAAGATGCAGCCCGGCAAACCGCAAGGCTTCGGTGAGATCGGCGATGACTCGATCCCGATCTTCACCCTGCCCGGCAACCCAGTCTCGGCCTATGTCTCCTTCGAGGTCTTTGTGGTGCCGGCCTTGCGCAAGATGGTCGGGCTGGCCCAACCGCACCGGGTGCTGACCACGGCACGCCTGGTCGGATCAGTGACCGCCAAAGCTGAAAAGCAGCAATACCTGCGCGGGCAAGTCAGCGCCTCGGCCAATGGGCTCGTCGTCGAACCGGTCGGCGGCCCCGGATCACACCTGGTCGGCGGGCTCGCTGGAGCCAATGCCCTGATCGTGCTTGGCGAAGAAGTCACCCATGTTGACCAAGGCGATCACGTGCCGGTGCTCCTACTCGATTGGCAAAGCTGATGGATCAACTCACCCATCTAGACGAAGACGGGTCGGCCCGCATGGTCGACGTGTCGGGCAAAGCCGTGACCAAGCGTCGAGCCGTGGCCAGTGGCAAAGTGCTCGTCTCGCCCACAGTCATTGGGCTCCTGCGCGGTGAGGGCGTGCCGAAGGGCGACGCCCTAGGGGTGGCCCGAGTCGCCGGCATCATGGCTGCCAAGCAAACCCCGGCGCTGATCCCGCTGTGCCACCCACTCGCGATCAGCGCAGTCACCGTCGACCTCACCGTCGCAGACGACGGCGTCGAGATCGAAGCCACCGTGACCACCACCGACCGCACCGGCGTCGAAATGGAAGCCCTGACCGCCGTGTCGGTGGCCGCACTCACGATGATCGACATGGTCAAGGCCGTCGACAAGGCGGCGGTGATCACCGACGTACGCGTCGAAACCAAAGAGGGCGGCAGGAGCGGGTCATGGGCGCGTCCGAGCTGAAGGCAGGCGTCGTCGTCGCCTCCAATCGCGCAGCGGCTGGGGTGTACGCCGACGAGACCGGCCCGCTGATCGAGGCTTCGCTGCGGGCGACCGGGTTCGGCGTACTCTCCGTGACGGTGGTGCCTGATGGCGAGGCCGTGACCGTGGCGATCCGCGAACTGGTCGACCTCGGGGCCAGGGTCGTGATCACTACTGGCGGCACCGGCCTGACACCGACCGACCGCACCCCGGAGGCGACCCGGCAGATCATCGACCGCGAAGTGCCCGGCATTGCTGAGGCGATCCGAGCCGCTGGAGTCGCCAAGGGCGTGTCGGGCGCGGCTTTGTCTCGCGGAGTGGCCGGCATCGTGGATGATTGCTTGGTGATCAACTTGCCCGGCTCAAAGGGCGGGGTGCGTGACGGATTGGCCGTCATCGAACCCATGTTGGTGCACGCGGTCGAACAGATTCGGGGGAGCGACCATTGAGGCGAGGGTGGCCAGCAGCACTGGAGTCGAAGGGGGTGCGACTGCGCCCCTTGACCAAACGTGATGCGGCCGCTTGGCGGGAGTTGCGGGCCAGCAATGCCACGTGGCTGTCGCGCTGGGATGCCACCGCGCCCACCCAGGAGGTCGCCCGACAAAACACCCTCGAGGGCATGATCCGGCACATGGTCAGGTCGGCCCGCAAAGGCGAGAATCTGCCTTTTGTGATCGAGATCGATGGTCACTTCGTCGGTCAGGTCAATGTCAGCAACGTGGTGCGCGGGTCGGCTCAATTCGCCTCGATCGGCTACTGGATCGATCGTGGGCATGCTGGTCGGGGCATCACCACGCGAGCGGTCGCGATGGCAATCGACCACTGCTTTTTCGAGGTCAAGTTGCATCGCATTGAGATCGCGATCCGCCCCGAAAACACCGCATCCTTGCGGATCGTGGAGAAATTGCAGATCCCCTATGTCGGCTTCGCGCCCCGCTATTTGCATATTGACGGTGACTGGCGTGACCACAAGATTTTTGCAATCACCCGCGAAGATGTGCCGATTGGCGTCGTACACCGCCTTGATTCACACCAGTCACACCAGTGATCTCGCGACACACCGACAACAGTCACGTCGTTGTGCACTCTGGGTCTTTACGCTCGCCGTGTGGACCTTTCAGCCCTGATCTTCTTGGCCGTAGCCCTTGCGTGGGCGGCTTATCTGATCCCGACGTGGCTCAAGCGGTCTGAGGAGTTCAGCGCTCGTCGGCCGGTTGAAGTGTTCTCTGACTCGATCCGCGTGTTGCGTCGCAACCCGGAAGTGGTCTCCAAACAAGCCCCTTCGACCCCGGTGTCTGCTGCGCCCGCGGTCACTCGGGAGTCGGCCCGCAAGGCAGCGCAACGCCGCCGTCGGGTGCTCTATGTCTTGGTGCTGGCCACCGCGATCACCGCAGGTGTGGCTGGCTTCGCGGTCATCCCCTGGTGGTCGGTGGCCATCCCAGCCGGGCTGGTCGTGGCCTTCTTGGTGATCGCCCGGTTGACCGTACGCCGCGAAAACGCCCGCTGGACGGCCGGAGGCTCAGCAACCGAGGCGCCGCTGGCAAGCTCGGATATGGCCGACGACGAGCTCACCGAAGAGATCAACCTGAATCCCACTGCCGACTCGGTCGGCCTAGATGCCTTGGCCGAAGAGGGCGCCCTGTGGGATCCGCTGCCGCTCACCTTGCCCACCTATGTCGGCAAGGCCCATGCTCGTCGTACTGTGCGGACCATCGACCTGACCGGACTCAACTCATCTGGCCATGACGAGGCTGATTCGAAGATCGCACGCGAAGCCGACGAGGCCCGCAAGATAGAGCGCGCCGAAGCTGAGGCCGAGTCAGAGCTCAAGATCTCCGGCGCCTGAGCACGCCCCGTCTCGCAGGCACTTCGTCGTACGGTGCTATTTTTGCTGTTCTTGCCCGCAAGGGCATTCGGCGCCCGTGAGGGTGCTCGGGGCTATGGCGCAGTTGGTAGCGCGTCTCGTTCGCAATGAGAAGGTCAGGGGTTCGAATCCCCTTAGCTCCACAGACCAGTCCGTGGTGTCACGCCGAGCCACTTACACAAAGTTTCCGACGCACCCTCGGTCGCCAGTGTCAAAGTAGGGGAGCGCGCTGGTCTCCGGATAGGGACTCGTCTTCGGTGCAAGTCACCTGCCTTGCCTTCCGGGAGAACCCGACAGTGACGGCGTTAGGTCGCGGCGACGTCCTCGCCGATCCCCAGTTGGGGCCACTCAGGGTGGGGGGAGAGCCTCGGCCAGGGCTGTCTCGTCTGGTTGGTGCAGGACTGCTCCAGTGCGGGTGACGACGACCGGTAGGGCGTCGGGTGTGACGCCGACCTTATCCAGGAAGTGGTGACCTGCTTCGTCGGTGTCGATGTCGATTACCGCGCTGGTGAGGTGGTGGGCCTGTGCGTACTGCTGCAGCCGGCGGACCTCGGGCGATTCGCCGCGACCGATGATGCGGAGGTCCGCGGCCAGCTCGTAGCGGATGGCCCGGCGGGATAGGTAGGCGCGGACAATGAGGTCGCGAGTCTCGGCGTCTTGGGCCAAGGCGTTCTGCAGCTCATCCACGGTGAGTCGGAGCACTTCGCCGTCACGGATGACCACGGCCGTGCGGAGGACTGGCTGGGGTGAGAAGAGATCGAGCTCGCCGAGGAACCGCCGGGGTCCGTGCACCCGCACCACGGGTTGGTCGCCGCCGGGAGGTTGCCCGACGACGGCGACGGCGCCGGAGAGGATGACGTGGAAGTCATAGCCCGGCTCACCGGCTCGGTAGAGGGTGTCGCCGCGGGCAACCTGGCGCCGGGTCCCGACGCGCTCGAGTTGTGCCAGTTGTTCGTCATCCAGACGGGGGTGGTCGCCGCCGCGTTCCGGCGTTTCCGGTGCGTCCTCCGGGATGTCGGGCAGGTTGACTACCGCAACGAGTGGGGCGTCTGGTCTGGTGGTGGCCTCGGCTGCTGCTTGGGAGGGGTCCCCGGCGGCTAGTTCCGGATTCGATGAGGTGACCAGGGCATGTGCCAGCGTGTCGGCGTCGGTGGGGCCGGTGTGACGTTGGCCGTTGACGAAGAACGTCGGTGTGCCGGCGACGCCACTGGCGTCGGCGGACTCGAGGTCGTGTTGCACGATGCGGGTGTACCGTCCGGCGCCCAGGTCGCGGGCGAAGCGCGGGAGGTCCAGGTCGAGTGCGGCAGCGTGGTCGAGCAGGTCGGCGCCAGAGAGCCGGTCCCGTGCGGCGTAGAGGCGGTCGTACATCTCCCAGAACCGGCCTTGCGCCGCCGCGGCCTCCGCAGCCTCGGCGGCGAGCTGGGCATGGGGGTGGATGTCGGCCAGCGGCGCATGCCTGAACACGTAGCGCAGGCGGTTGCCGAAGCGCGCCCGGAGGTCCTCGATGGTTCCAGTGACGCGGCCGCAGAAGGGGCACTCGAAGTCGCCGTACTCCACGAGCGTCAGTGGCGCGTCGGTGGGGCCGCGCAGATGGTCACGCTCCGGGTCGATGGGCGGGGTGAGCGCATGCGGTCGAGCCGCGTGAGGTTGGCGCCGGGCCACCCACCGCATGACCGCCGACCCGAGTAGGGCCGCCAGCAGCGATGCGCCGAGCACGCCGACGCGGGCCTGGTCGGCCAGGGAGTCGTCGTCGAAGGCGAGGTCGACGATAAACAGCGAGATGGTGAAGCCGATGCCGGTGAGGATGGCGCCGCCGGTTACGTTAGCGGCGCGGAGCCCGGGGGCGAGCTCGCCGAGTCGCAGCCGCACCGCGAGTCCTGCCCCCAGCGTGACGCCGGCCAGTTTGCCGAGGACGAGGCCGGCGACCACGCCCAGCGTGACCGATGAGGTCGCGGCCGTCCGCAGCGTGTCGGGACTGAGTTCGACTCCCGCGTTCGCCAAGGCGAACAACGGCACGAACACGCCTGCGGTCCACGGCTCCCAGTGTCGCCGCTGGCGCTCGCCCGGCGGGACCGAGCGTTCGATGGACAGCTGCGCGGCACGGGCGTACTGGGGGTTGGGGGACTGCAGGTAGGCGCGGGTCCGCCGGGCGACGTCCGGGTCTGCTGCACGAAGAGGTGACAGTGGTTTCATGCAGCCTGGTTGGCTGTGGT
>ERZ724512.302-NODE-302-length-21769-cov-19.095376_pt1 | contig 21769 bp, 20 predicted proteins | sample MGYA00376045_ERZ724512 | MGnify/ENA primary metagenome ERZ724512 (study PRJEB28724, sample SAMN07190883) | activated sludge metagenome | isolation source: activated sludge of sewage treatment plant in Hong Hong | place: Hong Kong | collected 2016-03-17 ... | reverse complement strand
TCAACCTGATCATCAAGGGTGACGTGTCCGGTTCGGTCGAGGCGCTCGAGGATGCGCTGCTGAAGCTCGACGTGGGCGACGAGGTCGACCTGCGCGTCATCCACCGCGGCGTCGGTGCGATCACTCAGAATGACGTGAACCTCGCGACGGTCGACAACGCGATCATCATCGGGTTCAACGTCCGCACCGCCGAGCGTGTGGCCGAACTCGCCGAGCGCGAAGGCGTGGACATCCGGTACCACTCGGTCATCTACGCGGCCATCGAAGAGGTCGAGCAGGCGCTCAAGGGCATGCTCAAGCCGATCTACGAGGAGGCCGAGCTCGGCCGCGCCGAGATCCGCGACATTTTCCGGTCCAGCAAGGCCGGCAACATCGCGGGATGTCTGGTGCGTTCGGGGGTGATCCGCCGCAACGCCAAGGCACGGGTCATCCGCGACGGTGTCGTGGTGGCCGACAACCTCACCATCGAGTCGCTCAAGCGCTTCAAGGACGACGCGACCGAGGTCAAGGAGGGCTACGAGTGCGGTATCGGACTCGGCTCGTACAACGACATCAAGGTCGACGACGTCATCGAGACCTTCGAGATGCGGGAGAAGCCGCGCTAGCGGCCCTGCCGTGTACGCCGGGATCCTGTCGGTGGATCTGCTGCTGCACACCCGCAGCCTGAAGGAGAAGCGTTCCGTGGTGCGACCATTGGTCAGCCACCTGCGCCGCGAGTACGCGGTGGCGGCGGCGGCGGCGGAGTCGGGGCACCTCGACCTCACCGGGCGCACGCAGCTCGGGGTGGCGGTGGTGGCCCCGGACATGGCCCACTGCCGAGATGTGCTGGACCGGTGCGAGCGGTGGCTGGCCACCGAACCACATGTGCAGTTCGTCGGTGCCGAACGCAGATACGTGAGTGACGAGGAGATGGAATGAACGAGCAACGGGCCCGTCGGCTGGCCGACCGTATCCAGGTCATCGTGGCCGAGATGCTGGAGCGCCGGATCAAGGATCCGCGCCTCGGTTTCGTGACGGTCACCGACGTCCGCGTGACCGGCGACCTGCGGGAGGCCACGGTCTTCTACACGGTGATGGGTGACCAGGCCGAGCAGGAGGCCACTGCGCAGGCACTCGCGTCGGCCACCGGCCTGATCCGTAGCGAGGTCGGCAAGCAGACGGGCATCAAGTTCACCCCCACGATCGCCTTCGTCGCGGATGCCGTGCCGGAGAACGCGGCGCACATCGAGGATCTGCTGCGGCAGGCACGGGAGCGCGACCAGGAGGTGGCGGGGATCGCCGCGGACGCCGACTTCGCCGGCGACCCCGACCCGTACAAGCACCCCGACGACGAGGACGAATAGGCCACAGCCCCGCGGTGGCGGCAGCGGCTGTGGGCAGAACGTCACGAGTTTGGAGAACGCTCACCAGGTTGGTGAGGACAGGCGAGCATTGTCCGACGCCGTCGGCGGTTTCGGCTCACCTCGGCGGTTTCGGCGCGGGCGGGAGTGCGGTCCCACGTGTGACAGCCCGGTCAAGGTTCGGGCAAGTTGGGCTTTCCGGGACGTGGTGACCAGGTGCACGCACCCTAGAATCGCTAGATGGACGTGAGCCTGACCGACATCGCCAGTCGGCTGCGCGCGGCGGACAGTGCGTTGCTCGTGGCTCACGTCAACCCCGATGCCGATGCGCTGGGCTCATCGCTGGCCGTGGCCGTCGCCCTTGAGGCCCTCGGTGTCGATGCGCAGGTCAGCTTCCCCGACGATCCCTTCGAGGTGCCGCTGGCGTTGCGGTTCCTGCCCCGCCAGGACCTCATCGTGGCCCCCGAGCAGGCGATTCCGGCGGACCTCGTGATGAGCATGGATGCCTCATCCGGCGATCGGATCGGGCGTCTGCTCGCGGTGGGGGAGAGTGCCCCGGCCTTCATCGCGGTGGACCACCACGCGAGTTTCGTGCCGTTCGCCCCTATGGTCCACGCTGATGCCACTCGCCCGGCGACAGGACTGCTGGCCCTCGAGATCATCGACGCCCTCGGCGTGGACCTCACGCCCGACATGGCGCTGTGCCTGTATGCGGCGATCAGTTCCGACACCGGTTCCTTCCGCTTCGCGTCGACCACACCGGAGTCGATGCGCGCTGCCGCCCGGCTCATGGAGACCGGGATCGACTTCGCGGGGGCGGCCAAGGCGATGTTCGACACGAAGTCCCGCGACTTCCTGCGCCTGCAGGCCGAGGTCATGGGCGACCTTGAGGTCCTCACCGCCGGCGGAGTGGCCGTGGCCGTGATCAGAGTTTCCCGCCAGGACCGCGACCGGCACGGCATCGCGTTCACGCAGGTCGAATCCCTCATCGATGCGGTCCGGACCGTCGAAGGGGTGGAGGTCGCCGTCGTTCTCAAGCAGGACGATCACGGCCTGTGGCGTGTGTCGAGCCGCTCGTTGGGTGCGGTTGACGTCGGCCGGGCGTGCACCTCACAGGGAGGCGGCGGCCACGTGATGGCCGCAGGATTCACCGGAACGACCGACGCGCAGCAGACCCTGCAGGGCTTCCTCGACGCGCTGGAGCTGGATTGAGCCGCTCATGATCTCCGGCTTCGCGCTCATCGACAAGCCAGCCGGCTGGACCAGTCATGACGTGGTGGGTCGCTTGCGGCGGCTCTACGGCCAGCGCCGGGTCGGTCACGCTGGCACGCTCGATCCCATGGCGACCGGGGTGCTGGTGGTCGGGCTCGGGCACGCGACCCGCCTGCTGCGCTTCGTGCAGGGCCAGCCGAAGACGTACGAGGCCACGATCTGTCTCGGAGCGGGCACTGTCACCGACGACGCCGAGGGTGAGGTCACCAGCACACCCGGATGGGAGCTGGACGAGGTGGCACTCGCGGCGGCGATGAAGGCGCTGACCGGTGAGATCCATCAGGTGCCCAGTGCCGTGTCCGCGATCAAGGTGGACGGGGTGCGGTCGTACGCGCGCGTGCGCAGCGGACAGGACGTCGAACTCGCGGCGCGGCCCGTGACGATCGAGCGGTTCGATCTCCTCTGTGCGCCGAGATCGGCTCCGCCGGTGGTGGATCTCGATGTCGTCGTCGAGTGCAGTTCGGGCACCTACATCCGCGCACTCGCACGTGATCTCGGTGCCCGGCTTCAGACCGCCGGTCATCTCACTGCCCTGCGCCGCACCGCGATCGGGACGATCGGCATCGAGCAGTGCGCCGAGCTGGGGCAGGACCCGCCGCCGGTGGTGTCCGCGGAGAAGGTGATCGGCGACGTCATGCCGACACTGCAGCCGGATGCCGATGGAATCGACGCGTTGCGCAACGGCCGGCGCCTCAGCCTGGACGTCCCGGATAGCACCTACCTGGTGGTCGATTCCGGGGGCTCGTGGGTCTCGGTGGTCAGCGTGCGCGACGGCGCGAGCCACATCGAGGTCAACGCCCCCTCCTGAGCATCGGACCGGTTCTGGCAAGGTAGTCGCGTGGACAGGCCTTCGGTGGTGACCATCGGTGTGTTCGACGGTGTGCACGTCGGGCATCAGGCGCTGATCCGGCACAACCTGCAGATCGCGCAGCGATTCGACCTGGAATCGGTGGTCGTGACGTTCGAGCCGAACCCCCTCGAGGTCCTGCGGCCGGACGACGCCCCTACCCGGCTGTGTGAACTGTCCCGACGTGTGGAGTTGATCGCCGGTCTGGGCGTGGAACTCGTCGAGGTTGTCGAGTTCGACGCCGATCTCGCGTCGCAGACCGCGCAGGAGTTCGCGCAGGCCGTGCTGCTGGACCGCCTGGATGCCCGCCACGTGGTGATCGGCCACGGCTTCCGGTTCGGCAACCGCGCGCGAGGTACCGCGGAGACGCTGCGTGAGGCGGGTCTGGCGGTCGACGAGTACTCCCTGCTGGGCGATGTGGAACCGGTGTCATCCACTCGGATCCGCGCGGCCGTCGCCGCTGGCGACGTCGTGGAGGCGGCCGCGATGCTGGGTCGGCCGCACGAGATCGCCGGCGTGGTGGTGACCGGTGAGCAGCGCGGGCGCGAGCTCGGCTTCCCCACCGCCAACCTCGAGCACCACCGCCGCGCCGCCGTACCGGCGGACGGGGTGTACGCGGGAGCGGCGGTGCTGGACGGCGTGCGGCATCCGGCGGCGATCAGTGTCGGCACCAACCCGACCTTCGACGGAGCAGAACGCACGGTGGAGGCGTATCTGCTAGACGTCGACTCCGACCTCTACGGCCGGCGCATGCGCCTGGAGTTCGTCGAGCGACTGCGGGACACCCTGGCTTTCGACGGTGTCGACGCGTTGGTGGCCCAGATGCATGAGGACGTGGCCGTGACCCGGCGGATCATGGGCTGATTGCTGTGGGCAAGGTCGCGGTTCTGATCCCTCACTACAACAACCTCACCGGTCTGAAGTCGACGCTCGCGTCCTTCCAGCCCGATGATCCCGCTGACGTCGTCGTGGTCGACGACGGCTCAAGGACGCCGCCCAACGAGGCCGAACTCAGAACGTGGGTGTCGGGCGAGCGGAAAATATACCTCGTCCTCATGTCGAAGAACGTCGGCATCGAAGGCGCATTGAACGCTGGGCTACACCGGATCCGTGAACTCGGGTACGACTACATAGCTCGCATCGACTGTGGTGACGCGAACGTCGGCCGTCGCTTCACCATCCAGCGCGATTTCCTCGACAGCCATCCTGACATCAACCTGGTTGGGGGAGCCGCCCAGTTCGTGGATCCTTCAGGTGCTGTTCTGTTCGTCCGAACCATGCCACGCGACCACGCGCAGATCGCCGACTTCATGTTCGCCAACAGCGCGTTCATGCACCCGGCTGTGATGTTCCGCAGCCGTGCACTGGATCAAGTGGGTGACTACCCAACGGACTTCCCGGCAGCGGAGGACTACGCCTTCTTCTGGCGTTTCGTGGAGTTCGGCGAGGTCGCGAATCTGCCGGACGTGTTGATCACATACGAGGTGTCCCCGGACAGCATCTCCCGGTCGCAACGCAAGGAGCAATTGCGCTCCCGACTGGCTGTGCAGGGCCTGCACAACGACGGCTCGCTAAGGGCATGGCGGGGCAGGGTGCGGACCCGAGCGCTGATGCTGGCCCCGGTGGGGATCATCGATCGGCTGAAGTCGCGCCGGTACGGTCAGCCCTGACAGTTCTGAAGGTGGCTGCGCTCGATCAGGCGTCGGCGCCATCCCAGTGGGGAGATCCGTCGTCGCCAGGCGTCGATCCAGATCTGATCCATTGGCGGAGTCCACGTCAGCGTGTGCACCCCTCGCCACCGTCGACCCGTCACCTGCTGTGCGGCCCATCGGGCCAAAGGCGCCTGCATCGGATCGGTTGCCACGAGGCCGACGGCTCGGCCGTAGGTTCCACTGCAATCCTGCACCGCTCGCCAACCCCGGGTGCGATCCCAGGTCCCTGCGCCGCGACTCCAGACTGTGTCCACCCGGACCGCTGATACCAGCGGCTCCCACTGTGTCCCTGCGATGCGGTACTGCATGAGCACACTGTCAGGATCGGTCCGCGCATCCGTCCCGATCAGCACTCCGGTCGCGAAATCGACCACCGGGTCTCCGGTGTGTGGAGGCAATGCCGGTAAGTCCGCGACGGGTCGCCATGGATGTCCTGGGTCTTCGAAGGTGTAGACCGGGTTGAACCGGGCGCAGGTCTCCACCGTGGCCAGCCATCGCCCCGCGACGAACGTGACCTGCGGGAAGGACAGGTGATGATCGTTGGACAGCACGCACACCGCCTGCTCCGCGGCTAGGCGTCCCTCGCACACGGGGACCGCCAGGATGTGCCCACGCCCGATCCGCCGATCGAGTTCCTCGACGAAGACCCATACCCCGGTCGGGCTGTCCACCACGCAGGGGTCGGCCCAGAAATGAGTAGCACCCGATTGCCAAGATCCGCGAGTCTGCAGGTTCGCAAGGCCGGGATCGAGGGTCTGCACCGGAGCGCAGGCCCATTCACGATAGGTGCCTGCCGCGCGCGCGAGTCGTCCGGCGAACCATGCAGCGCCTGCCGCATTGGTCACGAGGCGATGCATCGGAGTCGACGCGGGTCTCGTCGGCGAGTGTGCGGGCTCGCGGGCTAGGAGCGCGAGCGGTCCGGCAACCCTGGCTGCTGCAGCCACTGTCCCAGCCACCGATCGTCGCGCGGCCACCTGCCCGGTACTGAAGACCCTGCCTCTGCCATCAGCCAAGGCGACGCCCACCAGGCCGGTGTTCCGGCGGATGGCCCGGTGAACGTGCGGCGACTCGGCAAGGGGAACCCCATCCCAGTCGGCGAGTCGCAGGTCCTCGAGGTCATCGGGCAGCCCTTCTCCGAGCCAGACACTGCGGGTCAAGGGGGGAGCCTGCACCCTGGAGAGGAAGTCCCGAGCCGTGGCCACGTGGTGCTCGTCGGTACCGTGCACTTCGTGCGTGGTCACCGTCCACCTCCGCTGATCTCCAGAAGCGCGCGATCTATCCGCGTCACCGTGTCGGTGAGGTCGAAGCTCTCTGCGACACGGTTGCGGCACCGTTGATGCACGCCATCGCCTCCCAGTTTCTTCAGCCACTCCTCGATGGCTGCTGCGAGGCGCACGGAGTCTTCGATCGGCACGACTGAGCCGACGCCTTCGGTGAGCACCTCCCGGGTTCCGTTGACGTCGGTGGCGACCACCGGAGTGCCGACGGCCAACGACTCCAATGGCACCAAGGCCAGGCCCTCCCACCGGGAGGGGAGCACCACGAGGTCAGCGGCGGCCATCCAGTCGAGGGCTGTTCTGCGGTCGGTCTCGCCTGTGAAGCGAATGTCGGGGCTGCTCCAGCGTTCGCGAAGCGAATCCAGATCAGGCCCACCTCCGACGAGCGTCAGCGAACGATCGTCGCCCGGCAGGCGTGACCACGCATCGAGCAGAACATCCTGACCCTTCTGGCGGCAGATCCTGCCCACACACACGACGGCCCGCTCGGTGGGCGACAACCCCACTGTTCGCCGCAGTGCCTGGCGTTGCTCGAGATCCGGACTGGACAGCGCTTCCAGGTCGATGCCGTTCCGGGCCACTGTGTAAGCACCCGTGATCCCTGCAGTTTCACCCAACTCACGCTCGGCATCGCTGACACAGATGAACCGGGAAGTCCATCGCGACGCGAACCGTTCCCACGCCAGCGCGGCACTTCTGGTCCGCCCCGTGACAGCTTCGAACGACCAGGCATGGGGCGCGAAGGCTGTCGGTCGTCGTCGTCGGGTGACGAGCCGTCCGATGAGGCCGGCTTTGCTTCCGTGTAAGAACACCACGTCCGGGTCCGTCCTCTTGATGACGTCTCGCAGAGTCGTAGATTCCGTCCTCAGACCCTGGGTGGGCTCACGCAGCGACTCCCAGGCGATGACCGTTACATCCCTCTTGTGCAACGCGTCGCCGAGCCAGCCATCGCTCGGGCAAGCGACCGTCACTGTCCAGTCGCGCTGCGCCAGTCCCACCGCCCAGTCCAGCACGCACTGAGCGACACCCGCCACCGTTGGTTGGCTCACCATCAGGACCGATCGCGACACCGGGGCACCTCCTCCGATGGTCACGCTACTGGCCGAACGCTCACAGTGTCCGCGTGCGAGGCTGAGAGCATGGCGAGGGCGAGAATGCTGTGCATCGCGGTCGCGATGCTGATCCTCGCCCTCGCCACAGGGTGTGGCGAGAAGGCACCCGATCCGCCAGTCCACGAGACGATCACGGTGGACGCTCCGCCAGCCATTAGAGGGCTGGCCTATCACGGGATGTGGACCTCGAGGGACGCGCAGGACCGGGCTGAGATCCTCGACGCGATCGCCGCCGCCGGAATCCCGTGGGTGCGCATGGATGTCGCGTGGGCCACACTGCAGCCCGACGGACCGGCGCGGTTCGATCCCGCGGGAGTTGCGATGCTCGACGAAAGGCTCCGGGAGGTGTCGCAGCGCGGACTGCGGGCGCTGGTGATGTTCTGGTGGGCACCGGAATGGTCGAGTGGGACCACCGACAAGCGCGGTGTCCCCTCGAATCCGCAGGACTACGCCCGCGCGGCGGCCTGGATGGTGGGCCGGTGGCCCACTCAGATCGCGGCACTGCAGGTCTGGAACGAACCGAACCTGCCGGAGTTCTTCGCGAGCACTCGGCCGTCGGACTACGCCCCCCTTCTCACCGCGACGTACGAGGCCGTGAAGGCTGTGCGTCCCGACATCACGGTCGTGACGGCGGGACCCGCACACATGGACCGGGGCTGGTATCGAGGGCTGTACGCACAAGGTGTCGAAGGGTCATTCGACGCTCTGGGAGCCCACGCCTATCCGATAGTGGGGGATGCGCCGCCGCGGGTATGCCGGGATGACTCCTCAGGCTGTGACATCGGGTGGCTGGCCGACTACACCAGAGCCCGCGGGGTGCCGGACATCTGGGTCACCGAGATGGGATGGTCCACAGCCTCAAGCGAAGACACCGCGCCGGCCTGGCAACGCGGCGTGACCGAGGCGCAACAGGCGCGATACACCGCCGAGATGCTCTCGTGGCTGGCAGGAATGCCCCGCGTGAAGGCCGTGTTCGTCTACCGTGATCGGGACTTCGAGCCCGTCCAAGCACACCTTGATGGCTTCGGGGTGTTGCGCGCCGACACCTCACCCAAGCCGGTACTCGACGTGATCACTTGTCAGTCGAGATCGGCGTGCCGCGCCGATGCCCGTCAGTGAACCGGTTCGGGCATGGATCGCACCTGCTGGTCGTCTTGCCGGTTGCGCACGCATCGGTGACCCGCTAGGGCCAGCCCGAGGAACATCCAGGCGGTGGTGCGGGTCAGAGCGTTGCGTAGGGGATAGTCCACGACTCCCGCTCCGACCAGGGCGACCAAGGCCGCTGCCGCGGACATCGTGACAGCCGCACCCAGCGGAACACGGTGTGTGTCGGCACCGTGACGACCGAGTGCGAAGCGCCGGGCGGAACTGAAGGCCACCACTACTGCGGCTACGAAGACCCCAAGGGCCACCAGCCCGACGATGCCCTGCTCAGCGCCCACTGTGAGCACGAGGTTGTGTGCGTGTTGGCCTTCCAGCGTGCGGGTTTCCGATGCGAGGGACCGCGATTGCACCGGATACATGTTCGGCCCGACCCCGAACAGGAGGTTTTGCTGCCATTCCCGAAGCCCCTCAGCCATGAGGGCGGGCCTGTTGTCGTACGGGCTCGTGCCGCCGGCGAAAACGCTCAGTATCCGATCGAGGAGCAGTCTTGGCAACTGCCAGAAAGGCACCATCACCAGTGCGGCGCTGAGCAGCCCGAGGCCCGCCGCGAGGCCTATTGCCTGTGGCCGCCGGGTCTGTGGCACGAGGATCGCCATGACCACGGCAGCCAGTGCCGCACCCATCCAGGCGCCCCGTGAGAACGACGCGGCCAAACCCGCCAGGCTCAGCACCGAGCACAGCGCGGCCAACCACTTCAACCAGCTATGGACCAGGCATGCCAGAACCAGGGAGAACGCCCAGAGCATCGCCGTGTAGAGGCCGTACTCGTTGGGTTGCGAGAACACGCCGATCGCGCGTCCCTCAACGACGGACCCGTTGAAGGCGCCACGAGAGCTCACTCCGTCGATCACCCCCGAGCCTGCCACGATCGATGCGCCGAGCAGTACTGCCGCAACACTGACCTGCATGCGCTGTTCGGTGCGCGCAAGCACACTGATGCCGATTGCCGTCCACGCGGCCAGGATCTGCCAGGTTCCCAGCACGGCGGCCCTTGCGAGGTCATCGCTGAACGCCACTGATCCGAGTACTCCCAGCGTCCAGATGCTGGCCGCGAGCGCCGCCGCCGAAGTGGGGAGCAGGCTCGCGCGACCGATGAGCGCCTCCCATGCGGCCGCGACGACCACAAGCCCGGACAACACGGTCACGACATCGAGAGAGGCGGGCAGTTGTGTCATGCCGATCGGTGCCAGCAGGCCCAGCAGCACCAGAGGGGTGACGGGCCGCCACAGAACAAGCGCGGCCATCAGTAGCGCCGCGAGGGCGATCATGGGAAGCGGCATCAGGGCCTCCGATAGGGCGCCAGCACCTCGGCGAACGCCTGCGCAACATCGTCCTCGTCGGGCAGGGTGTGCGCGACTCGGGAACCGCAGCGACCCATCTGTTGGCGGGTGGTCGCATCGGACAGCAGCGCCAGTGCACCGGCGAGGGCCTGGGCGCTCGGTGCCGCCAAAGTGATCCCCGCCGGTCCCTCGGCGGTGATGAGTCGTCGAGAGATGGGGCCCGCCTGGGCCACGATGACCGGAACCCCGGCGAGCATGGCCTCAGTGGCCACGATGCCGTATCCCTCCTTGGTGGGGGCTCCCGCCTGTCCGGGACGTGTGAGCACGCCGACGGCGTCCACCGCTCCCAGCAGCTGGCCCGCATGTCTGATTCCCCCGGGCACGCACACGCGCTGCGACACGCCGAGTTCGGCCGCGAGGTCGAGCAGCCGCCGGCGTTCGCCCGGGGTCGCAGGGTCGTCGTCACCGATTGCCAGCAGCGACCAGTCGGCGCACCGTGGATCGGCCAGTGCGCGGATCGCCAGATCCACCCCCTTGTAAGGCACCAGGCGCGTGGCCATCCCGAGCGTCAATGGTGTGGGAGCCGTCCAGCCAGCCTCGTGAAGGATGTCGCGGGCCTGTGCGCGCGGTAGGGGGTCGGCCGGGCGGGGCGGCTCGATGATGATCAGATCCTGGCGTCCGGTCGGCTCTCCGACCTCGGCGGCGGTGGCGATGACCGTGGCCGCGTGGTGCCCCAGCAGGCGGGCGAGGGCGCGGTCGTAGCTGTGATCGTGCTTGACCCAGATCGCCGGGGGGCGTCGCTCGGGTAGAGCCATGCTCACTGCGAGTTGCGCCTTCACCCCGTTGCAGATCACTATGTCGGGCCCGCGTGCGAGGATCGCCCGCCGCAAGCCCGGGGCGCGTGCTGCGATGCCGATCGGCGACGCCGGTACCGGGTAGGTGATCGCCGCGATCCCCCGCGTTCGGAATGCCTCGCGCAAAGGCCCGTCCTGAAGCACGATTGCGTCGATCTCCCAAGGCGCCTGCTGCAGCGTTCCCGCGTCGAGGATCCCCAGCAGCCACATCTCGGAGCCTCCGGCATCTGTGCCGTAGGCAGAAACGACCAGGGCGCGACTCATCGGGTCATCAGTGCCTTCGCTTGGTACAACCTCGGTCGGGAGGACCAGGCCTTCCCCGCCAGACCCCGGTACAGGGGCACTCGCTGCCCCAGGGTCCAGCCGGATTCGGCCGTGCCTCGCAAGGCGAGCGTTTCACGGCTCCAGTAGATCGCATCGTCCAGAGCCGCTGGCGAAGGTGCCCATAGCGCCATTGACCACGCCCTGCCGGTGAGGCTGAGGGTCCGCTCCACGTGGTCGCCGGGCGCGGGCTTCTTGATCCACCACAGGAAGTGCGGGCTGTCGTTGATGGCGTCGATGCCCTCAACCTCGATGAGCCGCTGGTCGACGGGGCTGGTTCCCGTTGCCGTACCTGCCAGGTGCTGGTCGTAGCGTGCCCAGTTCAGAGTCGGGATGGGGTAGGGAACCGCGCTGACGTAGTAGTGGCAGGCCATGTCGACGAAATCCATCGCCAGGCCGTGCTGCCACTGATCAAGCAGGACAACCAGATCACCGCAGAAGCGCGCGCCGACCTCCACAAGGCACGGGCCCCGGGCATCGATGATCGCCTCGAGATGGAACGGAGAGCGACGAAGGCCCGTGGCGCGCATGACATTACGCGCGTACTCGGCCAGGACTGGGAAGTTCGGATCGCTCGTGGGGACCGCTGTGCTGCCGATCTCGAGGTTGCGTACGCCGTTCTCGTGGATGCGTATGTAGGTGCCCACTCCCTGCACCAGTGGTTCGCCATCAGAATCCATCTGGCCGTTCACCCAATACTCCGGACCCTCGATGAACTGCTCCATGAGCACCGGGCCAGTAGATCGCCGGAGGTGCTCAGTCACAGCCACAAGGTCGACTGGGGTGTCGAAGAACGCCACATCCGTGTTACCGCTGCCGTCGTTCGGCTTGAGCACGAACCGACGCATACTGTGCGTGCGGGCGAAGTCGACGACATCCTCGGTGGTGGACACATTCGTGAACGCATTCATCCGGATCGACGGGTCGTTCCTGACGACCAGGGCCTTCAACGCTTGCTTGTCACGGAAGGCGGGCAGCACATCGGGCTGCGCCCACGACAGCCCTAACAGGCCCGCGAGCTCCGCCAATGGTCTGACCATGCCCTCCTCGTAGGGAAGCACTCCGACGATGTTGTGGCGCGCCCGCAGGATCTGGGCCACGCGATCCCATCCGAGGTCGCCCACCATGTAGTGGGCACTGACTGCGGATGATCGCAACTGTCTGTGACGACCCTCGAGCAGCAGTCGTGTCCGCCAGTCCTGATGCAGGCACACCGTTCTGATGCCGAACCGGTGGTACAAGCGCTCGATCATCAGCAACGCATAGGGCCGGTAGGGATCGAGAATGACGGCCGCCACCCGTCGATCAGTCATGGGTCCTCACCTTCCGATCACCGCTCGTACCCGGGCGATCGACTCGGGGTCGGCCCACCGCGCCACCACCCACCAGGCGGCAAGGAATGCGATTCCACCGGCGATCAACGCGGGGATCAGAGCGATGTCGAGCAGCAGGACCCCTGCCATGACCGCGGACGCCGCGGCTGCGGGGAGCAGCGACATGCCCATCCTCACGGGACCGGCGTGGTGGTGAAGTCGCCAAAGGAGCAGGCATGCCTGAGTGGTGAACGCCAATGCCACGGCAATGCCCGCTCCGAGGGCGCCGTAACGATCAACGAGTGGCCATACGATCGCGAACTTCACCACCATGGTGACGGCGGCCACAGCGGCGACGTCCGCGCTGTGATTGCTCACCAACAGGGCTGTGGTCAGGGCACTCAACGTGACCAGCGCGAGGAGTGCCCATGACAGCGCAATCATGGTGGTCCGTCCTCCTGAGGCGTACTCCTGGCCGAAGAGGAGTCCGAGCAGTTCGCCTCCTCGGATCACCATGGCGACTGCCAGCGGGAAGTAGAACACTGCCGCGGTCGAGTACAAGGCGCGCAGGATGCGTCCGAGATCGGCGGGCTGCTTGGCATACAGCATGGCCGGCATGGCGGCCCGGATGAGCGCGTCGGAGAAGAAGAGGCTCGTCTCCATCAGTTTGTAGGCAGACGAGAAGTAGCCCACGTTGACGTAGTTGCCGCCCCGTGCCAAAGCGATGACGTCGATGCGGGTCGTCTGCATGTTCATCGTGTTCGCGGCCCCGGGCAGGATCGCCTTGATGAACAGGGCCTTCGTGTCCGACCAGTGGAGATTGCGAAGGTGCGGGGTCGCACCGATTATGTGGGCCAGGATCAGCATGGCCACGGTTCCGATGATGGTCCCTGTGAGGTAGGCCGCTGCCATTCCGACGACCCCGCCGCCGGCCAGCAGTACGGCGATCGCGATGGCGGCGATCGCGACGCGCTGGATGATGATGTTCACCGCGGCCCCACGCTGGCGGTCGAGCACGCCGGCGGCCGAGCGCACCGCCAGTGAGATGTTCTCCAGGCTGAGTGCCAGTGCCATCAACAGCAGCGCGGCCTTGCTGCCCTCCTGCTCGATCGGCCACACGGCCAGGACGGCCACACCCACGAGGGCGATCAGCAGTCGAAGAGTCACAGAAGACGTCAGGTACTGGGAAGTCTTGCGCGGGTCCTTGCCGCCGAGCTGGATGAGAGCCATGTCGAACCCGAACATCCCGAAGGACGCGACCATCATCCCCAGGCCCATCGCCCAGGAGAACTCGCCGAAACCGTCGGGGCCGAGGATCCTTGTGGCGACGGCGAACATGCCGAACGACGCGAGCTTACCGACGATCTCCGCCACGGCGAAGAGCACAGCCGTCCGGGATCGGTAGCCAGCGCTGCGGCTGCCCGGTTTCACGACATGCTCGGCGTCCTCCACGACTATTCCTTCGCGCGATCCGGGCTTTGACTTTAGTCGCGGGCCGGTGGCGGCGGCTACTTCGCGACGCGAGAACGGGTGGGCGCCGGTGCCATGATGGGGCCATGTCGCTGGCTCCCAGCGCAACAGGACCCGATGTCGACGTCCCTGCGCTGCTCGTACGTACAGGACGGCCCGCATGGGACTACGGGGCTCTGGCGACGGTTCGCACCCTCGGCCGTTGGGGGATACCGGTTCTGGTCATGGCGGAGCCCTCGGAGCGCGAACTCTTGCGGTCCAAGTACATTGCGGGTCGCGTGGCAGTTCCACTCAGCCCGGAGGCGCCACCGGAACGCAGTGTGGGCGTTCTGAACGCGGTTGCCGAAACCTTCGGGGGGCCCTGCGTGGTCATTGCCGGAGATGACGAGAGCGCAGTACTGCTGGCAGAACACAGAACGGACATCGATCCTCGTCTGTTGACCTTCGACGTGGCAGCGGATCTGCCTCGTCGCCTTTCGGACAAGGCAAGCCTGGCGGGTGTGGCTTCGGCCGTGGGTGTGGAGTATCCGCGCCATATCGTCAGTACGTCGACGCAGGACATCCGGCGGTTTGTGGACGATGTGGGGTTGCCGGTCATCGCCAAGAGCCCGGAGCCGTACGCCCGGCTCGCAGATTCGGCTGTGCCGTTCACCCGACTGATTCGCACGGGGGCAGAGCTGGCAGGCATCGAGCGCGTGGCGGCACATGGTCACCGCGTGTTCCTGCAGGAGTTCCTCGCTCGAGATGGTGTGCAGTTCTGGTACACCGCTGGGGTCGCCACACGCGCCGGTGAAGAACCAGTTGTGTGGACCGGCCGCAAGGTCGCTGCTCATCCCGCGGAGACCGGAGTCGGTGTCGTTAACGTTGCTCTGCCCCAGAAGCAGATCGCCGCGCGGATGGCAAACGCCTGCGCGCAGATCGGGTACGTGGGGCCGTTCGACGCCGACTGGGTGCTCGACCCGTCCAATGGCGCCTTGCACCTCATCGACTTCAACCCTCGACGTGGTGCGCAGTTCCGTCTGTTCACTACCACGAGCGGTCTTGATGGCGTGCGCGCCTGTCACCTTCACCTCACCGGTCGGCACATCGACTGGGGTGAGCAGGTCTTCGGGCGAGTACAGCTCGTGGAGAACTTGTCGCTGGCGCAAGGAGGGCGGGGTCGGCCCCGCCGCTACCTCCGGGATCCCGTGGCGGTCGAGCGCAGTTGGTGGGCTGCGGACGACATCTCACCGGCACTCGCCATGGCGGGGCAGATGCTTGGCTCCGCGGGACGCAAGATTCTGGGTACGGCGAAAGGACGTGGCTGAGCACATGGCAACGATCGTCATTGCTGAGGATGAGTTCTGGCAGCCGGGAGTTGATTTCGGGGCGGCAATGGGCCGTCGAGGCTACCGGGTCGTGCGGGCCACCGCCTCATCGGCGCAGGACAGGATTCAGAAGCGCTGGGCTGCCTGTGCCGACGAGGTTCTCGCCGACTCTGTCATGCAATCCGGGGCGGTTGCCTCCGAGGTGCTGGAGGTTCTTGAATCACCGGATCTCGTCGATTGGCAGGCTGCCGAGCCGATTGAGTCCTGGCTGTGTCGAAGTGGCTTTGAAGAGCGGCTCCTTCCGTACACTCGGACAACAGGACTCGCTCCCGACGCAGTGATCGACAAGGCATCGCTGGCAGTGTTTTTGCGCCACCACGGCGTGGGCGTTCCTCCGCAATGGACCAGACCCGACGACATTCCGGACCAAGAGTCTGGGCCATTCCTCGTGAAGCCCCTCATGGGAGGGGGCGGTGTGGGCGTTCGTGTTGTGCCGGACGCAGCGGGAGCACGCGCCGCGCTGGCGACGTCCACCGAACCCCTGAAGGTCCAGCCATTCTTGCCAGGAGAACCACTTGATTCGGCGGGGGTGGCGCGCGCTGGTGAGGTCGTTCAGATGCTCACCTACCGGAACCGCATTAACCCTGCGACACCGTTTTCGGCGGCCTTCGGTATCACTGTGACGAGGGATTCGAAACTCGAAGCGGTGACACGTCGAGTCGTAGACCTCCTGGGGATAACGGGCCCCTTTGCCCTTGATGCCGTCGCCGATGCGGAGGGCAATCCGCTCGTCGTGGATGTGAATATCAGGATCTGGGGTTGCTGGACAGCGTGCCATGCTCTGGGCATGGACGTGCTGGGGTCCTACGAGTACGCCCTCGGCAGGGGGGGACATCCAGGATCATTCAGCGCGCCTGCCGGTGCCTACGCAGAGATCATGCGCCGCCCGCCGCTTGAGGTCGCCACCATCGCCGAACGCGCTCGGTGGCTCGTCCAGCAGGCTTCCCTGATCGGCAGGAGAAGGCGATGGCTAGGGGCAACATGGGCCCGCGCGACCGCACGTGATTCACTTGGTTGGGCTTTGCGCGGGCAGATCCTGGATACAGGCTGACGAAATGCCGCCATTTGGTGGTTCCTGTGCAGGGGCTCATACTGTCTGAGCACCCTCCTGGACGAGGGGGCTAGCTGTAGTGCTCATCTAGGTTGTTGACGGCGTGGCGGCTTGAACAGGTGAGGGTCTTGCTGTCTCGATGGGAGCTACGACAACACCTCATCGAGAGGAAGACCCTCATGCCCCACGCTATCGCGCCACTGACCCCGGAAGGCCGCCGCCGCTTGTATCAGCGTGTCGATGCCGACCGGCCGATCTGTCACTTCGCTGCTGAGGCCGGGTGTCCCGGCAGCGGTGCACGGACGCGGCTCCGACCAACACCGGGCCAGCCAGCGGCGCGCACGCAACCGCCCCGGCTACGTATACCTGCACTCCGCGGTCGACGATCACTCCCGGCTGGCCTACACCGAGGAACTACCCGACGAGAAGGGCATCACGGCCGCCGGGTTCTGGACCCGGGCGGTGGCGTTCTTCGCCGCTCACGGCATCACCACCATCGCCCGTGTGCTTACCGACAACGGATCCTGTTACCGGTCAAAAGTGTTGAACAAGGCCGTGCGTGACACCGGCACCACGCACAAGTACACCCGGCCCCACCGGCCGCAGACCATCGGCAAGGTCCAGCGCTACCAGCGCACCCTGTCCCGGGAATGGGCCAGGTCCCAGGCCTGGGACTCCAACGCCCACCGCAGCGCCCACCTGCAAGCATTCCTCGACCGGTACAACTATCGTCGGCCACACACCGCGCTAGCAGGACTCCCACCGATCAGCCGCTGCCCAGGTGTCACCAACGTGGCTGCCAAGAACAACTAGCGACCAACCGTGATGTCAGCAAGTCCCTGACGCTGGATCAGCCGGCCGCGTAGATCGCCGGAATCTGTGCCAGCGCCGGCTTCACGGTGCCTTTGGGGGTGATCAGTCCGTAACCCGAGGAGTTGGTGGTGTTGTTGTCCGCGAGTTCGCGGTACCAGAAGACCCGGGTCACGTAGGGCCACTCGGTCTTCACGATGCGAAGCGTCTCGGCCAGGTACTTCGCCTGGGTGGTCTGACTCACCCCGAGCTGCCAGTTGGCCGTGCCGATTGAACCGACCCGCCATCCGAACTCGGTGAACCACATCGGTTTGTCCTCGCCGGCGTTGAGCATCGCCTCGCGCAGTGCCGGGATGTGGCGCAAGCGCCAGATGGTCCCGTCGTCGGCGGTGTTGGGGGACAGGTCGCCCACCGCCATGTACGGGTGGACACCCATGACGTCGTACTTGCCGGTCGCGCCAGCAGCCAGGGCCTTCTTGATCCACGGCACGTCCACGAACTGGGTACCTGCGAAGACCACGCGTGCCTGCGGGTTACCGGCCTTGACGCCGCGGTAGCCGGATGCCAGGACCTGTGCGTAGACAGCCGGGTCAGCTCCACGCATGAAGTCGTTGTGGTTCGGCTCGTTCCAGATCTCCCAGTTCTTCACCTGCGGGAAGCGGGCAGCTGCCTGTGTCAGGAAGGTCTCCCACTGCGCCAGTTGGGCGCTGCCCTTCGGCGGGATGCGACTGTCGGAGGATCCGGTGACCCAGGACGGGGTCATCCAGATCATGACCATCGGATCCATGCCATGGTCAGTGATCATCTTCAGCACGCGGGTCACGAAGTCGGTACCCCAGTTGTCGAACGAGGCCGACGTGGGCTGCAGCATCGCCCACGAGACGTCCAGGCGGACTGTGGTGACTCCATTGGCCTTCAACTTGTCCAGGACCATGGCGCGCTTGCTGTCGGTGTAGGAGGACCACATCCCGTGGAACTGCGTGCCGAAGGTGGGCAGTGAACCGGTGGAGGTTGCCGCCGCGCTCTGTGTGGTCTGCGCGGCTTTGAGGGTCCCAGGGGCCTTCGCGCTCAATGTGGACTGCGAGAAGCCGGCTCCCTGACCGGTCACCGGAATGAGATCGCGCGGCCCGGCCATGGCCGGGGTGGAGACGAGTGCGGCGATCAGACCCGCGATCAAGCCGATCGTGATGCTCCCTGCGTTCCTGATGCCCATACTCAGTGTTTCGGCGTGCGGCATACCGGCATCAACTCCCCTCGCCGGGCATCACCCGAACGGGTGACACGGAGCACTGTATTGACTGGTTCCTGTTCGTCGCCACTCAGATGCGTCGCGCAGACTCACCGCTGTCTGGACCGCTAGGGTCTAGCCGTGAGTGCTGGGGACGAGAGTGCCGTGACTCCTAGGCGGTTGCTCGCACAGTGGCCGGTGATGCTTGTCGTCTTTGTGCTCGTGTTCGGTGGTCTGGCTTACTACATCGCATCGACGCCCGTCCGCTACGCGTCCAATTCGGTCGTGGCCTTCCAGCCCCAGCCCGGCCGCGCGGATGGACGGGACTTGATCTCGCTGTTGATCCAGACCTACCCGGAACTGGTCTCTTCGGAGAAGTCAGTGGACCTCGCCGCGGCTGCAGCGGGGGTGAGCCCCTCGGAACTGCGCGCCGGCCTCGACGCCCAGATCCCTCCCTTGACGCTGACCATGACGATCAGGACCGAACTAGGCGATGCGAGGGCGGCGCAGGTGGCCAATCAGTCTCTGGTCGACCAGGTGATCGTGCAGGGCGACAAGGACCCATACCTGGTGGCCACAGCGATCTCCAACGCCAACTTCGACGATGCGCCCGCTGGGGTGTCCCGGAAGCTGCTCTACCTCGTGAGTCTGATTCTCGCGGCGGGCACCGCTCTGATCGCTGGACTTGTCGCGATTCGTGTTCGGGCAGCCTTCGCCGACAGTCGGGACAGCGACTAGATCTGCCTCTTCTGGGTATGTGCGGCAGGGACCACCCGATCTAGTGATAACGGGTGTTCATCTGTCAAGGAATCAGTGGCCTCTACCGATGGGGCGGTGAGGGCATCTGGACTCCGCAGTCGCTCCGGTGATGGCGGTCAGGTGCATGGCTGCGAAGGAGGACCTGTCATGGGCACCGCCACCATCAGTGTGATGCCGGTCCGGCGGCGGTTCCACCTGTCCTCCCGGCGGCAGACCCTCTCGCTCGCTGCCGTTGATGTCGTCACCATGTCCATCGTCGTCTTCCTCTGGCACCCGCCGGCGTTCGCTCTCGACATCCTCGGCCTGGCGCTGCTGGTCATCATTCGCTGGCGACTTGGTCTGTACCGCGCGCGTTTCCACTTGAGCGCGCTCGATGAGTTCCCCCGGGCGATCGAGGCCGGCTTCCTGGCTGCCGGGATCTATGCGCTGTTCGGTCTGATCAGCCAGTTCAATGTCACTCTCCCCGATATCGCCTGGCTCGCCGCGACCGGTGTGGCCCTCGCACTGCTTCGGGTACCCCTGTACGTGATCCTGCGTGACTTGCGCCGTAACGATCTGGCCAGGGAACGGATGCTGCTCGTCGGGGGCGGACTGGTCGCCGACGCGATCGCCGATATGGCTGAGGGTAACCCCGAGTACGGACTCGACCTGGCCGGCCGTGTCTCTGACCTACTCGATGTCGATCTGGCGCAGGCGGCCATTGACACCCACTCGAGTACGGTCCTCGTGGCCTTCTCCCGGGCGTCCGAGGCCCGCGAGGTGTTCGAGATCAGGCGCGGTCTGGCGGTCGGCCTGACGATCATGGCGGTCCCGCGGTACTTCGACCTGATCGGTGAGGACCGCTCGGATGACGAGGTGTTCGGCGTGCCGGTGTTGCGGCTCGGCGCGGGCCGGCCCACCATCGGCCTGGCGGTCAAGCGCGGTTTGGACATCGTGCTCGCGGCGACTGCCCTGATCCTGCTCAGTCCGCTGCTGGCGGTGGCCGGCTTCCTTGTGAAGCGGGAGACCGGTGGCGACCTTCTCTTCCGGCAGACCCGCATCGGCATGGGCGGCAAGGCGTTCGAGCTGCTCAAGCTGCAGACCATGAAGCCAGTGGCGGCCACGACCTCCGACACGACGTGGAGCGTGACCCCGGACAGCGACCGCCTCGGCCGGGTCGGGTCGTTCCTGCGCAAGACCTCGATCGACGAACTCCCCCAGTTGTGGAACATTCTGCGCGGCGACATGTCCTTCGTCGGGCCCCGTCCGGAGCGGCCGTTCTTCGTGGAGCAGTTCTCCGAGCAGTACGCCCATTACGAGGACCGCATGCGGATGCCCGCGGGTCTGACCGGCCTGGCGCAGATCCACGACCTGCGCGGCGACACCTCCATCGACGACCGCGCGCGGTTCGACAACCGCTACGAGGACCACTGGAGCCTGTGGTCCGACATCAAGATCATCCTCAAGACCGTGCCCAAGGTGTTCAAGGGTTCCGGCGGCTGAGGCCGCGCCAGCGGGCCGTGCCTTCCTGAGTCATCGGTGAGCAGTTCGCAGATCCGTGAGCGGTTCGCCGCCTGCCGAAGCGCTCACGGATCTGCGAACCGCTCACGGATGCGCGGCGCAGCAACTGCGGCGGGCGTGCGTGCCCACCCCACCCGCTACACTGGAACAACGGCCACTGAACGGACGCTCGGTGGACCGCCATTGTCATTGCGTCCGCGTAGGAATCGGAAGTACCCAAATGGACACTGCCACCAAGCAGAAGATCATCGGTGAGTACGCCACGGCTGACGGCGACACCGGAAGCCCCGAGGTGCAGGTCGCTCTGCTGAGCCACCGCATCTCGCACCTCACCGAGCACCTCAAAGAGCACAAGCACGACCACCACAGCCGCCGCGGACTGCTGCTGCTCGTGGGCCGTCGGCGCCGACTGCTCGACTACCTGGCTCGCACCGACATCGAGCGCTACCGTTCGCTGATCGCACGGCTGGGTATTCGTCGATGACCTACGACGCCGCCGAGTGGCACTAGCTGCTCGGCGGCGTTGTTGTACCGCCCATAACCCGGGGCTGCCTCGAAGCCTCGGTCCTCGGTGGTGATGGCCCGCAACGCGGACCGTCTCGATCGAAGACCGGCGCGGGTGGCCCCCTGACCATGAAGGAGGGCCCGTGGAGGGTTCCAACATCGAATTCGCCGAGACTGTCCTGGACAACGGACCGTTCGGCACCCGCACCGTCCGGTTCGAGACCGGACGCCTCGCCCGGCAGGCCGCCGGATCAGCAGTCGCATATCTGGATGGCGACACCATGCTCCTGTCGGCGACCACCGCCGGCAAAACCCCGAAGGACCAGTTCGACTTCTTCCCGCTCACCGTGGACGTCGAAGAGCGGATGTACGCCCTCGGCCGGATCCCCGGCTCGTTCTTCCGCCGAGAGGGCCGTCCCAGCGAGGACGCCATCCTCACCTGCCGTCTGATCGACCGCCCGCTGCGCCCGACCTTCGTCAAGGGCCTGCGCAACGAGGTCCAGGTCGTCATCACGGTGCAGTCGCTCAACCCCGACAACCCCTACGACGTGCTGGCCATCAACGCCGCGTCGATGTCCACCCAGCTGT
>ERZ724512.298-NODE-298-length-21898-cov-6.714050_pt1 | contig 21898 bp, 18 predicted proteins | sample MGYA00376045_ERZ724512 | MGnify/ENA primary metagenome ERZ724512 (study PRJEB28724, sample SAMN07190883) | activated sludge metagenome | isolation source: activated sludge of sewage treatment plant in Hong Hong | place: Hong Kong | collected 2016-03-17 ... | reverse complement strand
CACCATCGACGGCAAGCTGGTCGAGGCCCGCGACGGCCTGAAGAAGATCGACAAGGGCCTGAAGAAGTTGGACGACGCCCGCGCCGACCTCACGCGCGGCCGCAAGCTCGCCGTGATCGCCGCCGGCAACGACGTCGCCGTGCAGCAGGCCCGCGCCGCCCGCGCGCAGGCCGTGGTCACCGCACCGCGCGACGGCACCGTCACCAGCATCGCCCACGTCGGCGACGTGGTGGCGCCCGGGGCGACGGTGGCCGAGCTGAGCAGCCCGGCGCACGTCGTCGAGCTGTGGCTCGCCCCCGCCCAGGCCGACCGGGTGTGCGTCGGCGACGCCGCGAGCATCGCCTGGGGCGAGAGCCCCACCGGCACGATCAGCCGCATTCTGCCCGAGGCCCAGTACCCGCCCACCTACCACACCACCGACGAGGTGCACCTGACCCGTGCCGTGCCCGTCGAGGTCACCGTCAGCGCCGGGCTGCCGCCCGGCGTGCCCGTCGACGTCCAACTCACGCCGTGCCGAACCAACGAGGTGAAGAAGTGAAGAACCACAAGAGGCCACCGGTGCCGGTGATCGTGCTGGTCGTGCTGTTGATCGTCGGGCTCGGCGGCTGGTGGTGGTGGAGCGCCACCCGTCCGACCACCACCACCCAATCGCTGAGCGGCCAGGTCGAGACCACCGAACTCACCATCGCTCCGGCGATGGCGGGCCGCATCGCCGCCGTCGAGGTCACTGAGGGCGCCCAGGTGAGCGCCGGCGACGTGCTCGTGCAGCTCGACACCGCCGCGTTGAAACTGCAGAAGAGCCAGGCCGAGCAGGGCGTCAAAGCCGCCAAGGCCGCGGTCACCAACGCCGAGGACGACGGCACCAAGGCCGACGTCAAGGCCGCCAAGGCGCGCCTGGCACAGGCCGAGGCGGCGGTGAAGCTGGCCGACGTGCAGCTCACCTACGCCACGATCAAGGCACCGAAGGACGGCACTGTGGTGAACGTGGTCGGCAACGTCGGCCAGAACGCCGCCCCGGGTCGCACGATCCTGACCATGACCGACCCGTCCGACCTCTTTGTGCGGGTGTTCGTGCCAGAAACCGCGATCGGCCAGGTGTCGGTGGGCCGGCAGGCCACCGTCACCGCCGATTCGAGCACCACCACGTTTCAGGGCACGGTGTCGTTCGTCAGCAACCAGGCCGAGTTCACCCCCAACAACATCGACACCGCCGAGCAGCGCACCAAGCTGGTGTTCGCCGTGCGCATTCGCCTCGACGACACCAGCGGCACCCTCAAGGCCGGCTTGCCCGTGACCGTGACCCTGCCATGACAGCAGTGACCGGGGCGGCGATCGAGGCCGCCGGCCTCGCCCGCAGCTTCGGCGACGTCAAGGCCGTGGACGGTGTCGATCTGAGCATCGCCAAGGGGGCCGTGTTCGGCCTGTTGGGGCCGGACGGCGCCGGCAAGTCGACGCTCATTCGCATGCTGGCCACCGTGCTCACCCCCGGCGCGGGCGACGCGGCGATCGAGGGGTTCTCGGTGCGCCGGCAGCCCGGCAAGGTCACCCCGCTGATCGGCTACATGTCGCAGAAGTTCTCGCTGTACCCCGACCTGACCGTGGCCGAGAACATCGAGTTCTTCGCCAAGCTGCGCGGCGTGCCCGCCGACGTCCGGGGCCCACGCATGCACCAACTACTCGCCGGCATGGGGCTGGACGAGTTCACCGACCGGCAGGCCGGACGGCTCTCGGGCGGCATGAAGCAGAAACTGTTTCTGGCCAGCGTGCTGATGCACGAACCCGACGTGCTGCTGCTCGACGAGCCGACCACCGGCGTCGACCCCGTGTCGCGGCGCGAGTTCTGGCGCATTCTGGCCGGGCTGCACCGGCAGGGCACCACGGTGCTGGTCGCCACCCCCTACATGGACGAGGCCGAACGCTGCACCGACGTGGCCTTTCTCGACGGTGGCCGCATTCGGCACCGCGGCAGCCCCGCCCAGATCAAGGCGCTCGTGCCGGGCCGGCTGTTCGAGGTGGGCGCCGCCGACCCGCGGGCCGCGCTGGCCGCGGTGCACGGCCTGCCCGGCCTGCTGGCCGTGCACCTCTACGGCGACATCGTGCGGGTGCTGACAAAGGCCGATGACCCCGAACCGATCAGGGCCTGGCTGGCCGCGGCCGGCATCACGGCCGAGGTCACCCCGGTGGCGGTCGACATGGAGACCGCCTTCGCCTTTCTCGCCGAACTCGGGGCGGCGGCATGACCTCGTTCACCCGCATCTCGGCGATGACCCGCAAGGAGTTCATTCACCTGTTGCGCGACCGCCGCACCCTGGCGGTGGTGCTGGTGATGCCGGTGCTGCAGATGCTGCTGTTCGCCTACGCGATCAGCTTCGACGTCAAGAACGTCTCGACGGTGATCATCGACACCGACCAGACCCCGGCCAGCCAGGCCTACGTGCGCAGTTACGCCAGTTCGGACTTCTTTCGGTTGGTCGGCACGGCGAACGACCTGGGCGCGGTCGACCGGGTGTTCGACCACAACCAGGCCCGCATCGCGGTGGTCGTGCCCTCAGGTTTCGGACGGCAGTTGGCCGCCGGTGAGCGTGCCACCGTCGCGGTCTACCTCGACGGCAGCGAGCCGACGGCGGCCCGGGTGGGGCAGGCGTTCAGCACCGCGCTCAACCAGGTGTACGGGCAGCGGGTCACCATCGAGTGGGCCGATGCCCAGGGCCTCGACGTGACCGCGGCCGGACAGCTCGAACCGCGGGTTCGCACCTGGTACAACCCCGAGAAGCGCAGTTCGGACTTTCTGATCCCCGGCCTGATGGTGGTGATCATCATGGTCGTCGCGCTGCAACAGACCGCGGTGAGCCTGGTGCGCGAACGCGAGCAGGGCACCGACGAGCAGTTGGCGATCAGCCCCATGAAGCGCTGGGAGATGATGATCGGCAAGGTCGCTCCCTGGACCCTGCTGGCCTTTCTCGACCTGGCCGTGATCACCGCGGTCGGCATCTGGTTCTTCGACCTGCCGCTGCGCGGCAGCGTCACCGTGCTGATGCTGGGTGCCGCGCTTTTCGTGTTCTGCGCGCTGGGGCTCGGGCTGGTGATCTCGGCCGTCGCACCCAGCCTCGAAACCGCCAACATGCTCGGCCTGCTGCTGTCGCTGCTGCCGGCGTTCATTCTGTCGGGCTTCGCGTTTCCGCTCGGCTCGATACCCGAGTGGTTGCAGGTGATCAGTTGTGCGTTTCCGGCCCGGTTCATGGTGACGATCTCGCGCGGGGTGTTTCTCAAGGGCGCCGGCTTCGACGAACTGTGGCCGCAACTGGCCGCGCTCGGCGCCTACGCGGTGGTCGTGCTGGCCATCGCCGTGCTGCTCGACGGACGGAGGCGGCGATGAGCCTGCACCGCATTCGGCTGCTGATGTGGAAGGAGTTTCTGCAACTGCGCCGTGATCCGCTGCTGATCAGGTTGCTGTTTCTGATGCCGATTCTGCAGCTGATCCTGTTCGGCTACGTGGTGGCCGCCGACGTGAAGAACCTGAGCACCGCGGTGGTCGACCTCGACCGCACCTCGACCTCGCGGGCGCTGGAGGCGAGCTTCGGGGCGTCCGACTATTTCGTGGTGACCCAGCGCCCCGCCGAGACCGACCTGCAGCACCTGATGGACACCGGCCAGATCGCCATTGCGATCGTGATTCCCGCCGGCACCCAGGCCGCGCTCGACCGCGGCGAGGCGGCGCCGATCGGCGTGGTGGTCGACGGCTCCGACAGCCAGGTGGCCAGCGTGGGCAGCGGCTACGCCGCGCAGATCGTGGCCCGGTTCAACGCCGACCGCCTGGCCGCCCAGGGCGTCGACCTGGCCGCGCCGGGCATCGACGCCCGCGTGCGGGTAATGTTCAACCCGACGCTGGCTTCGGTGAACACCATGATTCCCGGCCTGGTGGCGGCCATCTTGATGCTGTCGATCATGGCCGTGATGGGCCAGGCGGTGGTGAAAGAGCGTGAGCGCGGCACCCTGGAGCAGATGTTCGTCACCCCGATCAAACCGGTGGAGTACCTCACCGGCAAGGTCACCCCGTACGCGCTGTTGGCCGTGCTGCAGCTGACGGTGGTGGCGCTGGTGGGCATCTTCTGGTTCAAGGTGCCGTTCGCGGGGCAGTTCTCGGTGGTCGCCGCGGGGCTGGCACTGTTCATGCTCACCTCCATCGGCCTGGGACTGCTGATCTCGCTGGTGTCGCACACCCGGCAGCAGGCGCAGCAGGTGATGATGCTGTTCATGCTGCCCAGCTTCGTGCTGTCGGGCTTCATCTTTCCGATCGACTCGATGCCGCAGGCGATTCAGCCGCTGAGTTGGTTCATTCCGCTGACCTGGGCGATCAGCATTCTGCGCGGGGCGTTCATCAAGGGCAGCGGTTTCGAGGCGCTGTCGACCCAGTTCTGGATTCTGGGGCTGTTCGGCGTGGTGATCTTCGGCGCGGCGGTGGCTGCGACCCGACGGAGGCTGGCCGAATGACCATCAACGATCTCGCAGGCACCCCGCCCAACCCTGAGGCCGCCATCTCGGTGCGCGGGCTGGTCAAGCGGTTCGGCACCTTCACCGCCGTCGACGGCATCGACTTCGACGTGCCGCGCGGTCAGATTTTCGGCTTTCTCGGCCCCAACGGGTCGGGCAAGACCACCACGATTCGCATGCTCACCGGCACCAGCGGCCCCAACGCGGGGCAGGCGCTGGTGCTCGGCGAAGACGTGATCAACCACCCCGAGCGGGTGAAGCAGCGCTTCGGTTACATGTCGCAGAAGTTCGCGCTGTTCGAAGACATGACCGTGGAGGAGAACCTGCGTTTCTACGCCGGCGTCTACGATCTGAGCGCCGAGCAGTTCGCCAAGCAGCGCGCCTACGTGCTCGACATGGCAGACCTGCGGGGCCGCGAGAACGAACTCACCGCGAACCTGTCGGTCGGCTGGCGGCAGCGGCTCGCGCTCGGCACCGCGACCATCCACGAGCCCGAACTGTTGTTCCTCGACGAGCCGACCGGCGGCGTCGACCCCGTGGCCAGACGGCAGTTCTGGGATCTGCTGTACGACCTGGCCAGTCGCGGGGTGACGCTGTTCGTCACCACCCACTACATGGACGAGGCCAGCCACTGCAATCAGCTCGCCTTCATCTACCGCGGTCGGCTGATCGCCGAGGGCGTGCCGCACGACATTCGCCGCGATCTGATCGCCGAACAGGTGCTCGAGGTGTCGGTGCGCGACGTCGACGGGGCCCTGGCCTGGCTCGAACAGGCCCCCGGGGTCGAAGAGGCGTACCTGTCGGGCGCCCGGTTGCATGCGGTGATCGAACCAGGGGCGTCGGGCGACGTGGTGGGCGACTACACCGCCCGGCTGCGGACGGCAGGGTTCGCCGACGCGTCGCTGGTGGCGGTCGAACCCACGCTCGAAGACGTGTTCGTCAACCTTGTGGCGAGGGCGCAGGAGTCGTGACGTCGCCCAGCTCGGTGCGCTGCTTCGCACGAGGCATCGGACGGGTGGCGTCCAGCAGCCGCAGCAGCCCGCCCAAACCGCCGCAGGTCATGCCGACCAGGGCGGCCACTCCGCCGACGTAGGCGATGAACGCGGTGGTGCGGTCGGTGGCTTCGGGGTCGGCGTTCCACACCATGAAACCTGCCGCGGCCGACAGCGCCAGGCCGCAGATCGCGAGCATGACCAGAATCACCGAGGTGGCGCCGGGTCTGTGGGTGACGTCGCGCAGCGGCGTCCTGCGCTCGGCGACGCGAACCGCGGCCACCGCGAGGCAACCCCAGCCGGCGGCCACGAGCACCGCGGCCGCGACGTCCGAGGGCCGATGCCAGTGGTTCACCAGGGTGGCGAACCCGTAGGCCGACACGCCCACCACGCCCAGTGCGGTGGTGATCGAGCGCAACCACGGAGGCACCACCAGCATCAACCCGACCAGCCCGGCAGCCGCCACGGTGGTGTGCCCCGAGGGCAGGGTGTTGGTGCCGTTCCAGGCGCCGAGGCCCAGCAGGTCGTCGCGCCGGAACACCAGCATCTTGAGCACCTGGGTGGTCACATTGGCGCCGGCCACGGCGACCGCTGCGGCGATGGCGGCCACCCAGCGTCCGCGCAGGGCGCCGATCAGCAGCACGGCGACGATGATGCCGCCGACCATTGGCACCGAAACGGTGCCGAGCAGTTGGTCGGCCTGCTCGTCGAGCCGCCAGCTACCCACCCGCGAACCCTCGAGCGCGAGCGAGTCGATGCGCTGGCCGGTGCGGGTGCTGACCATCGCCCACCAGATCAGGTACACCAGCCCACCGGCGAGTACCGCGGCGGCGATCGGCGAGGCGATGCCGGGCAGCGGACGGTCGGGTGTGGTCGGGGGCTGGCTCACCCATCCATCGTCCCACCTGCGCCAAGCGTTGGTGGCACCGAACGGCGTGCTCCACGAATCGTGCTGAGAACGCCGACAGGGGGCCGGGTCGTTGAGCCCGATCGGCACTGTCTGGTGACTGCAGCGTGACCCATGGCGCCCTCGCCCGTCTGAAGCGGACGAGTTTCGTCCGGTTGGGGTTCTAGGATCGGGTTCATGTTCGACCACACCGCGGTGATCGCCGCCGAAACCGACCGGTTCGCGGCCGCGATCCGCTCCGCCGACCAACAGGCACCCGTGCCCACCTGCCCCGACTGGACGGTGGCCGACCTGGCCTGGCATCTCACCGAGGTGCACGCGTTCTGGGCCGGGATTCTGGGCTCGGGGGCGATCACCGACGACGATCAGGAGGCGGTCGAGAACGCCAAACCGGCTCGTCCGGGCGACGTGCCGGCCACCCTGGCGCTGCTGACCGACCAGACCGACGCCCTGGTGACGCAACTCGGCCGGCGGGCCGACGACGAGCCGGCCTGGTCGTGGTTCGGCACCGACCAGACCGTCGGCTTCACCCGGCGCATGCAGGTGCACGAGGCGGTCATGCACCGCATCGACGCCGAACTGGCGGCCGGGCTGCCGGTCACGCCGATCGCCCCCGCGGTGGCCGAGGCGGGCATCGTGCACGCCCTCGACGTGATGTTCGCCTGGTGGGGCACGCTGCCCGGGTTCGCGTTCGTGCCGTCCGATTCGGTGGTGGCGCTCACCCTCACCGACACCGGTCGCACGATTCTGCTGCGACCCGGCCGCTGGCAAGGCGTCGGCCAGTCAGGCAACAGCTACGACGAGCCGGGGGTGCTGCGCGTCACCGACCTGGCGCCCGACGCAGGTTTCGCGGGTACGGCCGAGCACGTCGACCGCTGGCTGTGGGGCCGCGGTGACGAACCCGAAGCCGACGGCGACGAGAAGGCGCTCACGGCGGTGCGTGACCTCGTGGCCCAAGGCATTCAGTAGCAAGGGCTGCTGGCACGATGGGCGCATGCCGACACCGATCGAGAACTACGCGCTGTTGAGTGACTGCCGCACCGCGGCTCTGGTGTCGAGCGACGGCTCCATCGACTGGCTCTGCCTGCCCCGGTTCGATTCGGGCTCGGTGTTCGCCGCTTTGCTGGGCGGCGACGAGCAGGGTTGCTGGAAGCTGCGCCCCACCCATCCGGACGCGCGTTCGGTGCGCAGCTACGACGGCGACACGTTCATTCTGGTCACCAGTTGGGAGACCCCGGACGGCCAGGCCGAGGTGCACGATTTCATGCCGGTCAACGAGCACCATCTCGACGTGGTACGCCGGGTTGACGTGATCCGGCGGATCGTCGGCGTGCGCGGCACCGTGGAGCTCGGCCAGGAGTTGCGGCTGCGTTTCGACTACGCCCGGGCGGTTCCCTGGGTGCGGCGTTCCGGCTCGACGCTGACCGCGGTGGCTGGACCGAATTCCGTGCTGGTCCGCGGCGGCACGCTGACCGCGTCCGACCACGTTCACACCGGCACCGTCACCGTCGCTGCCGGTGAGGTGAAGGAGCTCAGCCTGACCTGGCACCCGTCCCACCACCGGGCCCCGGAAGAGTTGAACGGCGAAGCGGAGCGCGAACGCACCCTCGACTACTGGCAGGACTGGGCCGACCGGATCGACGCCCACCACGAGCACCGCGAGCACGTGGTGCGATCCTTGCTGGTGCTGCGGGCGCTGACCCACCGCGACACCGGTGGCATCATCGCCGCGCCCACCACGTCGCTGCCGGAGGACTTCGGCGGCGTTCGCAACTGGGACTACCGCTACGTCTGGCTGCGCGACGCCGCGCTGACCCTGGAGGCGCTGATCGCACACGGTTTTCTGCGGGTGGTGGAGCACTGGCGTAACTGGCTGTTGCGTGCGATCGCCGGCGACCCGGCCGAGATGCAGATCGTCTACGGCGTGGCCGGTGAGCGCGACCTGCTCGAACGGGAGCTGACCCACCTGCCCGGCTACGGCGGCGCGCGTCCGGTGCGCATCGGCAACGGTGCGGCGCTGCAGTACCAGGCTGACGTGGTCGGCGAGGTGATGGTCGCCCTGCATTCCGCCCGCGAGGCCGGGCTGGGGGAATCGACCACCTCTTGGCCGTTGCAGCGGGTGCTGCTGAACCGGGCGCTGGTCCGGATCGGCGAGCCCGACAACGGCATCTGGGAGATCCGCGGCGAGCCGCGGATGTTCACCCACTCGCGGGTGATGACCTGGGCGGCGTTCGACCGAGGCGTCCGGGCCGTCCACGGCTACGGACTGCCCGGTGCGGTCGAACTGTGGCAGAGCGCCCGCGACAGCGTGCGCGCCGAGATCGAGGCCAGCGCGGTCAGTGCGGGCGGCTGGTTCACCCAGCACTACGGCACCGACGAGGTGGACGCCTCGCTGCTGGTGCTGCCGCAGGTGGGCTTCTGCGCCGCCGACGACCCCCGCATGCTCGCCACCGTCGAGCGGCTGGAGCAAACCCTGATGGTGGGCGGACTGCTGCATCGCTACCGTGCCGAGACCGGCGTCGACGGACTGGCCGGCACCGAACACCCGTTCCTGGCCTGCTCGTTCTGGCTGGTCGAGCAGTACGCGGCGACCGGACGGGTCGACGACGCCGAGGCGCTGATGGACCGGGCCTGCGCCGCCGCCAACGACCTCGGGTTGCTGGCCGAGGAGTACGACGTCGAGGGTCGCAGGCAGGCCGGCAACATGCCCCAGGCGTTCTCACACCTCGCGCTGGTCAGGGCCGCGGACGCCCTGGCGGCGGCCCGATCCTGGGGAAGCGCTGATTCTCGCTGGTCGAGCTTGAACCAATCCCGGGCGTAGCGCCAGGGTGCGCCGCTTCGCCTACCGTTGGCCGCATGGACGACCTGCACCTCGCGCCCGCGCCGGGCCTGCCGGGCGGGCTCGTCATACCCGAGCGCGAACTGCTCGAGCGCTTCTCGCACGCGTCGGGGCCGGGTGGTCAGGGCGTGAACACGGCCGACTCGCGGGTGCAGTTGTCGTTCGACGTGGCCGCGTCCACCGCGTTGGACGATCGGCAGCGGGCACGTTTGCTGCACCGGCTGCGGCCACGGCTCAGCGGCACCGTGCTCACGATCGTGGCCGCGCAGCACCGATCGCAGCGGCAGAATCGCGCCGCTGCCCGAGGTCGGTTGGCCGAACTGATCAGGGACGCCCTCGCGCCTCCGCCGCCGCCCCGGCGGGCCTCGCGTCCGACCAAGGGGTCGATCGAACGCAGGTTGGCCGGCAAGCGGCGACGCAGTGAACTGAAGCGGCAACGCGGCGGTTTCGGCATCGACTGAATCAACTGCGCGGCACCTGCCGCAGTTCGGCCAACGGCAGCGGCACTCCGTCGGTGAGCACGTCGGGGTCGGCGTTCAGATAGCGCGACGACGACACCAGTGTGGTCAGGTTGGCGAAGAAGCCGACCGGACGGCCGTGCTCGTCCAACCCGATCTCGGTGCGAGGGCCCGACGGTGCGTACCAGTCCAGCGGCGCCTCGGGGGCATCCGGCGGCCCGGAAGGCGGGTTGGGGTCGGCCTGCCCGGCGACCGACGCCTCGAGGGCGTCCAGTCGTGCCCATTCATGACCCGTCAGCTGGTTGGGCACCAACTCTGCATAGGTCTGCTCGCGCAGCGACGTCTGTAGCCGCTGGGCCACGTCGACGATGTTCTGCCCAGCCACGCGAAGACGCAGCCACTGCTGGCGCTGCCATTGCGCGTCGCTGGCGAACCGGCGGCGCAACCGCATACCGGCCACCACGCCGCGAATGGCCAGCGAGGCCACGTCCTGGCGGGTCATGAACAGGTTGTTGCCGCCCTCGTAGCTGCGCTGCCGCACCACCGCGATGCGGGCCTGAAAGGCCGGCATCTGCAGCTGGGCGTTGTCGCGCCACTGCAGGCTGGTGCCCAGAATCGCACCAAGAAAGCTGCTCATCGCCTGCTTCAGTGGCGCGGCCAGGTGCTTGGCGGCTTGCGCGTCGCCGAGCAGGTAGACGTCTTGATGGCCGGCGCCGGCGGGGTAGTCGCCGAGATCGATGCCCACGGTGGGCCACAGCGGCAGCGGTGAGTCGAACATGTGGATGGGAAAGTTGGACGTGACGCCTCCGTCGGTCAGCCAGAGCTCCTGCGCGACCCGGGCTTCGCCGGCCCCACTGACCGGGAAGCGCAGATCGGTGCCGTTGCGGGCGATTCGAGCGCCGAACTCTGTGCGCACCCGCATCGCGCCCTGCCGCAACTCGTACAGCCGCAGCGACTGAAACAACGCAGGCAGGGCGAGCGACGCCCGCGTGGCGAACACCACCGGCAGGTCCCACGGCTGGGGAAAGCGGTACAGGGTGATCGGGGCGCCGGTGGTCAGCGATGTCACCTGCTGCGGCTGTTCGTTCAGCGTCATTGCGTCGATCACGCGCCGGGGAAGCACGCCATCGAGATCGCCGGGGTCGAACCAGAGCCGTTCGTCGTCCGACGCCGCGGCCGGCAGCGGGAACCGGTAGGGCGCCTTGCGGATCAGCTCGGTACTCATCAACTCGAGGTTGATGCAGCGCTGACGGGAGTCTTTCGCAGCCTGTCGGGCGGCGCCGTCCGGATCGCCCGGCACATAGTCAGCGCCGGTCCACAGGTGCCCGAAGCGCACCACCTCATGAGCAGGTAGGCCGGCCAGGTCGGCCATCGCCTGGGTCAACCAGTCGGTGAGGTTCGGCTCGACCGTGCGACGGGGCAGCACCTGGGAAGCGCCATCGATAAGTGCGGTGAGCCGGCCGCGCAGGGTGTCATCGTCGGTGGCGAGGCCCGACCCGCCGATCAGCCCGTAGCGGTGCTGCTTGGCGGTGGCCGAGACACGCATGATGCCCAGGGCGAACCCGAGCAGCACCAGAACCACTTCGGCGATGAGAAACACCACAGTGATCAGCAGTCCTGCCCAGCCCATGGTGTACAGAGCGGTGGCGAACCACGCAACGGCAGCGGCCCCTGCGACGATCGCGGTGCCGAACCAGGCCCGTGGTTTGGCCGGTGGGTCTGGTACCGGTAAGGGCTCCTCGAAACCCGCCGGCGCCGCTGTGGCCGACCTGGGGCGGGTGGCGATCAACGCCGCCAAGGGAATCAACCAGCCGAACGCCAGCCACAGCAATACCGCGGCGGGCCAGTAGTACGGGTAAGGCCACCAAGCGGCGGTCGGCACCCAGCGCGTCGGTGACCACGGGGCGACCGCAGCGAGGCCCAGCGGCGCCAGCGCGAACGCGGCCAGGGTGACGATGCGCGAGGCCGTGTTCAGGCTCAACAACAGCAGCAACGCCCCGCGCACGAACTGCTGGCGCATCACCGCCGCGATCACCCTGAACAACGGCAGACCGGCCTGCGTGGGCTTGAACAGTTGCACCAGCCGGTACTCCTCGGCGGCGTCCGGCGCATCGGGCTGCGTCACCCACGCGATCACATCGGCAAGCCCGGCGAAGCCCTGCCGCAGCCGTCCCTGGGCGACCTGATGCTCACCGAGCACGTCGGTGCGCTGCCGACCCGCCGTCGCGCGTACCCGTCCGAGTTCTGCCGACGCGCCCAGCGCGGCCGCGATCGCCCCGGCCGAGGCGCCGCCCAGATTGCGAAACCTGAAGTGCCGGGCAAGTTCGCACAAGGCCAGCGGGTAGATCACCGCGCTGGTGGTGCCGCCCTTCATGGTGACATCGAGGCTGCGTCGGCAGTACTCGTTCTGGGCCGACGTGAACGGTTTGTTGCCGCCGTCGGCCAAGGCTGCCACCGGCGACGCGTGCAGGTCGTGGGCGTCGACGGTGGAGTCGGCCAACTGGTACGACGTGGGGTCGAGCAGACCGGGCTGAGGGGTGTGCTGCTGCCACAGCCAGCCGTCGGGCGGCTCGATGGTGGTGTCGGGGTACTCCAGCAGTTCGTTGGGGTCGTCATGATGGCCGTGGGTCAGCAACCTCGACAGGGCAGCGAGAGCGGCGGCGTCGCGGGGTACGGGCATGGTTTCCTCCAGCCTCAGCTGTATGGGTTGGCGCACAGTCAGCCTCCGCCCACCGGCGGTGCGGCCGAGGGCACGCAGTAGCAGGATCGATCGTGGCGTTGAGAAATACATCGGTGCAGGTCGAAGAACTACGCACTTGTCGGCAGGGCCGGTTTCTGTGCAGGGTGGTGCGATGGTTGCCATCGTCGAGGTGCCCCCGCCGACCAGCGCCGACGACCCGAACGCCTGGGCCGCGATGGCCGACACCACCTTGTGGAGCGCCGAGACCTTCGATCAACTCGGGTACGAAGATCTGAACGATCCGATCGAGACAGCGGCTTCGTTGGCCGTGCCGTCGTCGAACCGGCGAACCCTGCGCTGGGTCGCCCTCGACGACGCCGACGATCACACCACCGTGGTGGGTAGTTGCACCTGCTCACTGACCCTGCGTGACAACCTGGGCACCGCCGGGGTGCACGCGGTGGTGCGGCCCGACCGGCGCCGGCAGGGCATCGGCACGGCCCTGTTCGACGCCGCCGAGCAGCGGGCCGCCGCCGAGGGCCGGCACACCGTGCAGTCGTGGGTGCTGCAGGCGGCGCGAACACGGGCGGACGACCCGGGCGCGCTCGCCCCGCGCGAGGGCAGCGGTTTCGTGGACGGCAACCACGCCAGCGCACGCTTTCTGTTGGGGCGGGGGTACTCGCTGGAACAGGTCGAGGTGCACTCGCTGCTGCGCGTTCCTTTGCCGGCGGCCGTGATCGATCCGCTCGAATCGGACGCCGCGGCGGCGTCCGAGAGCAGCTATCGGCTGATCGCCTGGGCCGATCGTTGCCCCGACGACATCGTCGACGGGCTCGCCGAGGTGCGCGCCGCCATGGCCGACGCGCCGATCGCCGGGCTCGACTTCGAGCGGCAGCACTGGAGCGCCGATCGGGTGCGTGAGGTCGAGCAACGCTGGGCCGATGCCGGGGTCACCACCCTGGCCACTGCGGCTCAACACGTCGAGACCGGTGAGTTGGCCGGCTACACCGAGCTGATCCGGTTCGTCACGAAGGCCGACTCGGCGATTCAAGAAGACACCGTGGTGATCGCCGCGCACCGCGGCCACCGCCTGGGCATGCGCTTGAAGACCGCGAACCTGCGCCTGATGGCGAAGCGGTGGCCGCGCGTGCGCCGCGTGCACACCTGGAACGCCGACGAGAACGACTACATGCGCTCGATCAACATCGCCCTCGGCTTTCGCCCCGAGTCGAGCGAAGGGGGCTGGCAGAAGGTGCTGGGCTGAGGCTCGGCCTGGCTCCAAGCTCAGCCCGTGGCGCCCCAGCCCAAGGACGCGTTGGCGCTGCGCAGGTGCTCTTCGACCTCGTCGGCGGCGCGCCGGCTGTCGCCGGCGGCGATCGCCTCGTAGATGGCCCGATGCTGGGCCCGCAACTGGTCGGACAACTCGTGCCAGTGCCCGTGGGTGCGAAACGACTCCAGCACCATGGCCCGCATCGAGTGCCGAATCGCCGTGGTCATCTCGGTGATCAGCACGTTGTGCGCGGCCTCGGCCAACGCCACGTGAAACTCGGTGTCGAGTTCGTTGAAGGCGGCGATGTCGTCGCGCTCGGCGTCCATCTCGTCGAGCAGCCGGCTCATGGTGCCGAGGTCGTCGGCGGACGCCTGCCTGGCCGCCAGCCGTGCGCTCCAACGTTCGAGCATGATGCGGGTCTCGACCACGTCGTCGATCGGAAAGTTCGCCAACGACATGTGCAGGCGCAGAAACTGGGTGAGCGCCTTGCTGGGCAGTGACGTCAAGAAGGTGCCGCTGTCGGGTCCCACCCCCACACCCGACCGCACCACGCCCTGGGCTTCCATGGCACGCATCGCCTCACGCACCGCGGCGCGGCTCACGCCGAGCTTCGCCGCCAGGTCGCGCTCGGCCGGTAACTGGTCGCCCACCTTCAGCGCCCCCGCCATAATCTGGCTCTCGATCTGGTTGATCACCAGCTCGTAGGCGCGCATGCGGGGGATCTGCTGCCAATCCACGTCGGGTGTGCTGTTGGGAACCACGAAATGAATTCTGCCAGCACGCTTGACATCTGACCATAAGCCGTCCTACTTTTTTTTGGTCAGACCATTACAGAGAGGTAATGAGGCATGAGCGCACTCGTCGACGCCCTGCAGCAGGCGCTCGGTGGCGACCCGGTCAGTGACCGGCCCATCGACGTCTCGCGGCTCAGCCATGACGCCTCCCACTACCTGCTACGGCCCCAGGCTGTGGTGCTCGCCCGCGAGACCGGCGACGTGGCCCGGGCGGTCGCCGTCGCTCGCGAGCACGGCGTCGGGGTCACCTTTCGCTCCGGCGGCACCTCGCTGAGCGGCCAGGGCGTCGGCGACGGGGTGCTGATCGACACCCGACGCGGGTTTCGCGACATCGAGGTGCTGAACGACGGTGCCCGGGTGCGCTGCCAGCCCGGCGCCACCGTGCGCGCGGTCAACGCCAGGCTCGCCCCCTACGGCCGCATTCTCGGGCCCGACCCTGCCAGCGAGATCGCCTGCACCATCGGCGGCGTAGTGGCCAACAACTCCTCGGGCATGGCCTGCGGCACCACCCAGAACACCTACCGCACCCTGGCCGGCCTGGAGGTGGTGCTGCTCAGCGGCACGGTGATCGACACCGGCGCGGCCGACGCCGACGCCGAGCTCAAGGCGCTCGAGCCCGAACTGTGGCAGGGTCTGGCCGAGCTGCGCGACCGGGTGCGCGGCAACCCCGAGTCGGTGCGCCGCATCGAGCATCTGTTCTCGATGAAGAACACCATGGGTTACGGCATCAACAGCTTTCTCGATCACGACGAGCCGGTGCAGATCCTGGCCCACCTGATGGTCGGCTCCGAGGGCACGCTCGGCTTCATCGCGTCCGCCACCTTCGAGACCGTGCCGCTGCTGCCGAAGGCGTCCACCGCGCTGCTGATCTTCGACAGCATCGCCCACGCCACCACCGCGCTGCCCGACCTGATCGCCGCCGGCGCCCGCACCGCCGAGTTGATGGACGCCGTCTCGCTGCGGGTCGCGCAGGCGCTGCCGAACCCGCTGGAGGCGCTGCGTCCGCTGGTGGTCGACCAGCACACCGCCCTGCTGGTCGAGGCGCAGGCCCAACAGGCCGACGAGTTGGCCGGCACCGTGGCAGACCTCACCGCAGTGGTGGCCCGGCTGAACGGCCTGACCGACCTCGGCCTGCCGGCGGCGTTCTCGGCCGATCCGCTGGCCCGCGCCCGCGCCTGGCAGGTGCGCAAGGGCCTCTACACCGCGGTGGCCGGCGCTCGCCGGCCGGGGTCGACGGCCCTGCTCGAAGACATCGTGGTGCCCATGCCGGCCCTCACCGAAACCGTCAGTCGCCTCGGTGAACTGACCGCCGGTCACGGGTATCGCGACTCGGTGATCTTCGGTCACGCCAAAGAGGGCAACCTGCACTTCATGATCGACCCCGATCTGCGCGAACCGACGCAGATCGACGTGCTGGCCGCGTTCACCGAAGACCTCGTCGACCTGGTGCTCGACATGGACGGCTCGCTGAAGGCCGAACACGGCACCGGACGTGCGATGGCGCCCTTCGTCGAGCGGCAGTACGGCCCGGAGTTGTACGACGTGATGAAGCAGGTCAAGCGACTGCTCGACCCGGCCGGCGTGCTGAACCCGGGGGTGATCATCACCACCGACGCCAACGCGCACCTGGTGGACCTGAAGCTGCCCGAACTGGTCGACCCCTTGGTCGACCGCTGCGTCGAGTGCGGCTACTGCGAACCCAGCTGCCCGAGCAAGGACGTCACCACCACTCCCCGGCAGCGCATCGCGCTGCTGCGCGACGAGGCGTCCGGGGTGCCGGGTATCGAGCAGGACTACTCCTACATGGGCGTGCAGACCTGCGCGGCCGACTCGCTGTGCCTGCTGGCCTGCCCGGTCAGCATCGACACCGGCGTGTTCATGAAGCAGCACCGGCGCGAGGCGCAGCCGGCGGTGGCGCAGAAGATCGGCGTGGGCCTGGCCGAACACTGGAAGCCGACGCTGGCCACGCTGCGCGGTGCGCTCACCGTCACCGACAAGGTGCCGGGTTCGGTGCTGGCCGGGGTGACCGGTGCGATCCGCAAGGTGCTACCCACCGACCTGGTGCCGCTGGCCGGCGACGACCTGCCGGGCCCCGGACGATCCCGCACCAAGCTCGATGCCGGCCCCGCCGATGGGGCGGCCGAGGTGGTGTTCTTCGCCTCGTGCATGGGGGAGTTGTTCGAACCCTGCGGCGGCGACGCGGTGCCCGGCCCGGCCCGGTCGTTCCTGGAACTGTGCGCGCGGGCCGGGGTGCCCGTGCGGCTGCCCGAGAACCTGTCGTCGCTGTGCTGCGGCACGGTCTGGCGCTCCAAGGGGCTGACCGACGGCGCGACCGCGATGGCGGTGCGCACCGCGTCCGCCCTGCTGGTGGCCAGCGAGAACGGACGGCTGCCGGTGGTCTGTGAGGCCAGCAGCTGCACCCACGGCCTGCACACCCTGCAGCACGACCTGTTGGTGGGCGGCGAGCAGGAGTTGGCCGAGCAGGTGGCGGTGCTGACCGTGATCGACTCGTCGCGCTACGTCGCGCAACACTTGCTGCCCAAGCTGCAGGTGAACCGCCGGCTCGGCTCGGTGGTGCTGCACCCGACCTGTTCGGATCGTCATGCCGGCGACGTCGACCACCTGCGCGCGGTCGCGGCGGCCTGCGCCGACGAAGTGGTCGTACCGTTCGACGCCGGCTGCTGCGCCTTCGCCGGCGACCGGGGCCTGCTTCACCCCGAGCTGACCGCGTCGGCCACGACGCGCGAAGCCGCCGAGGTGCGTCGCGGCGACTACGACGCCTACCTGTCCTCCAACCGCACGTGTGAACTCGGCATGAGCCGGGCCACCGGGCACAGCTATCGCCACGCGATCGAGCTGCTGGAGGAGCTCACCCGCCCTGTTTGATACCGTCCCCATCACCTCGCCCGCTCAAGCACTCCGGAGAACGTCATGAACTTCACACCACAAATCGCGCCACTCGGGTCACTGTGGCTCTCGGCCATCGTCGGCCTGTTACCCCTGATCACCATGTTCGTCACGCTGGGCTGGCTGCGCTGGAAGGCGCACTGGGCCGGCCTGACCTCGGTCGGCGTGGCGATCATCGTCGCCGTGTTCGCCTTTCACATGCCCTTCCCGTTGGCGTTTCTGTCGGCCACCCAGGGTGCCGTGTTCGGCGTCTTTCCGATCATGTGGATCGTCTTCACCGCCATCGCGCTCTACCAGATCACCGTGGTGAGCGGCCGCTTCGAAGACCTGCGTTCGGTGTTCGCCCTGGTCAGCGACGACCCGCGGGTGCAGGCGATGCTGATCGCCTTCTGCTTCGGCGGCCTGCTCGAGGCACTGGCCGGTTTCGGCGCCCCGGTGGCGATCACCGGCGTGATGCTGATGGCGATCGGCTTCTCGGCCCTGCGCGCCGCCGTGGTGGTGCTGGTGGCCAACACCGCCCCGGTGGCCTTCGGCGCCATCGCCATTCCGATCATCACCGCCGGCAACCTGACCAAGATTCCCTACCAGCAGATCGGTGCCTACGTCGGTCACCAGACCCCGCTTCTGGCCGCCTTCGTGCCGTTGGTGCTGGTGTTCCTGGCCGACGGCAAGCGCGGCTTCAAGCAACTGTGGCCGGTCGCGCTGGCCACCGGCCTGGCGTTCGCCGTGGCCCAGTGGGTGTCGGCCACCTGGCTGTCGGTCGAGCTCACCGACATCATCGCCTCGCTGGTCGGCCTGGGCGTGGCGGTGCTGTTCCTGCGTTTCTGGCAGCCGCAGGGCGGCGCCGACGCGCTGGCCTCGCTGCACCACGATCGCGACACCGAGCTGGCCGCCATGACCGACAAAGAGCGCGCCGCGCTGCCCCAGCTGCACGACAGCAAGGGCGCGGCGAAGCTCGACGGCGGACGCATCTTCATGGCCCTGTTCCCGTACCTTCTGGTCATCGCGGTGTTCGCGGTGACCAAGCTGACCCCGGCGATCTCGGCGTGGCTGGCGTCCACCGACATCAAGATTCCGTGGCCGGGGTTGAACGGGCACATCATCACCGCGGCAGGCACGCCGTCCACCTCGACGATCTACAACTTCCAGTGGCTGAGTTCGCCGGGTACGTCGCTGCTGATCTCGATGTTCATCGTGGCCGCGGTGTACAAGGTGTCGGCCAAGGACGTGTTCGGCGAACTCGGCGCCACCGTGGTGAAGCTGCGGTTCTCGATTCTCACCGTGGCGTCGGTGCTGGCGCTGGCCTACGTGATGAACTTCTCGGGCCAGACCATCACCATCGGCACCTGGATCGCCGGCACCGGTGCGGCGTTCGCGTTCTTCAGCCCGATTCTGGGGTGGATCGGCACCGCTGTCACCGGTTCGGACACCTCGGCCAACGCGCTGTTCGCGACCCTGCAGCAGACGGCCGGCAAGGCGGCCGGTATCGACCCGACCCTGCTGGTGGCGGCCAACACCTCCGGTGGCGTGGTCGGCAAGATGATCAGCCCTCAGAACCTCACCATCGCGGCCACGGCCGTGGGCCTGCTGGGCCGCGAGTCCGACATTCTGCGCAAGGTGCTGTGGTGGAGCCTCGGCATGCTGATCGTGCTGTGCCTGCTGGTGGGGCTGCAATCCACCCCGGTGCTCAGTTGGATGCTGCCGAAGTTCTGACCCACGACCGGGTCGCGGCTCGCACTCGTCCCCCCGAACGTGAGCGCGCGACCGAGGCGGACGGCGGCTCAACAACCATCCCCCCGGTTGTCGAGCCGCCGCCCACCGGCTGGTCCGGGGGTGCAGGATGGACTCATGCAACGCGACGACGATGCGGCCGTTCTGCCCGAAGGCGCCCAACGAGTCTCAGCCAGACTGGCCGAACTCGGCCACCGGCACACCCCGGTGATGCTGGCCGATTCGGCCCGCACCGCTCAGGACGCGGCCGACGCCCTCGGCGTCGAGTTGGGCCAGATCGTCAAGAGCATCATCTTTCGCCGCCGGGTCGACGACGCCGCGGTGCTGGTGATGACCTCGGGCGATCGCCGGGTCGACGAAAACAAGGTGGCCATGAAGGTGGGGGAGCTCACCCGGGCCGACGCCGCCTTCGTCAAGCAGTCGACCGGTTTCTCCATCGGCGGAGTGTCACCGGTGGCGCACGCCACCCCCAGCGTCGAGCTGATCGACACCGAGCTGTTCCGCTTCGACGAGATCTGGGCGGCCGCCGGCCACCCTCATGCGGTGTTCAAGCTCAGCCCCGGCGATCTGGTACGGCTGACCGGGGCCCCGGTCGCCGACGTCACCGCCTGAGGTGACGTTCACCCAGGCGCTGCTCGGGTTCGCCGCGGTCGCCGCGGTGCTCACCGTGATACCGGGTCTCGACACCACCCTGGTGCTGCGCTCGGCGCTGGTGCGGGGCAACGGGTACGCCGTCGCCACTGCGCTCGGCATCGGTACCGGTGCGCTGATCTGGGGCGCGGCCGCGGCGGTGGGGGCCGCGGCCCTGCTGGCGGCGTCCGAGGTCGCCTACCGTGTGGTCACCCTCGGCGGCGCGGTGTACCTGGTGTATCTGGGTGTGATGCTGATCGTGAAGAGCGTTCGGACGCACGGACTCGAGGTCGAAGGGCCTGCCGGTGAGGCCATCTCGAAGTGGCGGGGCTTTCTGACCGGGGTGTGGACCAACCTGCTCAACCCCAAGATCGGCGCGTTCTACCTGGCCACCATTCCGCAGTTCGTGCCCGCCGGAGTTTCGCCGCTGGGCATGGGGCTGCTGCTGGCCGGGGTGCACGACCTGCTGGCCGTGGCCTGGTTCGCTCTGATCATCGCCGGGGCGAGCTACGCCCGGCGCTGGCTGGCGAACGCGCGTGCGCTGCGCGTCGTCGACCGCGTTGCGGGCGTCACCCTGGTCGGGTTCGGCGTGAAGCTGGCACTTCCGGGCCACTGAGCTCGGTCGTGCTCAGGTCTCGATCCACAGGCAGAACGGGTGCCCGGCCGGGTCGAGGCACACCCGTACGTCCGCCTGGGGCTGGTAGGGCGCCATGCGGGCGCCGCACTGCAGCGCGTGGCGCAGCCCGGCCTGCAGATCGTCCACCTGAATCTCGAGATGAAGCTGCATCTGCTGGTCGCCGGGCCCGCCGGGCCACACGGGGTGCACGTGGTTGGGTTCGAGTTGACACGCGATGCCGACACCGCCGTCGGGGTTACGAACGGCCACCCAGCTCAGGTCGTCGGTGGGGCCGAGCTGCCAGCCCAGCAGCCTGGCGTAGAAACGGGCCAGCGACACCGGGTCTGGTGCGCCCAGCGTCACGGTGCTCAGTCGAATCCCCTGCATGGGCCCAGCCAACCACCGCCGCGCCGCACGCGCCAGAAAACCCTCACACGTGAATGATGAGCTCGCCGTGCAGCAGAGTGAACCAGCCGTCGGGGTCGGCTGCCCAGGCCCGCCAGGCGTCCGAGATTCCGTGCAGTTCGTCGGCTGTGGCGAGGCTGCGCCGCAGCACCTGGTCGGCCACCGCCGAGGTCAGTATGCGGTCGGCCCAGCCGAGTCCCCAGGCCGTTCGTGATTCGTCGTCGGCGTAACACCAGACCGACGCCGTCGCAGTGACGTTCGAGCAGCCGGCCTCATGCGCCCAGGCGAGCAGCCGGCGACCCGCGTCCGGCTCGCCGCCGTTTGCCCTGGCCAACTGCAGGTACAGGTCGAGCCAACGGCCGAGGGCCGGGCTCGGGGGGTACCAGGTGAAGGCGCTGTAGTCGGCGTCGCGCACCGCCACCACCCCGCCTGGACGGCAGACTCGCACCATCTCGCGCAGTGCCTGCACCGGGTCGGGCAGGTGCTGCAGCACCTGATGGGCGTGCACCACGTCGAAACTGTCGTCGGGCAGGTCGAGCGCGTGCACGTCGCCCGCCAGGTAGTCGACGTTCTCGACCCCTGACGCCTCGACACCTTCACGGGTCAGCGCCACCACCGCATCGGACGTCTCGAGCGCCGTCACCCGGCCCGGTGCGACCAGGCGGGCGAGGTCGGCGGTGATGGTGCCAGGGCCGGCGCCCACGTCGAGCAGGCGCTGCCCGGGCTGTAGGTGGGGCAGCAGGTAGGCGGCCGAGTTGGCCGCGGTGCGGGCACGGTGAGATCGCAGCACGCTCTCGGCGTGCCCGTGGGTGTAGGCCGATGACATGCCAGCCGAAATTACCGGCGTCAGCCGCGGGTGTAGAACTCCAGGGCGATGTTGTCCGGGTCGCGGAAGGCGATCAGGTCGCCGGTGGCGCCTCGGGTCACATCGCCGTGCGCTACGCCCAAGCCGTCGAGGTGGGCGATCCACGCGTCGAGGGTCGCCCGATCGGCAACCGCGACGCCGAGGTGGTCGAGACCGGCGTGGCGTTCGTTGAAGGGCCCCGGCTCGGCGAACTCGCCATGCTCGGTGAGGGTGATCAACAGGTCGTCCCGAATCAGCATGGCCTTGGCCATGCCGTTGACCTGTACCCGCCGCCTCTCGGCGAAGCCCAGCACCTCGGAGTACCAGCGCACGC
>ERZ724512.295-NODE-295-length-21964-cov-6.839655_pt1 | contig 21964 bp, 20 predicted proteins | sample MGYA00376045_ERZ724512 | MGnify/ENA primary metagenome ERZ724512 (study PRJEB28724, sample SAMN07190883) | activated sludge metagenome | isolation source: activated sludge of sewage treatment plant in Hong Hong | place: Hong Kong | collected 2016-03-17 ... | reverse complement strand
CCCGTACTGGGCGTGCGCGAGGAGTACCTCGGGACCGCTTTGGAGCGTGTGCGCGCTCTCGGTGGACTGGATTCCTACCTGGCGCTGATCGGGATTGGCGACGACGATCGGCAAGCGCTGGCGGACTGGCTGGTTAGGAAGTAGACCGCGCCCTCACGCCGAGCGGCGGTTGCGTTCCTGCTGCTTCCACAGATCGTGCAGTGTCTCGGCCACCCAGTCGTGGCACGCGGCTTCGGAATCGGCGAGCAGCAAGGCGGATTCCACCCGGGCGTGCTCCACGTCGCCGGCGCGCAGCATGCGCCGGATGTCCCATAGACGGCCGTCGAACTCGATGTGGCAATCGCTGGTGCTCATGGCAGCAGGATGAGGGCAGGGTCTGACAAAACCTCTGCGCCACGCCGCGGCAGGGCAAATCCGTCCGAGTGGTGTATGCCCTCGAGGCCGATCTGTGAGCATTCCGGGTATGGGTTAGCGCGCCGGACGCTCAAAACCCGTCCGCGGTGCTCACGGATGCCCGGTATGCTCACCGATTCGGCCAGGTGACGCCAGTGCCCGCAGCGCCTCCCGGGCGATCTCCTGCTCCTCGTCGGTAGGCACCACGAGCACCCGAACCGGGCTGTCCGCAGTGGCGATGTCGGCCAGGCCGCGGGCGGCACAATTCGCTTGTTCGTCCAGCTCGATGCCCAACCCGGCAAGCCCCGCGCACACCGCCGCCCGGACGGTTGCATCGTTCTCCCCGACGCCGGCCGTGAACACCACCGCGTCCGCTCCGCCCAGTTCGACCAGGTAGGCGCCGACGTAGTGCCGGATGGCGTGGACGTACACGTCCAGTGCAGCGCGCGCAGCATCATCCCCGTCCGCGATGGCGGCGTGGACCTGACGCAGGTCGTTCTCTCCAGCCAGTCCCTTCATGCCCGAGCGTTTGTTCAGCAGGCCGTCCAGCTCATCGACAGTCATGCCGCCGCGCAGCAGATGTAGCAGAACGCCGGGGTCGATGTCGCCGGTCCGTGTTCCCATCACCAAACCGGCCAACGGAGTCATGCCCATGGACGTGTCGACACTGCGGCCGCCCTGCACCGCACACGCGGATGCGCCGTTGCCCAGATGCAGCGTGATGACCCGCGCTGCCTGCGGGTCGAGACCGAGGTACTCCACAGCGACCCGGCTCACGTACGCATGCGACGTCCCGTGGAAGCCGTACCGCCGGATCCGTTCGGCGTCGGCCACGGAACGCTCGAGGCCGTAACGGTAGGACGACTCGGGCATCGTCTGGTGGAAGGCCGTGTCGAAAACCGCGACGTGGGGGACCTCCGGGTAGGCCTGCATCGCCACGTCGATTCCCAGCAGGTTCGCCGGGTTGTGCAATGGTGCCAAGGGGACACAGGCTTCGATCGCCCCAATCACCTCGCGATCGATCACGGCCGGGGCGGCGAACCGGTCTCCGCCGTGCACCACTCGGTGCCCCACTGCGGTCAAGGCCGCCTCCGGGATCGGGACGGTCGCGTCGAACGCTTCAGCCATTGCAGCGAAAGCCTCACGGTGGTCGGCCATGGGCCGTTCGATGACGAGGTCCCCGTGGGTCAGCCGGGACATGTCCTCCCCGATCCGCTCCACAAGACCGCTGGCCAGGCTGGTAGGCCCTGTCATGTCCAGGAGTTCGTACTTCAGGCTCGAGGAACCTGAGTTGAGGACGAGGACCAGTGGCATTCAGGCCTCCTGCGACTGAATGGCAGTGATCGTGATCGTGTTGACGATGTCCTTGACGGTGCACCCGCGCGACAGGTCGTTGACCGGCTTGCGCAATCCCTGCAAAATCGGCCCGATCGCTACCGCTCGGGCGGAACGCTGCACCGCCTTGTACGTGTTGTTTCCGGTGTTCAGGTCGGGGAAGATCAGCACGCTCGCTTGGCCTGCCACTTCCGAGCCCGGCAGTTTGGTGGCGGCCACCCCCGGGTCCACTGCGGCGTCGTACTGAATGGGTCCTTCGATTGGGATGTCCGGTCGCCGGGATTGTGCCAAAGCCGTGGCCGCGCGGACCTTTTCCACGTCCCCGCCAGTGCCCGACGCGCCCGTCGAGTAACTGAGCATCGCGACGTAGGGATCCACGCCGAACGCGGCAGCAGTCGACGCCGACGAGATGGCGATGTCGGCGAGTTGCTCCGGGGTGGGATCGGGGTTGACCGCGCAGTCGCCGTACACGAGCACCTTGTCGGCCAGGCACATGAAAAACACACTGGACACCACAGAGACGCCCTCGTTCGTTCGGATCAACTGCAGCGCTGGGCGCACTGTGTCGGCCGTGGTGTGGGATGCGCCGCTGACCATGCCGTCGGCCAGCCCGGACTTGACCAGCAGCGTGCCGAAGATAGTGACATCAGTGACCGCGTCGTGCGCGATGTCCATGCTCATGCCCTTGTGTCCGCGCAGGTCGCACAGAAGCGCGGCCATCTCGTCGCGCAACTCCGAGTGCTCGGGGTGGATCAGTGTGGCGCCGGAGAGGGTCAGGCCCATGGAGCGGGCCCGGTCCATGATCGTGTCAGCGTTGCCCAGGATCGTGAGGTCGCAGATCGAGCGCCGCAGGATTTGGTCGGCGGCGCGCAGGATGCGCTCGTCGTCGCCCTCCGGTAACACGATGCGGCGGCGGTCCGAGCGGGCCTGTCGCACCAGCCGGTTCTCGAACATCAGGGGAGTGGTTACCGCGGTGTCGGCGATCTGGATCCGGTTGATCAGGTCGCTGGTGTCCACCTCGGTCTCGAACAAACCCAGTGCCGCCGCGATCCGGCGGTCGTCCCCGAACCGGATCTGCGGCGTCAGGTTGGCGATCCGGTAGGCCGTCTCGAACGTGTCACTCGGTGCGAGCAGCAGCGGGGTGACCGCGGAATCCAGACCCCGGGCGAAGGACAGCACCCGCACATCCGGCTCCACACCGCCGGTGACGATCACGCCGCTGATGCTGGGAACCCGGTCGCTGAAACGGGCGGTCAGGGCGGTCAGCAGGACGTCGGCGCGATCGCCGGGGGTCACCAGGAGCACGCCGTCCTGTAGGCGGTCGAGCAGGTTCGGCAGCGTCATGGCTGCGACCCGGACGCCGGTGACCTCCCGGTCCAGCGATTCTTGCGTACCGATCAGCAGCGTCGCCTTGAGCTCCGAGTAGATCTGGTGCAGCGACGGCAACTGCAGTGTGGGCTCCTCCGGGATGATCCACACGGGCTGGTCCAGCGGATCGAGAACCGCGCGAATGGTCTCGGTCTGGTTGGCCTCCACCCGGTTGACGGCGATGCCGAGCAGGTTGACCTCGTGACCCCGCACGGAGTCGCGGGCAGCGTTGACCGCGCCGCGGACCTGGTCGGGCCGGTGACCGTGGGCGCTGATCACCAGCAGCACCGGGGCGGCCAGGTTGAGCGCCATGGTGACGTTGAGCTCGAACTCGAACGCGGCACTGGCGCCGGTGTAGTCGGTGCCCTCCACGAGCACCACGTCACATTGCGCCGCGAGGGTGTCGAACTTGGTCATGATCTCGCTGATCAGACTGTCGGCGTCGTGCAGCGTGCCGACCCCCCGGGTGGCGTCGGTGGTGATCCCGAAGGACTGCTCGTAGGTCTGGGTCAGGCCGTAGCGCTGACGGATCAGGTTGATCGTGTTGTCCTCGGTGGAACTGCCCACCACTGGCCGGAAGTAGCCGACCTTGGCGGAGTGCCGGCTCAATGCCTCCATCAAACCCAGCGACACCATCGACTTGCCGCTCGCGGGTTCCATCGACGTCACGTATACGGCTTTGGCCACGTAGGAAGCCTAGAGCCGGGCGCTGGGTGGGTGCGAGCGCGGCGGCTGCGGATAGAGGTCAGACACGCGCGCAGTTTTGAGCAGTCGACGCCTGTCCAGTGCTCACTGCTGTGTCCAAACTCTGTCGGCGGCAAGTCCTGCTAGACCCGGAAGACGGAAGAGCGCACAAGCGAAGCCGACCGACAAGGCGAAGAAGAAGGTCAGCGAAAGTCCACTGACCGAATCGGTGAGCACGCAGGGCATCCGTTAGTCTCCCGGGCGGACTTTCGGTGCCCGGAACGCTCACGGATGCCCGGAATGCTCACCGATTTTGCCTGTTCAGCGAACCGTCAGCCCACCAACGCCGCCGCCGACGACACAGCCTGCGCCAGCGTGTCCCGGGGGATGTTCAACTGGTCGGTCAGCCGCACGGCCATGTCGCCGTAGTTCGCGATCGCGACCAGCGTTCGGCCGGTGATCTGTTCGGGGGCGACCTCGCCTGGTTGCAGGATCCGCAGGATGAGGATCTCGGCATCCGGATCCTCGCCGTCGTTGCCCAGTCGCAGCGTGTTGCGAACGACCTCGGCGGCGGCGGTTTCGTCCTGGGTGACCGACAGCGCGAGCAAGGCGACGGCGTTGGCGAAGCCCACGGCGGTGTTCAGGACCTGCGAGGCGTCGATCGGCTCCTCGAGCGCGTCCCGCAGTGCTGCCGTGACCGGGGAGACCGGCTCGGTCAGGTAGGAGCCGACAATGGTGCCCACCTCGCGGTAGGTGGCGAGGTCCAGGCGCTGGTCGGTGGCCGCGGCGACGACCTCGAAGTTGCCCACGCTCCGCAGCCTAATCCGCAGGTCCGTCACCCGCGGTCGACGAGGTCGTGGCAGGCTGAGCCGTAGTGAGAGCCCAAGGAGGGTGACATGCGTCGAGTCGTGGCGATCGGGGTAGCCGTCGGTTCATTGGCCGCGGGGGTGCTGTGGAGCAGGAAGCGCGATGCCCAACGCCGCGAGGAGTGGGTGCGTCGGGCCAGCGCCGTGGCCGACGATCTGGCCGGCGAAGTCACCCGTACCGCTGCAACAGCCGCCGTCGGTGTCGCTGACGCAGCGGAGAAAGCCGCCGAAGGAGTTGGCAGGGTCGCCGACGTGACCGCCGGGGCGGCCGCCACTGCTGGCGTGACCGTGGAGACCGCGGCCCGCAAGGCGTCCGAAGCCGTCGACAAGGCCGCGCGCACCACCGCTGATGTCGCCGCCGAGCTCGCCGAGAAGGCCTCCGAGGCCTCGCAAGCAGCGGGCGAGGTCGCCGACAAAGCCGCGCTGTCGACGTCCGAGGTTGCCTATGACGCCGCCGATGCCGTGGAGGCTGCGGCGGACGAGGTGGAGGCGGAGAACGCCGCGCGGGAGGCCGACGAGGAGTTGGAAGCGCCCGCACCCGTGGCCAAGAAGAAGGGCCCGAGGAAGAAGCCTGCCCCCAAGACCGACCAGTCGGTCGCCTGATCCGGATCGCCGTCGTCGGGCCAGAATCGTCCGGCAAGACGACCTTGGTCACCGCCCTCGCCGGCCAACTTCCGGGCCGGGTCGAGGTCATCGCCGAGCAGGGTCGCCTGCTTGCCGAACGCCTGCCGCCGGGACACCCCTGGAGTTGGCGGGAACAGCGCGCGACCTCACTGCTGCATCAGGGCGCCGAAGCCGCCGCCGAGGTGGTCCTGCGGGCCGAAGGAGGCGGCGTCCTGTTGGCAGATGGCACCGCTGCCACCCCACTTGTGTGGCACTTGTGTGCAGTCCGCAGCCGCCCCCATTACGACGCCGGTGATGCCGAAGTCACCGAGGAACTTGCCGGCGCTGTTGCACAGACCGAGTACGACCTCGTCCTGGTCACGGCACCTGACCTGCCCTGGGAACCCGACGGGATCCGGGACGACCCGGCTGGTCGCGATGCCGCATTCGAGCAGTACTGCGCCCTGTTTCCCGACGCCGTCGTGATCCGTGGCGAGGACCGGTTACGGCAGGCGACAGCGGCTGTTTCGGCGGTGTTACCAACCACCCCGTGACTGGGACTGGGCGCCGAACGGCTGGCAGGATGATCGCGTGTCCTTCCTCGACGCCGTCCGTCAGCCCTACGAGGAGATGGACGGCGACCTGGCCGACGCCGACGCCGTCGATGCGCTGAAGACGGTCTTGCTGGGTCTGGGCGATCAGGGACTGGCAGACCGACAGCGATTGGTCGACGCGTACTTCAATCGGCAGGGGATCACCTTTAGCCTGGCCGGCAAGGAGCGACCACTGCCGCTGGACTTGGTGCCACGGCTGCTCAGCGCCGCCGAATGGCGGGTGATCGAGCAGGGCGTCGCGCAACGGATCCGGGCGCTCGAGATGTTCCTGGCCGACGTGTACGGCCCGCGCGGTGTGCTCGACGACGGGATCGTGCCGCGGCGGCTGATCACCAGTTCCAAGCACTACCACCGCGAGGCCTGGGGGATCGAACCTCCGAACTCCGTGCGCATCCACGTCGCTGGTATCGACCTGATCCGTGACGAGCAGGGCGTGTTCGCAGTCCTTGAGGACAATCTGCGCTGCCCGTCCGGCGTGAGCTACGTGCTCGAGAACCGGCGCGCGCTGGCCCATGTGCTGCCCGAACTCTTCAGCGACCAGCGGGTGCAACCGGTGGCCGAATACCCGGAACGACTGCTGGATGCGCTGCTGGCCGCGGCCCCCGGTGGCGTCGCGGATCCGCAGGTCGCAGTCCTCACCCCGGGCGTGCACAACTCGGCGCATTTCGAGCACGCATTCCTCGCGCGGCGGATGGGTGTGGAACTGGTCGAGGGCCGCGACCTCTACTGCCGGGACGACCAGGTCTGGATGCGCACGGTGCGCGGCCCGCGTCCGGTGCACGTGCTGTACCGGCGGATCGATGACGACTACTTGGATCCAGTGCACTTCCGGCCCGATTCGGTGCTGGGCGTGCCGGGCCTGCTCAATGCCGCCCGCGCCGGCCGGGTCACGATCGCCAACGCGGTGGGCAACGGGGTCGCCGACGACAAGGCCATCTACCCGTACGTGCCCGCGTTGATCGAGTACTACCTCGGCGAGAAGGCGATCCTGCCCAACATCGACACCTATGATCTGCAGGACGCCGAGCAGCGGGAGTTCGTCATCGACCGGCTGGACCGCATGGTGCTCAAGCCGGTGGACGGCTCCGGCGGATACGGCCTGGTGGTGGGGGATCAGGCTACCGACGAACAACTCGAACGCCTGCGCCAACAAGTGCTGGGCGACCCGCGCGGCTGGATCGCCCAGCGGATCGTGCGGATCAGTACCTGTCCCACGCTGGTGGGTTCGGGTCAGCTCGCCCCGCGCCACGTGGACCTGCGACCGTTTGCAGTCAACGATGGCGAGAACATCTTCGTGCTGCCCGGTGGGCTGACCCGGGTGGCGCTACCGGAGGGCTCGCTGGTCGTGAACAGCAGCCAGGGCGGCGGGTCCAAGGACACTTGGGTAGTCGCAGAGCCGGACGAGCTGATGTACGTGCCGCCGGAGCGGCCCACCCCGCGGCTGACCCGCGTGTTGGCCGCCGTCCCGGCTCGGGTGCACTCGCCGACCATCCACGACGAGCGGATGCGGCAGCAGGAGAACCAGCAGCAGCAGTCGCTGTCCGGATCTGCAACGCGTTCAGTGGAATCCGGCCCGATACGCCCTCTTTCTCCCGTTTACACCTACGAACGCGTTGCAGATCCGGACATCGAATCATGCTGAGCCGCATCGCTGAGTCGTACTTCTGGATCGGTCGCTACCTCGAGCGGGCGGAGGCGACCTCCCGACTGCTGGCCGAACACCATCAGCTGATGGTCGAAGAACGCACGGTCCCGGAGGAACTCGCGGCGGCCGTTTTGCTGGACGCGCTTTCGCTGCCCCCGCAGGCGGCGAGCTCAGCGGGCGACCTGGTGTCCGCGGTGGTGGGCACCTCAGTCGACCCCGCGACGATCTCGGGGGCGATCACGATGGCCCGGGAGAACGCCCGCGGTGTGCGAGAGAGCCTGTCCGCGGACGTCTTCGAGGCTCTCAACGCCGCGCACTTGGCGGGCATCAGCGGACCCATGGTCGCGACCAGCCCGGCTTACGCGTTGTACCGGGTCGTGGAGCGGCTGGCCGTCGTCGTCGGGCAGGTGGACTGGACCGTTCCCCGAGATGAGGGCTACCTGTTCCTGTCGCTGGGGCGTTCATTGGAGCGGCTCGACATGGTGTCCCGCGTGCTGGCTGTGCGGCACGACCAGCTGTGGCCCGAGGGCGGCCCGGTCGCGACCTTACGCGCCGCTGCCGCCCTCAACGCCTTCCTGCGCACGCAGCACCCCATGACCGGGGACGAAGCGCGCAAGTTCTTGCTGCTCGACGGCGACTTCCCGCGATCTATGCGGGTCAGCGCCTCCACTGCCGAGGAAGCCGTGCGCGGGCTGGCGGCACGCGGTGCCAGCGACGGTGGGGATCTGCTGCGGGAGGTGGGGCTGATGCGTTCCCAACTGGAGTACGCAGTCGATCCGACGCCTGACGAGGTGGACGCGCTGGTGGAGTTGGTGCAGCAAGCGAGTGCGCGGGCCTCAGATGTAGTTGCGCAGGCGTTCTTCCGCCCGGTGGGCACGATCGTGTGGAGCAACTGATGGCCGGGCGTCGTTTGCGCATCCAGCACCGGACGGGCTACCGCTATGCCTCTCCGGTGGTGTCGTCGTTCAACGAGGTCCGGATGACGCCGCTCGACGACGACGGACAGGTGCTGATCAGCCACGAACTACGGGTCGAGCCGCGTGCCGCGGTGCTGGTGTACACCGACTATTGGGGCGCCCGGGTCGAGTCCTTCGACACCCACGAGCCGCACGACGTCCTCGAAGTGATCTCGACGAGCACGGTGGACACGGCGGAGGGCTACGTCAGTGCCGAGGGCGTGAGCTGGGAGGACCTGGCGACGGTGGCCGTGCTGGATCGGTGGTGTGAGTTTCTCGAGACCAGTTCGTACGTCGACGACGCTCGCGACGACGAATCCCGCGCACACCTAGTCGAACAATTGCGGGCCCAGAGCACGCCGGCGCAGGCAATCAGCTTGTGCAACGAGTTGGTACGTGACCGGATCTCCTATGCGGCTGGCTCAACCACGGTGTCGACCACTGCCAGCGAGGCGTGGGCCACAGGTTCCGGTGTGTGCCAGGACTTCACCCACGCGATGCTGTCGCTATTGCGCTCGGCCGGCATTCCCGCCCGGTACGTCTCGGGCTACCTGCATACCGAGGAGCAGGCGCTGGGCGAGACGGTACGCGGCGAGTCGCACGCGTGGGTCGAGGTCTGGAACGGCGGCTGGGAGGGGCTGGACCCCACCAACAACCGTGCGGTCGGTTCTGCTCACGTGCTGGTGGCGCGCGGCCGCGACTATGCGGACGTGCCGCCGCTCAAGGGTATTTACGCAGGCGGTGCCAGTCAGGGACTGGGCGTCGAGGTGGAGATCACGCAACTCGTGCGGTAGGGCGGCGTTGCTTTCATCACCATCACCGTTTGCACAAGGGTTCACCGTTTGGAAGGGAAGGGTGCGGCTTTGTTCAAACGGCGGAACGCAGACCGGCCATGCTCGGCCCGCCTTACCCTGGAGCCATGCGCTCAGCCCTAGCCACGGTTGTTCTCCTGGGTGTCGGCGTCGCGCCTGCCGCCGCAGACCCGGTCTCCATCACGGCCGCTTGCCAGGCCACGCGCGACGCATTGAACGTCGCCGGGACGGTCACCGGTGGCGCCGGTGAGGTGGTGTTCGCTGGTCAGCGCTGGCGTACGGGGTACCGCGTGGTGGATCCCAGCGGGACGTACGGGATCCTCGCCGGGGAGGGTTTGCGCACGAAAGATCGCAAAGCGGCGCTTCGCTACTTGAAGGCACGCAAAGCGACGGCCTGGTTCAAGTCGGGCAGCACTGTCGAAGCGCGCGCGAACGCGATCGGCTTGCCGGCGGATTGTGCGAGCGCGGCGGGGGTGTTCCTCAACCGGTCTGGCAACACTTATCAGTACGCGAACGTCACCGTCACGCTGGACGACGAGAGCCGCATCCTGACGTGGACAGGAACCACCGACCGCACGTTCTCGTACATCGCGCAGACTGTCGACCTACCCACCCCGGTCGTGTCCTACGCGCGCTGGGAGCGGGCCTCGCAAGCGGCTTCGCTCAACGCGACCATGCGCACGATCGCGCGCACTGTGGCAGCCTCGGTGAGCGCGGATGCAACCGTCATCGCGGCGACGCTGCGGACTTACGCCGATCCCGCTCGCGCCGTGCCCTTGAAGGTGCGCACTCTGCGCGCTGGCGGTCTGCTCTACGGCCGCAACCCGTTCACGCACACCTACCACGCATGGCGGGTATATGTGAAAGAGGGCACACTTCGTGCCAAACGTGTCGCACCCTGACGCACACTGGAATGGTGATCCTCCGTACCGCCGCCGTGGGACTGCTGGTCCTGGGTGTCGCTGCGCCCGCCGTCGCGGCGCCGACTCCCACCCCGACCGTGACTCCCACTCCCACACCTCGCCCAACCAAGCCCGTCAAGCCCAAGAAGCCGACGAAGGCCCTAGAGCGAGTGCGAGTCACCATCTCGCCAGGTGAGGGCCGCATGGGCGTGGGTCAACTCATTACCGCTACCTTCTCCGCGCCTGTGCGTTTCAAGGCCAAGGCCGAGGCGGCTATGCAGGTCAGCGGCGACAACCTGCCGCCGGGCTCGTGGGCCTGGATGAATAGCACGACTGCCATCTACCGGCCCAAGGACTTCTGGCCCGGCAAGACCCGCATTTCCGTGGACCTCGCCCTGCGCAAGGTGCCGCTGAACTCCGACGCGAAGACCAAGTGGATCGGCGGTAAGACCACGACCCGCACGGTGAACCTGCGCACCAATCGGTCCTTCATCGCCAAGATCGACGGGAACACCCACCAGATGCGTGTCTTTCGCAACGACAAGTTGGTGAAGGTCTTCGGCGTGAGCCTGGGCAAGCCCGGCTTCGCGACCCGGTCGGGCGTCAAGATCATCACCGGTGAGAAGTACCGCTGGACGCGCATGACCAGCGACCAGCTGGGCTTGACCAACGAGTACTACGACCTCCAGGTTCCGTATGCAGTTCGCATCACGCCGAGTGGCGAGTTCGTGCACGGCGCACCGTGGGCCGCATCCCGGATCGGCGTGTGGAACGGATCGCATGGCTGTACCAACCTCAACATTGGCCCCGCTAAGTGGTTCTTCAACCACGTCAAGCCCGGTGACGTCACGGTGACCACCAACACCGGCCGCCGGATGGAGACCTGGAACGGCACGCCTGGTTCGTACTGGAACTACAGCTGGAAGCAGTGGAAGGCGATGTCAGCGCTGAACTGAGCTTTGGCGCATGAAGGTTCTGTGACTGAGCGAGTCGTAGATTGCGCGGGGTCACATAACCTTCTCCCGCAGGTCGATGACTGTCTCCTCGCGGATGTCCTCACTCGCCTCGGCCCGCGCGACCACCTCGGCGGGCGCAGCCAGGTCGCTGCGCAGCAACAAGCCGTCCAGCATCGCCATGACCTCGTCCGCAAACTCCAGCGGAACGAAGTGGGTGGCGTGCAGCACGTGCACTTCGGCGTGCGGGATTTGCTCGGCGAACGCGACCACGTCGCGCATCGACGTCATGACGTCGAAACCACCCGCCACCACGGTGATCGGGCACTCGACGAACGACGGGTCCATCGGTTCGTGGTCAGCAGCCGCAACCATCAACCTGAAGTACCACTCGAAGTCGTGCTCGAGGAAAGCCCGGATCCACGGCACGACGTCGCGGGTCTGGGCGCTGGGCAGCATGAAGCCGCTGTGCCGCAGAAGCTCCGCGAAGGCCGGGCCCTTGGGTACGGTCCGGGCCAGCGCGGTCAACGGCTTGCCGATCACCTGGCCGGCCCTGCTGACCATCAACCCGGTCTGCTTGCGCAGCGGCTTGGGCACCAGCAGGTTGGCGAACGCCGCGTCGTAGGTGCCACCTGGAACCCCAGCGCACATCAGCATGCCGGCGACCTTCTCCGGATGTTCGGCTGCGATCTCGAAACTCACGTTGACGCCAAGAGACCACGCGGCCAGAAGCGCGCGGTCCACCTCGCAGTGCTCCATCAGAGCCAGCGCGTCCGCGACGTGGTCCTCTACCCGGATCGCCTCGGGGTCGGCCGGCCGCCCCGAACCCAGTCCGCCGCGGTGGTTCCAGCCGACCACGTGATAGCCGCAGTGCTCGTCCAGCAGCCGCGGCCAGGCCTCCGGCGGCACTCCCAGCCCGTTGCAGATCACGACCGTGGGCCCGGTGCCGTTGTTGGTCCAACCGAGGATCTCGGTGCCGTCCGCACTGGTGAACGTGAACGTCGAGAGCATGGCTGAAGTGTCACCCGAGCGCTTTCTGGGTGATCACACCGGGTTCTGGGCTGGGAGACCCTACTTGACAACCAAGCGGTACCCGCCTGGCGTGCGCGGTAGCACGAAGCCCAGCGTGTGCTTTCCGGGCTTGAGGCTGAGTTGCGTCAGCGTCCGGCCGTGATGGCGCAGTTGCGCGCTTGCAGTCGCTTTCGTCGTCACCTTGCACGTGACCTTCACCTTCTTGGCTGACTTCGCCTTGCGCACCTTGCACTTGACGCTGGCCGCCGGACCGGTTGCTCCGGTGTCGCCCTTGGGGCCGGTGAGTCCGGGGTCACCCTTGGGGCCGGTGAGTCCGGGGTCACCTTTGGGGCCGGTGGGCAGTGCGCCACCCGTGCCGCTCAGTTGCACGGAAGGCTGTGAGCCCGGCTTGTCACTGACTACGCTGAGTGTCGCGCCGCGCGTGCCGGGGGCCATGGGGGCGAATCGGACGTTCACAGTACAAGACTTGCCACCAGGCACCGATGTGAAGCAGTTCGAGCCGGCCACAAAGAAGTCCTCGGGGTTGTTCCCGGTCAGGACAAGGTCTCGCACCGCCAACGGGCCGTAACCATCGTTAGTGATCACAACGGTCTGTGGCGGGCTTACCGTGCTCTGCGCCTGTTCGCCGAAGCTGAGCGAGGAGGTCGATACGGCCGCCCCGGCCGGGTAGGTGGGTTCGTAGATCAGGCGTTCATAGGCCGATGAGTAGTTGAGAATTAACGTACCCAGCCGATATCCGCCGAAGAGTGCGCCTGCAGAAACATGCCAGCACAGACGTAGCGGATCGGAGGGCCCCGAGACATCACAGGAGTACTTGTCGACGGCTGCCCCCGCCGGTGCGAACCCCATGGACCGATTGGCTGAGTAGTACCAGTTGGTGCCATTGGCAGAGTGTGTCGTTGCACGGTTGTCACCGGTGTCGAACAGCACATCCTCGCGGGGAGCTGTGGCCAGCAGTGTGATCGTGCTGCTTCCGGTCGCGCGTCCGGCCAGCATCAGATACGAGCCATCGCAGTCGGCGAGAATCGAGGTCAAGGATGCAGTGCCGTCATACAGCCCTGAGAAGCACAAGGACCATCCGCCGAGACTCGATACAGGCACTGCCGTCTGCGGACCTACGGGGTAGTACGGTGGCGGGTCCGCTTGCGCCGGCGGGGCCCCGAGAGCCATCCCCAGCGCTGCCGCGGCGGTGGCAAGAACAATGCGTCGCATGGCAACCTCCCCTCCACGAGGCGCCTGCGCCCGGCAGGCGCCGGGTTACCGATTCCATTATCGCTCGCCCGGCCGCCTAGCGATCAAGTAACAGCGATCCGTTGCACTATCGGAGTAAGCGCGTCAGTTGCGACCAAGTGCGGCTACTACGCTTTCGCCATGGCCGACATGAAACCCCGAAGTTCCGTCGTCACCGAGGGCATGGAGCGTGCCCCTGCCCGCGGCATGCTGCGGGCGGTAGGCATGAGTGACCAGGACTTCGACAAGCCGCAGATCGGCATCGCGTCGAGTTGGAACGAAATCACCCCGTGCAACCTGTCGCTCGAGCGGCTTGCTAAAGCCGCGAAGGAAGGTGTGCATGCAGCGGGTGGTTTCCCGCTGCAGTTCGGCACGATCTCGGTGTCCGACGGCATCTCGATGGGCCATGAGGGGATGCACTTCTCACTGGTCAGCCGGGAGATCATTGCCGACTCGGTCGAGACCGTCATGAACGCAGAGATGCTGGACGGCATGGTCACGTTCGCGGGCTGCGACAAGAGCCTGCCTGGCATGATGATGGCCGCCGCACGGCTGGATGTGGCCAGCGTCTTCGTCTACGCCGGCTCGATCATGCCCGGCAAGGTGGGGGACCGCGAGGTCACCATCATTGATGCGTTCGAAGCGGTCGGCGCGTGCGCTCGGGGGCTGATCACCCGTGACGAGGTGGACGAGATCGAGCGCGCCATCTGCCCGGGGGAGGGCGCTTGCGGCGGCATGTACACGGCCAACACCATGGCTAGCATCGGCGAGGCGATCGGGCTATCGCTGCCCGGTTCGGCCGCGCCGCCCGCCGTCGACCGTCGCCGTGACACCTATGCCCGGCGTTCCGGGGAAGCCGTCGTCGAATTGATCCGGCAGGGCATCACGGCCCGCGACATCATGACCCGGCCCGCCTTCGAAAACGCAATCACCGTGCTCATGGCGCTGGGCGGTTCCACCAACGCTGTTCTGCACTTGCTGGCAATGGCGCACGAGGCTGACGTTGACCTTGAACTCGAGGACTTCCACCGCATCGGTTCGAAGGTCCCGCTGCTGGGCGACCTCAAGCCGTTCGGCCGCTACGTCATGAACGACGTCGACCGGGTGGGTGGCGTGCCGGTAGTGATGAAGGCCTTGCTGGACGCCGGTTTGCTGCACGGCGACTGCCTCACGGTGACCGGACAGACGGTCGCCGAGAACCTCGCCGAGGTAGGCGCTGCGGACCCTGACGGCAAGATCCTGCACGCCGTCGATTCGGCGCTGGACACCCACGGCGGCATCACGGTGCTGTCGGGTTCGCTGTGCCCCGAGGGTGCGGTCGTGAAGAGCGCCGGCGTGCCGGTGGACGTATTCGAGGGCCGGGCCCGGGTGTTCGAGCGTGAGCAGGCTGCCATGGATGCACTGGAGGACGGCACGATCCAAGCCGGCGATGTCGTCGTCATTCGTTACGAAGGGCCCAAGGGCGGCCCGGGGATGCGCGAAATGCTCATGATCACCGGTGCCATCAAGGGCGCTGGCCTGGGCAAAGACGTGCTGCTGATCACCGACGGCCGGTTCTCTGGTGGGACGACCGGCTTGTGCGTGGGCCACGTTGCGCCGGAGGCAGTCGACGGCGGACCTATCGGGCTGGTGCGGGAAGGCGATTCCATTCGCATCGACATCGGGAACCGGACACTGGAGCTCCTGGTGGACGAGGCTGAACTCGACAGCCGTCGGCAGGACTGGGAACCACTGCCCTCCCGCTACACCCGCGGCGTGCTGCACAAGTACGCGCGACTGGTGGGTTCGGCGTCCCGGGGTGCCGTCTGCGACTGACCGGGCGGGGCTTACGCTCCTGACTCTGTGGAGATCAATTCCGGCGATACCGCCTGGGTGATGATGTCGGCGGCGCTGGTGTTGTTCATGACGCCGGGCTTGGCCATCTTCTACGCCGGCATGGTGCGTGTGAAGAGCGTGCTCAACATGATCATGATGAGTTTCGCCGCCATGGGCGTGGTGTCGATCCTGTGGGTGATGTACGGCTACTCGCTGACTTTCGGCCCGGACACCGGTGCTGGCGTGATCGGTGGGCTGTCCGAGGTCGGGCTGTCCGGCGTCCCTGGAACGACGGTGGGCACTGTGGGTCATCAGATCCCCACTCTGGCTTTCGTGATGTTCGAGATGACGTTCGCGATCATCACCGTCGCGCTGCTGTCCGGGGCGATCGCCGATCGGGCGAAGTTCCGGGCCTGGCTGGTGTTCATCGTCATCTGGGCCACGCTCGTGTACTTCTCGATCGCGCGCTGGGCTTTCGACTTCGAGGACGGTTCCGGCGGCTGGATGGGTGACCGGCTCGGAGCGCTCCATTTCGCTGGTGGCACGGCGGTCGAGATCACCTCCGGGGCTTCTGCTTTGGCACTGGCGTTGGTGCTCGGCCCGCGGCTGGGTTGGCGCCGCGAGGCCATGCGTCCGCACAACTTGCCGCTGGTCTTGCTGGGCGCCGGCATGTTGTGGTTCGGCTGGTTCGGCTTCAACGCGGGCTCGGCGCTGCCGGCAGGTTCCACCGCGGCCGTCGCCCTGATCAACACCCAGGTCTGCACCGCTGCCGCGGCTCTGTCCTCGGTTGCCGTCGAGCGGTGGCGCGATGGCCACGCCACCACGCTTGGTGTCGCTTCTGGCGCCGTGGTCGGGGCTGTGGCGGTCACGCCTGCCTGCGCGTTCCTGACCCCGATCGGCGCCATCGCGCTGGGGCTGGTGGCCGGGGCTGTCTGTGCGGTGGCTGTGGGGTGGAAGTACCGGCTTGGTTACGACGATTCCCTGGATGTGGTCGGTGTGCACGGGGTCGGGGGAGTGATCGGGATGCTCAGCATCGGCATCCTGGCCACGACCTCGGTCAACGCCGCCGGCAAGGACGGACTGCTTGCGGGCGGTGGTTTGAGCCTGCTCGGCCGGCAGGTGGTCGCGGTGCTGGCCACAGCGGCTTTCGCGTTCACGATGACGCTGCTGCTGGCCTGGCTGGTGAACCGCACAATGGGCTTCCGCGCCGAGCCCGAGGACGAAATGCGCGGCCTCGACGTCGCTCAGCACGCGGAGAGCGCCTACGAATTCGGTGCTACCACCGGCATCGGTATGTTGTCGGGGACACACCCGGGGAGGGAATAGCAGTGAAGCTGATCACCGCCATCATCAAGCCGTTCGCACTGGACCGGGTGCGCGAGGCGCTGCAGGTCCAGGGCGTCGAGGGCATGACCGTGACCGAAGCCAGTGGGTACGGGCGGCAGCGTGGTCACACCGAGGTCTACCGGGGCGCGGAGTATGTGGTCGATCTGGTGCCCAAGGTGCGCCTCGAGGTGGTGGTCGAGGATGAGGACGCCGCGCACATCGTCGACGTGCTGGTGTCCGCCGCCCGCACGGGCAAGATCGGCGATGGCAAGGTGTGGGTGACCCCCGTTGAGTCGATCGTGCGGGTGCGGACGGGTGAGCGCGGCCCGGACGCGTTGTAGGCGGTGCGCTTTGTGACTGACAGACCAGAAACTGGTCGCAGAGTCACAAAGCCCGGCGAAGTCGGGTCATGAACGGCGCCGCGTCCAGCCGCAGCGTCAACGTGGCCACACGGAGGTAGGGCGTCTCCCCAGCCAGCACGATGTCGTTGTGCCGATCGATGTCATCCAGCCAGGAATCGGGGTTGAGGTGATGGACCCCTTCGATCTCCACCCGCAACCGCCGGCCCTTGAGGTCGAACTCCACGTCAATGCTGCGCGCGCGCCCTTGCCCATCTCGCACCAGCACCTGCCGGACAGGTCGCGGCAGTCCGAAGCGCCGGCACAGCAAGCCGAAGTCGTATTCGTTCAGGCTCTGTATCCCGTCGCGGTACTCGCGGGTCATCGCCCGGATGAGTTGAGCACGCGGGCTGTTCGGTGACAGTCGCTTCAGCACCCGATCGGGGGTGGTCACCCGTTGCTGCAGGGCGGAGATCAGGATGTACATCCCTTCCCGGTCCGACCGCGCCCATCCCACAGCCTGGACCACAGCATCGTGAACGGGCACCCGGGGAGGACTGGTGCCGACGGTTCGATGGGAAGCAAGACGTCGAATACGCAGCCATTCTTGCGACTTCGGGGGCTGTGTCGTCGTGGGTACGACGACGTCGAATGGTGACTGCAGTTCCCCACGCCACCCGTGCAGGACCAAGGCGTTGCGCCCACCTAGGTTCCCCTTGGTTCCGCAGTGCAGGATGGCAGCCCACATCTTGGTGGTCTCGTCGAGTTCCCGGATGCTGGCCATTGCCGTCCGCTGCGTGAGTCTGGTCCAGTGGCCCGCCGCGACTGCCCGGCGCACGGCTCTGCGGTCGGGATCTGTCAACTGCCAGTACGCCACGACGTCCTGTTGCGTCGTGAGCAGAGCCTTGGCTTCCGTGGTCAAGTGCAGCGCCATGCGGTCATGCTCATGCGCGATCACTCATTCCGAACCAATGGCGAGAGTTCTGTGGATGGTGGTCGCAGCGTCACAAAAACCCCCCGCCGGATGAGGCTTTGTGAGTCAGCGACCAGTTTCCGGTCTGGGCGTCACAAAGCCCCCCGCGTTGGCAGCCCAGAAACAGCGCGCTACATTGTGCGTGTGCAGAAGCTGATTCTCGTAGGCACCAGCGTCTGAGCCAACCCGGCCCAGGCGCACCCTCCGCAACCCATCCGGGTCGGGGGGTTTTTCATTGGAATCGGCATGAAAGGACACCTGATGGCAGAGCAGATGACCGGCGCGAAGAGCCTCATCACCTCGCTGGAGCACGCCGGGGTAGACACGGTGTTCGGCATCCCGGGCGGGGCCATCCTGCCCGCCTACGACCCCCTGATGGACTCCACCCAGATCCGGCACATCCTGGTGCGCCACGAGCAAGCCGCCGGCCACGCCGCTGAAGGCTACGCGCAGACCAGCGGCAAGACCGGCGTCTGCATCGCGACCAGCGGTCCGGGCGCCACGAACCTCGTCACCCCCATCGCCGACGCCTACATGGACTCGGTCCCGATCGTCGCGATCACCGGCCAGGTGGTCAGCGCGGCGATCGGCACAGACGCCTTCCAGGAAGCTGACATCAGTGGCATCACAATGCCCATCGTCAAGCACAACTACCTCGTCACCGATCCCGCGGAGATCCCGCGCGTGATCAACGAGGCGTTCCACCTGGCAGGCTCTGGGCGGCCGGGGCCCGTGCTCGTGGACATCAGCAAGGATGCCCTGGCCGCCCAGACAACTTTCGAATGGCCGACCGAGATCGAACTGCCCGGCTACCGTCCTACGACCCAGCCGCACGGCAAGCAGATCAAGGAGGCCGCCAAGCTCATCGCGAAGAGCAGGCGGCCGGTGCTCTACATCGGCGGGGGTGTCGTTCGCGCTGGTGCCGCCCCTCAACTGCTGGAGCTGGCCGAACTCACCGGCATCCCCGTAGTCACCACGCTGATGGCCCGTGGTGCGTTCCCCGACAGTCACAAACAGAACCTCGGCATGCCCGGCATGCACGGCACGGTTCCCGCAGTGGGCGCGTTGCAGAAGGCGGACCTGCTGATCGCCATCGGCACCCGCTTCGATGACCGCGTGACGGGCAAGCTGGATTCCTTCGCTCCCAACGCGAAGGTCATCCACGCGGACATTGACCCGGCCGAGATCGGCAAGAACCGGCATGCTGACGTCCCGATCGTGGGGGACGCGAAGGCGACCATCATCGGCCTCATCAAGGCGCTGCAGAGCCGCAAGGACGACATCGACATCGCCGACTGGTGGCGCACTCTGGACGGCTGGGTCGAGCGCTTCCCGCTCGGCTACGACGAGCACGAGGATGCGCTCGCCCCGCAGTTCGTCCTTGAGCGCCTGGGCAAGATCGCCGGGCCCGAGGCCATCTACTGCTCCGGTGTGGGCCAGCACCAGATGTGGGCCAGCCAGTTCATCGGGTATGAGCACCCGGGGCATTGGCTGAACTCCGGCGGCCTGGGCACCATGGGCTTCGCGGTGCCCGCAGCGATGGGCGCCAAGGTCGGCGCGCCGGACAAGGTGGTCTGGGCGGTCGACGGCGACGGGTGCTTCCAGATGACCAACCAGGAACTGGCGACCTGCGCGATCAACAACATCCCGATCAAGGTCGCGTTGATCAACAACTCCAGCCTGGGCATGGTCCGGCAGTGGCAGACGCTGTTCTACAACCAGCGCTATAGCAACACCGACCTGCACTCCCACCGCTTCCCGGATTTCGTCAAACTCGCCGAGGCCTATGGGTGCTACGGCCTGCGCGCCGAAAGCCCCGAAGAAGTGGACGCGGTGATCGAGAAGGCGATGAGCCTCAACGACGCGCCGGTGGTCATCGACTTCCAGGTGCACCGCGATGCGATGGTGTGGCCGATGGTGCCCGCCGGAACCAGCAACGACCTCATCACGACCGCGCGCGACCTGGCGCCGGCGTGGGACCGGGAGGACTGACATGACTCGTCACACCTTGAGCGTGCTCGTCGAGAACAAGCCCGGCGTGCTCGCCCGGATCGCCGGACTGTTCAGCCGGCGCGGCTTCAACATCGACTCGCTGGCGGTGGGTCCGACCGAGAACCCTGAGGTCAGTCGCATGACCATCGCGATCAGTGTCGACAAGCTGCCGCTGGAGCAGGTGACGAAGCAGTTGAACAAGCTCGTCAATGTGCTCAAGATCGTGGAACTCGACCCGGATCACTCGGTGCAGCGCGAGCTCGTCCTGGTCAAAGTGAACGCGAGCAAGGAGATCCGCTCCAGTGTGCTGGAGATCGTGACCCTGTTCCGCGCCAAGGTCGTGGACGTCGCACCCGAGAGCGTGACGATCGAGGCCACAGGCAGCCGCGACAAACTCGAGGCGCTGCTGCGCGTGCTTGAGCCCTATGGCATCAAGGAGCTCGTGCAGTCCGGAATGGTCGCCGTGGGCCGTGGCGGCAAGTCGATCTCGGAGCGCCCGCTGCGCGCGGTCACTGCCTAGTGGAAGTCGCTTCACGGGTAGCGCCACTCCTGGCGGTGGTGGTGCTGGCGGGTGCCTGGGGGCGCACTCTCAACGGAGTCGTCGCTGCTGTGGTCGGTCTGCTGCTGGTCGCGGCGGTTCTCGCTGCGGTGCATCACGCCGAGGTCGTCGCGCACCGGGTGGGCGAGCCGTTCGGATCGTTGGTGCTGGCGGTCGCCGTGACTGTGATCGAAGTGGCACTGATCGTGGCGCTGATGGCCAGTGGCGGAGCGAAGGCGGAGACGCTGGCGCGGGACACGGTGTTCTCGGCCGTGATGATCACGACCGCCGGAATCGTCGGCCTTTCGCTGCTGAGCGCGACCTTACGCAAGCCCATCGTGCGGTTCAACTCTGAAGGAGCCGGGGGAGCGCTGGCCACGATCGGGGCGCTGGCCGTCCTGACCCTGGTGCTGCCGTCATTCACCACCAGCTCGCCCGGCCCCACGTTCACCGACGGGCAGCTCGCGTTCGCGGCGGTCGCCTCGATCACTTTGTACCTGCTGTTCGTGTTCGTGCAGACCGTGCGGCACCGCGACTACTTCGTGGCGCCGGGCAGCGATGACGAAGACCACGCAGCACCACCTACGAACCGCACTGCGTTCATCAGCCTGGGAATGCTGCTGGTGTCGCTGGTGGCGGTCGTCGGCCTGGCCAAAACGCTGTCGCCGACCATCGAATCGGCGGTGCTGTCCGCAGGTCTGCCGCTGTCCTTCGTCGGTGTGATCATCGCCTTGGTGGTGCTGCTGCCGGAGGGCATTGCTGCGGTGCGAGCGGCCCGCATCGGGCGCGTACAGACCAGCCTCAACCTGGCGTTCGGCTCGGCGATGGCAAGCATAGGCCTGACGATTCCGACCATCGCCGTGGCTCAGATCTGGCTGCCGACTGGGCTGCAACTGGGCTTGGGGCCGGTGCAGATCGTGCTGCTCGCGCTAACGCTGTTCGTGACGGCGCTGACTGTCGTGCCGGGCCGCGCGACGCTGCAGCAAGCCGGCGTACATCTGGCGCTGTTCGCGGCGTTCATCGCGGTTTCGGTGGCTCCATGAGGGCGGCGTTCTGCAGCGATGTGCCTGACGCGCCACTTTGTGGTCTCTGTGGCACATCGTGGGCCAGCCGCCCGAGAAGGATGTGGCTGAGGCGGCACTTTGTGGTCTCTGTGGCACACCATGGCGCGGGGCCGATTCCAGAACCACCTACCTGACCTGCGAAACTGTCCACGAACCAAGGAGATGAAGTGGCTGAACTGTTCTACGAAGACGACGCCGACCTGTCGGTCATCCAGGGCCGCAAGGTCGCGATTCTGGGCTACGGCTCCCAGGGCCACGCCCACGCGCTGAACCTGCGCGACTCCGGCGTGGATGTCCGCGTCGGCCTGGCCGAGGGTTCGAAGTCGCGGCCGAAGGCGCAGGCCGAAGGGCTGCGGGTCGTCGACCCCGCCACCGCGTGTGCCGAAGCTGACCTGATCATGGTGCTGGTTCCGGACCCGGTGCAGCGCGGACTCTATGCCGACGCCATCAAGGACAACCTCAAGGCTGGCGACGCGCTGTTCTTCGCCCACGGCTTCAACATCCGGTTCGGCTACATCCAGCCGC
>ERZ724512.293-NODE-293-length-22024-cov-8.960262_pt1 | contig 22024 bp, 22 predicted proteins | sample MGYA00376045_ERZ724512 | MGnify/ENA primary metagenome ERZ724512 (study PRJEB28724, sample SAMN07190883) | activated sludge metagenome | isolation source: activated sludge of sewage treatment plant in Hong Hong | place: Hong Kong | collected 2016-03-17 ... | reverse complement strand
GCATCGTCGGGATCATGTTGCACACGAAGGACAGTTGACCGCAGTTCGGCATCCCTGGATCGGCGGCCGCGGGTGCGGCGGCGCACAACGCCGCGGTCACCACGCCGACGGCACCGAGAACGAGTGTGCGCATTGCCCGACTGTACTCCGCGGGTTGTCGAGGCACGCGCGGGTTGGCTGCTACCGCAGCCACGACCCCAACCGGGACAGCGCCTCGGTGATGTCGGATGCCGGCCCGGCGAACGACAGCCGGACGAACGCCCCGCCCCGCGCCGGGTCGAAGTCGATGCCCGGCGCGATCGCCAGCCCGGTGTCGGCCAGCAACTTCTCGCAGAACGACAGTGAGTCACCGGTGACATCGGAGACGTCGGCGTAGACGTAGAACGCGCCGTCCGTGGGTGCGAGACGGTCGATCCCGATATCGCGCAAACCGTTCAGCAACAGCTCGCGGTTGGCTCCGTAGTGCCGTAGATGGCCGTCGGCTTCCGCGATGGACTCGGGGGTGAACGCGGCGACGGCGGCGACCTGCGACAGCACCGGGGGACAGATGGTGAAGTTGCCCGTCAGGCAGTCGACGGTCCGCCGCAGCGACTCGGGCACCAGCAGCCAACCCAGCCGCCAGCCCGTCATCGCGAAATACTTCGAGAAGCTGTTCACCACCACGGCGTCGCGCGACGTGCTCCACGCGCAACTTGTCTGTGGCGCACCGGAATACACCAGGCCGTGGTACACCTCGTCGCTGATCAGCCGCACCCCGGTCGTGTCGCACCACGTTGCGATGGCGGCCAGTTCGTCCGGCGGGATGACGGTGCCGGTCGGGTTGGCGGGGCTGGCCACGATCACCCCGTCCAGCGGGCCGGCCTCGGCCAGCATCGCGGCCGTGGGCTGGTAGCGGGTGTCCGGGCCGCACGGCAGCTCGACGACCTCGCAGCCGAGCGCGGTCAGGATGTTGCGGTAGCACGGGTAGCCCGGACTGGCGATCGCCACCCGGTCACCCACGTCGAAGCAGGCCAGGAACGCGAGCAGGAATCCGCCCGACGAGCCCGTCGTGAGGACGACGTCGTCGACGTCGACGGTCAGCGCGTGCCGGTCGGAATAGGCCCGCGCGATGGCGGCGCGCAGTTCCGGGATGCCCAGCGCGACGCTGTAACCCAACTGGTTCGCGGCCAGGGCCTCGGCGGCCGCTGCTCGCACCGGTTCGGGTGCCCCGACGCTGGGCTGACCCGCGGACAGGTTGACCAGGTCGCCGTGCGTGCGCTGGCGTTCGGCGGCGGCCAGCCACACGTCCATGACGTAGAACGGCGGGATCCCGGCGCGCAGGGCGGTCTTCACGTCACCAGGCTAGTTCGCCGACGCGGCGGCGCGAGGCAACCTGCGATCTGTTCAGCGCCCACCGACACGTCGTGCGAGTAGACCTCGCAGTAGGCGCTCAACAGAACCTCTTACGGCGCGGCGAGCGCGACCGATTCCAGCCGGCGCAGGTACTCGATCGGCTGGCCCAACAATTGGCCGCTGCCGTGCGCGCGTTTGAAGTAGAGCTGGATGTCGTGCTCGGCGGTGATCGCGATGCCGCCGTGCATCTGGACGGCCTCGCCGGCGACGTCGCGGAGGGCCTCGATCGCGCTGACGTGCGCCAGCGCCGCCGACGTCGGCGACGGATCGGCCAGCGCCTCGTCGACGACCGCCGAAGCGGTCTGGACCTGGACGTACATGTCGGCCATCCGGTGCTTGAGCGCCTGGAAGCTGCCGATCGGACGGCCGAACTGGACGCGTTCCTTGGTGTACTCGACGGTCAGCTCCAGGCAGCGGCCGGCCGCGCCGACCGCCTCGGCGGCCAGCAGCAGGGCCGCGATGTCGGCCAGGCCGGGGTCGGCGCCGAGCGGTGCGGTCTCCGTCGGTGTGATCGCGGCCAGTCTGCGGGTCGGGTCCATCGTGACCGCCGGTGCAGCGGTGAACTCGGTCCAGCGGGTCAGCCGGCCGTCGGATGCGCCGAGCACCACGTCGGCGATGTCGCCGTTGACGACGAAGCCGGCGTCGAACACCACGGCCCCGATCGACTCCCCGGCGGCCAGCGCCTCCAGCGTGTCGGTGTCCGGTTCGTCGGCCGCCAGCAGTGCGAGTTCGGCGAGCGTCGTGCCGAGCAGCGGGGTGGGCACGAGGGCCCGGCCCAGTTCGGTGAGCACGGCCGCCGCGTCGGCCAGTTCCCCGCCCGCGCCGCCGAGGTCCTCGGGGACGACCAGCGCCGCCGCGCCCACCTGCTCGCACAGCAGTCGCCACAGCGATTCGTCGTAGCCGCGTTCGGAGTCCATCGCCACGCGCACGGCCGCGGAATCGGCGTGCCGGGCAACCAGATCGCGGACCGTCTGGACGAGCAGCGCACGTTCTTCGGAGCTCATTCGCTCACTCCTCCTCGCCGCTCGTGCCTCGCGGCGCATCGTCGGTTCGCGGACATGATCACAACGCCCCCAATACGCGTCGCCGGTGTGCCGTCGGGTCGCCCCACGCCGAGCGCAACGCCTGCGCACGCAGAAGCAGCAGCCCGAGGTCGTGTTCCTGCGTGAAGCCGATCGCGCCGTGGGTCTGCAATGCGGAACGCGCGGCCAGCAGACCGGCCTCGGCGGCGGCCACCTTGGCGGCGCTCACGTCACGCGCGGTGTCGGGGGAGTCTGCGCCGAGGCTCAGCGCCGCGCCGTACACCAGCGGCCGGGCCAACTCCAGGGCGATGTGGACGTCGGCGAGCTTGTGCTTGATCGCCTGATACGAGCCGATCACCCGGCCGAACTGGGAGCGCTGCTTGGCGTACTGCACCGACATGTCGAGCATGGCCTGTCCCGCACCGATGAGTTGCGCGGCCGTCGCGAGCGCCCCGAAGTGGTCGGCCCGCCGGACATCAGCGGCCCAGCCATCGCCGGAAGCGTTGACGTCGAACAGTTTTCGGCTCGGGTCCAGTGACCGGTGCGCATCACCGGCGACGCCGGTACGGACCTGACCGTTCTCGGCCAGCAGAATCAGCCCGGCGAAGTCGGCGTCGACCGCGCGGGGCGAATCGGGCGCGATCGCGACGGTGACGATCAGTTCGCCGGCGGCCAGGGCGGCGCTGCGGTCAGCGTCGGACGCCAGCAGAATGGGCGCCACGGCGATGGATTCGGTCACCGGGCCGGGCACGCAGTGCGCGCCGATGCGTTCGAGCGCCACCACCAGATCCACCGGATGCGCGCCGATGCCGTCATGGTCCTCGGGCACGATCAGGGCGGTGACGCCGAGGTCGGTGAGCGTTCCCCACACCTTGCGGCCGGGCGCGGTGTCGCCGTCCGCCCAGGCACGGACCGCGGCAGGCAGGTCGGCCGAACCGAGCGCCGCGTCGATACTGGCGGCGAAATCGCGCTGCTGTTCGTCGATTTCGAAGTTCACTTGCTCTCCCTGGGCAGGCCCAACAGTCGCTCCGCGATGATGTTGCGCTGAATCTCGTTGGTGCCCGCGTAGATCGGGCCGCCGAGTGCGAACAGGTAGGACTCGGTCCACGCGTCGGCCAACTCGGCATCGGCGCCCTGCAGATCCAGGGCGGTCTGGTTGATCGCGACGTCGAGATCCGACCAGAACACCTTGGTGACCGACGATTCGGCGCCCAGCTCACCGCCGGCGGCCAGCCGCGTCACGGTGCCGAACGTCTGCAGCCGGTAGGCCTGGGCCCGGATCCATGCGTCGGACACCCGGTCGGCGAACATGTCGCGAACCGTCTTGTCCGGGTGGGCCTTCCACAGATCGACGAGGCGTTGCGCGGCGGAGGTGAACCGCGCCGGGCTGCGCAGCGACATGCCGCGCTCGTTGCTCGACGTGCTCATCGCCGCCCGCCAGCCGTCGCCCGCCGTGCCGATAACGTCCTCGTCGGGGACGAAGACGTCGTCGAGGAAGATCTCACCGAATCCGGTGTCGCCGCCGAGTTGGGCGATCGGACGGACGGTGACGCCGTCGGCCTTGAGGTCGAACATGAAGTACGTCAGGCCCTTGTGCCGCTGGGCTTCGGGGTCGGAGCGGAACAGCCCGAAACCCCGGTCCCCGAACGGCGCCCGCGAACTCCAGATCTTCTGGCCGTTCAGTTTCCACCCGCCCTCGACCTTGGTGGCGGTGGAGCGCAACGACGCCAGATCGCTGCCGGACTCCGGCTCCGACCAGGCCTGCGCCCAGATCTCCTCGCCGCTGGCCATTTTCGGCAGGATCCGGTCCAGCTGTTCCTGGGTGCCGTGCGCGAACAGCGTCGGCGCCAGCATCGAGGTTCCGTTGGCGCTGGCCCGCCCCGGGGCGCCGGCGTTGAAGTACTCCTCCTCGTAGACCACCCACTCCAGCAGGCTCGCGTCGCGGCCGCCGTAGCGCTCCGGCCAGCTGATCACCGACAGCCGGGCGTCGAAGAGGATCTTGTCCCACCGCCGGTGCTGGTCGAAACCCGCTGCGGTGTCATAGGACTCGGTGGGGAAGTGCGCGCGGTTGGCGGCGAGGAAGTCACGCACCTCCGATCGGAAGTCGTCGACGTCACTATCGAAATCCAGATCCATCAGGCTCTTTCCCTTAGCTGTGGCTTGACGACCTTGCCGCCGGGATTGCGCGGCAGCACGTGGAGGAACTCCACCGAGCGTGGTGTCTTGAAGTTGGCCAGGTGTTTCTTGGTGTGGGCGATGACGGTCTGCTCGTCGAGGCCGGCCCCGGGAAGCAGCACCACGAACGCCTTGCCCACCTCGCCGAGTCGCTCGTCCGGCACGCCGATCACGGCGGCCTCGGCCACGCCGGGCAGCCGGGCCAGCACCTGTTCGATCTCGGCGGGGTAGACGTTGAACCCGCCGCAGATGTACATGTCCTTCAGCCGGTCGGTGATGCGCAGATTGCCTGCGGCGTCCACGGTTCCGACGTCACCGGTGTGCAGCCAGCCCTGCGCGTCGATGGCGGCCGCGGTCGCCTCGGGGTCGTCGAGATAGCCGAGCATCACGTTGGGTCCGCGCAGCAGCACCTCGCCGGGTTCGCCCGCGCCGGCCGCGTCGATCCGCAGTTCGAAGTCGGCGATCGGCCGTCCGCAGGTGGTGGCGACCGTGACGGCGTCGTCGTCGGGCCGGCACATGGTGCCGAAACCGCTTGCCTCCGTGAGGCCGTAGGCGGTCAACACGATGTCGATGTCGAGTTCGGACTGCATCCGCTCGATCAGCACCATCGGCACCACGGCGGCGCCGGTGACGGCGAACCGCAGCGAACTGAGGTCGTAGTCGGCGCGATTGGGGTGGTCGAGCAGCATCTGGTAGATCGTCGGCGGGCCGGGCAGCACCGACGCCCGGTGTTCCTGCACGGCACGCATGGCCTGCTCGGCCTCGAACGTCACCATCGGGATCAGCGTCGCTCCGGTCTGCAGGCAGGCCAGGATGCCGGCCTTGTAGCCGAAGTTGTGGAAGAACGGGTTGATGCACAGGTAGCGGTCGGCGCTGGTGATCTCGCCGCACGCCGCCCACGCGGCCGACCCGGCCAGCGACTGACGGTGCGCGCACAGGACGCCCTTGCTTCGGCCGGTGGTGCCGGAGGTGAACAGGATGTCGGAGACGTCGTCGGGCCGTACCGCGGCGGCGCGCGCATCGGCTTCGGCCAGGCGTTCCGGGTTGTCGCCGCGCGCGACGAAGTCGTCCCAGGTTCCGTCGGCGGCATCCAGTGGCACCCGCACGACGTGGCGCAGCGCGGGCAGCGCGTCCCGGTCGAGTTCGGCGCTGCGGTCCGCGCCGAGGAACTCGCCCGCGGTGATCAGCAGCGGCGCCTGGGTGCGGGCCAGGATGTCGGTGGCCTCGCTGGCGGTGTAGCGGGTGTTCAGCGGCACGAGCACCGCGCCCGCGTAGTGGGTCGCCAGGCAGGCCACCACCCAATGCCAGGTGTTCGGCGACCAGACGGCGACGCGGTCGCCCGGGGCCAGGCCGAGGTCGATCATGGCCGCCGCGGCCCGGCGGACCTCGTCGCGCAACTGCGCGAAGGTGAGCGTCCTGTCGTCCGTGACCAGCGCGTCGTGGTCGGGAAGGGTACGAGCGGTCCGATCCAGCACCGCAGGTGTGGTCTGCGGGACGCTCGTCATCGACGCTCCTCCGGTGGTGCTGCCCGTACTCGTGCCGCCGTCCGGGGCGAGGGCGGCGGCACGCCGGGACGCGATGTGCCGCCCGGGGCTAACAAAGCAAGTGCTTGGTAGGTTAGCCTACAGGGATGGAGGAGGTCCAGAAGTTCCGGACGGAGGTCCGCGAGTGGCTGGCCGACAATCTGGTCGGTGAGTTCGCGGAGCTGAAAGGCCTCGGCGGCCCGGGACGTGAGCACGAGGCGTTCGAGGAACGCCGGGCGTGGAACCAGCATCTGGCCGCGGCCGGGCTGACCTGTCTGGGCTGGCCGGTCGAACACGGCGGACGCGGTCTGTCCGTCGCGCACCGGGTCGCCTTCTACGAGGAGTACGCCCGCGCCGACGCGCCCGACAAGGTCAACCATTTCGGCGAGGAACTGCTCGGCCCGACGCTCATCGCGTTCGGCACGCCCGAGCAGCAGCAGCGCTTCCTGCCGCGCATCCTCGACGTCACCGAACTGTGGTGCCAGGGCTATTCCGAGCCCAACGCCGGCAGCGACCTGGCCAACGTCTCCACCACCGCCGTCCTCGACGGCGACCAATGGGTGATCAATGGCCAGAAGGTGTGGACGTCGCTGGCGCACTGGGCGCAGTGGTGCTTCGTGGTGGCGCGCACCGAGAAAGGCTCCAAACGCCACGCCGGGTTGTCGTATCTCCTTGTCCCGCTTGATCAGCCGGGTGTCGAGGTGCGGCCCATCGTCCAGCTCACCGGTGACTCCGAATTCAACGAGGTGTTCTTCGACGACGCCCGCACCGACGCCGGCCTCGTCGTCGGCGAGCCGGGTGACGGCTGGCGGGTCGCGATGGGCACGCTGACCTTCGAGCGCGGGGTGTCCACGCTGGGTCAGCAGATCCGCTACGCGCGTGAGCTTTCCGGCATCGTCGAACTGGCCCGGCGCAACGGCAGCATCGACGACCCGGCCATCCGGGACCGACTGACCCGGGCCTGGGTAGGGCTGCGGGCGATGCGTTCGTACGCCCTGGCGACCATGGACGTCGAGAAGCCGGGTCAGGACAATATCTCGAAGTTGTTGTGGGCCAACTGGCATCGCGATCTCGGCGAGCTCGCCATGGACGTGATGGGTAAGGACTCCCTGGTGCTGCGCGACGGGGAGTTCGACGAGTGGCAGCGGCTGTTCCTGTTCTCCCGCGCCGACACCATCTACGGCGGATCGAACGAGATCCAGCGCAATGTCCTCGCCGAGCGCGTGCTCGGCCTGCCCAGGGAGGTGAAGGGTTGAGTCTTTCCGACGTGCCGAAAGAGATTGACGGACACGGACTCCTGACCGGCAAGGTGGTGGTCGTCACCGCCGCCGCCGGCACCGGCATCGGTGCGTCGACCGCGCGCCGGGCCCTGCTCGAGGGGGCCGACGTCGTCGTCTCCGACCATCACGAGCGCCGCCTCGGCGAGACCCGCGAACAACTCGAGAGCCTCGGGCTCGGCCGGGTCGAGAGCGTGGTCTGCGATGTCACCTCCACCGCCCAGGTCGATGCGCTGATCTCGTCGACCACCGCCCGGATGGGCCGGCTGGATGTGCTGGTCAACAACGCCGGCCTCGGCGGGCAGACGCCGGTGATCGACATGACCGACGATGAATGGGACCGCGTCCTCAACGTCAGCCTGACCTCGGTGATGCGCGCGACGCGGGCGGCCCTGACGTACTTCCGCGACGCTGACCACGGCGGGGTGATCGTCAACAACGCCAGCGTATTGGGTTGGCGCGCACAGCATTCCCAGTCGCACTACGCCGCCGCCAAGGCCGGGGTGATGGCGCTCACCCGGTGCAGCGCCATCGAGGCGGTCGAGTACGGCGTGCGGATCAACGCGGTGTCACCCAGTATCGCGCGGCACAAGTTCCTGGAGAAGACGTCGTCCTCGGATCTGCTGGACCGGTTGTCCTCCGACGAGGCCTTCGGCCGTGCCGCCGAACCGTGGGAGGTCGCTGCCACCATCGCGTTCCTGGCCAGTGACTACTCCAGTTACCTGACCGGCGAAGTGATCTCGGTGTCGAGCCAGCGCGCCTGATGACGTGACGCGACGCGACGAACTGCTGGAGCTGGCCGCGGCGATGATGGCCGAGCGGGGCCTGCGCGCCACCACGGTGCGCGATATCGCCGACGCCGCGGGAATCCTGTCGGGCAGCCTCTATCACCACTTCTCCTCCAAGGAGGAGATGGTCGACGAGGTGATGCGCGGGTTCCTCGACTGGCTGTTCGCGCGCTACCAGGAGATCATCGACAGCGAGCCGAATCCGTTGGACCGGTTGAAGGGCCTGTTCATGGCCTCCTTCGAGGCGATCGAGTCGCGCCATGCGCAGGTCGTCATCTACCAGGACGAAGCCAAGAGGCTGTCGACGCAACCGCGGTTCGCCTACGTCGAGGAGCGCAACCGCGAGCAGCGCAAGATGTGGCTGGACGTGCTGGGCCAGGGCATCGAACAGGGCTGCTTCCGGCCCGATCTCGATGTCGACCTGGTCTACCGCTTCATCCGCGACACCACCTGGGTGTCGGTACGGTGGTACCAACCCGGCGGACCGCTGACGGCCCAGCAGGTCGGCCGTCAGTATCTGGCGATCGTTCTTGGCGGAATCACGAAATCTGCTGATACAGAAGGAGAATCCAATGGCTGAAGCGTATGTGATCGAGGCGGCGCGGACCGCGGTCGGCAAGCGGGGCGGCGGACTCGCCGGTGTTCATCCCGTCGACCTGGGCGCCCTGGCGTGGCGGGCGATCTTCGATCGCGTCGACGTCGACCCGGCTGCGGTCGACGACGTGGTCGCCGGCTGTGTGGACGCGATCGGCGGCCAGGCCGGCAACATCGCCCGGCTGTCCTGGCTGGCGGCGGGATACGACGAAGCCGTGCCGGGTGTCACCGTCGACCGTCAGTGCGGGTCCAGCCAGCAGGCCATTTCCTTTGGGGCCCAGGCGATCATGTCCGGTACCGCCGACTTGATCCTGGCCGGCGGCATGCAGAACATGAGTCAGATCCCGATCAGCTCGGCGATGACCGTCGGCGAGCAGTTCGGCTTCACCTCTCCCACCAACGAATCCAAGTTGTGGCTGGAACGCTATGGGGACCAGGAGATCTCGCAGTTCCGCGGTTCGGAGCTGATCGCCGAGAAGTGGGATCTGTCCCGCGAGGACATGGAGAAGTTCTCGCTGCACAGCCACGAGAAGGCGTTCGAGGCGATCAAGGCGGGACACTTCGACAACGAGATCTTCGCCGTCGAGACCGAGCACGGGGCGTTCCGGGTCGACGAGGGCCCGCGTGAGTCGTCACTGGAGAAGATGGCCGGGCTCAAAGCCCTGGTCGATGGCGGCCGGCTGACCGCGGCGATGGCCAGCCAGATCTCCGACGGAGCGAGCGCCGTGCTGCTGGCCTCGGAAAAAGCAGTGCAGGCCCACAATTTGAAGCCGAGGGCGCGAATCCATCACATCAGCACCCGCGGCGCCGATCCGGTGTTCATGCTGACCGGCCCGATCCCCGCGACCCAGTACGCGCTGGCGAAGACTGGCCTGTCCATCGACGACATCGACACCGTCGAGATCAACGAGGCGTTCGCCCCGGTGGTGATGGCCTGGCTCAAGGAGACCAAGGCCGACCCCGCCAAGGTCAATCCCAGCGGCGGCGCGATCGCGCTCGGGCACCCGCTCGGCGCGACCGGTGCCAAGCTGTTCACCACCATGCTGCACACGCTGGAGCGCACCGGCGGTCGCTACGGTCTGCAGACGATGTGCGAGGGCGGCGGCACCGCTAACGTCACCATCATCGAAAGGCTCTAGAAAGGCTCTAGCGCGCCGCTGATCAGTGGTCGTGCAGGACGACGCCCCGGATGTTCTTGCCGGCCCGCATGTCCTCGTAGCCCTCGTTGACCTCGGCCAGCTTGTATTCGTGGGTGACGGTCTCGTCCAGCAGCAGCTTGCCCTCGCGGTACAGGCTGAGCAGTCGCGGAATGTCGGCGCGCGGGTTCGCCTCGCCGTAGAGGCTGCCGAGCAGGCGCTTCTGGAACAGCGTGAACATCATCATGTTGAGTGTCGGGGTGGAGTCGGCCATCCGGCCCAGGGCCGTCATGACCACCGCGCCGCCCTTGCGGATGATGTTGGCGGCCTCCTCGAGCATCGAGCCTTCGAGCAGGCCGACGGTCAGGATCGCCGAATCGGCCATCACGCCCTTGGTCAGGTCCGCGACCAACGCCATGGCCTCGGGCATGGACGTCACGAAGTGGGTGGCGCCGAATTCCATCGCCTTGGCCCGTTTTTCTGCGATCGGGTCGATGACGATGATCTTCTCGGCTCCGGCCAGCCGTGCCCCCTGGACCGCGCCGCTGCCGATGCCGCCCAGACCGATCACCACGACGGTGTCGCCGGGTGACACGTCGGCGGTGTTCACGGCCGAGCCCCAGCCGGTGGTGACCCCGCAGCCCAGCAGGCAGGCCCGCGACAGCGGAAGATCGTCGTCGATCTTCACGATCGACGCCTCCGGCACGGTGCCGTACTGCGAGAAGGTGCCGACGAACGCCATCACGCCGACGTTCTGCCCGCGCGCGCGGCGCCGGTGGGTCCCGTCGGCCTGGGTGCCGGCCATGATCAGAGCACCCAGATCACACAGGTTCTGATGACCGGTCGAGCAGAACCGGCAGCGCCCGCACGCCGGCAGGAAGGAGGCCACCACGTGGTCGCCGGGTTTGAGCCCCTGCACACCGGGCCCGACTTCCTGAACGATGCCGGCGCCCTCATGGCCGCCGATGAGCGGCAGCGGCGCCGGGAGGTCGCCGGTGCGGATGTGCTCGTCGGAGTGGCAGAGCCCGGTGGCTTCCCACGACACCAGCACCTCGCCGTCCTGCGGCGGGTCGAGGTCGATCTCCTCGACCTCCCAGTTGCCACCGAATTCCCACAGGATTGCGGCGTTTGTCTTCATTGCGGAGTCTCCCGTCGATCGCGTCAATCCGAGTCTATGAACGCTCGGCGGCGCCAAGCCGGGTTTCGCCGAGATCACTACACGGCGAGTGCCAAGCCGCCCATCGCGAGCAGCCAGCTGGCGAAGCTGCCAACGAGGAAGTACTCGGTCAGTGCGTCGATGCTGGCGCCCTCGCTGTCCTTGCGCTGGGCGCTCAACTCGGGAAATCGGATGATGCCCTTGGCGGCGACGACCGCCGACGCAGCGGCAAACTGACCGCCCAGTCCCAGACCGACGATCAGCAGTCGTTCCATGGGCCCGAGCAGCCGGCCTCCCTTGAGCCGGTCCGACGGCTGTGGTTCGCCTGCGGGCCGGATGGCACCGACCGCGCCGAGGATTAGGCGGACCAACTGGTTGGCGGTGACCAACTGGACGAGCACGACACCGGCGATCATGAGTGCGCGGCCGGGTGCCACGACGTGCGCGAGACCCACCCACTCCAGCCAGCGGGCAACGGGTCCGCCAACGGGTGATGCCCAGCCGGCCAGCCCGGCGAGCACGGCGAAGCCGGCTCCGAAGGAGATGAGCGCCGAAACCTGATGTCTGCCAAACTCTTCTGCACGCGTCCCCAGATGGATCCACAGAGCCGAGCAGACGCCGGCGGTGATGAGCAGCGCGATGTCACCGGGATGCCATAGACCGGCCAGCACAGCTGCCGCGATCACTGCCGCCGGTCCCATCGCCGTAGGCAACCAGTGGTACGCGGTGACCTTGCGGCTGATGTCGGCCAGTCCGACCGCTACCAGGAACACCGCCAGCGCACTCATCAGATCTGCCGAAGCTGGTGTCCGATGAACACGATCAGGTCGAGACCGTCGCGAGCGGCGCGCTGGGACACCGCTGAGGCGCTGATTCCCTCCGCCATCGCCAGCTCCTTCTTGGTGCGGCCGTCGCGCAGCCCGGCGAGGATTCGTACGGACCGGTCGTCGAGTGATCCAAGCAGATGGTCCCGACACATCAGGGCGGCGTTCACCGGATTCGGGTCGGCTCCCGAAGCAGCGGCGTTACGGAAGGCGGTGCGCACGTGCGCTAGGCCGGATTGCAACTGGGTGGCCGCCGTCCATTGGATTGCGTCCCGTGCCGCCCACCACGCCGGCCCATCCTGAATCCCCCTGGCCGGGTCCAGCGTGGTGATGCTTCCCCAACCGATGCCGAAGCGGACGTCCACCTCGGGGGCCAGCATGAGACGCAATGTCAGCGCGGCGTCGATCGCGCCGCCCACCGTGGGATAGATGCCCTGGAACTCGTCTCCGACCGTCAGGGCTGGGGCGTCGGTCGCGTCGCCGCCGATCGAATGCAGGGCCTTCGTCAGTTTTTGGTGCAGTCGCCGCCGGTCCGGGAACGCGCGCGAGCCGACGACGTCACCCAGAAGCGTTGCGACGGGTGCCGCCATCCGATGTGAAGCGGAATGCTTCATTGCACACATATGAAGATAATAGCTTCATTTGACGCAATTGAAGTTTATAGGTTCACGAGCAACTTAGATTCGGCCTGTGAGCGCCATCGGTAGGCCGCCCGAACACCGCGCGTGGGACGTGGCTGCTGCACGACGCCGCATCCTTCAAGCGACTGCGGCCGCGGCGGTCACTGTCGTGCTGGCCGCATGCGGCACTCCGCCGAGGACACCGGTGGCCGACTCGATCACACCGGCTGCCACCACGTCGACCGCGCCGCCCGAATCCGTGCATCCGGTAACCGCCGCCGAACTGGGCGCCAGCTGGCACCCGGGGTGTCCCGTCGGGCCCGAGGAGTTACGCCGCGTCGAGGTCGACTACGAGGGGGTCGACGGACAGCCGCACCGGGGCGAGTTGATCGTGCACCGGGACCTGGCTCAACAGGTGATCGCGATCTTCGACCAGCTGCGTCAGCTGCACTTTCCGATCGCGAAAATGCTTCCACCGCAACACTATCCGGGCGCCGAGGACGAACTGTCGATGGAGGACGACAACACCTCGGCGTTCAACTGCCGCGGCATCCCCGGATCGCAGCGCTGGTCGCAGCACGCCTACGGCCGGGCGATCGACGTCAACCCGTTGCTGAATCCGTCGGTGCACCTGGACGGCCGGATCGAACCGACGACGAGCGGGCCCTACCTGGACCGGCGCCGCGACGACCCGGGCCTACTGCACGACGGCGACGCCGCCGTCCGGGTCTTCACCGACCGCGGCTGGACGTGGGGCGGCCACTGGCACGACCCAAAGGACTACCAGCACTTCGAACTGCCCCAGTCCTGACCGCCAACACGATCTGTTCAGCGGTGCCGGCGGCATCGTGCGAGTGGATATCGCCGAGGTGACTGAACAGATGGCGAGGTGGGGCTAGAGCACCAGTGCGGACGCCGCGCGCAGACGCTCGACGGCCTCGTCGACGATCGCGGGCACCAGTTCCGCGCACGACGGCAGGTCGTCCAGGATCCCGGCGACCTGACCCGAGGCGAGCACGCCCGCGTCGGTGTTGCCCTCCACCAGACCGGCCTTCAGCAGCATGGGAGTGTTTGCCGCCATCACCACCTGCGACCACGTCAGGTCCTTGCCGTGCCGCATCGCCATGCCGTCGCGCAGCATCGACCGCCACGTCATGCCGGTCATCTTCCGGAACTTCTGCGCGTTGCCGATCGCCGCGGTGAAACCGCGCACCCGAGAACCGCTTTCGAGCTTCTCCACCAGGCCGGTGCGCAACACACGATGTGGCATCCCGTCGACGCGGGTCGAGACGACCGTGCCGTCCAGGCCGGCGGACAGGTACCGCTGCTTGACGTCGTCGGGCACCGTCGAGTCGGAGGTCAACAGGAACCGGGTGCCCATCGCGACACCGGCGGCGCCGTACGACAGCGCGGCGGCCAGACCGCGGCCGTCGAAGAACCCACCCGCGGCCACCACCGGCATTCCGGTGTCGGCGACGGCGTCGAGCACCGACGGCAACAGCAGCGTCGTGGCGACCGGGCCGGTGTGGCCCCCGCCCTCGCCGCCCTGCACGATGACCGCGTCGGCACCCCAACCGGCGACCTTCTTGGCGTGCTTGGCCGCGCCCACCGACGGAATCACCACCACGCCAGCGTCTTTCAGTCGGGCGATGAGGTCCGGCTTGGGCGCCAGCGCGAAGGAGGCGACCTTGACGCCCTCGCGGATCAGGAGTTCGACGCGGTCGTTCGCGTCGCCGGCGTCGGCCCGGATGTTGATGCCGAACGGTTTGTCGGTGGCCGCCTTGACCTTGGTGACGGCGGTCTGCAACTCGCCCAGCGTCATGGTCGCCGACGCGAGGATGCCCAGGCCGCCGGCGTTGGAGGTGGCCGCCACCAGGCGGGCGCCGGCCACCCAGCCCATGCCGGTCTGCACGACCGGGTGTTCGATGCCGACGAGTTCGGTCAGCGGGGTACGCAGTCTTGCCATGGCTATACCTTGACTTCTTTGTCCCGCAACGATTTCGGGTCGATCACCTCGCGCAGCAGACGCTGCTCCTCGGCGGATGGCAGGCGGGTCCGCTCAGCGGTGTCCAGCCCGGCCACCTCGAACGAGGTGTTCTCGGCGACCTGGTCGGCCTCGACACCGGGATGCAGCGAGACCGCCCGCATGGTGTGATCCGGTCCGTTGAAGTCGAACACACCCAGGTTAGACACCACCCGGTGGACGTTGACGAAGCGGTAGGCCGGATTGTCGGGATCTACCTTGTCCCAACCGATTCCGGACACGATGTCCACCGCATCGCAGAACACCCGGCTGGTGTGGTTGCCGACGAAGTAGCTGGTGGCATGGTTGATGGTGTTGCCGGGGGCGCCGCGCACCCCGAACATCTGCCGGGTCGGGTGCTGGATCGGGCCGAACGCGGACAGGTTCTGGTTGCCGAACCGGTCGATCTGGTTGGCGCCCATCACCACATGGCGCCGGCCCCAGGCCAGCGTCTCGAATACGCGGCCGAACGGCATCCAGCCCTCGATCGCCGCGGCCGCGCCGATGGCTGGGGTGTCGGCGATCAGCCGTGCCTCGCCGTCGGTCAGCACGATGTCGGGGGAGAAGGTCAGCCGGGCCAGCCGGGCACCGATCGAGACGATCGTCGTCATGGGGGAGACCATGATCTCCCCCGCGTCACGGAACAACTCGGCGCACGCGACGGCGCAGACCTCGGCGCGACTCACGGACATCACTTGGCGGCCTCCTCGGCGAATGTGCGGACCGCGGCCTGGTAGTCGGCCTCGCTACCGGACAGATAGGTCTTGACGAACCCGGCCCAGGCCTCGTCGGAGCCCGCGGCTTCGGCGTAGTGGCGCTGGAACTTCTCGTCGCGCCGGTAGTCCGGCTCGTTGGTGGTGAAATGCGCCCCGCCGGGCGCCTCGACGACGGTGTCGACCATCATCCGGTTGATCAGCAATTGCTGCGGCACAACCGATTTCACCAGTTCCTCGGTGGACACCACCTGCTCCACCGACAACAGCCGGTGTTGCGCGGACATCAGGAAGAGATCGTCGAAATACGGGTCGATACCCGTGTAGGCGGCGTTGCCGGACTCGTCACCCAGATTCATGTGCACCAGTGCGACATCGAGATTCAGCGCGGGCATCGCGATCAGTTCTTCGTAGCCGTCGCCGGTCGGATACGGCGAGCGCACAGTCTTGAGTTCGTCGCCCCAGAACGCACGGACATCGCTGCCCAGCCCGGCGCGGATCGGCAGGAACGGCAGGCGCTGCGCGGCGGCCTGCAACCCGCAGCGCAGCATGCCCTCGTCCATCTCGCGGGCCTCGATCGCGCCGGTGGTGCGGGCCTTGGCGAACCACGGGTCGTAGAACGGCGGCGAGTCCAGCGACACGAAGCCGTAGTACACCCGCTTGACCTTGCCCGCCGAGCACAGCAGTCCCAGGTCGGGTCCGCCGTAGGTGACGACGGTCAGATCGGTGACGTCGGTGCGCAGCAAGGCGCGCACGAAGGCCATCGGTTTGCGCCGTGACCCCCAGCCGCCGATGCCGATGGTCATGCCGCTCTCGACGACGGAGACGGCCTCGTCCAGAGTCGTTCTCTTGTCTGTCATTTGGAGCCTTTGTCAGTTCCGGCGAACGCATCCCGGTGCTCGTCGGACACGCCGGCGAGGTTGAGTTCGAAGGTGAATCCCTGCTCCATCCGGTAGCGCGCGTTGACCGGCTGGACGTCGATGAAGTTCAGTGCCTCCTTGGCGGCCCGGATCACCCGGGTGTCCTTGGACGCGATGTCGCGGGCCACCCGGAGCGCGGCCTCGTCGAGGTCGGAGCGCGGCACCACCTCGTGCACCGAGCCGAAGTGGTGCAGCGTCTCGGCGTCGACGGTGGCGGCGGTGAAGAACAGCCGCCGCATCATGTGCTGGGGTACCAGCCGGGACAGGTGAGTGGCCGCGCCGAGGGCGCCGCGCTCGACCTCGGGCAGGCCGAACTTGGCGTCGTGGGAGGCGACGATGACGTCGGCGTTGCCGACCAGGCCGATGCCGCCGCCGACGCAGAAGCCGTTGACCGCGGCGACCACCGGCACGGCGCACTCGTAGACCGCGCGGAACGCTTCGTAGCAGCCGCGGTTGGCGTCGATGAGCGCGGTGAACCCCTCGGTGTTCTGCATCTCCTTGATGTCGACGCCGGCGTTGAATCCGCGGCCCTCGGCGCGCAGGATCACCACGTGCGTCGACATGTCCCGTCCGGCTGCGGTGATGGCGTCGGCCAGTTCGAACCAGCCCCTCGAGGGGATGGCGTTGACCGGTGGATAGTCGACCGTGACCGAGACGATGCCCGGTTCGACGGTCTTCGTGGTGATCGGCATGGGATTTCCTCGTCGCTTCCGGGTGGTTACCTAAGCAAGCACTTGCTTGGTACGCTAGCACAGTGATCGCCGCCCCTGACAGCGCTGAGATGAACGAAGAACTCGCGATCAACCTGCAACTGGCCGGCCGGGTCGTCCTGGTGACCGGCGGCGTACGCGGCGTCGGCGCCGGCATCAGCGCCGTGTTCGCCGCGCAGGGCGCCACGGTCATCACCTGCGCGCGGCGGCCGGTCGAAGGCTCGCCGTACGAGTTCCGTGCCTGCGATATCCGCGACGACGAGGCCGTCAAGGCGCTCATCGACGGGATCGTCGCCGACCATGGTCGCCTCGACGTCGTGGTGAACAACGCGGGTGGCTCACCCTATGTGCCGGCGGCCGACGCGTCGGCGAAGTTCAGCACCAAGATCGTTGAGCTCAACCTGCTTGGTGCGCTGTCGGTTTCGCAACATGCCAACGCGGTGATGCAGACACAGGACTCCGGCGGGTCGATCATCAACATCACCAGCGTCAGCGGCAGGCGGCCGACCCCGGGCACCGTCGCCTACGGCGCCGCCAAGGCCGGGATGGAGAACATGACCACCACGCTCGCCGTGGAATGGGCTCCCAAGGTCCGGGTCAACTCCGTCGTCGTCGGCATGGTCGAGACCGAGCAGTCCGAACTCTTCTATGGCGACGCCGACTCGATTGCGGCGATATCCAAGAACGTGCCACTGGGCCGGCTGGCGAAGCCCGAGGACATCGGTTGGGCCACAGCGTTTCTCGCCTCTCCCGCGGCGTCCTACATCAGTGGTGCGTCGCTGGAGGTTCACGGCGGTGGGGAACCGCCGCACTACCTGTCGACCACCACTGCCGACATCAAATAAGGAGACAGACAAATGGGATTGCTTGACGGCCGCGTGGTCATCGTCACCGGAGCCGGCGGCGGTATCGGCCGCGCGCACGCCCTGGCCTTCGCCGCGGAGGGCGCGCGCGTCGTGGTGAACGACATCGGGGTCGGCCTGGATGGGTCTCCCGCCGGCGGCGGTAGCGCCGCGCAGTCCGTGGTCGACGAGATCGTCGCCGCCGGCGGCGAAGCCGTCGCCAACGGGTCCAATGTCGCCGACTGGGCGCAGGCCGAGGCGCTGATCCAGACCGCCGTCGATAACTTCGGCACCCTGGACGTTCTGGTCAACAATGCCGGCATCGTGCGGGACCGGATGTTCGTCAACACTTCGGAGGAGGAGTTCGACGCCGTCACCGCCGTGCATCTCAAGGGGCATTTCGCCACCATGCGGCACGCCGGCGCCTACTGGCGCGCCAAGGTCAAGGGTGGCGCGGCCCCAGAAACCCTAGATGCGCGGATCATCAACACCAGCTCCGGCGCCGGGCTGCAGGGCAGTGTCGGGCAGGCCAACTACAGCGCCGCCAAGGCCGGCATCGCCGCGCTGACCCTGGTGGCCGCCGCCGAGATGGGCCGGATCGGTGTCACCGTCAACGCGATCGCTCCGTCGGCGCGGACCCGGATGACCGAGACCGTCTTCGCCGACATGATGTCCACCCAGGGGCAGGACTTCGATGCGATGGCGCCGGAGAACGTCTCGCCGCTGGTGGTGTGGCTGGGCTCGGTGCAGTCACGTGAGGTAACCGGCAAGGTGTTCGAGGTGGAGGGCGGCAAGATTCGCGTCGCCGAGGGCTGGGCGCACGGTCCGCAGATCGACAAGGGCGCCCGCTGGGATCCGGCGGAGCTGGGCCCGGTGGTCAGCGAGCTGCTGGCGAAGGCACGCCCGGCCGTCCCGGTCTACGGCGCCTGAGTTTGCTCAGGCGGCCGCGTCCTGGACGTGGTCGGTAGCGTCGGAAGTCGCGGTGGTGGAATGGGTTTCAGTGGTCGATGACGCCGTGGTGTCCTCGACCGACGTGCTGGCCGGCGCGGCGTCGGATTCGGACTGATCGTCCTTGGTCGCGGTGTCGTCGTCCGTTGCGGCGTCGATTGCTTCCGGGTCGGTGGCCTCGGTGCCCGCGTCGTCCTTGGTGGCTTCGGCGTCCTCAGAGTCGGTTGCCGGCGTGGCGGTCTCCTCGTCCTTGTCCTCCGCCTGGTCCTGGTCCGTGACCTCTTCCGCGGTGGCTTCGGTGGTCGCCGGGGCGGCCGATTCGGTCTGCTCAACGGCCGCCGGGGCCGGCTCAACGGCCGTCGGGCTCGACTCGGCGGTGGCCGTCGCCAACTCGGACTCGGCCACTGCGGTGCCCGACGTCACGGCGAGTTGGGTGCCGACGGATGGCGTGACCTCGCGGGTGGCCGGATCGGGCACAGCCGCGAGTCGTGCGGCCGGCTCGGGGGCCGCCGCCTCAGAGACAGCGGTCGACACCCCGGATGTGTTGGCGGGCTTGAATATCTCGTTGATCAGGTCGGTGGCCACCGAGACGACGAAGTCGATCGGCGACACGCCGAGCTGGATCGCCGCCTTGATCAGGCCGGCCGCAGCCTCGAACAGATCGCCGCTCGCAAGTGCGTGACTGACCGTGTAGGCGGCCTCCTGCGGGGCGACGATGAGGTTGCGAAGATCGACGAACATCTTCATCAGCAGGGACGGCTCGGCGTCGACACTGACACCGTCCCAGTTCACCAGCTTCCAGCCGTCCTCCGGATTGCCGTCGATGACCACCACCGACGTGTTGTTCAACGGGTGGGTGAACAACAGGAAGAGGTCGGGATTGTCGACGTTCATCAGGGTCCAGAACATGATCGTGGCGCCGTGCGAGAACACCACGGGGTTCTGCTGGCCGCTGTCGTAGATGTCCTGGACCGCGTCGGCGACGCGGTGCTGGAAGACGTTTCCGTCGGCGTCGGTCGAGCCCGGCATGGTGGCGAACCGGAGTCCGAGCGTCCACAGCAGCGGCGTCGCCGCATACCCGAGACGGCCCCACCCGTCATCCTCCGAGGATCCCTCGTAGACGCCCGCGTCGATCTCGTGCAGACCCGACCGGACCGAGATCGACTTGTCCAGCAGGTCGGCCAGCGGTTGGGCGGTCTCCTGGGTCCGGATCATGTCCGAAGCCCAGATGCCGTCGTAGCCGTTGAGGGCGAGCACGTCCGCGATCGCCTGGGCCTGCGCGACGCCGACCGGATCAGAGAGGTGGGGACCCGGAACCTTGGTGTCGATGATGCCGTCGGCGTTCGCTTGTGATTCCGCGTGCCGGACGAATGTGACCGTGATGCTGGCGGCGGCCAGGGCCGTGGCCGCAAACACCAACGCCGCCGTGAGGACGGCCAGGAACGTAGTTGCTATAGCTAACGCTGAACGATGCATACCCCGCATCTAGGAAACCGTAAGCAAATTCACGGGAAGCGGTGCGCTTTCGGTGAATCTTCCCGGTCCAGCTACCGAAATCGGTGCCCGTCAGGCCGGATCGCAGATGATGATCGGGATCTTGCGCTCGGTGTAGGACCGGTAGTTGACGAAGTCCGGGTACATGGCGTCCAGCTTGGGCCAGTACTCGTCGCGTTCGGCATCGGTGGCTTCGCGGGCCGTCAGCGCCAGCGTGCCCTGCTTCGTCTGGAACGTGACCTTCGGGTTGGCCTTGAGGTTGAGGTACCACATCGGATTCGTGGACCGGCCGCCCTGCGAGGCGACCAGCACGATGCGCCTGCCCTCCTGCAGGAACAGCAGCGGGCTGTCCCTCGGCTCGCCGGACTTGCGGCCGGTGGTGGTGAGGATGCCGACCTCGGCGCCGCGCAGGAACTTGTTGCCGAGCTTGCCGCCGGTCGTCTTGAACAGCCAGGTCTGCGCTTTCGACATCCACTTGATCATGGTGCCGGTGGCCGGGGCGTTGAGGCGCTCGACCTGCTTGGGGCTCAGGGGTCGTGGAGTTTCGGCCATGGCTTTGGAACCTATCGCACGATGCGGGGACGGATGCTTGCCCGGATGTGGTGGATGAGCCCATCGGCGGCCGGAATCGTGAAGGTCTCGTCGACGTGGGCGCCGACCCCGACGCCGGCCACGGCCGGCTTGGTCGCGAGGTCGAAACGCACTCGGACCTCATCGCCGGTGACGGTGGCCTCCCGGACGTCCACCGACTTGATCAGCCGGAACTGCGGGCCGCGATTCAGGCTGCGGCGCAGGTGATCTCCGGAGAACCCGGTCTTCAGACCGTTCTCGACCCTGGTGCAGTCGGGGGCGAACGCCACGTCGTCCCCGCGATGCGACACCAGGGCATCGATGTAGGCGCGGGCAACGGCGATGCGCTCGGCGTCGGTGAGCTCGGCGGGACGGCTCATCAGATGCGTTCGATGATCGTGCCGGTGGACAACGCTCCACCCGCGCACATGGTGATCAGCGCGGTCGACTTGTCGGTGCGTTCGAGTTCGTGCAGCGCGGTGGTGATCAGCCGCGCACCGGTCGAGCCGACGGGATGACCCAACGCGATCGCGCCGCCGTTGACGTTGACCTTGTCCATGTCGGGGTTGTGCACCCGGGACCAGGACAGCACGACCGACGCGAACGCCTCGTTGATCTCCGTCAGGTCGATGTCACCCATCTTCATGCCGGCCTTCTCCAGCACGCGGGCGGTGGACTGCACCGGGCCGTCGAGGTGGTAGTAGGTCTCGGCGCCGACGTTGGCCTGCGCGACGATCCGGGCGCGGGGCTTGAGGCCCAATGCCTTGGCCTTGGCCTCATCCATCCACAGCACCGCGGCCGCGCCGTCGGAGATCTGCGACGAGGTGCCCGCGGTGTGCAGGCCGCCCTCCATCACCGGCTTGAGGTTCTGCAAACCCTCCAGCGTGGTGTCGCGCAGGCCCTGGTCGCGACTCACCATGTGTCGCTCGGCCGTGGGCTGCTTGTTCTCGTCGATGACGGGCGCCTCGATCGGGGAGATCTCGCGGTCGAACCGGCCCTCGGCCCAGGCCCGCTGCGCCTTCTGCTGGGACGCCAGGCCGAACTCGTCGAGATCGGCGCGGGTGATGCCGCGACGCTGGGCGATCCGCTCGGCGGCACTGAACTGATCGGGCATGTCGATGTCCCAGGAGGCGGCTCGGATCAGCGAGCGGTCCGGCCCCGCGTTGGCGCCCAGGCCGACGCGGCTCATCGCCTCGATTCCGCAGGCGATGCCGATGTCGATGGCGCCCACCGAGATCAGGCCGGCGACCAGGTGGTTGGCCTGCTGGGCGCTGCCGCACTGGCAGTCCACGGTGGT
>ERZ724512.290-NODE-290-length-22073-cov-5.246071_pt1 | contig 22073 bp, 20 predicted proteins | sample MGYA00376045_ERZ724512 | MGnify/ENA primary metagenome ERZ724512 (study PRJEB28724, sample SAMN07190883) | activated sludge metagenome | isolation source: activated sludge of sewage treatment plant in Hong Hong | place: Hong Kong | collected 2016-03-17 ... | reverse complement strand
GACGGTGCCCGACCGCGACACCGGCATGTTCTCCAGGTAGCTGCCCATGACCTGGTCGTCGTCCATCACCATCGAGACCAGGTCGGTGGCGACGATGCCCGGTCGCACCGCGTTGACCCGGACCCCGGCCCGGCCGAGCTCATCTGCGGTCTGGCGGACCAGCATGTCGACGCCGGCCTTGGACACGCAGTACGGACCCATGAACGGGTGGGTGACCGCAGCGGCGATCGACGAGATCGCGACCATCGCACCGCCTCCGCTCGCGGCGATGGCGGCGCCCGCGTGCTTGAACAGGAGGAACGTGCCGGTCAGGTTGGTCTCGAGGATGTCGGTCCACTCCTCGAGCGGGGTGGTGACGATCGGTCCCAGGCCACCGCGACCGGCCGAGGCGACGGCGAAGTCGAGGCCTCCGGTCGCCTCGCTGGCGATCCGCACCGCGTCGGCCACGTCCGCCTCGGAGCGGGCGTCGCCGGGCGAGGTGCGCACCAGCGCCCGGCCGGGTGCGACGTCTTCCAGCGCGGCGGCGCCGTCGCGCAGTCGGTCCTCGCTGCGGCCCATGATGGTCACCGCGCAGCCGTCGGCCACCAGTCGCCGCGCGCACTCCAGTCCGATGCCGCTGCCGCCGCCGGTCACGAGCGCGGCGGCGCCGGTCAGGTCGTGTCCCCCGAGTTCGGTCATGGACCGGCACGGTAGCCACTGCGACGCGGCGACGGGGCCCGGAAAGGGCCCCGTCGTCGATCATCTCCCCCTCGGGGTGGCCGTAGGTGCCGACGGTCGACGGTCACCACGTGACCGCTCCCGTCGGAACCGGACCGACCACGTCGTCGTTCCGGACACCCCGGTGCCCCCAGGCCCCTGCTCGCACCGGACAACGGTGCGGTTCGCATCGCCACGCGAACTCGGGATCCACCAGAACACAAACCTGAACCAGGGTCAACACCTTCCGAGGTCGGGGCTACGCCGATTCACCCGCGCCGACCCGGAGATCCCACGTACCGTCCCCGACCACCCGCCGAGGGTGGGCATCGGGTGGTGCAATCCGGTCAGCCCATTCCGATGTCGGAGATCGAGGCCCACCCGCCGGCGATGGCCCCGTTGTCGTCGGTCGGCGCCGGAGGTGCCGGAGCGCTGCAGTCGACCGGGTTCAGGTCGGCCGGGGGCTGAGACGACGCCGGCACCTCGACCAGTCCCCGGGGGGTGCCCGCGGAGCAGGCCGGGACGTTGATGTTGGTCACCGACGCCGGCGTCGTGGCCATCGACCCGTCGAGCAGCGCGGCGCGGTGCTCCTCGATCCACTTCACCGCGAGTGCAGCCGCCTCGGCGTAGCCCTCGGCGTCGTTGATCCCGGCCGAGACGGCCAGCGCGGGGATCCCCCGCTGGGCACCGGCACGGGCGGCGCCCACCGTGCCCGACAGGGCGATGAACGCCCCGATGTTCTGCCCCGAGTTCACGCCGGTCACCACCAGCTGCGGCTTCTGCTCGATCCCGCCGTCGAGCGCCCACGCCACAGAGTCAGCAGGGAACCCGGCGACGCCGGTGGCGTCGGTGCCGCTGATCATCGTGGTGGGCGTGGCGGTCAGCTCCCCGGGGGTGGTCTTGCCGCCGGCACCGCTCTGGTTGGTCGCCGGCGCCGACACGATCACCTCGGTGTCGGGCATCTTCTTCAGGGCGTTGACCAGGGCGTCGATCCCCTCGGCCCCGACGCCGTCGTCGTTGCTGACCAGGATCGTCAGCTTCTTCGGCGCCGTCGTGGTCGTCTTCTCGGTCGCGGTCGTCGTCGGCGATGAGTCGTCATCCGAACTGCACGCTGCCACCAGTCCGACCAGCGCCACTACGGCGAGCACGGCGACGGCGCCGCGAGCGGGGCGTAAGAGCCTCCCGGACCCTCGACGACGCACGCTCGTGGACGGATCGGTCGACGGCATCGGACTGCACCCCCTGTGGCGGCGACCCCCCTGGCCGCTCGGACCGCCACGCTACCGTGGCCGCCATGTTGGTCACGTTGCTCGGCACCGGTTCTCCCCTCCCCGACCCGGAGCGTGCCGGGCCCGCCACGCTGGTGCGGGCGGGAGGACTGGACCTGCTGTTCGACTGCGGTCGGGGCGTCCTCATGCGACTCGCCGCGGCGGGTTCGAGTCCCACGGCGTTGGCGACGGTGTTCCTCACCCACCTGCACTCCGACCACACCTCCGACCTCAACGACGTGATCACCACCCGGTGGGTCATGTCCATGGCGCCGTCCCCGCTCACGCTGGTCGGTCCCCCCGGAACGCAGGCCGTCGTCGACCGGACCCTCGAGATGCTGAGCGACGACATCGGCTACCGCATCGCGCATCACGACGACCTGACCGAGGGACCGCAGGTGCACGTGATCGAGGTGCTCGACGGTCCGGTCGAGCTACCGGCGCTGGCCGCTGCGGGCGTCGCGGTGACCGCGGCGCCGACCGACCACCGTCCGGTGACCCCGACCGTCGGCTACCGGATCGAACACGACGGTCGCTCTGCGGTGATCGCGGGAGACACCGTGCCATGTGAGGGGCTCGACCGCCTGGTTGCGGGAGCAGGCGTCTACGTGCAGACCGTGATCCGCGAGGACGTGATCGCCCAGATCCCCCTGGCCCGCCTCCAGGACGTGTGCGACTACCACTCGACGGTGACCCAGGCCGCGCAGACCGCGGCGAGGGCCGGCATCGGGACGCTCGTGCTCACCCACATGGTGCCGGCACCGCCACCGGGCGGAGCCCAGGAGTGGATCGACATCGCGTCCGCGCACTTCGGCGGGACCGTCCTCGCCCCCGACGACCTCACCGCCGTCGAGGTGCATCCCGCGACGGCGGGCTGATCCCGACCGGTTCCGGCGTTCGCGTTCCGATCAGCCCCAACTCGGTGATCCGGCGATAGGTTGACCCCGACCGATTCGGCCGAGACCCGAGGAGCCCCGACATGTCCGTCCGCCGCCAGCCCAGCCTGCTCTGGAGGATCCTCGTCACCCTCGGGATCGTGACCCTGACCGCCGCTGCGTGCAGCGACCCGGTGTGGGAGAAGGTCGAGGACACCGTCGGCGACACCGTGCCGCGTTCAACGATCCGATCGATCCTCGTCGGACTGCTCGCCGTGCACTCCCTGGAGTCGCTCCTCGTGTGGCGCTCCGCCCGGCGCCGCGGTGACGCCGGTCCGTTCCGCTGGGCCCTGGCCACCTTCGTGTGGGGCTTCCCGGTGATGGGCCGCCTGCGCCGCTCCCGCAAGGCCGAGGACATGGCGCTCGAGGCGGTCGCCCTGGCCGACGAGGCCCTCGCGTTGGCCGACGCGGCCTGATCCTCCCGCCCTCGTCCCGTTCCGGGGCGCGGAATCGACAGGACGTGTCGATTCCGACCCCAGTGTTCGGTATGCCGGGGTCAGAAGTGCCAGGGGAACGGCGACCAGTCCGGATCGCGTCGCTCCAGGAACGAGTCGCGGCCTTCAACCGCCTCATCGGTCATGTAGGCCAGGCGGGTCGCCTCCCCGGCGAACACCTGCTGGCCGACCAGGCCGTCGTCGATCAGGTTGAAGCTGAACTTCAGCATGCGCTGGGCGGTCGGAGACTTGCCCATGACCTTCCTCCCCCAGTCGAGCGCTATCCGTTCGAGGTCCTGGTGGTCGACCACGGCGTTCACCATGCCCATGCGGTGGGCGTCCTCGGCTGAGTACTCGTCGCCCAGGAAGAAGATCTCCCGAGCGAACTTCTGACCGACCTGACGAGCCAGGTACGCAGAGCCGAACCCGCCGTCGAAGCTGGCGACGTCCGCGTCGGTCTGCTTGAAGCGGGCGTGCTCGCGGCTGGCGAGCGTGAGGTCGCTGACCACATGGAGGCTGTGGCCGCCGCCGGCGGCCCACCCGGGCACGACGCAGATGACCACCTTGGGCATCACCCGGATCAGCCGCTGGACCTCGAGGATGTGCAGCCGACCGGAGCGGGCCGGGTCGATGGCCTCGGCGGTCAGGCCCGGGTCGCCCGACTCGTCCTCGACGGTGTAGCGGTACCCGTCGCGTCCCCGGATGCGCTGGTCCCCTCCGGAGCAGAAGGCCCAGCCCCCGTCCTTGGGTGACGGCCCGTTGCCTGTCAGCAGGACGCACCCCACGTCCGGGCTCTGGCGGGCGTGGTCGAGCACCCGGTAGAGCTGGTCGACGGTGCGCGGCCGGAACGCGTTGCGGACCTCGGGCCGGTTGAACGCAACCCGAACCACCCCGACGTCGACCGCCCGGTGGTAGGTGATGTCGTCGAGGTCCTCGAAGCCGGGCACCGGCGCCCACGCCTCGGGATCGAAGATCTCCGACACGGCCGGGGCAGAACCGCCCGGTCCGCTGGGGTCGAGTTCGTCGGAACGGGGCTCGGGGCGTCGATCGGACATGAGCAGAGTCTGTCAGGCGCCACCGGCCGTCCCGAGACGACGCTCCGACGAGCGCGAAGCTGTGCCATGACCGATCCCGTCGCCACCGAATCGCTGCGCGAGCTGATGCCGCTCGGCGCGCTCCTGCAGTTCTCCGTGCTGAGCAGCACAGCCGAGCAGGTCGTGCTCAGCGCACCGTGGCAGCCCGAGCACTGCACCACGGGCGGGATCCTTCACGGCGGCTACATGATGGCGCTCGCCGATGCGGCCGGCGCGCTGTGCGCGTTCAAGAACCTCCCGCCCGACACGTGGACGTCCACGATCGAGTCGAAGACCAACATGATCCGCGCCGTCGCCTCCGGGACGGTGACCGCGACGAGCACTCCGGTCCACGTCGGGCGCACGACGATCGTCGTGCAGACCGACCTCACCCGCGACGACGGCAAGCTGGCGGCGCGCACCACCCAGACCCAGGCGGTGATGTCCGCGAGCTGAGCAGGAGGAACGAGCGAGCTACCGCTGCGAGCGCGACCCGCGCTGCGGCGGCCCAGCCGTCAGCTGACGCAGGGCTCAGCCCGCAGGATCAGCGAGTTCGGCCAGACGAGCCCGGAGACCGGCCTCGTCACCGTCGATCTCCACCCGCTTGCGGCGCGACCCGTGGCCTCCGACGATGGTGACCTCGGATCGGGCCACCCCGAACGCGTCGGCGAGCAGTCGACGCACCGCCTCGTTGGCACGACCGTCGACCGGCGGGGCCGACACCCGGACCGCCAGCACCCCGTCGAACGTGCCGTCGATCGCGTCGCGGCGACCACCGGGTCGCACGTGCACGGCCAAGGTCAGGCTCATCGGGCCACCGCATCGACAGCAGCCGCGGCCTCCCCGTGCAGGGCGTCGACCAGCTCGACCAGCAGGTCGTCGGCCATGGCGTAGGGCATGTAGATGCAGACCCGACGGCAGTCCCCGGCGTAGCGACGGTGCACCAGGGATGCGACCTGCGCCGGTGTCCCCCGGACCGCGACCGTGGACAACAGGTCGTCGTCGATCAGGTCGCCGAGCGCGTCCCAGCGGCCCTCCCGCGTCAGCTGCTGGGCGCGGGGTTGGAGGTCGCCCCGCCCGGCACGTTCGAAGACCGGACGGTAGGCGGGGGTCGACACGTAGAAGCCGAGCAGCGCCCGGCACCCGGCATCGGCGACCGCCTGCTCGGCTGCGTCGCGGCCGCAGCACACGATCAGCTCCGGGAGCACCTCCAACTGCTCCAGCCGACTCGGGCGGTCGGTCCGACCCCGATCCACCGCCGGCAGGGTGACCTCGGTGAAGAACTCCTCGGAGGTCACCGGCATGACCGCCAGCGCGTCGGCCACCTCGGCGGCCATCGCGGTCAGGCGCGGACCGAGCGCACCGACGGCGATGCGGGGCGGGCCGGCGGGGTGCGGCGGCGGCGAGAACATCGGCGACATCCGGGTGTGGGTCCGGAACGGGCCCCGGTGCTCGAGCGGCACGCCGTCCTGCCAGGTGCGGAACACCGATCGCACCGCCTCGACGGCGTCGCGCATCCGTTCGACCGGACGGTCGAAGTCGACCCCGAAGCGACCCTCGATGTGCGGGCGGACCTGGGTGCCCAGACCCAACGTGCAGCGACCGCCGGACAGGACGTGCAGGTCCCAGGCCGCGTGGGCCATGTGCACCGCGTTGCGGGGGAAGGCGATCGCCACGTTGGTCATGACCGACAGGTCGGTCGCGGCTGCGGCGAGGGCCAACGGGATGAAGACGTCGTGGGGACCCTCGAAGGTGAACACCCCGTCGACGCCCGCAGCCTCGAGTCGACGGGCCTCCGATCCGGCGTCCTCCAGTCCGTAGACCGCGGCGAGCACCTCCATCACCACCCCCCGACCGTGCGGGGTGGCAGGACCTGGACCGCGCTCAAGCTCGAGCCGAGCGGACCAGTCGACCGGGGCGGGACCCGGTGGACTCGTCGTCGAGTCGGACCGGTTCCCCGGCGCAGATGGTGGCGGCGAACCCGGTGGCCCGCTGGATCAGCCGCCGACCTCCGGCCGGCAGGTCGTGGACCATCTCGGGCGGGGACAGGCGCAGGCCGTCCAGGTCGATGACGTTGAGGTCGGCCCGGAGTCCCGGCGCCACCACCCCGCGGTCGTCGAATCCGTAGAGCGCCGCGGTCCGGCTCGTCTGCATGGCCACGACCTGCTCGAGGGCGAAGCGGGCGCCGCGGTCGCGGTCACGGGACCAGTGCGTGAGCATGTAGGTCGGGAGGCTGGCGTCGCAGAGGATGCCGCAGTGGGCCCCGCCGTCGCCCAGACCGAGGACCGTGTCGTCGCGGTCGAGCATCTCGCGCATGGCTTCGAAATCGCCGTGGGAGTAGCCGAGCATCGGGAAGTAGAGGAGCTCGGTGCCGTCACGGCCGAGCATCAGGTCGTAGGTGACCTCTTCGGGCCGTCGACCCTCCCGCGCCGCGATGGCGGCGACGCTGCGTTCGGGGGCAGGTTCGTAGTCGGGCGGGTCGCCGAGGGGGAACAGCTTCTGGAAGCTCGACAGGAGATAGGCGCCGAAGCCGGACCGGGTGACCTCCTCGGAGAGGATCGCCTCACGTCGCTCGGGCGTGCGCAGCTGGGCGACACGCTCGGCCAGGGGCAGATGAGCGATCTCGCGGTACGCCCTGTGGGTGATGAACGGGTGCACCGACGACTCGAAGCCGAACAGCAGGCACGCCGGGCGCCCGGCGACCTGCGGGACGATTCGCGCCCCGGCGGCGTTCGCGTCCGCGGCCCGGTCGAGCAGCTCCCGCCACTGCTCGGGTCGGACGTCGTTCTGGAGGCACCCGAAGGTGACCGGACGCCCGGTTCGCCGCGAGATCTCGATCATCCACTCGAACTCGGGCGTGGGGTCGATCATGTCGCTGGCCACACCGAACACGCCGGTGCCCGCCGCGCCGAGCGCGTCGCCCAACCCGAGGAGCTCCTCGACCTCAGCGGTGGTGCCGGCGGCCAGCTCGCCGTCCTTGGCCCGGTGCAGGACGGTGCGTGTGGTGGTGAAGCCGACCGCACCGGCCCGCAGCCCCTCCTCGACCAGCTTGGACATGAGGGCGATGTCCTCGGCGGAGGCCGGTTCGTTGGCCGCGCCCCGCTCCCCCATCACGTAGCCGCGGACCGCGCCGTGGGGGATCTGGGCCGCGACGTCCATGACCCGGGGCATCGAGTCGAGCTCGTCGAGGTACTCGGGGAACGACTCCCAGTTCCAGCTCATCCCCTCGGCCAGGGCGGTGCCGGGGATGTCCTCGACTCCCTCCATCAGCTGGATCAGCCAGTCCCGACGGGCCGGGTCCGCGGGAGCGAAGCCGACGCCGCAGTTGCCCATGACCACGGTGGTGACGCCGTGCCAGCCCGACGGGGTCATCTCGGGGTCCCAGGTGGCCTGCCCGTCGTAGTGGGTGTGGATGTCGACGAAGCCGGGTGTGACCAGACGGCCGTCCGCGTCGATCTCGCGGTGACCGGCGGACCCCTGACCCGGTTCGGTCACCTCGACGATGCGGTCGCCGTCGACGACGACGTCGGCGGGTCGCGCCGGTGCCCCCGTGCCGTCGACGAGCAGCCCGTTGCGGATGGTCAGATCGGCCACACCAGTCCCCCTGATCGTTCTGTAGTGCGAGATCCACACGTTCGCCTGGATCTCGCACTACAGAACGATAGGGGTGCTACGGGGTGGCGGGGGCGAGGAGTCCGGCGGCGTTGTCGTGCAGCACGAGCCGCTGGTCCGCCGCGGACAGATCCTTGACCTCGGGGAGGTAGTCGAGCGGGCGCGGCATCCCCTCGATGTGGGGCCAGTCGGAACCGAACACGACCCGGTCCGCCCCCATCTGCTCGACGACCGACACGACGTCGTCCTCCCAGAACGGGTTGATCCACACCTGGGCCCGGAACATGTCGACGGGGTCGTCGGGGAACCACCCGGCGACCTTGTGGGCCATCGAGCGCGCCTTGCGGAACAGGTCGGGCAGGAACTCGGCTCCGTTCTCGACCGAGACGATGCGCAGGTTCGGGTAGCGCACTAGGTGGTTCTCGAGCAGCATCGACAGCAGGAAGTCCTTGATGGCCTGTTCGATGGCGAAGAACTTGATCGACGGGGTGAACCCACCCGAGAACGATGCCGAGAACCCGTCGGGGGCGTAGCCGTTGGAGCTGACCCCGCCGTCGCCGGCGTGCAGGACCAGCGGAACCCCCGACTCGTCGAGCAGCCCCCAGAACCGGGCGAACCGCGGGTCGAACGGCGAGACCCGACCGAGCACCGTGGTCGGAGCGGCGGGGCGCATGACGATCAGCCGGGCGCCGGCGTCGAGCGCCCACTGCAGCTCGTCGACGGCCCAGTCCGGATCGGCAAGGGTGATGTACGGAGCGGCGAAGATGCGGTCGCGGTGAGCGAAGCCCCAGTCGTCCTGCACCCAGCGGTTGAACGCCCGGAACGTGACGCAGCATGCCTCGGGGTCGGCGGTGAGCAGCTCCTCGTAGATCATGCCGAGCGTCGGGAACATCCAGCACGCGGCCAGGCCCTGCTCGTCGAGGGTGGCGACGCGGGCGTCGCGGTCTCGGTACTCGGGTCGGATCGGCTCCCGGTCGGTCAGGAAGCTGAGCGGGTCACGGCCGTCGGGGTTGCCCCGGAAGTAGTCGTGCATCGCCCCGGCGCGGACGACCGGGTCGAAGGTGGCGTTGGTGACCGCCCGGCTCACCCGGCCGCCGACCACGTGGTACTTGCGCCCGTCGATGTCGCACCATCGCACGGTGCGGTCGGCCCACGCCGGGTCGCGGTGGCGGGTGAACGCGTCGAGCGCCTCGTAGTAGTGGTTGTCGGCGTCGATGACCGGTTCGTCGTGCACGGTGGGACCCCCTGGGACCCACTCTAGGTTTCGCTCCGTCGCCGACGGGTCGGCCGGGTCGGCCCGACGCAAACGGACTCAGACGTGTTCGGGGACCTCGCCCGACTCCAACGGAGTGGCCCCCGAGGCTCCGACGGACGCGTCCGAGTCGGCTCCCTCCGTCGCAGCCGACGCGGTCCGCGCCGATCGACCGAGGATCTCGATGATCGCCAGCACCACCAGGGCGCCGATGGCGATCCAGAGGACGGCGCCGGCCGACGGCTGGTCCATGACCAGGAACACCAGCAGCGCCCCGATCCCGACCACGGCACGCAGCGCCATCAGGTTGCGTCCGACGAACGCCGGAACCGGGCCCAGATCGACTCCGGTCCGATCGACCCCGCTGCCCGCGGCCCCGACCAGGCGGGACACCGCGGTGCGGAACCCGACCGCCGGGCCGCTCGGCCCCGTGATCAGGGTGACGACCAGGATGAGCAGGCCCAGCACCAACACGGTGCGACCGCCGCCACGCAGGAACCGGCTGATCGTGTCGAAGAAGGTCTCGTTGGCCGGCATCGACACCCCCGGCGGCAGCGCGTTCAGGTACAGCATCCGTCCCAGCGCGACACCGACGAGCAGCAACAGGGACCCGATGACCCAGCCGCTCGCCGCGTGGACCAGGCCCTTGCGGCGATCGGGCGCGGCCAGGATCCCGGCTCCGAGGATGAGCAGGGTGAGCCACGGGAGGATGGTGGCCAGGCGGTCGAAGATCCCGAACGCGGTCTGGACCTGGGCGATCGTGTCGGACTGCATGACGTCGAGGTCGACCTTGGGGACCGTGATGTTGCCGACGAATGGCACCCCGGCGTCGGTCAGCTGCTTCTGGACCTCCTTGAGGGTGTCGGTGAGGTCCACCGACACGACGCCCTTGCGCCCGTTGGAGACGGTGAGCACCTGTTCGACCTGCTCCTGGGCGATCCGGTTGGCCCGGTCCCACAGCTCGGCGACCTTGTCGCTGGTCACGACCCGGTGGATCACCTCGCTGATCAGGTTCTTCAACCCGGCGGTGATCGGCGCGGCCAGCGGGGCGGCGCGCTCGGGCAGGACGTTGGCGACCTCGGCCTGGATGTCGACCTGGGCGTAGAGGACCTTCTCGAGGCGGGCCTCGATGGCCCGCTGGATGTCCTGGTCGCGGATCAGCGGGGCGACGGTCTCGACGTAGCGGTCGGTGTCGGTGATGGTCCGGTTGAGCCACAGTGACGTGACCGACACCGGCACCAGCAGCGACCCGACGACGATCAGGACCCACGACGCGAACCAACGTCCGCGGTGGCGGGGCCCAGCTGCAGCACCGGCGGGCCCGGTCGCTTCCAGCTCCCGTTGGAGGCGTTCGTTCTCGGCCCGGAGACGGGCCAGTTCGCTGTCCGGGGCGTCGCCGCTCGCCGGCTGCTCCGATGTCGGGGTGTCGTCCTGGGCCATGGGCGCGACGCTACCCGTACAGTCTCTCGGAACGACTCACCCCGCCGGGGTGAGGTGGCGATCGGTCGGTGTCGTATCCGCGTTCACCGGATCGGACCCGGACGCGCCGACGGCGACACCCGACCGAGGTCGGGTGTCGCCGTCGAGCTGCGATCGATGGTCCGGATCAGACGGCGCGGACGTTCTGGGCTTCGTCGCCCTTGCGGCCGGGACCGACCTCGAACTCGACCTTCTGGCCCTCTTCCAGGTTGCGGTAGCCGCTGCCCGCGATCTGGGAGAAGTGGACGAAGATGTCCTCGGAGTTGTCGTCACGGCTGATGAAGCCGTAACCCTTCTCGGAGTTGAAGAACTTGACGGTTCCCGTTGCCACGGTATGACTCGTTTCTCCCCGCTGAGCGGGGCCTGATTGCGCAACGGGGTGCCGACGGTTCCGGCACCCCGAGGACTAGCGGTTCGCTGTTCGGATCCCGCCGGTGATCCGACGGTGCGTCCACCCTACCCCAGACCGGGGACGGTCCCGCCTTCGGCCCGGTCACCTCGCGGCACACGGCAGTTGGCCGGTGCGCTGCGACCGGGTGCCTCAGCCTCCGACCAGACGGTCCGAGACGTCGAGCGCGGCGTCGATCACCGCCAGGCCGGAACGCAGGTCGTCCTCGGAGATCACCAACGGCGGAGCGACGTGCAACCGGTTGAAGTGGGCGAAGGGCCACACCCCACCCGACTTGCAGGCCGACATCACCTCGACCATCGGCGCCGCATCGGCACCGGCCGCGTTGAACGGGACCAACGGCTCGCGGGTCCCGCGGTCGCGGACCAGCTCGATGGCGAAGAAGCACCCCATGCCGCGCACCTCGCCCACCGACGGGTGCCGATCGGCCATCTCAACCAGGGCCGGGGCGATGACGTCGTCACCGAGCCGGCGGGACCGCTCGACGATGCCGTCACGCTCGAAGATCCCGATGCTCGCCACCGCGGTCGCGCACGCCAAGGGGTGACCGCTGTAGGTGAGCCCGCCGGGATACGGACGCTCGGCGAACGTGGCGGCCACGTCGTCGGAGATGAGCACACCACCGAGGGGGACGTAGCCGGAGTTCACACCCTTGGCGAAGGTCAGCAGGTCCGGCTCCACCCCCCAGCGGTCGACGGCGAACCACTCGCCGACGCGACCGAAGCCGACCATGACCTCGTCCGCGATCATCAGGATCCCGTGGCGGTCGCACAGCTCGCGCACTCCGGCCAGGTACCCGTCGGGTGGCACCAGCACCCCGTTGGTGCCGACGACGGACTCGAGCACGATCGCGGCGACAGTGTGCGGGCCCTCCATCTGCACGACGTCGGCCAGGTGCGCGAGAGCCCGTTCGCACTCCTGCTCGTCGGTGGCCGCGCCGAACGAGGAGCGGTACGGGTACGGCCCGAAGAAGTGGACCACCCCCGGCGCACCCGGCTCGGACGCCCAGCGGCGCGGCTCGCCGGTCAGCGTGATCGCGGTGGCGGTGGCGCCGTGGTAGCTGCGATAGGCGGCCAGCACCTTCTGGCGTCCCGTGTGGAGGCGGGCCATCCGCACGGCGTTCTCGTTGGCCTCGGCTCCGCCGTTGGTGAAGAACACCCGGTTGAGCGCACCGGGCGCGTGCTCGGCGACCAGGCGAGCCGCCTCGGTGCGCACGTCGTTGGCGAACGGTGGAGCGACGGTGCACAGCGTGTCGGCCTGGGCCTTGATCGCGGCGATCATGTCGGGGTGCTGGTGGCCCAGGTTCAGGTTCACCAGCTGGGAGGCGAAGTCGAGGTACCGGTTGCCCTCGTTGTCCCAGAACCAGGCGCCGTCACCACCGGCGATCGGCATCGGTGAGATCAGGTCCTGGGCGGACCAGGAGTGGAACACGTAGCGGCGGTCCGCCGCGGTGCTCTCGGCGTTGGACGCGGCGGCCAGGTCGGCGGGGGAGGTGCTCACGGCCGTCACGTTAGGACGACGGTGACGGCGACGTCCGGGCGGTGCTAGCCATCGGGCCCATGTCCGACACCCCGCGCTCCGAGCCGGTCCTCCTCGTCGACGACGACGCCGGCGTCCGAACCCTCACGTTCAACCGGCCCGAGGCGCTCAACGCCTTCAACCAGGAGCTCTGGTACGCGGCCGCCGACGCCCTGGAGGACGCCGCGGCCGACGACCACGTCCGGTGCGTGCTGGTCACCGGCAACGGCCGGGCGTTCTCGGCCGGCCAGGACCTGGGCGAGATGGCCGACCCGACCGTCTTCGAGGGCCAGGAACCCGGCTACCAGCGGTACATGCCGGTGCTCGAGTCGTTCCCCAAACCGATCATCGCCGCGGTCAACGGCGTGGGGGTCGGCATCGGCCTGACCATGCTGTTGCACTGCGACATCGTCCTCATCTCCGACCAGGCCCGGCTCAAGGTCCCGTTCATCTCCCTCGGCGTGACCACCGAGGCCTCGGCCAGCCTCCTGATGCCGGCGACGATGGGCTGGCAGCGGGCGGCCGAGGTGCTCTTCACCGAGCCGTGGATCGGTGCCGATCAGGCCGTCGCCGACGGCATCGCGTTGCGGGCGGTCCCCCACGACCGGCTGCTCGACGAGGCCCGGGCGCTGGCGGGCCACATCGGCGGACTGCCGCTCGGACCGCTGCTGGCCACCAAGGCGCTCATGCAGGCCGGACGGGCCGACGCGGTGGCCGCGGCGCGGACCCGGGAGGTCGCGGAGTTCGAACACCTCGTCCGGGCGATGGCCGGCTGAGGCTCCCGCGCCACGGCCGGTCGCATGGGCCGGACGGCCCGTTGTCGACCACAGGCTCAATCCGCGCCAGCGGCGCGTCGACACAGACCACATGGTCAGAGGTCGCGGTCGATTCCTCCGTGTGCTCGTCGCCGGCGCCGCGCTCCTGCTCGTCCTCGCGGCGTGCACGCCACCACCCCCTGCGGCCGGCTCGGACGATCCACCGGCGGCGCAGCCGACGACCGCGCCGACCACGACCGCTCCGCCGGAGACGACGCTGGACTGGACCACGGTCCGCAGCGGCCCGATCGACGGGTTCGACATCACGCTGCGGTTCGCGGCGACGCTGCCCGCGGACCAGGTCCAACCGGTGATCGACTCGTTCAACGCGGCCGCAGCGCGTTGGGAGCAGGTGATCACCGCCGACCTCGCCCCCTACTCCCCCAGTGGGTTCGACGGCTGCGACGACGCGGGGCCGGTCGGCACGATCGACGACGTGGTGATCGACGTCTCGGTCGGTCCCGGCGACGGCCCCGGCGAAGTTCTGGGATCGGCGGGGTTCTGCCTCCGCACCGGCACCCTGGCCCGCGCCGGCATCATGCACTTCGACGCCGCGGACGTCGGCACGTGGCTGGCGAACGGACGCTTCGAGCGGGTCGTGCTGCACGAGATGGGTCACGTCCTCGGCATCGGCACGATGTGGCCCTACGCCGGGCTCCGCGACACGACCGAGCCCACCGACCCCCGCTTCACCGGACCGGACGCGGTGGCCGAGTGGAACGCCCTGAGCGCATCGACCGACACCGGCGTCCCGATCGAGGCCGGCGGCGGACCCGGCACCGCGCTCGCCCACTGGCGCGAGTCGACGTTCCGAAGCGAGCTGATGACCGGGTGGATCTCGCCGGGGCCCTCACCGTTGAGCCTCCTGTCGATCGCGTCGCTGGCCGACCTCGGCTACACCGTCGACGTGGACGGGGCCGACCCGTACACGCTCGGCTCGGTCATGACCGATGCCCTCTTCCCCGGCACCGAGGCGCACGGGGCATCGGCCGGGCTGGGCTCCGGGTTCGTCCTGCTCACCCCGGACGGCCCGCTCGGCAGCGACTGAGCGCCGCCGCCCGGTTCGCCGACCACGAGGTCGACTCCAGAAGTAGGGTCGACCCATGGTGGATCTGACGATCGCGGCGATCCCCTTCTTCTGGGGCTCGATGGGGGCCGAGGCGCTCTACCTGAAGCGGGCCCGCGACGCAGGCGCCGCGCCGTCCGCCGGGGACTACGAGTGGCGCGACACCGCCACCAGCTTGGGGATGGGCGTGGCGAGTCTGGTGGTTCCGGCCGTCACCCGGCCGATCTTCAAGCGGTTCGACGTCGTCGACGGGCGGTACCGCCGGACGGTGCTGGGGGTTGCGGGAGCTGCGGCGGTCGCTGCGGTCGCCGCCGACGCGATCGCCCGCAGCCGCGAGTTGGCAGCCGGTGAGGTCCGCGGGTCCTCCGAAGAACCGGTCCACCGCGACGGGGGTTCGAACCGCGACAGCCCGGACCGGGACCTGTCCGACTCGGGGCCCGACGTCGTGGACCCACCGCGTCGACGGACCCACGACCTGTGGAAGCGGGTGGCCGGGAGCTCCGCCGCGGCGGCGATCGGAGCGGCCGGGGCGACGATCGCCGGCACCTGGGCGACGCGCACCACCGCCCGCAAGCTCTACGACCGACGCGTCCTTCCCGACCTGGGCACCGGCGTGCTGGCCCATGCGGTGGCGATCCTGGGGTGGGACTTCATCTACTACTGGAACCACCGGTTCATGCACACCAGCCGCTACATGTGGGCGCTGCACGTGGTGCACCACTCGAGCGAGCGCTACAACCTGTCGACCGCCCTGCGTCAGCCCGTCGCCGACTCGCTCGGGACCTTCGTCCCCACCGGAGCGCTGGGCCTGTTGGGCGTACGGCCCGAGATCGTCGAGACCGCCCGGGGCGTCAACCTGATCTACCAGTTCTGGATCCACTCGACGGTCGTTCCCAAGCTCGGACCGTTCGAGCGCTGGTTCAACACCGCGTCGCACCACCGGGTGCACCACGGCAGCAACCGCAGGTACCTCGACCGCAACCACGGCAGCATCCTCATCATCTGGGACCGGCTGTTCGGGACGTTCCAACCCGAGGATGACGACGAACCGGTCGTGTACGGGTTGACCAAGAACGTCAACTCGTTCAACCCGGTCACGGTCATGACCCACGAGTACGTCGACATCGCCCGGGACGTCGCCGGATCCGACACCTGGGGTGACCGACTGTCGTTCGTCTTCCGTGGACCGGGATGGGCCTACGACCGCCACCGCGAACGGGGGACGGTCGGCCACCACATCGCCGAGGAGGCCGCTCCCCTCGCGGGGTGAGCACCGCCCCGAACTTGTAGCTCCCGGTCGCCTCCACGACCGGCTGGCTACAAGTTCCCTCGGTCTCGTCGATGTTGTAGCTCCCGGTCGACCACACGACCTCCCAGCTACAAGTTCGGCGGGCCGTCAGTAGCCCGACTCGGCCACCTCGATGCGTCCGCCGCGTGCCGCGTCGAGGAACAGGTCGAAGTCCCGGTGCACCTGAGGCACATATGCCATGGCGAACGAGGAGATGGCGTCGTCGAACCGCTGGCCGCGGCCCAGGTAGCTGGCGATCGCGATGCGCGAGCCCGAGCGGGCGTGGGCACGGGCGAGGGTCCACGCGCACAGCAGCAGGTACGCCTCGGTCATCGGCTCCGAGATCTTCTCGAGGTTGATCGAGCCCTTCATGTCCCGGAACTGACGGATGTAGAAGTCGTGGTGACCGACGTTGGCCCACCCGAGGAACTGGTCCGACGCCGCCTGCATCAGGTGCTGGCCGACGACCACCCGGTGGCCCTGGTTCTCGTATGCGATCGGGTCGACGTACGGCTCGAGAACCGAGTGCTCGGCCTCCTTGATCTGCAGGATCATCAGGTCGTCGTCATCTCGGCCGCGCACCAGGGCGATGTAGCAGCGGGTGCCGACGCTGCCCACCCCGACCACCTTGAGCGCGACGTCGATCAGCTCGTAGCCGCCCAGCAGCACCCGGAGGTAGTCGGGCACCGACTCCAGGTACTCGCCGAACAGGCCGATCACGTTCTGGTGCATGGCCGCGGCGGCGTCGGCCGACATGGAGTCGTCGAGTCGCATCACCAGCGGCGGCTGGTGCACGAAGCGCCGTCGACCGTCGACGACCTCGGTGTACTTGGCGATCGCCCGGCCGACGTCGTTGAGGCGGGCCTTGCGGAACTGCTTCTCGATCGCGGCGCGGTTGTCGTCCTTGGCCAACGCGAGCAGCTGCTCGTCGGTCACCTTGGAGTACCAGACGGCCAGCCGTCCCTTCGAGGCGAAGTCCACCATCGACACCCGGTATCCGAAACCGACGGCACGGGCCAGACGGCGTTGGGCGTCGGTGTCCCACCCTCGGTCGGCCGCCATGAGCACCGCGCTGACCGCCAGGCGCTTCACGTCCCACTCCCAGGGCCCCGGATGGGTCTCGTCGAAGTCGTTGCAGTCGAACACCAGCGCCCGCTCGGGCGAGCCGAACAGACCGAAGTTCGACAGGTGCGCGTCACCGCAGAGCTGGGCCTGGATCCCGGTGCTCGGCGTCGTCGCGAGATCTGCCGACATCACCGCGGCGGATCCCCGGTAGAACGCGAACGGGCTGGTCAACATCCGGGCGTGGCGGACCGGGACCAGGAAGGGGAGCCGGTGCTCCTCCTGGCGCTGAAGGATCTCGACCGGATCCCGTGCGTCGGTCATCTCCCACAACGACTGGATGGTGCGGGGGCACGCCTTGCGACGCGAGCGTCCCCACTCCCGGTGCTGGGTCGGGTCGAGGTGATCCCGCATGGGCGGCGCGGGGACGGCGGGGACGGCAGCGGCGTCCGAGGTGTTCGAGAGCACGCGGTCAGCCTACGGAACCGCCGGTCGATCCCGACGGTGCTCCCACTGCGCAGTGCCCGGTGCTCACCGGACCTCCCTCCGGGGTCAGCGGGCGGGTCAACGCCGAGGCGTCCATCGCCTCGGCTACCGTTCGAGCCCTGATGGCCGGGACCGTGGTGCTGCTCGATGCCGACACCGTGGCCGGATGGCGCCGGGTCGCACCGTCGCTCGGTCAGCTGCACCACGCCATCGCGGATCTCCGTTCCCAGCATCCCGACGTCACCGTGGCCGTCGTCGCCGACGCCTCGATCAAGTGGGCGCTGCCGGCCGACGAGCAGCCGGCGTTCGAGCAGGACATCGTGACCCGGGCCGTGGTGTGCGCTCCGGCCGGGACCCGCGACGGCACCTACGGCTGGATGCTGGCGGTGGTCGAGCGGGCACGGCGGGACGCGGAGCGGGTGCTCGTGGTCACCGACCGGGCGCTTGGCGGCGTGCCGGTGGTGCGGCTCACCCACGCCGAGGGGCATTTCCGCTTCGACCTCGACGGAGCGACGGTGCGCGACGTCACCCCGTCGAACCCGCACCGACGTCGCGGCCGTCACCGCTCCTAGCCACCACCCCTGAGCCACCGGCACGGGCACACCCCCCGGTACGCTCGACCCCGACGCCCGACGACGAGCACATCGCCGGGCACGAACTCGAGCAGGAGGGACACGTGCCCGAACCACAGACCCCGGTGCACTGGCTGGACACGGCCGGGACCCAACAGGGACCCGAGCCGTGGGAGACGGTGCAGGCCCGGGTCGCCCACGCCCAGATCCCGCCGAGCACCCAGGTGTGGTGGGACGGCGCTCCCGGTTGGATGCCCTTCGACCAGGTCGAGGCGGCCCCCGCGCCGGCGCCGGCGCCGGCGCCCACACCCACTCCCACACCGACGCCCGACGCAACGGTGACGCTGGCCGGATCCGCACCCGCCGAACCGACGACCGCCGAGCCGACCGCGGCAACACCCACACCGGCGGGCGCATCGGCAGCCCCGACGGGAGCCTCGGCCGCACTGATGAGCGGCCTCAGCGACCAGGAGCTCGACGACGAGTTCATCGGGCTCGTCGGGCGCAGCTGGGAGCTGTACAAGGACACCGAGTTCGCCACCTCGATCGACGAAGCCACCCTCGGCGGCGTCATCACCGCCCTGGTCGACTGCGGGTTCGTCCTGATCGACCTCGAGACCGCCGGCGCCGCACCGGTCGTCACGACCACGACAACGACCGGCACGGCCGAACCGGTCGTGACCGGCGCCGCTCACCAGCTCCGCTTCGAGGAGCCCGAGACCCAGTCCCGGGTGACCGTGCAGCTCGAGCACCTGACCCCCGATGTGGCCACCGCCAAGATCATCGGTCACCGGGCCAACGCCGTCATCGGCTACGGGCAACGGGTCAAGGAGTTCAACAAGGTCGGCCAGGCGCTGCGCCAAGAGGTCCAGAGCTCCATGATCGTGTCGCCGGAGCCGGGAACCGTGAGCTTCGACGCGGATCTGTCATCCGGGTACGTGTACGCCCAGATCGACCTGCTGCTCGAGCTCGACCGCTACGTGTCCGAGGACCTGTCGGTCGACCACGACCTCCTCCGGCGCCACCTGGCGTCGGTCGTCTACACCATGAAGACATTCGTCCAGATGCGATTCGGGAGCTGACCGTGGGCCTGTTCAACTCGATGGCGAACTACGCGCACAAGTCCGAGCTGCGCGAGTCAAAAGACGAGATCGTCTGCGGAGAGATCATCCGCGGCCTGTCGCACCAGGGGTGGCGGCCGTTCCGCATCGTCGCCCACTCCGACCGCCAGCAGATGGGCTTCAAGGTGCCCGGCGATCCGGTGCTGTCGGCCGCCTACCTGGTGGTCGACCGCCGCAGCGGGTCCGGGGCGCTGACCCAGGCGATGGGGTCCAAGACCTCGATCGGCTTCCTGGCCGAGATGCGCAACAAGGTGTCGGACCCCGACGACCTGGCCACCATGTGGAAGACCGACCTGGCCAACCTGTTCAAGCTTCCCGTCGCCGGTGAGGTGCGCATCAACCACCAGCTCAACACCGTGAACGCCAAGACCTACCACCTGGTCGACCTCGACCAGTACGTCCAGGGCCACTCGGTGAGCGCCGAGCCGCTCGTCGGGTGGATCGTCGGCCAGTTCGACGCCCTCCGCGAGCAGCTCCGCCCGCTCAAGAAGTAGCGGGCCCCACCGGAGCCTCGAGGCCCGCCGGCCTCGCCAACCTGGGGACCACCCGGGCCGTCAGGCGCAGGGCATCCAGTCGTGGTCGTCGGGGACCAGGTCGCTCGCCGCGGCCGGGCCCCACGTCCCTGGGTCGTAGGCGATGACGGGCGGACGGTCCGACAGCAGCGGCTGGACGACCCGCCACGCCTCCTCCACGGTGTCCTGGCGGGCGAACAGCCGGGAGTCACCCTCGATCACGTCACCGATGAGGCGCTCGTAGGCCGGGGCACCCGAGAACGCGTGCCGCTCATCGACGTCCAGATCGACGGTGCGGCTCGACATCTCGTCGCCGGGGACCTTGGCCTGCATCTCGATGCGCAGGAACGAGTCGGGCCCCAGACGGAATCGGAACCGGTTGGGCTCGGGGTCGTCGACCGGACCGGCGAACAGCGGCCGCGGCGGCTCGCGCAGGGTCACCACCGCCTCGGTCGCAGTCACCGGGAGCGACTTGCCGGCCCGGATCAGGAACGGCACCCCGGCCCACCGCCAGTTGTCGATCTCGAGTGGCAGCGCCACGAAGGTCTCGGTGTCGGAGTCGGCCGCCACGCCCGACTCGGCCCGGTAGCCGTCGTACTGGCCCCTCACGACGCGACCCGGATCCGCGACACGGGTGGCGCGCAGCACCTTGGTGTACTCGTCCCGGAGCGCGTCCGCGTCCTCGGACACCGGCGGTTCCATGGCGAGCAGGCAGAGCATGTGCAGGAGGTGGTTCTGCACGACGTCGCGCACCGCGCCGACGGTGTCGTAGAACGCCCCGCGACCCTGCACGTCGAAGCTCTCGGCCATGGTGATCTCGACCCGCTCGATGTGGCGTCGGTTCCAGATCGGCTCCAGCAGCGAGTTGGCGAAGCGGAACACCAGCAGGTTGAGCACCGGCTCCTTGCCGACGAAGTGGTCTATGCGGAACACCCGGTCCTCGGGCAGCCTCGCCAGCACGATCCGGTTCAGCTCCTCCGCCGACTCCAGGTCCCGGCCGAACGGCTTCTCCAGCACGACCCGGGCGGTGTCGGTGACCCCTATGCGAGCGAGGCCCTCGGTGACGGTCTCGAACATCGACGGCGGGATCGCCAGATAGCACACAGGAAGTCGCGCCGATCCGAGCGCTGAGCGCAGGCGGTCGAAGGTGTCCTCGGAGCGGTAGTCACCCGAGATGTAGTCGAGGCGTCCCAGCAGATCCGCCAGCACCGCGGCGTCGACGGTGAGGCCCGACTCGGCCAGCGACCCGCGGACGCGGTCCTCGAGTTGGGCCAGGGTCCACTCGGAGCTGGCCACGCCGATCACCGGGCCCCGCAACCTCCCCTGTTCGACCAGCGCGTAGAGCGCAGGGAAGAGCTTCTTGTAGGCGAGATCGCCCGTGATCCCGAACAGGACGAGGGCATCGGCGTCGGTCGCGCTCATGGGCGGACCCTACCGGCCACCCCGTCGAGCGCGACCGTCACACACTCCTCACACCTCGCGGCTCGGACGATCATCTCCGGGGTCGACATTCGACCCATGAGCAAGCTGGTCCTGAGCCGACGACAGGTGCTGGTCGCAGCCGCGGCGTGCGGCCTGGTCGGCACCGCGTCCTGCTCGGGTGGGACCGATGCCGGCGCGGGGGATCACCCCGGCTCGGGCCGGCCCGGCGCGTCACCGACGACGGCACCGTCGGACCTGCCCGACGGTGTGGCGGTGGCCCGAAGGTTCGCGTTCGCTCCCACCGTCGCACTGATCGAGCTGGCGCGAGGTGACGCCACGGCCTTCTTCGACCAACAGCTCGACCCGTCCCTCCCGGAGCGCCCCGAGGTGGCGGCCCTCCTCTCGGCCACGGATCCGGGGGACGTGCCCACCGAAGGTGGTCCTGCGGCGCGGCGAGCAGCGTTGGGCGCGTTGGTGTCCTCGACGCTGGCTGCTGGAGCGTGGTCGACCGGGCAGCTCCGAGCGGTGATGACCGACTTCTGGGCCGACCACCTGCACGTCAGCTCGAGCCTGGCCCCCGAGGTCCTGTTCACCCCTGCCTACCGCCGACTCCTCAGCGACGGGGCGCTCGGCCGCTTCGACGACCTGCTCGTCTCGTCGGCCCGCAGCGCAGCCATGCTGATCTCGCTCGACAACGCGTCGAGCCGGGCCGACGGCGGGCGCGTCCCCAACGAGAACTACGGCCGGGAGCTGCTCGAGCTGCAGACCGTCGGTCTGATCGGATCCGACGGCCGGTCGGTGTCGGGTCGCGACGCGGACGCTCCGTACTCCGAGGACGACGTCAAGGCGGTCGCCCACGTGCTGAGCGGCTGGAGCCTGGAGCGCGGCACCCGCCGGTTCGCCTTCCGACCCGCCTGGCACGACCTCGGACCGGCCGCCGGCGCCGACGTCCTGGGTTGGACCCCGGCGGGTTCGGGCGAGCAGGACGGCGAGGACCTGCTGCGCCATCTGGCGCAGCACCCGGCGACCAGCCGGCACATCACCTGGAAGCTC
>ERZ724512.286-NODE-286-length-22112-cov-6.903115_pt1 | contig 22112 bp, 19 predicted proteins | sample MGYA00376045_ERZ724512 | MGnify/ENA primary metagenome ERZ724512 (study PRJEB28724, sample SAMN07190883) | activated sludge metagenome | isolation source: activated sludge of sewage treatment plant in Hong Hong | place: Hong Kong | collected 2016-03-17 ... | reverse complement strand
TGAAGGTGAGCCCGACGATGCGGGCCACCACCATCGCGAGGTAGAGCATGCCCGCGATCTGCTGGATCATCACCAGCGAGCGGGCGTGCGGCTTCACCGGAATCACGTCCGACAAGCCGGTCGAGGTCATGGTGGTGCACGACAGGAACAGCAGCTCGAACCAGGTGCGCTGGCCTCCGTCCACGCCGTAGGCGGCGAACGAGTCGGGCACCAGGGTCTGGCAGATCGAGTAGATGTAGGCGAACAGCCAGATGCCGATGGTGAACGTGGCGCCGATCGCGTACAGCTCGTCGGTGGTCACGTGCTCGTCGGCGAACATGTAGCGCAGTAGCGCGACCAGCGTGTAGGCGTAGAAGGCGGCGTGAAACAGGTCGCTGATCAAATGCCACGGCTGGGCGTTGTTGCTGAACACGTCCACGAAGGTGAGCGCCACGGCGGGCACGCCGATCAGCACTGCCACCCAGGTGAGCGACGGCGTGGCCCGCACGGCGGCGACCGCCAGGCCGAGCACCACCAGGCCGAACAGCGACAGCACCAGGGTGCCGAGCTTGTCGCTGGGCCCCTCGAGAAACGGGTAGAGCAGAAGGCCGCCCAGTTGCACGTACAGCAGCACGGCGCTCGGGTTGCGCTGCGCCCAGCGCCAGGCGTCGGTCATGACGGGCAGCCTAACGGGCGTCGGTTTCTGAAGAGTTGCTGAAGATTGTGGCGCGGCGTTGTCTGTGAGCCGGCTGGGGGCACATTAGGTGCAGGAAGATGACGACCGGGAAGCGCTTTCGATAATCGCACCCCCGACCCCGGCCCGTCGCGGCTTCGGCCGACGAGTAGAAAGCGATGTACCCCATGCGTCAACCCACCGTTCGATCATGCCTGCGCGCAGGCGTATCGACCCTTGCGGTAGCGGCATTGACCGCCACCGGCCTGGCTGCGGCCACCACGCCCGCCCGGGCGGCCACCACGGCGTTCTGCGCCGACGGCAGCACTCCGATGGCGGCCGTGGCCGACGTCGAGGCGTACCCCGCCGGCACCCCCGTCACCGGCACGAGCGTGGTCAACGGCACCACGCCCACCGGATTCACCGGCAGCTACATCGGCTATGTGGCCGACGGCTTGGGCAAAGGCAAAGACATGCTGCTGTTTCAGCTCAGCAGCCCGGTGATCGACGGCACGGGCGGGCTGAAGCCGGCCGGCATCTGGGCCGGCATGTCGGGCTCGCCGGTCTACTCCAGCGATGGCGCGCTGATCGGGGCGGTGTCGTACAGCCTGAACTACGACAACCTGCCGGTGGCCGGCGTCACCCCTGCCGAGTACATGAAGACCATCGGTTCGACCCTCGCGGACGCACCGGTGACCGTCCGGGTCGGCAAGCAGAACCTGAACCGGGCCGAGGGCCGCACCACGGCGGCGCAGACCGCCGCCCTGAACAGCGGCACCGCGATGCATCAGGTGTCGCTGGCCAACGTGGCGGTCACCTCGGCGCAGGGCACCAAGCTCACCAACGCGCTGCTGTCGAGCACGCCCAAGGGCAGCAGCAACGCGGCCTCCCGGCTGCGCAGCAAGTCGTTCAACGCCGTCGGCGTCGAGGCGGACGGCGGCCCGGCCAACCAACCGCTCGTGGTCGGCGGCAATATTGCGGCCCTGTACAGCACCGGTGACGGGCTGATCGGCGCCGTCGGCACCGTGACCGCGATGTGCGGCACCGACGTCTGGGCGTTCGGCCACCCGATGGACTTCGCCGGCAAGACCACCCTCGGGCTGGCCAACGCGAGCGCCGCGCTGATCGTGCCCGACGCCACAGGCACCGTCGGCTCGTACAAGCAGACCACCATGATCGGCGACCCGCAGGGCATGATCACCCAAGATCGGCTGGTCGGCATCAAGGGATCGGTCGGGGCGACGTCCGGCTACCCGGTGACCCTCACCGTGCGTAATGCTGCCGGTGTCACCGTCGACCGCCGCAACTCGACCGTGGTGCTGCCCGACGCCGGCCCCAGCGTGGCGGCCAACGTGGTTGGCAACGCGGTGATCGAAGACCTCGACAACTACTACAACGGCACGCTGCGGTTCGCCTGGCAGATCTCGTACCGCACCGAAGACGGCGTCACCGGCACGCTGGAAAAGCATCAGAGCTACGCGGGTACCGACGTAGTGGCGGCAGATCCGGCCTACGACGTGGGCGACGACGTGTACGCGCTGCTGTACAACGACTACAAGCAGGTCGAGATCACCGGCATCACCATGTACGCCACGCTGGTCAGCGAGGACGCCCTCGAGTACCAGCCCTCGGGCGTGCAGTACAAGAAGGGTGAGACCTGGCTGACGCTGAGCGGCAAGACGCTCAAGCATGGGGGTACGTATTCCGTGCGCCCCGTCTACAGCCGGCTGGTGAACGGCAAGAAGTCCGGCACCGTCAACGGTGCCACCCGCTCGCTGACGTTGTCGTCAAAGGCACTGAAGAACGGATCACTCAGCTACACCGCGACCACCGACGAGGTGAACTGCGACGTCGATGAGGAATCGTGCGACGAGTACGAGTCGCCGGATGTGTCGAGCTTCGACGACCTGCTCGACGCATTGGCGACGGTGCAGCCCAATGATCAGGTGACCCAGAAGCTCACCTGGTCGCGCAAGGGCGGCACCAGCACGGCACGCAAGTTGTTCACCGGCCCGGGCGTGGTGACGGGTTCGGCTTCGGTGTCGTTCAAGGTCTCGTAACCGACTGATCGACGGTCGGGCCGTCGGCCTGGCAGGCGGGGCAGAAGTACAGGCTCCGCTGCCGGGTGGGCGGCCCGACCGTTGTCGTTTCTACGTGCGTGCCGCAGCGGCGGCAGGGCTGTTTGTGGCGGCCGTACACCCAGGTGGTTTCGCCGCGGCGACGGTTACTGGTGGTCGACTGCACGGCGTGGTTGCGGTTGTGGTCGAGCAGGCGATGGGCGCGTTCGACGAGGGCGATCAGCTGGTTGTCGGTCAGGTGTTGGGGACTCATCAACGGGTGGACGCGCTGCATGAACAGTGATTCCGATGCGTACATGGTGCCGACGCCGGCCAGATTGGTCTGGTCGAGCAGGGCGGCGCCGATGGTGTCGGCGTCGCCCAGGTTGTGGGCTGCGATTGCGGCGTTCCAATCGGGGCCCAGCAGGTCGGGGCCGAGGTGGCCCACCAGGGTGTGCTCGGCATCGGTTCGGACGACATCGAGCATGCCTAGGCGCTGGCCGAGAGCCGTCCATTCGTGGGTCGCGAGCAGGGCGCGGGTCTGAGCGTTGGCGCGGGTGCCGGGCGGCTCGATGCGCCACTGGCCCTCCATGCGCAGGTGGCTGTGAATCGTCCAGCCGGAATCGAGGCGATGCAGCAGGTGTTTGCCGCGGCTGATCACCTCGGTGGTGGTGTGGCCGGTGAAGTCGAGGGTGGACAGCTCGGGCCAGCGCAAGTCGCAGCGGGTGAGAATGTGCCCGGCGAAGACCTGGTTGAGGCGCTGGGCCGTGCGCCAGACGGTGTCGCCCTCAGGCATAGCGGGTCGTCACCGGCGCAACCTCAGGCCCTGCGGCGTCAGCCGAAAGCCGGCGGCGGCAAGGGCTTCGGCCAGAGCGTGATCGGAACCAAGCACGTCGGCACCGTCGATCTTGGCCACGGTGAGCTTGCCCAAGACGCCCGAGTGGACGGCGTTGGCGAGCGCGCCAGCCGCCGCGTTGAGGCCGGCTGTGTCGTCGGTGAAGGCGAGCAGGGTGCGTCCGCCTCGTTCGACGTAGAGAACCAGGTCGCCGTCGACCAGCACCACCAGGGCGCCGGCCTTGCGGCCCGGTTGATGTTTGCTGCCTTCGGCCCGGGCCGGCCAGCCCAGGGCGGCGCCGTAGGGGTTGGCCGGGTCGGTGGCCGCGAGCACCACCGCGCCCGGCACCTCACCCACCTCGCGCAGCAGGTCGACAGCGTGCCGGTCGCCGAACTGGGCGGCACCCAGACCCTCGACGAAGTACCCGCGGCGCACCTGGCCCGACTCCTCCAGGGCGGCGAAGACCCGGTAGGCGCGGGCGAACCCGCCGGTGACCTCTTCGTTGGCCACGCTGCCGCGGGTGACCACGCCGTAGCGGTCGAGCAGCACCTCAGCCCGAGAAGCGGCCAGCACCGTGGGGTCCGATTCGGGTGCTGGCAGCAGCGACCAGCGTCCGGTCACTTCGGGCGGGCCGGACGGCCTGGGTAGGGGCCCGCGGGCGAGCGGGCGTCGTCCGTAGCGAAGCCGCGCGGCGGTTGGTCGTTGCTTGAGCGTCGCCCGTCCGCCGCCGAGCAGGCTGCGCAGCGGGGCCAGGGTGTCGTTGGTGACGTAGCCGGCCCACACCAGCCGCCACAGGGCGGCGCTCAGTTCGGTGTCGCCGACGCCCAGACGTTCCGACAACGACCGAAACAGGTGGCTGCCGCCGCCGGCCAGCGCCTCGAGCAGGTGCGTGCCGAGGTCGTCGGGGGGCTCGGTGGGCGTCGTCAGGGTCAGCGGTGCCGATTCCGCGGGGTGCAGGCTCACCCAGCCGTCGGTGCCGGCGAGCGCACCAACGCCTTGCCAGAGCACCTCGCCCGCCGCCAGCAACGCATCCAGCATCGCCGGGGTGTAGTCGCGCACCCGCGCGGGCAACACCAGCGATTCGAGCGAGCTGGCCGGCACTGGGTAGCCGGCGAGCTGTTGGACGGCCGACAGCACCCCTTCGGTGCCGGTGAGTGGCCGGGCAATGCCTTGCCAGTGGCTGAGAAACCGTGCGAACTGCTTGGGCGGCACGGGTTCGACGGCGTTGCGCAGAGCGGCGAGTGAGCGGCGACGGAGCACCCGCAGCACGCCAGGGTCGCAGTAGGTGAGAAAGGCGTGGTGCACCGGTGTGTGAAGGGTCTCGACGAGCTCGACCAGCGATTGGGTGGGAGGGGTTTCGACAGGCTCGACCACTGGTGGCAGCCAGCCGGGGGGCCTCAGATCGCCCTCGACCAGCCGTCCCTCGGCGACCAGCCGGCGCAGCACGCTCTGCACCACTGCAACCCCGAGCCCCAGCCACGCCGCCACCTCGCCCGGCACGAACGGCGCGTGGTTGCGCGCCCAGCGCAGCATCAGGTCGCCCAACGGGTCTGCCACCGGCGCGCGATGCACCTCGGGCACCCCGACGGGCACGGTGACGCCGAGGGCGTCGATCAGCCGTCCGGTGTCTTCGATGGCCGCCCAGTGGGTTGCGCCGCCGATGCGCACCTCGATGATCCGCCGTTGCTCGGTGAGTGCCACCAGCCAGTCGGCCACCTCGCCGGGCGATGTGCTGCGCGCCCGCAGCGCGGCCAGGTCGAGCGGCCCCAGCACCCTGATCACGTCAGCCAGGTCTTCGGCGTCGCGGGCGCGGCGTCCCTCGGCCAGGTGCTGCAGTTCGGCCTCGGTTCGGGTGAGCGATTCGGGGTCGAGCAGGTCGGCCAGCGCCAGGCCATCGGCGGTGCCCAGCAACTCCGACAGCAAAGTCGGGTCGAGAGTGAGCGCGGCGGCCCGCTTCTCGGCCAGCGGCGAGTCGCCCTCGTACAAGAACTGCGCCACGTAGCCGAACAGCAGCGACGACGCGAACGGCGACGGCCTGGGCGTGGTCACCTCGACGGTGCGCACCTGCCGCGATGCGATCGCCCGCATCAGATCGACCAGGGCCGGCACGTCGAACACGTCCTGCACGCACTCGCGAACGGCCTCGAGCACGATCGGAAACGCCGGGTACTGGGCCGCCACCTCGAGCAGCTGCGAGGCCCGTTGACGCTGCTGCCACAAGGCCTGACGCCGATCTGGACGGCGCTTGGGCAGCAACAGCGCCCGGCCCGCGCACTCGCGGAACCGGCTGGCGAACAGCGCCGACCCGCCGATCTGGTCGGTGACGATGGCGGCGATCTCGTCCGGGTCGATCACGATCGCTTCGAGCACGTCGGGGGCCGGAGCGTCCGACTCGGACCAGTCGGTTTCGGGCAGCCTCAGCACGATGCCGTCGTCGCCGTGCATGGCCTGCACGTCGACCCCGTGCGCTTCGCGCAGCCGGGCCGCGATGGCCAGCGCCCACGGAGCATGCACCGGCGCGCCGAACGGCGAATGCACCACCACCCGCCAGTCGCCCAGTTCGTCGCGAAACTTCTCGACCACGATGGTGGCGTCGCTGGGCAGTTGGGGAATCGCCTCGCGCTGCTCGGTGAGGTAGCCGACCAGGTTGTCGGCGGCCCAGTCGTCGAGCCCCGCGGCCAGTGCCCGCTGCTTGGCCGCCTCGGGCGCCATCGCCCCCAGTTCGCGCACGAAACCGCCCAAGGCCCGGCCCAGTTCGGCGGGGCGCCCCAGCGTGTCGCCCTTCCAGAACGGCAGCCGTCCGGCCTGGCCGGGCGCCGGGCTGACCAGCACCTGGTCGTGAGTGATGTCTTCGATTCGCCACGTCGAGGTGCCGAGCGTGATCACGTCGCCGACCCGCGACTCGTAGACCATCTCTTCGTCCAACTCGCCGACCCGCCGGCCCGCCCCTTCGCCGGCGATGAACACGCCGAACAGGCCCCGGTCGGGAATGGTGCCGCCCGAGGTGACCGCCAGCCGCTGGGCGCCGCGGCGTCCGGTGAGGGTGTCGGTGGCACGATCCCACACCAGCCTCGGCCGCAGCTCGGCGAACGCCTCGGACGGGTAGCGGCCGGCCAGCATGTCGAGCACCGACTCGAGCACACCGCGGGTCAGGCTGGCGAACGGTGCCGCCCGCCGCACGAGCTTCTCGAGGTCGGGCACCGTGATGTCGTCCAGAGCGCAGATGGCCACGATCTGCTGGGCCAGCACGTCGAGCGGGTTGGACGGCACCCGCAGCGCCTCGATCTCACCGGCCCGCATGCGTTCGGTGATCACCGCCGTGGTGACCAGATCGCCGCGAAACTTCGGGAACAGCACCCCGCGCGACGTGGCGCCCACCTGATGCCCGGCGCGGCCCACGCGCTGCAACCCCGAGGCCACGGACGGCGGCGCCTCGACCTGCACCACCAGGTCGACCGCGCCCATGTCGATGCCCAACTCCAGTGACGAGGTGGCCACCACGGCGGGCAGCCGGCCGGCCTTGAGGTCTTCTTCGGTGGCGGCGCGCTGCTCTTTGCTGACCGATCCGTGGTGGGCGCGGGCGAGGATCGGGGCCGCCCCGTGCGATTGGCCGGCTTGGGCCATCACCTGGGCAGGCGAACGGGTGGCAGACGTCTCGACAAGCTCGACCGATGATTCTTGCCGCTCGGCCCAGATCTCGTTCAGCCGGGCGGTGAGCCGTTCGGCCAGACGTCGTGAGTTGGCGAACACCAAAGTCGAGCGGTGCGCGGCGATCAGGTCGACGATGCGTTCTTCGACGTGGGGCCAGATCGACGTGCGCTGTTCCGCACCGGCCGCCGGCCCCGACAGGTCGCCGGTGAGTTCGCCGAGGGCCCCCAGGTCGGGCACCGGCACCACCACCGACAGGTCCCACGACTTGGTGCTGGGCGGGTTCACGATGCTGACCGGACGTCCCCCGGCCAGAAAGCGACCCACCTCGTCGATCGGACGCACCGTCGCCGACAAGCCGATGCGCTGCGCAGGTTTGGGCAGCAGGGCGTCCAACCGCTCGAGCGACAGAGCTAGGTGGGCGCCGCGCTTGGTGCCGGCCAGGGCGTGAATCTCGTCGACGATCACCGTTTCGACACCTGTCAGCGCCTCGCGCGCGGCCGAGGTGAGTAGTAGGAACAGCGACTCGGGTGTGGTGATCAAAATGTCGGACGGCTCGCGCGCGAACGCCCGGCGCTGGTCGGCCGGGGTGTCGCCGGAGCGCACGGCGACGGTGATGTCGGGCTTCGGCAGCCCCAACCGCACGGCCTCGTGACCGATGCCCACCAGGGGCGAGCGCAGGTTGCGTTCGACGTCGACGGCCAGCGCCTTGAGCGGAGACACGTACAGCACCCGGCAGCGTTTCAGCTTCTCAGGGGGCGGTTCATGGGCGAGCCGATCAAGTGACCACAGAAACGCCGACAGCGTCTTGCCAGAGCCGGTGGGGGCGACCACCAGCGTGTGCTGACCGGAGCCGATCGCCGTCCAGGCACCATCTTGGGCGGCCGTGGGCGCGGAGAAACTGCCCCTGAACCAGCCGGCCGTGGCGGGGGAGAATCGGTCGAGCACGTCGTCGCTCATGTCGGCTCAACAATGCCACGGGGCACTGACAGTTCCCTTAGCCTGATCCCACGATGATGTTTCTGCATCGAGTGTCGATTCGGCCCCGCCACCTGGACGACTGGCTGGCGACCTGGCCGCAGCAGCTGCACGACCTGCAACGGCACGGATTCACCCATCACCAGGCCTACCTGCAGGAGCACGCCGAACCCAAGCTGACCTGGCTGTACTCGCACCCCGACGCCTCGCCGGCCTTTCCCGCGCCGGTTGCCGAGGCGACGCCGCACGTGTTCGGCAATCTGGTGATTCGTCCCGTCCGGGTGGAATTGCTGGCCGACGTGGCACCCCTGCCCGACCGGACGGTCTGCCTGCGCCGGTATTCGATCGTCGGCGATTGGCAGGAGTTTCTGGCCATCTGGCGACGCATCGTGGTGGTGCGCGAACGGTATGGCTTTCGCTGCCTGTTCGCCGTGGCCGACCAGCCGAAGGACCTGTTCACCTGGGCGTTCGACTTCGAAGGCGATTGGGACGACTTCGCGGCCCTGCAGCGGCCGTACTATCGCGACCCCGAACGGGTCGAGTTGCGCCGGGTGTTCGACCACATGGCCGACTACACCCTCGACCCGGCGCGACACCTCGCAATCGCAGAGGCCAACGAGTAGGCAATCGTCGAATACTGTCAGTGCGGCTGCCTACCGTCGACGTATGCGTGCGCTGCACCTCGTCTTTGAGATCGTGGCTCGACTTGTGCGAGCGACGTGGCGCGTGCTTGGCCGGGCATGGAAATGCCGACACCCTTCGCCAGACCCCCTTCAGTGGACCTTCGTGCTGCGTGACGTGCTCGGTGTGGTCGTGATCGTGGGGGTCACCCGGGTCTGGCGCATGAAGCACTTCGACGCGACCGTCGAGTTGGGCTCAGCGGTTACCAACAGGTTCACTGCGGCCCTGGTCTTGGTCGTGGTCGTTCCGGGCGCTGCGCTCGTGTTCGCTCTGATCGCCCGCCGCGGGCTGCGGCTTCGGGCCTGGTCGCTGTCGGCCATACCTGTGTTCGCCGTACTCTCAACGGTGGCCGTCGCAGTCGGGCCCAGCCTCTTCGCGCGAACCGCGGCAGGGCAGACAGTTGCTTACTGGATCTCGATGGGTGTGAACGCTCTGATGACCCGATCGGGTCCATTTGCACTTGTCATCGCGCTGGTGTTGGGGGCGCTGACGGCATTCGTTGGCCTCGTCATGGTCACCGGGCTGGTCGCGGGCGTCGTCATGTCTGTCGGCTCCTCGTTTCGGGCCGGCGATGCACACCCGCTCATGGCCTCGGTGGTCGCCATCGGTTTGGCGATCTGCACGGTGTCTCTCGGTGTCTGGCAGCGACTTTCCGGCGCCGACCCCACGCTGCCGCTGTGGGTCGCCTGGACCATCACCATCGGCGGGCCGATCGTGGTCGTTGCCTTGTCGGTCTGGCAGATCGTGCGGTTGCGAGCACTTGGCCTTCGGTTTCGCGAACCTCATTGGCGAGTGGCTGGCGACCCCATCTCAAGGGGCGTCCACCGAGCCCTCTGCGGCGCCGCAGCACTGACGAATCGGATGGCTTCGCGCACCAAGGCTTGAGCCCGTCCGGCTGGGCGTCGCGGCGATCAGTTGCTGTACGAGTAGCGCGAACTGAGCATCCACAGCACCACCGCCAGCACCACCGTGCCGACGAGCTGAATCGGGTACAGCGGGCCCGCCAACCCTGCCGGCAGTTCGAGCACCGCGGACGCCGCGGCGATCAGGGTGACCAACGGCACCACCACGCGCACCACCTGCAGGGTGATCGCGTACGCCCGCTCGGACTTACCCAGTCGCAGCAGCAGGGCCGTGCACACGCAGAACACGAACGCCAACGCGGTCACGCGGCTGAGCGTGGCCGCCAGCACGTTGATCAACTGCACGGGTGAGATCCACAGCACCAGTTCGAGCACCACCGCCGCCGCCGCGAGGTTGCGCGCCCAGACGAACCACTTGCCCAGCCCGACCAGCGCATGCAGGCCACCGACCACCATCAGCCAACCGACCAGGTCGAGCGACAGGGTGAACGAGCCGAGGTTGAGCGTCACCAGAACCAGCAGCAAACCGATGGCGGCCATGCGAAGGGGAGGCATGGCCCCAAGGGTAACCGCACGGCCCATGGGCTACGTTGACCGCAACGAAGGAGGCCCCGTGACGAACGGCATAGACACCAGCGTTGCCCCGAGCGGCCCAGGCTGCGTCGAATGCGATCAGACGGACGGCTGGTGGTTCCACCTGCGCCGCTGCGCCCAGTGCGGCCACGTCGGCTGCTGCGACACCTCACCCAACCAGCACGCCACGAAGCACTTTCACACCACCGGGCACCCCGTGATGCAGAGCTACGAACCCCGCGAGAACTGGTTCTGGGACTTCACCGCGAACCGTGCCTTCGCAGGCCCCAAGCTCGCCGAACCGCGCTCGCACCCCGCCGATCAAGCGATTCCGGGCCCGGCCGGCCGCGTCCCCGCCGATTGGGAGAGCCAACTCAACGAGTAGGGCGGACGAGAGCCCACGTCACTGCCTTTCTGACACGTAACTGCCTGCGTGCGGGCAGCTACGTGTCACAAGGCCAGCTACGTCCGACGACGGGGGCTTGGGAGGGGTCTCGACGAGCTCGACCAGCGGCGTCGCGTCGGGCTCGACCAGCGGGGGCTCGTCGGGTGTGATGTGACCTCGCCACCTGAGCCACCAACTTTCGGGCATGGTCACCGTCGACCGAAACCTGCGCGCCAGTGACGCCGCACACGGCGTGTCGCACCGGTTCGACCGCACTGGCGCTCAACTTTCGGCAGTCGGCCCGTCGCTCACAACGAGGGCCGTGCCAATCGACCGGCTAGTACTCCACAGACGGCCGCGGGACCACCCGCCGCACGTCCGGCTTACTGGACGGCCCCGGCTCGGCCGGGCTCACCCACGGCCCGTCGTCCGCCGGCAGCTTGATGCCCGACTCGACGAACGCGTACTGACCGGCCAGCACGTCTTTGGCTGCGGCGTCGTCGGCGTCGTCGGTGTTGCTCCACAGCGCGGTGAACAGTGCCCCGATGCGCACCCGGGCCTGGTCGCAGAACAGGTCGGCCAACTGCACCCCACCCGGCCGCGACTGCCGCTCGGCCTTGGCCCGCACGCACGCTGCCGTCATCGCGAACAGTTCGGCGCCGATGTCGACCACCCGGCCCAAGAACGCCTGCTTGCGTTCCATCGCCCCTTGCCAGCGACCCATGCCGTAGAAGATCGAGCGGGCCAGCTTGCGGGTCGTGCGCTCCACGTAGCGCAACTGATGGGCCAGCGGCCCGAAGTCGGCGTACGCGTTGGGCACCTGCCCTTTGCCCGCCACCAACGTGGGCAGCCACCCGGCGTAGAAGGCGCCCGCCTTGGCCACGGCCTTGAGTTTGTCGTCGCGGCTGGCGTCCGGGTCGATGATGTCGCCGGCCACGGCCAGGTGGGCGTCAACCGCCTCGCGCGCGATCAGCAGGTGCATGATCTCGGTCGAGCCCTCGAAGATGCGCATGATGCGCAGGTCGCGCAGCACCTGCTCGGCCTCCAACCCCCGCTCGCCGCGGGCCCGCTGCGAGTCGGCGGTCTCGAAGCCGCGGCCGCCGCGAATCTGCACCAGGTCGTCGGCGATCTTCCACGCCATCTCGCTCGCGTACAGCTTGAGCAGCGCCGCCTCGATGCGAATGTCGTTGGCGTCGTCGTCGGCCAGCAGGCAGCACAGGTCGACCATCGCCTCCATGGCGTACGTGGTGGCCGCGATGAAGCTGATCTTGGTCGACAGCGCCTCGTGCCGCCCCACCGGACGCCCCCACTGCACCCGTTCGGCCGCCCAGCCGCGGGCCACGTTCAGGCACCACTTGGACGACGCCACGCACATCGCCGGCAGCGACAGTCGTCCGGTGTTCAATGTGGTCAAAGCGATCTTCAGGCCGCGACCCTCAGCGCCCAGCACGTTCGCCTCAGGCACGAACACGTCGTGAAACCGGGTCACCGAGTTCTCGATGCCGCGCAGCCCCATGAACGCGTTGCGGCTCTCGACGGTGATGCCGGGCGAATCGGCCTCGACCACGAACGCGGTGATGCCGCCGCGCCGTCCCTCACTCTTGGGCACCCGGGCCATCACCACCAGCAGCGTCGAGATCGGCCCGTTGGTCGCCCACAGCTTCACTCCGTTGAGCAGGTAGCCGCCCTCGACCGGCGTTGCGGACGTGCCCAACCGGGCCGGGTCTGAGCCGACGTCGGGCTCGGTGAGCAGAAACGCCGACACCTCACCGGCGGCCACCCGCGGCAGGTACTTCTGCTTTTGCTCGTCGTTGCCGAACATCTTCACCGGCTGCGGCACCCCGATCGACTGATGGGCGCTCAGCAGCGTGCCGATCGATCCGTTCGCAGACCCGGCCAGGGTGAGCGCCTTGCAGTAATAGAGGTGCGACAGCCCCAGCCCGCCGTACTTCGTGGGCAGCTTCATGCCGAACGCGCCCAGCTCGGCCAGCCCGCTGAACACGTCGTCGGGTATGGACGCCTCCCGCTCGATCGCTGCCCCGTCGATGGTCTCGACATAGGGCCGCAACCGCTCGAGAAAGGCTTCCCCGGCGGCCACCTGCTCGGGGCTGTTGGACGGCCACGGGTCGACCAGATCGAGCCGCAACCGGCCCAGGAACAGCTCTTTGCCGAAGCTCGGCTTGGTCCATTCGGTCTCGCGTGCGGCCTCGGCGACTTTGCGGGCCTCGCGCTCGGTGGGGCCGGTCTTCGTAGTGGACATGCGCACCTCCTGCTGCTGTCTACGACGGTAGTACCCAGCTCACCAGACACAACAGTGCGCACGGTCGTGACTATGGGCGACCCGCTCGCCACGATGCGCGCACCTCGACACGCTCCACCAAGTACAACGCGCATCGGCCGTGCGTCGTGCAGCTACTCGTAGCGGTAGACCGAAACCCCGGCGATCAGCACCTGCAACGCCCGCTGCATCACGTCGAGCGGATCGCCCGACCAGATCACCACGTCGCCCAGCTTGCCCACCTCGAGCGAACCCACCCGGTCGGCCACGCCCAGCACCTTCGCGGGGTTGATGGTCAACGCCCGCAGCGCCACCTCCGGGTCGAGGCCCTCTTTCACCGCCAGCGTCGCTTGGTGCACCAGAAAGTGCACCGGCACCACCGGGTGGTCGGTGATGATCGAGATCTCGACGCCGGCGGCCGCCAGCCGTCCGGGGTTGGCCAGCGAGCGGTTGCGCAACTCGACCTTCGAGCGCGACGTCAGCAGCGGGCCGATCAGCACGGGCACACCCCGCTCGGCGATCAGGTCGGCGATCAGAAAGCCCTCGGTGCCGTGGTCGATCACCAGGTCGTAGCCGAACTCGTCGGCCACCCGCATCGCGGTGGCGATGTCGTCGGCGCGGTGGCAGTGCTGCCGCCACGGAATCTCGCGCTCGAGCACCGCGGCCAACGCCTCCAGTTTGAGGTCGCGGCCCTCGAACCCGTCCCCGGCACCGGCCCGCTTGGCCTGGTAGTTCTGCGCGTCGACGAACGCCTGCCGCAGCACCGCCGCCGTACCAAGCCGGGTGGACGGCATCTTCTTCTGCTCGCCGTACACCCGCTTCGGGTTCTCGCCCAGCGCGGCCTTCACCCCGCACGGCGACCGCAGCACCATCTCGTCCACGGTGCGGCCGTGGGTGTGAATCGCCACGCACAGCCCACCGATCACGTTGGCCGAGCCCGGGTTGACCCCCACGGACGTCACCCCGCCGGTCAGCGCGTCGGCGAAGCCGGTCTCGGCCGGGTTGATGGCGTCCAAGGCCCGCACCTGCGCGGTGACCGGGTCGGTGCGTTCGTTGGTGTCTTGCCCGGCCCACCCCTCGGCCGCCTCGTCGACGCCCAGGTGGGTGTGGGCGTCAATGAACCCTGGCAGCACCCACCGGCCGCTCGCGTCGATCACCTCGGCGTCGGGAGGCACCTGCAGGTCGGGCCCCAGCGCCTCGATCAGCCCGTCGGTGATCACCACCGTTCCGTTGAACGGCGTCCCTTCGATCGGAACGATGTGGCCCCCGGTGATCGCGATCGTCGTCATGACTCATACCCTGCCACTGCGGGCCAGTGAACCACTCCAGCGCGTTGCGCAGGGCGACCCGGCGCGACGGCATGAACCAGTGGAAGAACACCCACCGGGCCAACCAGGCGGGCCACCCGGTGAGCTGCACGCCGTACAGTTCGGCGGCCCCGCGTCCGACGCCGAGACTGGCACCCTGGCCCAGCCCGGGGAACCGGAAGGGCGTCGGCTTGCGGCCGGCAACGGTACGCACGAGGTTCGCACCGATGCGTTTGCCCTGGTAGATCGCCCACAGCGCGTTGGCGGGGCAGTACCCGCGGCCGGACGGATGCGGCACGGCCGCCACGTCGCCGCCGGCCCACACGTGCTCAGTCAGCCGCAGAAACGGGTCAGTGACGAGCCGTCCGACCTCATCGGTGGGCAGGTGGTCGAGGCCGGGCAGCGTCACGGGGGTCTGGCCGATGGTGCTGATCACCACCTCGGACGCCACGTGGCCGTACCCGGTCAACTCGGCCCCGGTGGCGCTCACGGTGACGAGCCGGGCGCCGGCCAGCACCTCGACACCCGCGGCCAGGGCCTGGCGAAGCGCGTAGTCGGCCACTCGCTCGAACCGGGGCCGCAGCATCGGCAATGCGGCCTCGCCGGAGTGCGCCAGCGTCACCTGCAGGTCGGGCCGACGTTGGGCGATCGCGGTGGCGGCCTCCACGCCGGTGAGGCCGCCACCGGCCACCACCACCCGATCATCGGGCGGCAGGGTGGTCAACATGTGTCGCAACGCGGCCAAGCCGTTGGGGTTCTTCAGCGACCAGCCGTGTTCGGCCAGGCCAGGCACGCGCTCGACTGCATCACGGCTGCCGACCGCGACGACCAGTTCGTCGTAGGCCAGGTGACGGTGCCCGTGGTCGGTCGCCACGCGAACCGTCTGCTGCGTCAGGCTCACCGACTCGACCCGGCCGAGCACGATCTCGACACCCGGCAGCAGGTCGGCCAGGGGCACCCGGGCCCGTTCGGGTCGCACGTGCCCGGTGATCACCTCGGCCGTCCAGCCGTGAAAGCTGTGGTCGGGGTCGGCCGCCACCAGCCGCACCCTGGCGCCGGCACCGGCGGCCGCACGTGCCGCCCACACCCCGGTGTACCCGCCGCCCAGCACCACGATCTCGGTGATCACCTCAGGCCGCCTCGGCCAGCAGGGCGGGCGCCGGCCAGGCCACCGGACGTCCGAACGACAGCGGGTCGGCCAGGTCGAAACCCAAGTGGGCGAACCGGCGGGCCGCGTCGCGCATGCGCACGGCGTGGTCGACCGATGCGGCCCCGATCGCCGTCTCTGTGTGGCCCGAGAACGCCATCAGCATGGTTTCACACAGGCACGCGTAGGCCAGCCCGCGGGGCAGCCCGATGTCGCCGCGCAGGTCGATGCCGGGAATGGCGGCCACGCCGCCGTCAATGACGGTGACGTCCGGACGCTCGACGGCCAACCGGGGGTCGGTGTTGCGGGGCTGGGTGTCGTCGAGCACCACGGCACCTCGTTTGAGGTGGGCCGAGCCGAGCAGAGCGTCGGCCGACGAGGTGAGCACCAGCACCAGGTCCGCCTCGCGCACCGGGTCGAGCGAGGTGGACGTGTGCACGCTCACCCCCGTGGCACGCCCGGCAAAGTCGGCGGCCAGGTCGTGCAGCCGCCGCTGGCCGCGAGCCACCAGGGTGAGCCGCGACCCGATCGGCTCGTCGGCCAGCAGCCGGACGACGCACGAGCCCACGCTGCCGGTGGCGCCCACGATGGCGATGTGCCCGCCAGGGGCTGCGGGCAGTAGCCGGCGCAGCGCTTCGACGGTCAGGTGCGCGGTGAACGCGTTGCCGGTGGTCATCGTGAGCCCCGGACGCGGCCGCAGCAGCCGGCCGCCGCCGGTCACCGGCGCGGTGAGGGCGCCCAGCCCGACCACCTCGGCGCCGAGACGTTCGGCCTTGTCGACGGCTTGTTCGACCTTGCTTATGACCCAGCGGCGGTCCTCGGTGAGCAATTGGCTGGCGCCGACCGGGACGACGATCACCCAGCCGGCGGGACGCCCGTCGGCAACGTCGCGGCGGTGCACGGTCGCCAGCGGTACGGGCGGCACGGGCAGGGTCTTCAGCCCCCAGTCCCAGGCTGCGGCCGGCATGCGACCCAGCGGACGCCACACCCGCGCCATGTCTGAGGCGACGTCGGCGCGCGGATGAACGAGGAAGGCGAATCGCTTCGCGGCGGGTGCGGCGGTCGGGTCGCTCACGGCGGCTCCTGTCTCGAATGCACGGTGTTGTGCATTGAGTGCCCCGGCGGGCGCGGTTGATACCGCTGTCAGGTGCTGAGCGTCACCAGGTAGGTGTGTTCGCCATCGCGTGCGATCACCATGCCTGCCTCTTCCGGGTCACCGTCGCCGTCGATCTCACGGATGGCCATGACCCGACCGGTCACGGTGCGGACGACGTCCTCGGGTAGGTGGTGTGTCTCCCAGAGGTGCCCGTCGCCGTCTGCGCGGAGGTCCCAGGTGACCACCTGGTCCACGACGAACTGAGGTCCGCAGCATTCGTGTTCCCAGCCGCCGACGAACACTTCGATCGTCATGACCGGCCGTCGTCCTCGGCCACCTCAGCCTCGTCTTCGGTCTCCACGACGGCCCCCGGGGCCTCCGGCTTGCCATCGAGGCGATGCTCGATGTCGGGGTCGGGCTCGATCTCGTCGTCCTCGACCACGGCCGGCGCTTGCACCGGCGGCACCTCCTCGCCGGTGACCAGGTTGTCGAGGCTGCCGCCCATGAACACCGACAGCCAACGCGTCCGGGGGTCGGCGTCGAACAGCACCGACTTGCAGAACAGGGTCAGCGGCACGGCCAGGATCGGGCCCAGCGGGCCGATGATGATCGCCCAGAACACCAGGGAGATGAACGTGGTGGTGATGTTCAGCCCGACCGCGTCGCCGGTCACCTTCGGCTGGATCACCATCGAGGCGATGAAATTGATCACCACGTAGGCGGCGACCATGATCACCATGGTCTGCCAGTCCCGAGCGAGCAGCGCCATCAGCGCCGGGGGCACCATGCCGATGATGAAGCCGACGTTGGGGATGTAGGCGGTGACGAAGGCGAGGATGCCCCAGGTGAGCACCAGCGGGATCTGCAACCAGGTCAGGATCCCCATGTTGATCAGTGCCACGGCCACGCCGAAGATCGTGTTGACGATCCAGTACTTGCGCACCCGCCAGGAGAAGTCGAGCAGCGCGGCGGCCAGGTTGGGCCGCAGCTGTGCCAGCTTGGACCGCTTCTCGGTGGTGTCGGTCAGGTCGACCGCGACGAAGGCGACGAACAGGAAGAGCGAGCCGAGGAAGGTCGCCCAGAACTGAACCGAGCTCGTCACCCCGGTGACGTAGCCGAGCAGCCGGGTGTAGTCGAAGGTCCGCAGCCACTCGGTGATCGTCTCCTGGCTGACGCCCCAGGCCAGCAACTGTTGGGACGCGGCGTTGTACAGCTCGGTGAACCGGTCGGCGTAGGCGGGCATCGCCTGGATGAACTGGATCATCGCCACCGTGACGGCGAACAGGATCGTGAGCAGGACCAGGAACACCACCAGCATGCCGATCAGTGCGCTGACCAGCTTGGGGATCTTGTGGTCGTTGAGCCACAGCACCAGCGGGCGGACGGTCAGGACCAGGGTGATGGCCAGGAAGACCGGGGCGACCACGTCCCTGATGAAGTAGATGCCGACCAGGCAGGCGACGAGCGCGGCACCCGCGTAGAGGATGCGGATGCCCTCTGCCGCAACCACCGGTACGGCGGGACTCGAGGGGGTGCCGGGTGCGCTCACGCGAGGAGTCTAGGCCCGCACGCGCGCCAGGACGGGAGGCCCGGGGGCACGAATTCCGTGTCCCGGGCCATCCCGTCGTCGGGACCGCCGTCCCTGGTCACATACCGGCGCGCCAGCCCGCCGTCCGCACCGGGGCGTCGCACAGCTCGGTCAGCTCGTCGTCGAGCCGCATCACGGTCAGCGAGGCGCCGGACATCTCCAGCGAGGTGAAGAAGTTGCCGATCTGGCTGCGGGTGACGTTGATGCCCTTCTCGGTGAGCACGTCGTGAGCGTGGTTGTACATGATGTACTGCTCGCACGGCGGGTGGCTCCCAGGCCGTTGATGTAGAGCAGCACGTTCTCGCCCGACTCAAGCTTGAGGTCGTCCAACACCTTGTCGAGCAGGGTGTCGACGATGTCGTCGGCCTTCATCATCGGCACCCGCTTGACGCCCGGCTCGCCGTGCACGCCGATGCCGAGTTCCATCTCGTTGTCACCCAGTTCGAAGCGGGCCGCCTCCTCGTTGCGGCGCGGCTCGATCAGCGGCACGGGGTCGCTGGGGGTAAGCTCAGGCTAGACAAGCTACAATACATGACCATACATGTACAGCCAAGCTGAGGGGAGGGCTCGTGACCTTGAACCGGGACTCCGCTGTTCCTCTCTACCTGCAGCTCGCCGATGAACTGCGTCAGAAGATTCTCAGCGGTGAATGGCAGCCGGAGCAACGCATACCGAGCGAGAACGAGCTGAATCAGATCTATTCGATCAGCCGCATGACGATTCGTCAGGTGCTCGGCAAGCTGGTCGACGAGGGTCTGGTGTTTCGCGTGCACGGCAAGGGCACGTTCGTGGCGCAGCGCAAGATCGCGACCCGCTCGCCTTCGTATTACGGGGTTCGTGAGCAACTGGAAGCGCAGGGCTACTCGACGCGCACCGCGACGCTGGTCTCCGAGGTGGTCGAGGCGGACGATCGGCTGGCTCGCAAGCTGAACGTGCCGCTGGGCACCCCGCTGTCGATGGTCGAGCGGCTGCGGTTCGCCGAAGACGCGCCGATCAGCCTGCACAAGTCGTACGTGCCGGTGCCGTTGGCCCCGGGGCTGCTGGAGCACGACCTGGCCCAGCGGCAGCTCTGCCAGGTGCTGGCCCAGGACTACGGCCTCGACATGGTGTACGTGCACGAGACGCTGGAGTCGCTCACTCCGACCGCGCACGAGTTGACGGTGTTGGACGTGAGCAGAGGCACGTCGCTGCTGCTTCTGGAGCAGCGGATCAGTGACCGATCGCGCCGGCTGTTCGAGTACACGAGAATCAAGTTCCGCGGTGACAGGGTGCGCCTCGAGTTCGACTACGACCTGAGTGAGGCGCAGGCGCCAGCAACTGGACGGCAGTTGGCATTCGGCTGAGCAGTGCTCGTTGGTGGAGCTTGTCGCGGCCTCTTTCTACGGGTGCGGGGGCGAGGCCCTTCTTCCAGTACACGGCCGACTCGGTGTAGCCGAGTGCTGCATAGAGGGCGCCTGCCCGGGTGGTGGCCAGCGTGACCTGAACGGCGCCGCGGTCCGCACCTCAAACGTCGAAAGCGGTCATCAGCGCCCGTGTGACACCGCGGCGCCGGACGTCCTCGTCCACCCAAAGTTCGTCCACCCAGGCGTTGTTGCCGCTGGCGTGGAGGGCCGGATGCACGAGTCCGTGAAGGTAGCCCACCGATCGCCCGTCCGCTGCCGCCGCCAGCAGCAACTGGTTCGGGTCGGCGAGTATCGTCTGCAGGCTGGCGTCGAACGCAGACCTGACGGGCACGGCGGAGGTGGCGAGCCGGTCGGCCATGGCGAACAGTGCGTCCGCGTCCGCAGCAAGGGCTGGACGAATCGACAGCCGTGCAACTGACACGAGGTTGATCCAAGCACCGGCGAGGTGGCCTCGACAAGCTCGACCAACTGCTAGGTCGACGCCCGCTTCAGCACCCGGACCATCAGGTCTTCGGTCCACTCCCCGGCCATCACCAGTAGGTCGGGCTGGGTCAGCCGGTCACGCATGTAGGGCAGGGCGAGCAGCGTCCGGAGCAGTTGGTCGCGGGCAACCGGTGGATCGAGGGGCAAGAACGCGCAGAGCTACCGCCCTGCGGCTGATGGCCGATGGACGCATCGACGCCGAGTCGTTCGTCAACGACGTGCTGCCGCTGGAAGACTGGGCGACCGGCCTCGACCTGGTGGGCAAGGGCCGCAAAGTGGTGTTTCAGGTCGCCGGCACCGGCGTTCGGTAGCCAGCCGTCCGGAAGTTGTCTATAGTTGTCTATACGAGTTCTTCCGACCCGGCGTCGCGTCAGCAAGAAGGAGCCTCATGCCCTACGTCAACACCCTCGACCTGGTCACCGCCGCCCGGGGCAAGGGCTACGCGGTACCCGCGATCAACATCATCGACCCGCTCACCATCAAGGCGGTCGTCGAAGCCGCCGACGCGATCGGCTCGCCGGTGATTCTGCAGACCTCGGTCAAAACCGTGAAGTCGGCGGGCGCCGGGGTGCTGCACTTCGCCGCCCGTGACGCCGCGGACGCCGCCTCGGTGGGCGTCTCACTACACCTCGACCACTGCCCCGACCGCGAGGTGATCACGCTGGCGATCAAGCACGGCTGGAGCTCGGTGCTGTTCGACGCGTCCGAGCGCGACCTCGACCAGGCCCGCAAAGAGACCGGCGAGGTGTGCGCCGAGGCACACGCGGCTGGGGTGAGCGTCGAGAGCGAGATCGAGAACATCATTGGCGTCGAAGACGGGGTCGGCTCTGATGAGGCGCGGCATTCGTACAGCGTTGAGCAGTTGGTCGAGGTGGCGCTCGAAACCGGAACCGACCTGATGGCGCCCCAACTGGGCACCGCGCACGGCATGTACTCCTCCCAGCCGGTGCTGCTGCCCGAACGGGTGCGGCAGATCGGCGCGCTCACCGACCTGCCGGTGGTGCTGCACGGCGGCACTGGCCTCACCCAGGCCGAGTTCGACGAGTTCATCGACGCCGGCGTCACCAAGATCAACATCTCGACCGCGCTCAAGCGGGCCTACATGCAATCGGCCTTGGACTACCTCAAACAGTGCGAGGCGTCCAACAAGTGGGAGCCGACGAAGCTGTTCGAGCCGATGATCGAGGCGTCCAAGGCGCTGATGGTCGAGTTCGCGGGCATCTTCCACTCCGCTGGTCGAGATGGGGCCGGACGGGCGGGCGACCAGTGAGTGAGCACGCGCTGATTCTCGACTGTGACGGCGTGCTGGCCGACACCGAGAAGGACGGTCACCTGGTCGCGTTCAACCAGGTGTTCGACGAGGCGGGCTACCCGTTTCGCTGGTCAGAGGACGAGTACGCGAAGCTGTTGAAGGTGGGCGGCGGCAAGGAGCGCCTGAAGGCCTACCTGCTAGACCACCCCGAGATCGAGTTGCCCGGCATGGACGACCTCGACGCCCTGCTCGCCGAAGTGCACCGGCGCAAGAGCTACGACTACCAGCAGATCGTGAACGGCGGGCACATTCCCGGCCGGCCCGGCATCAAACGGCTGGTCGAAGAGGCCCTGGACGGCGGCTGGCAGGTCGCGGTGGCGTCCACGTCTGCGGTGCCCAGCGTCGAGGCCGTCGCGGTGGCGGTGTTCGGGCAGGCCACCCGCGACCGGCTGTTCGGCATCTACGGCGGCGACATCGTCAAGGCGAAGAAGCCGGCCCCCGACATCTACCTGTACGCGCTGGAGCAGTTGGGTCTCGAACCCAGCCAGGCGGTGGTCGTCGAAGACAGCGAGAGCGGGGCGAAGGCGGCGGCCGCGGCCGGCATCGCGCACATCGTCACGGTCAGCCACTTCACCAAGAACGACCCGTTCCCGGCCGCGCGCATCGTGGTGTCAGACCTCGGCGAGCCGGACGCCCCCGCCGAGCTGATCGCGGGTGACGACGTGCGCCACGACGGCATGATCACCTTCGCCTCGCTGCAGACCATCGCGCGGGAAAACGCCTGATCGAACTGCCCAACCTGCTGATCGGGGCGTCCAGCAAGGCGTATCTGGGGCTGGCCGAGTCGCTCGACTGGGCGCGCACGGTGGCGGCTGGGCTTGGCGAG